>OGCH01000466.1_pt1 | contig 20892 bp, 18 predicted proteins | sample 1570111 | NCBI WGS metagenome assembly OGCH01 (sample SAMN03436243, study PRJEB24508) | hot springs metagenome | biome: Desert Springs; feature: Hot Springs; material: Water | place: USA: Great Boiling Spring, Nevada | collected 2008-12-01 | depth 0 m m | reverse complement strand
CAGCGCGTCGCCCCTACAGGGGTATGCCATGCGTCCCTGGTCGGGCATTCGTGCGCGACGGGCGGGTGCGACCCCCGTCCGGAAGGGGCAGGCGCTGCCTGACCCGCCAGCCCGGAGGCCCGGCCGAGCCCGCGGCGCGATGATGACCGTGGCACCAGGATCGTCGACACCGCCGATCCACGCCGCGGTGCGTGTCACCTTGCTCTCCTCCGTGGAAACTCGCGCCCAACGAGGGGCTCTATCGCTGGGAAAGGCGAGCGCCATCTTCTCTCCCCCACCTGCTGCTGGGGCATACTGGTGACAGACACTCCGGGGGAAGGGATGGGAACGCAACGCGACCCCGGTCTCGGGGATCCCCATCAGCACGATAATCCCGCACCCTCCGTAGCGACCGAGCAGGTCGACTGGTCGACGCGACTGTCCTCTGCACGGGCCGGGCTCCATGCGGTCATCGATCTGGACCGACTGGCGACGAATGCCCGGACGCTGGCCCGCCTCCTCCCGCCCGGTGTCGAACTCCTCGCGGTCCTCAAGGCCAATGCCTACGGCCACGGACTCGTCCCCAGTGCGCTGGCCGCGCTGGCGGGGGGCGCACGCTGGCTCGGCGTCGCACGCATCGAGGAAGGCTTGCTCCTGCGCCGAGCCGGTCTCACTGCTCCCGTCATCGTGCTGGGTCCCCCCAACCATGCACGCCTGCGCGCAGCGGTCGAAGCTGACCTCACCCTGGCGGTCGGCTCCTTGGCCGACGTCGAGGCAGTCCGCTCGGCCGCCAGCGCGCTCGGTCGCCCAGCCCGTGTCCACCTCGAAGTCGATACCGGCATGCACCGGTTCGGTGCCGCACCCGACGAAGCGGTCGCGCTGGCCCGCCGGTTGGCATCCGACCCGCTCCTCTCCTTCGAGGGGATCTACACCCACTTCGCGACCGCCGATGCCCCGGATTGCCGGACGCTCCGTCGCCAGATGGAGCGCTTCCGCGCCGTCCGCCAGCGGTTGCTGGCCGAAGGGATCCACCCGCCGGTCGTGCACCAAGCGAACAGCGCCGCCACACTGCGCGGCGCGCTCGGCGATCCCGATCTCCCCGGCCGGCGCGTGGTTCGGGTCGGTATCCTCTTCTATGGTCTGGCGCCCGACCCAGCGATGGTGCTTCCACCCGGCATTCGACCAGCGCTCACGCTCCAGGCTCGGCTCGCTCGCTGCTTCGCTGTCCACCCGGGCGAAGGAATCTCCTACGGACACACCTATGTCACCAAAGCGCTCACCCGCTGCGGTCTCGTCCCCGTCGGCTATGCGGATGGTCTCCCACGAGCGCTCTCCAACCAGGGCTGGTTCCTCGTCCAGGGACAGCGCTGCCCGATCCTCGGACGGGTCTGCATGGATCAGACGACGATCTCGCTCGAGGCGGTCCCCCAGGCGGAGTTCGGCACCCCTGTCATCGTGTTCGGTAGCGGTGACGACGGCGCGATGACCGCGTGGGACGCTGCAACGCTCAGCGGTACCATCGCCTACGAGATCCTCACCAGCCTGGCGACCAGGATTCCGCGTCTCTATCAGCGCGGCGGAGACATCGTCGGCCTCGCGGACGCCTTCGGTCTCGTCTGGCGCGACGGGATGCCAGCGCGGTAGCATCGACTCGACAGTGCGGAACCCGGCCCTGCTGCGGTGCCCGCGGGTACCGCCAGGGAGGAGACAGCTGACGATGCCCGAGCGAGCGATCCGCATCCTCCTCGTCGATGACCATGCCCTCTTCCGGCAGGGTCTCCGCCAGTTGCTCGCCACCACTCCCGACCTCGTCGTCGTCGGGGAGGCGGGATCGGCGAACGAAGCGTTCGAGTTGGTACCCCAGCTCGCGCCCGATGTCGTGCTCATGGATATCGCGATGCCGGGGCTCGACGGCATCGCTGCCACCGCCGCACTCCGCCAGCGCTTTCCCACTCTCCGCGTCGTCATGCTGACCATGTACGAGCCAACGACTGCTGGCGAGGCAGCACGCGCTGCCGGCGCCATCGCCTACGTGGTGAAGAGCAGCCGGCCAGAGGAACTCTTCGCTGCCATCCGCGCAGCCGCCAACGGCGCTCTCCCACCCAACGGGGAGGTGCGAGCATGGCAGTCTCTCCCACCAGCGGGCCAGGATCCTGCTGATCGAGTCGCACAGCTCGAGCAGCGTCTCGCCTGGCTGGAAGCCCAGCTCGCCCAACGCGGCATACGCGAGCCACCGCCACCATCCCACGCTCCCGCAGAACCAGTGACGAGCGCTCCGCCAGCTGACCGACCGACCGCTCCCTCTCCGCCGGCCGCGGCAGTGTCCCGGCACCCAGTGTGGCGGCCCAGAACTGGCACCGCACGAGCAGCGGAGACCGTGTCGATTCCCCGATCCGTTTCCCCCAAACCATCGCCCGTCGCGCTCGCGCAGTGGGCGACCTGGCTTCTCCTGGGTATCCTCGTGGTCGGCGAACTCGTCGCACTCGCCAGCGCCCTCTGGTTCTTCCCCTCGCCGATCCTCGCGCGTTGGATCACCCTGGGAGCCGGCCAACTCGCGAGCCTGGCGCTCCTCGGGCTCGTCGCGCTCGCTCCGCAGCGCCGGAGCGAGGGCCAAATCGTGCTGCTCGTCGCGCTCACCGCCGCGACGGGCTGGAGCCTCCTCACCGCACGACCGGCACCGGTCGCGCTCCAGGCGGCCGCACTCGCCGGGACGAGCAGCCTCGCGCTTGCCGCGTTGGTACTCTCCTGGCAACGTCGCTTCCTCTTGGCTGCCGCACTCTCCCTCGCGCTGGTCACGTTCCTGCCATTCGTGCTCGCGATCGTCCCCGGTGCACTCGCCCCGCTCTGGGTCAGCGGAACCGTCGCCGTGGCGAGCGGGCTCGCCTGGTCAGGGCTCCGCCGGCCGAGCGATCCGGTCGCCTGGGAGTGGCTGCCGCTGGCACCGCTCGCGCTCGGCATCCCGCTCCTCGTGACCTGGCTGGAGACCGGCGGTCGGCCAGCGCTTCTTCTCGCTGCACCGTGGGTCACTGCCTTCCCAGCGCTCGTCGTAGCCGGGAAGACGCAACGACCAGCGCTGCGCGCGCTCCTCGCGCTTCACGGCGCACTCGCCCTCGGCACGGTCGGCTGGCTTTCCCGATCGACCGGACCCAGCGAGGAAGCTGTCGCGCTCACCGTGCTCGCCGTGCTGGCGAGCCCTCTGGCGCTCCTCCTCTGGTGGAGTGGGAAACGGACCGGTGCGAGCACCGCACCGGCAGCTGTGCCCGCTGCGTTCGCTGGCCTTTCGCTCGCCCTCGGAGCTGCCCGACACCCAGAGCCGGTGCTCGCCCCGCTCGTCTGGTGCGTGCTGGGACTCGTGCTCGCGGCGCTGCCCTCCCGGCGCACCTGGTCGACCTGGATCGCGCTCGCGCTCTTCACCGGTGGATGCGGCGCGGCGCTCCTCGCTGCCCTCCGTTCCCCCGACTGGCAGCGCTGGAGCCTCCTCGTCCTGGTTGTCGTCACGGCGACGATGACTGGTCCCTTCCTCGCTCCACGCTGGTGGTTCGTCATTGGCTGGATCGGCAGCGGCGTGCTCGCGCTCGTCGCACTCCTGGCACTGCGCCTCACTGGCCTGGTGGAGATCGCGGCACTGAGCGGGCTGGCACTGGGCACGCTCGTCGTGACCCGATGCATCGTCCCCCGGCTCGATCAGCCAGCCGGTGCCTGGGTGTGGCTTCCGACGTTCGGTGCCAGCGCCAGCGCACTGGCCAGTGCGTTGACCGGGCCGCTCTCGCCGGGACGACTCGGCATCGCGCTCCAGCCAACAGTCCCCGCGACCAGCGAGCCGATCATCGCGGCCAGCCTGCTCGTCGCTGCTGCACTGGCCGCCGGCCGCCTGCTCGGCCGCCGATGGCGCTGGGCCGCGATCGCGATCGCTCTGCTCCTGATCGCGTATGTCCTCCCAGCCATCGTGCCGGACGCCGCGCTCGTTCTGAGCTGGTCCGCGCTGGCCGTGGCACTCGTGCACGCGCTCGGCATCCGTGCCCGGCCCTGATGCTGTCTCGCCCCCGAGCTGCGGCGCCGAGAACAGGTGTTCCCGAGGGACGGAAGGGGACGAGAGCCAGCAGCTGTTCCCGCGCTGCTCGAGCCGGGCCGGGAGCGCCGACTGGCCACGCCTCCTGTCCTGCCGCGCTCAGGCCCGCGCGATCGCGCCCGACCGCACTCGTGCGGACGGATCGCACGTCGGCTGGCCATTCCGGCATCTTCGGTGCGTTGTGTCGCCGTAACAGCGGAGTCGAGAAAACCCTGGCACACTGCACAAGGCAGAATTGGCACACTTATCCGAGTGGCGGGGTATCGCCGCCGCGTTCGTCGAAGCGAAAAGGGTACACTTTAGAAGCGAACATATCGCGTCTTGGAAACACAAGTAAGGAGAGGATCATGACGAGAGCGATACCGGTCACTGCCAAGCCCATCACCCAGGCGCGACTCCACCAGCGAGTCGTCGAGGAACTTCTGCGGCAAATCGTCAGTGGCGCGTTGCCGCCCGGCACCACGCTGCCGTCGGAGCCGGAACTGGCCCGGCAATTCGGGGTGAGTCGCATCGTCATCCGGGAGGCGATCCGTATCCTCGTCGAGAAGGGCCTGATCACGGTCCGGCATGGTAGCGGCATGTGGGTCCAGCCGATCGAGCAGTGGGACCATCTCGACCCGATGGTCCTCCTCGAGGAACTCCGCTCGAGCCCGGACGCGAGCCGACTCGGCGAGCTGCTCGAGCTCTGCGAGATCCTCGACGTCGGTGCCGCCGAGCGGGCCGCCACCCGTCGTACCCCCGAGCAGCTGTCTCGCTTGCGCGACCTGGTCGAGCGGATGCGCAAGGTGGTCGATGATCCGGTAGCCTACCTCAATCTGGATGCGCTCTTCCACGCGACCATCGCTGAGAGTGCCGGAAACCGCCTCCTCCGCGATGCGCAGCGACCGCTCAGCGAGGTGCTGTTCGCCACCTGGCTGTGGGCCACACGGGCACCCGAGGAGTTCACCCGCTTCCAGCAAGACCACGAGGCGATCTATGAGGCGATCGCCGCCGGTGATCCACTCGGCGCTCGCCAAGCGATGCACCGGCACGCCCAGCATGTGGCCAGCGCGCTCCGCGCCGGAACCGCCCCCGCGGCGGGTGAACTGGTCACGACTGGCAGCGACGGTCGTCACGCTGCCGCTTGAGCGAGACCACGAGAGCGGGACGGGTATTCCGTCCCGCTCTGTTTTTTTTCAGCGCCATCACCGGATAGGAGTGAAGCCACACCGGACAGTACGGCCGGTCAGGACGTTCGGGCTGTGCGCGGGGGCGAGGCTCACGCTGCCCCGTTCCCCCTCACCAGAGCCCGGACTTGGCGAAGGCCAAGAGGAAGAGCCCGCACACCAGCAGCAGCGCGACCACGATACCGAGGACGCGCACCAGCCACGGCAGCATCGCCACTGCCTCCCCGCTCAGCCGATCCCTCGCTGGGCAGCGAGCTGCCGCGTGAGCAACGCCTGCCCGATATGCTCCCGATTGTGCTGGATGGCATGAAGCAGCCAGCGCATCCCGCTGAAGCAACGTCCCAGTCGGTCATTGGGGGGCGTCCACTCGCGGGCCAGTGCCTCACCGGTGAGTCGGATGAGCCGTTCGCTCGTTTCCTGTTCGGTCCGGTCGATCAGCTCGAGGAGCGCGAGCGCGCTCGGCGCCTCGTACCGGAACCAGCGCTCGCGGTCACGCTCGACCACCTCGCCCAGCGCCGCTGCCACGAGATAGCGCTCGGCATCCAGGAGATGCGCGACCAGGACGGCGATCGAGTTCATCTCCGGTCCCGGTGACCAGTTGAGGACCGCTGGGCTGAGCCCCTGAACGAGTTCCCGCAGGACCTCATGCTGCTCGCGCAACGTCGACTCCACCGCTTCCCGCACCATCGAGACCAACACGTCGCTCATCGCGCTCTCCTTCCCCGCCGCAGCCGCTCGATCTCCCACCGCCCGTACCGTTCCGTCTCCTCCACGAGATCCTGGTAGAGCGCACGGTACCGCTCGTAGCGCCCCGCGTCGATGAGACCCGCTTCGACCGCCGCGCGCACCGCACAATCCGGCTCATCCAGGTGCCGACAATCCCGGTACGGGCAGGCACCCAGATACGGCCGAAACTCCCGGAAGCAGTGGCCGAGTTCCTCCGGCAGGATAGCCCAAAGGTGCAGCACCCCGATTCCGGGCGTATCGACCAGGAACGTCCGCTCGTCGAGCTGGATGAGTTCGCTCGCGGTCGTGGTGTGCCGGCCGCGCCCCGTCGCCTCGCTCACCGCACCGATCCGGAGTTCCAGGTCCGGCCGGAACGCTTTCACGAGGCTCGTCTTCCCGACCCCCGAGGGTCCCGCGAGCGCGGAGAGTTTCCCCGCGATCGTCTGCCAGAGCTCGTGCACGCCCGCTCCGCTGACCACGCTCGTTTCGACGACCGGATAGCCGATCGCTCGGTATGGCGCGAGCATCGCTCGTGCTCGTCCAGCCGGGTCGAGGTCGATCTTGTTCAGGCAGATGACCGTCGGCAGGTCCTGCGACTCCGCCACCACCAGGAAGCGATCGAGCATCCCCAAGCTCAGTTCCGGCTGGGCAGCCGCCATGACCACTACCAGTTGGTCCAGGTTCGCCACGATGACCTGCGCCGCCTCCCGATCGCGCGCTCGCCGCACCAGCGCGCGTCGCCGCGGCGCGACCGCTTCGATCACTCCCTCTCCCGGGGCGACGACGCGCACCACGACCCGGTCACCGACCACGACCAGGTCCTCATGCCGGCGCTCCTTCTTGAGGGCACCACGCACGACACAGCGCAGAACCCCCTCAGGCGTCAGGACGTCGTAGTACGGTCCCCGTACCCGGATCACGATGTTCGCTGGCCACGCGTCACCAGGATGGTCCGCGTCCTCCGTCACCGTTCCCCCTCGTCCGCGACCCCTCCGTTCACTGTGACACCGAAACACCAGGGACGGGAGCGCGGGCAGCCCGCTCGAGCAGTGCCCGCTCCGGCAGCGACTGGTACGCCAACACGGCTAACGTACCGAACAGGAGCGTCACCACTGCCGCATGCCCCAGCACACTGGCCAAGCTCAGCCGGCTCCAGACCAACCAAGCACCCGTCGCCGACTGGGCGAGCAGCAACCCCAGCGCAACCAGCCCACTCCACGCCAGATCCGGACGCTCGCGCCGCAGCACCCGGTCGCGCCACAGGCGCACCACCAAGCCGACCAGGGCCAGCGTCAAGGCCAGTGCGCTCAGCCGGTGCAGGAAGACCACTCCCGCCGCTCCCGCCAGATCCGGGATCAGCCGGCCCTGGCAGAGCGGCCAATCCAGGCAAGCGAGGCTCGCGTGCGTGTGCCGCACGTACGCGCCGACGTAGACGACGGCGTACGTCCCGATCAGCAGTCCCCAGCTGGCCCGCACAACTCCAGCTGGCGCGCGAAGTTGCCGGCGGGCCCGCAACCACTCGCCCCGCGTCAGGACGAGCGCCAAGAGGAGCGCGCTGGCGAAAACAGTGAGCGAGACACCGAAGTGCACCGCCATGACCAGCGGGTGCCGCGGTGCCAGCACCGCGGCTGCCCCGAGCGCCGATTGCAGAAGGAGCGTCCCGACCAGGACTCCTGCGACGATCCGCGTTTCCCACCGCGCCAAGAGTTCTCGCCGTTCCACGATCGTCAGCACGAGCAACGCCGCCAGAACCAGCCCACTCACCAGCGTGGCCAGCCGGTGGCTGTACTCGATGATCCCCTCCGCCGTGAGCGGCGGAAGCAACCGGCCGTGGCAGAGTGGCCAAGACTCCCCACAGCCGAAACCCGAGCCGGTCGCAGTGACCGTTGCCCCCAAAAGGAGCACCAGTCCCATCGCCGCCGCGTTCACCCACGCCAATCGCCCGATCCAGTGCACGCGTCCGCGCATGATCTGTACCGTGCCTTCCCGAGCACGCCATGCCTTGCACCTGAGGGAAGGATAACCGAGCTGCCGGCCGCTCACAGCCCCTCGCCCTCTCACGCCTGCCCAGCCATCGATGGCTCCCAGCAGTTCTCACAGGACCTCGGTGATCACCCGGTATCTGCCGAAGCCTGCCACCTCGACGAGCACCTCACCTAGTCGAGAATGCACCCGACCCGAAGCAGGACAAATCAGCCGACTGGAAGCATATGCGCGTTCCGTCCCGTTGTGCCCCTGGCGAGGAGCGTTGGACTCAGGCAACGCGCGAGCGGTCAGCTCCCGCTCGCCACCCGATCTCCAGGTTCTTTCCACAGGAACGAGACGCGCGCCACACCAGCGCATCCGTTGCCTGCGCCACGCCACCGCGCGTTCGGCAACCCTGCCCGCACCAGCGAGAACGAAAACTGCCGCCGCTCCCGTGATGTCGGGCAATCACCGTCGCTCCGAAGCCCGCGAGCGTCAGGGAAACGACTCTCCGAACCACCAGACCGCCCTCATGTCGTGCACGCTCATCAGGACGAGCGCCTCGTAGGCTGGCCACAGTGGTGGAACGCATCCTCGACCGACTGGCAGGAATGCACTCTCATCAACTTTCTCCTCTTTTCTTTCCGAGTCCTGCCGCCCTGCAACCGATCGCTCCTTGTTCTCGACGATCGCTAGCGCGGGGGCATCGCTTTGCCACGATCAATCCCTGGATCGAGACTAGTCCGGAGAACGCCTCCGACGCTCGTGGGAACGAGCGGTGCACTCCATGCACCGAACTGGTCGAGGAACTGGCCGAGCGCTCGGATGCGGGAGCCCGGTCGCTCACGCTGCCGGTTCGCTCCGTCCCGGTACCACGCCGAGGAGGCGCAGGAACGCCTCGATCTTCTCCAGTTCCCACGCCGTGAGGTCGACCGACACCATGATGGTCACCGCGGCACCAGGCGGTCCGGCTATTGTCCGCTCGGGCACTGACCCGACAGCGACCTTGGACGATACCGTTGTGACAGGCGACACAGCGGCAGACTCGGTGGGTGCCGGCTCCACCTCGCCCCCAGCGCCGCTCAGCAGTGGCCGCAGCGCGCGCACCCGCTCCTCGAGATCCGGCGCCAATACGAGTCGCGAGGGCTGGCCGCGCACCCCGCGCCGAAAGAGCCCCAGCCCCGCCTCCTCCGCCAGTTTGAAGAAGAAGGTACGCGCTTCCTCGACTCTGTTGCGGGGCTGGCCTAGCCGCATCTCCACCTGCCAAACCCGCTCCACCCAGGGGCCATCGATCACGCTCAGCCCTTCGCGGAGCGCTCGCTCGAGCACCCCACCGTACGGCGGGTAGCTCAAGACCACCCGTGCCAACTCGCGCTGTCGTTCGAGCGCATCGGTGGCATAGGCGAGTCGGCGCCCAGTCTCCGTCAGCCGAATTTCGCTCGCGTCCCGTGCGATCAATCCCAACTGCTCCAGGGCGTTGAGGGTTTCCCGCAACGGCTCCCCACCGCCCAAGCGAGCCTCCAGCACGCTCCGGTCGATACCTCTCCCCTTGGCGTATTCCAAGACTTGGAACAACAAGCGCGGATCCGTCCGGTATGGGAGCAAGATCGCCATCGCTGACCCTCCAGCACGATCGTCACGCGACTATTCTAGCATTCGCGAATGGACTAGTCAAGCAGATTATGGACGCGACACTGCACGATACTACACACACTTCTCACCCAGCGACAGTCCACACCTCCAGGGCGAAGGCAGAGTATGCCGGCAGCCACGATGCCGCACAATCTCCGCTTCCCACGCGCCCGACCATCACGCAACTCCACGGTTAGCCTTGCACCGGCCCGGCTGGGAGGCACACCGCACGAAAGACAGCACGCGACGACGATGATGGAGTTGCGTGACCAGCAAGCGTGGTGGAATGCTCGAAGAAACTGCAGCGACTCGCCACGCAGCTAAGCAAGCGACGAGTACACTGCACACGGCCAGCCGGATGGGCGGCCGGTCCGGCCGAGTCCCCAGGAGACGCGCGCAAGCCGGCTCGCGCCTCGTGAGGACGCGCCGCTCCCGGTCGCCCAGTGCGACCCCTCGCCAGCCGAGCGAGCTCGTACGCTGTCGGCAGCGCACCCCCGATCCGCTGCGGGAGGACTCGCCGACCTGCACGGTGGCCCGCTCGCTGTGTCGTCGCTGCGGGTCACGCGCCGTGAGGCTTCACTGGCTGCTCGCTAGGCGTGCTCCGCCCCCGCAGCGCTGCAGCCCCAGCGCTGGCGTACCGACCGATGCTTCCTCTCACCTACCGCGGCAAGCAGGGCTCGACCGGCGCCCCCCTCGACGCGTCTCCGCCGTTCTCGATCGAGCGCCTCCGCGGTCGCACCGGCCGGTTCGCCGCGCGTTCACCCCCTCTCCAGTGCGAGAGCGCTCTCCGCGTTCGTATCCCACTCCGAGCACACGGACATCCTCCGCACGCTGCTCGCCACTGCATCCCAGACCACCGGTCACGGACCGGTCGGCTCTCGATGGCAGCCTGGCCAGCGCTCAGGTGACGGGGTCCCGGTCAGCCGCAATCGCGCCACACGATAGGCAACTCGTCCGCGACCACGAGCGCTCCTCCCACCGTCCGATCGCCCAGCGGAAGCTGGCTCCTCCCGACCGCGAACGAGCCGTACCGATCACGCTCGAACCGTGCGGTGCGTCCTCGCGCCTCGACCGAGCCAGCCAGCGCAGCCCGTTCCGGGAAACTGCTCAGCTGCGATGAACCCGCCAGCGCACCAGACGCGCTGGGCGCGCTTCTCCCTGCCAGCACGGAGGCCTCCTCGTGATTCCGCAACCCCTGTCCTTCGACAGAGCAGGGCAGCTACCGGGATCGCTGCGAGTCCCCCTTCGCGGCCAGGGCCGAACGTCGCACACGACCGGCACAGCGCGCTCGGCTGGATATCCGGCGCAGTGCCACCCCAACTCGCTCGCCCGGGTGCCGTTCGTCCGCAGAGCGTCCCCACGACGCCCGATCGAGCAGCCCGGCCTCGACGCTCAGTGAGCGAGCCTCCATCCTGCCTATTCACTCCGCGACTGCGCCTCCCGCTTCCCCCGTTCGCACGTTGCGTCAAGGCCTCGATCCGGCCTGTCCGTTTTCCGACCCTTCGTGCTGTGTCTTTAAGTGAGAGCGGATCGCTGCGCGACCAGCCAACCTGCTCCGCTGGAGCAGCAGCCGGATCGGACAACGCACTCATGACGTGCGCTGTTCAGGAGCCGCGCGACTGCGCTGGCAGCGAGTGTGACCCGGGCGCGGACCAACGGACAGCCGATCGGCGATCAGCCGCCTCGTCACAGGAGTGGCCAGCCGGCGCCAGCTGATCGAATCCGCCCTCCTCGTCAGCATCCAGGCACCGCGCACCGGCGGAGGCTGATCCCGACTCTCCGCCTGATCGTTCGCCGTCGCGTGGGACTCCGCAAGCGACACCCGACAACGCACTGGCTCGCCCGCACCGGCCAGGCCCCAAGGCGCCGCTCCCTCTTGCGCAGCGTACGGGCACTGGACGCCCGCGGGTGCGCCGGTGTGCCCAGTGGACCAGGAATCGGTGTCCACGCCGCTCGCCGGCACGCAGGCAGCAGCGTGCCGGCCGACCACCGGAAGCGAATTCCGGCCGACAGCGCAGCGTTCGCCCCTCACCCCGAGCGGCAGTGGTCGCTCGTCCAAACACCATCGAAACCGCGTGGACGATCGGCAATCATTCACGCACTATGCGGAGGCAATGGATGAAAGAGTATCAAGGCTTGAATCCAGCGCTGCGTGGAGCTATGATGACACCAGGGTGGCGCAGCAGAGGGGAGCGCCCGATGCCCGATCCACCGCTGACCGCCGGTGAGCAGCCCGCGCGCAGCGGCGACGACGTTCGTCGGCGCGGCTGGTTCTGGCACTGGAACACCATCATCACCCAGTTCGCGCCCTTGATCGGCCTCAAGGGGGTGGGCTTGCTCAATTCCTATACCGTCTGGACCGATCGCCGGGAGCATTCACCCTATCGCGGGTACGCGTTCCCGTCCCAGCAGGCCGAAGCAGCCTTTTACGGCGAGGATCGTGCCGAACTCATCACCATCAACAAGATCCTCGTGGCGCTCGATCTGATCGAGATCCGCAAGGAAATGGTCACGCGAACCGACGAGGCCGGCCGACGCTGGCGAGTCCCGCACAACTTCTACCGTGTCAAGGATCGACCCGACGGCTTCGTTCTCACCCCGGAGGCAGTCCTGCGCGTCGTCGAGCTGGCCGCCCGCGACGACGCCGTCTACCGCTACATCCGACACGTCTTCTCCCCACGCTTCGCCCCGATCGATCGCGACAACGTTTGGCACCAGATCCTCCCCGTCGTCCGTCGCCACCCCCTCTGGCAAGCACTCGCCGCCCGCGCCGCAGCCGAGGAGGCTCGCGCCTCAGCCCGCACGCGCGCCGGTCACGCCCGCCGCAAGGGCACACGAGCCAGCGACAACCAACCCACACCACCCAGCACCACTGTTGCCCAGAGCGACACTGCTCCACTCGCCGATGTTGCTCTCAGCAACAGTGGTTCGCCGACCGTTGTTGCACCCACCGACGATGGTTTGCCCGGTGAGAGCCGAACCATCGTTGGCCCGGCCAACAGAGAGGAGGAGACCAGTGTTGCTCCTGACGACACGACGTATGACCAAAGTGAGTCGACGACTACGACGACTGCTCGCGATCTTCAGGAACTGGTCGAGCCGCCAGCCGACGGTGCCGGTCCGCTGCTCGAACCGTCGCCGCACGTCATCGCGTGTTACGAGGCAGCCAATGCGCGTCCCGCATCGCCGCTCGAGCGGACGCTCCTCGCCGAGCTGGAGCGGGAGTTTCTCCCTTTGGCCAGCGTACGCGGCGAAAGCTCGGCGGAACTCCTCGTCGCTGCCATCCGCGAAGCCGTCGCGTCCGGCTCGCGCTACGTCGCCCCGAAGCGCATCCGCGAAATCCTCGCTCGCTGGGCGCGTCACGCCGTTCGGCCGAGCCCTGCGACCACGCGAGCAGTGAGCCCTCAGCCGGCTTCCTCGCCAACCAGTTCCGCCGTTCCGGGGCTCCTCGTCGACGGGCTCCTCGCACCGGACACGCTCGATCGACTCGTCACCTTGCTCGAGGAAGCGCTCGCTGCACGGCTGACCCGCTCGCAACACGCTCCCCAGCCACCGGTTGGTTCCGCTCTCGCTGCCTCCCCGGGGAACTCCGCCGACCTGCCGGAGCGAGCGAGCAGCGAGCAGTCCGCCGGACTCGCTCCGCTCTGGTCGCTGGCTCAGGAGCATCTGAGCGAGCGGCTTCCTGCTTCGGCCATCGCCGAATGCATCCGACCCGCTCGCCTGCTGGCTGCATCCGATGCCGGACCGGTCGTGCTCGGTGTTCCCAGCGCGACGGTCCGGCGCCACCTCGAGCGGCGCTGGCTGACAACTGTCCGCGAGGTGCTCGCGACCCTACTCGGTCGGCCGGTCGAGATCCGCGTCGTCACCTTCGCCGAGTGGGAGGGAGGGAGCAGTACCAGCTGAGCACCCACGGTGCTCGCTGGAATCCGGGCACGATCCCTGCCTCGTGCGCCAGCGTCGTCGCTCGGGAGCGTGGACGCTCGTCGGGTGCACGACTCTGGCCGGTGAGGAAGGCGCCAGCGCCGGTTCGTGCCTGTCAGTGACCAAGTGTCGTGCGGCGAGCCAACGAGTCGCTCACCAGCCGCACTGCTGTGCCCGGAGTCGTACCCACTGGCGGTGCCTTCTCGGGACGGTGATCGGGGACGAGTGCGCCCCCGCAGCCATGCGCCACGGTCGTGCGCGGCGCGCTCCGGTAGGGGATACTCCAAAGCCTGCGCAGATCTTCCGGGAACGGCCACGGCTTCAGCGGGTGGGGCAGCGAGCACGAGGCGCCGCACCGCCCGATGCCGCGATGCAGCTGCCACCCGAGCGGAACCGCACTCGTTCCGTCGACGACTGCGCTCAGGACGTCCGCCACTGCCGACGGTGCCCGTGCCCGCTCGCGCTCTTCCCGGCTCGGTTGTGCGGGAGGCAGTGTTCCCCTACGGAGATCGCTTTGCGGCCTCCGCGCAGCGCTGAGGAGCGCTATCGCCCGATGGAGAACAGCGTCTGTTCTGCCCAGCTACCACCAGGGAACGGGCATCCCTGGCCGCGCCCCGCCCGCAGCTGGAGACCCGTGCCGGGGATCCAGCAGTCGCTCCCCGATCTCCCGCACCCTCGGGTGTGGACTAGCGAGGGCTGCTCGGGCCGGTTGCGGATGCCGGTGTCGCGTCCAGAGGAGCTCGGCGGCTGCCTCGGCGAGTTCCGGTCGCGGATGCTGGATCAGTCTGGCCAGCAGCGGCGCGATCTCCGCTGTGGTAAGGACCTGACCCAATGCCCAGAGCGCGTCAGCGCGCACGTCGGCGGGTTCCTCCTCGGCGAACGCGAGCGCTGCTGCCCTCTCCCGAGCGCGCGCGTCGACGCGCAACGCCAGTCGCCAGGTTGCCCGGCGAGCCCGTCCGCTCCCATCGCGCGTCCAGCGCTGCCAGTCGGGCAAGAGCAATTCGGGCCACCGTCCCGCCGCGATCTCGACGGCCAGACCACGGACCACCTCGTCGCCGTCCGCCAGCGCGACGAGGAGCAGCGCTCGCTCGGCCCAGGGTGGCAGAACGATCTCCCGCGTTGGATCGGCGATGAGCACGGTCAGCACGAGTTCCCGCGCTCGCGTGTCGCCGCGGCGGAGCACGCGCAGGGCAGCCGAGACGAGGCTGGTGATCCCTTCTTCGGCCAAGCGCTCCCACAGCGCCAGTGCGGCGTTGCTCCCGGCGAGCCACTCCAGGTTCGCGGCGAGCGTTGCCTGAGCCGCTCGCTCGACCACCGTGCGCGTCGAGAAATCACGCTGCTCGGATCGGAAGTCGTCGCGAAAGCCCAAGAGCAGATTGGCCAGCGTCGTCGCGCGCGGTCCTTCGAGGACGGGCAGGACGGCCCGCCGCAGCCAGCGTCGACCGCTCGCTGTGGTCAGGGCTGCCGTCCAGCTGGACTCGCGGGTGTCATGTTCGCAGGCAGTCAGCGTCGGCTCGTTTCCGTTCGGCATCCTGGTCTGCGCCTCCAGTACAGGCTGAGTGTACCCGTTCCTGTCCTGCGACCCTTCATCCGTGACCGAACGATCCGGGGCAGAGACTGGTGTTTGGTACCATTCCGGCCAGGAAAGACGATACGCGACCAGCCGAGAGGAGTCCGCCTCATGTCGTCGTCTCGCGAGATCCCACCGCCTGGAGCGTCCCGAGCCGAGCGCGTGCCGCGTCGTGCGCAGCGCAAGTTGGAGGCCGAACGACGAGCGCGCCAGCGTCGTCTCTTGCTCGTCTTGGTCCCTGTCATCCTCGCAGTCGTCGCGGCCGGGATCGGCGTTTGGTGGAGCCAGCGCAGCGCTCGCGAGGTCGCCGCTGTCCAAATGCCCGATGTCTCCAAGTACACCAGCGTTCCGCGCGACGGTCGTGTCCTCGGCGACCCCAACGCTCCCGTGCACGTCATCGAGTGGGGTGACTACCAGTGCCCGGCCTGCAAGAGCTTCGAACAACGCTTCTTCCCCACCATTTTCGAGCAATACATCGCGACCGGCAAAGTGCGCTGGGAGTTCCGCGACTTCGCCTTCATCGGCAAAGAGTCGACCCGGGCAGCCGAGGCAGCGGCCTGTGCGCTCGATCAAGGGAAGTTCTGGGAGTTTCACGCTGCCCTCTATGCGAACCAGACCGGTGAGAATGTCGGCGCCTTCACCGATCGGCGCTTAGAAGAGATCGCCCGCGTTGCCGGCTTGGATGTGGGGAACTTCCGCTCCTGCCTCCGCGAGGGCAAGCACGCCGACGAGGTCCAGCAGATGGTGCGCGAAGCCCAATCGCTCGGCGTCCGCGCGACGCCGTCCTTCAGCGTGAACGGGAGCGCCCCCTTCACCATCCGCAGTTTGGGCGATCTCACCCAGCGCATCGAGGAGGCCTTGCCGTGAACGGTCGTCCTCGCTGGCAGCTGGCCTCGTTCGGTCTCGCACTGGCTGGAACGGGTGTGGCCGGCTATCTCACGCTCGTGGCCTACGATGAGTCGCTCCTCGTCTGTGGCCTCGGTGACTGTGCGACAGTGCAGAACAGTCCCTATGCCAAGCTGGGCGGTATTCCGATCGCCCTCTTGGGGCTGCTCATGTACCTCGTGCTGCTCGTCGTCGGCCTCGTGCGCTGGCGCTTCGTCCGCCAGGCCGAACTTCTCACCAGCGCCAACACCAGCATCGCGCTCGCCGGAACCCTCTATTCCGGCTATCTCACCTACCTGGAACTCTTCGTCATCCATGCCATCTGCCAGTGGTGCGTCGCGAGCGCGGTGATCGTCACGCTGCTGCTCCTCGTCGAGGGGTGGGGACTGCGCCAGCTCCTACGCGATGGAACGTCCGCGCTCGTCTCCGCGCCCGCTTCGCCTCGTCAGCGGCGTCAGCAACCTGCGCCGTAACGGGCGAGCAGGCTCGCTCGGCTCATCCAGGCTCGACCAGGCCAGGCCCGCTCCCGGTAGCGTTCGGCCATCCGCCAGCCCAGCGGATGGTAGATGGCGATCAAGCCGACGAAGAAGAAGCGCTGCAAGCGTGTGTACCAGGTCGGGGGGGCCGACTCGACCTGAAAGCCCAAACGCCGTCCAGCCCGGGCGAACAGCGTCACCCCAGTGAGCGCGTGCACCTCGCCCAGTTCGCCCCGCGCGATCCGGCATGCCAGCTCAGCCAGGTCCTCGCGTGCCAGGCGCAAGAGTTCCCAGGGCAGCGCGGCTCCTGCCAGCCACAGCCGGAGCAACCGCCGATTGTCGAAGTGGAGCTCGACGATGGGGTCACCCGACTCGATCCGCGTCCCGTCAGCCAGGATCGTCGTCGGCCCGCGGTAGCGCACGATACGGTAGCGAAAGAACCCCCCTGGCCGGACCAGCTGTGGTCGCCACACCAGATCCGTCAACCGCTCCCAGCCCAGCCAGATCGCCAAGAGGCCGATCGCTCGTCCGCCTCCTGCGCGGCCCAGACGGATCAGCCACCAGGGCAGCTCTTTCAATACCGCCAGTGCCGACCGACGCCGAGTTCGGCCAGGAGCCAGCGGAGAAAGGTGATCACCAGTCCCAGGCGGAGCGGCAGTCGACGCAGGCGACGGGGCGATGTGGCGATCCAACTCGTCGTCAAGTGGCAAACCGGCACGCCCCTTCCCTGGAGTCGCTGCAGGAACTCCCGATCCTCGGCGATTTCGAGCCGTTCGTCGAACCCACCCGCTCGCTCGAACCACGCCCGGCTACAGTACAACATCTGTGCTCGGATCCGAAAGAGCGTCTTGCCGAGTTCCATGAGGTCGAAGAACCAGCGATCGAGCCGATCAGTCGTCTCTGCGATGACGCGGACGCTTCCTGCCGGATAGCCGGTATGCCAGTGCGCGACGAGCTCGGCGGCGAGTGTCGGTGCCATCACCGAGTCGGCGTCCAGAAAGAGCAGGAGCGTCCCCTGGGCTGCTGTCGCTCCGCGGTTCTTCGCTCGGCTGCGCCCTGGCATGGGTTCCTGGAGCAGCACGATGCGGAGGGGCGCGAGTTCTCGCGCGACCTGGCGGACGACCGCCGCGGTTCCATCGCTCGAGGCGTTATCGACGACGATCGCCTCGAGCCGTTCCACGGGCCAGGCCTGCCGGGCGATGGAGCGCAGGGCACGAGCGACGAACGCTTCTTCGTTGCGGGCCGGAATGATCACCGAAATGTCGGTCGCCCCGGCCACGACCTGCACCACCTCAATAGGGCCAATCCTGGCCGATGCCAGCGAGCGCCGCCAACCATTGCAGTGCGGTCACCAGCAGTCCGAGGCGCAGCGGCCAGCGGTGCAGTCGCCGCGGCGATGTCGACACGCTGCTCTCGGTCACGAAGCCGACTCGAAAGCCGGCCGCTCGGATCCGCCGCAAGAGATCGTAGTCCTCAGCGACCCGCAGGCGCTCGTCGAAGCCGCCCACTGCCCAGAACACGTCCCGGCGGACAGCGCACAGCTGTGTCGGCACGCGCAGCCGCTCTTTCGCCCAGGTCGCCAGGAAGAAGAATGCCCGGTCGATCGGGTCGTTCGAGTCCGCAACCACCCGCAAGCTCGCGGCTGCCTCGCCGCGGTGCAGGTGCCCGAGTACAGCCGGGATCATGGTCGGTGCGAGGCGCGAGTCGGCATCCAAAAACAGGAGGACGCGTCCGTGAGCAGCTCGCGCGCCCCGGTTGCGTGCGCGGCTCACGCCTGGCTGTGGCTCGCTGAGGAGCCGTACGCGGAGCCGGGGAAACATCCGCTGGAATTCTCGTACCGCTGCGGGCGTCCCGTCGGTCGAACCGTTGTCGACGAAGACCACTTCCAGTCGTTCCAATGGCCAGGCTTGCTCAGCGACCGAGGCGAGGGCCTGCCCGATCGTCTTCGCCTCGTTCCGGGCCGGGATAACGATCGTCACGTCAGGAGGAACGGATCGCCTCTCCATAGGTCAACGGAACTCCTCCTCTCTCGAGTTCCTGCGCCAGCTCCCGTAGAACCCGCTGGCAAACCGGAGAACGTGGCGCACCTTGGGGATGCAAGAAGACCGAGACCAGCTCCGCTCGCGTTCGCCAGGGTGCCAGCAGGCGCGCGCCCAGCTGGGCGAGTTCCTCGTGGCCTCGATTCGTCCCCATGAACCCCATCCACGGGGTGACGAGGCGCCGTCGCAACCGGACGTCGAGCAGGAACAGCATCTCCACCAGGTAGGGAAAGCCGAGTTCGCGGAGAAGATCCGGGAGTTCTGTCGTGTGGAGCCAGCCCGGTGGGCAGAAGCCGTGCGTCGGGAGTCCCAGTTCCTCCAGGATTTCGCGCCCCGCCAGGAGACGAGCCCGCTGCTCTTGCCATTCCAGGCTGACGAATTCGGCGACCTCCCGGGCGAAGAGCGCTGCCCGGGCGACGGTGATCGGGTCGCCTCGCCAGCGCCCGGCCCGAGCGTGCGTGTAGCCGTGGAGCACGATTTCCGAACCGCTGGCGACTTCTTCCCGGAGGAGCTCCACCAGTTCCGGACAGCGCCTGAGATCGTCACGCCCGTCGTGAAACGGGATCACCAACAGACTGCGTGGACGCGCCCCGATCGCGTCCAACTGATGCAGCAGCCAGCGGATCTCCTCGCGATACTTCGGCGCGACATCGTGCACCGAGACGAGTACCCGACGCGCCATGCCCCTCCCCCTGTTCGCCCCATAGCATACGGCAGCTTCGGTCGTCCCTCGACGCGACGGCGTTCGCCACCTCGCCGACTGGCCGCTCGCCAGACGGTCTCCGGCGAGACCCGACGCGCTGCTGGTTTCCCCGGCCACTCGCGGACGCTCCCCGCGGAGCAGCGCTGGCTCACCTCCGTAGCGCGAGCGCCCTCCGAGCTGGCGAGCGTTCCCTTCCGGGGATGCGTCGACGAGCACGAGCGAGGGTGACGTGCCCTTTTGGTATGCTGCCAGAGCACGAAAGTCGTCGAACGGGAGGTCGCGCGCCATGTTCGTCCGCGGTCGCGAGTACCGGCGCGAGGAGATTCATCGCCAACTCGGTGGTCAGCGGTCCAGCGGTATCGTGACCCCTCGCGCTGCACCAGTCGTCCTGCTCTTTTCCTCACCGAGCGGCCGAGCCTACGGCTACCGAGACGGCTGGAGCGAAGACGGGCGTTGGTACTTCTATACCGGTGAGGGGCAACGTGGCGACATGCGGCTCGTCCGCGGGAACCGCGCCATCGCCGAGCATCGTGCGAGCGGCCGCCAGCTGTGGGTCTTCGAGTTCACCCGACCAGGCTTCTACCGCTGCCTCGGTCGCATGGAATACGAGGGCCACACCTTCCAACCCGGTGTTCCCGATCGCGCTGGCCGGCCGCGGACGGTCGTCGTTTTTCGACTACGCCCGCTCCCGGAGTGAGACAGGCGCCTCGACACGCCTCGCTGGCGCTGCTCCGGCGGATCGCCCCCTTTCCGCCGACATGGCGAGGTGGCACATGCCATCCAGCAGGAGTCAGCTCGTCCCGAGCAGCGACCGACGATCGAGGATGAGCATCCGGGATTCCCCGCGTGCCCGCAAAGAGAGGCGGCAGGCGGAACGGATCTTCGAGGGGGTGACGGTCGAGCGAGCCGTTTTCCTACCGCCGCTCGCCTGCCCCGGTGCACCGCGCGACCAGAGCGTGTGGCTCCGTCCGGCGCATCGTGCGCATCGGCCCACCGGCCCGACCATCCTGCCCTCCTCCATGTCCTACCCGATGAAGGCGACGAGTGCGGCGTGGCCAGCCCGATACCGGGCGAGCAGGGTCCGCTCTCGCTCTCGTCGACCACGCTGTCCTTGCTGACGAATCACCGCGGGGGACGTCGTTCCGGCGTCAGGCGGCCGTGACCCAGCGCTCGATCGCTTCCTGCCAGCCGATGATGTGACCGTTGCGCACGACGACGACCCGTTCTTCCTCGGTGAGTGTCCGGGCTCCCTCGGTCACCTGATCACCCAGCACGACAGGCACCACGTTGGCGACGACTCGGCGCAAGAGCTCAGCGCGCTCGAGCGCTCGACGCACGTCGCTCTGGTCCACTGTCACCGAGACCTCGACGACCAGCCAGACGGTCGGCAGCGCCGGATGCTCGTCGATGGTGCCAGTGACGACGATATCGGCGTCCATGAGACGCCCGATCTCCTCGCGCGTGAACAGGGCCCGGACCATGCGCCGCAGCTCGGTCGGGGTGACCACCCGAGTCTCGTCCATCCAGCGGCCGAAGATCGCCGGCGCTCGATCGCGCGCCTTGACTTCGAGGTACCAGCCGCGCAGCTGCGCGAGGTCGTCGGTATGTCGCCGCACGATAGCCACGAGTTCGGCGATCTGGCCCTCCACGCGCTCCATCCGCTCGGTGAGCAGGCGGATCTGCTCGGTCGTGGCCGCCTGCTGTTGCTCCACGCGCTCCATGCGCTCGGTGAGGGCGGCGATCTGCTCCTCCACGCGCTCC
>OGCH01000465.1_pt1 | contig 20977 bp, 23 predicted proteins | sample 1570111 | NCBI WGS metagenome assembly OGCH01 (sample SAMN03436243, study PRJEB24508) | hot springs metagenome | biome: Desert Springs; feature: Hot Springs; material: Water | place: USA: Great Boiling Spring, Nevada | collected 2008-12-01 | depth 0 m m | reverse complement strand
TCCAGGTGCCTCAGGAGGTCCTTCCCCTTGGGGGTGGGGAAGTCCCGCCGCTCCCTTCCCCGGTAGAAGGCGGCCCGGGCGGGGCTTGGCCTGGGGTCCAGGAGGAGGACGGGGACCCCTTCGGGGACCCCTTCCAAAAGGGGCTTCAGGGCCTTCCACTCCCCCTCGCTGACCTCCCTCAGGTCCAGCATGGCCCCCCCGCCCCCAAAAAGCCCCGGGGCCAGGGCCTCGGCCAGGGCCTCGGGGGTGGGCTCTAGAAAGCGGGAAAGCCCATGAAGCCTCGCCTCCTGGAGGAGAGCCTCCCGCGCCAGAAAGGGGTCTCCGGTGAAGGCGATCACCATAGGGGTTTGGGGTCCCCGCCGGGGCGTTTAGAAGGCGCTCAGCCCCGTGATCTCCCGCCCCAGGACCAGGGTGTGGATGTCGTGGGTGCCCTCGTAGGTGTAGACGGTCTCCAGGTTGAGCATGTGGCGGATGGCGTGGTACTCCAGGGTGATGCCGCTTCCCCCCAGGATCTCCCGGGCCAGGCGGGCCGCCTCCAGGGCCTTCCGCACGTTCTGCCTCTTGGCCAGGGAGACCTGGGCGGGGGTGAGCTTCCCCTCGTCCTTGAGCCGGGCGAGCCGCCAGGCCAGGAGGAGGCCCTCCGTGTGCCAGGAGAGCATCTCCGCCAGCTTGGCCTGGACCAGCTGCTTCTTGGCGATGGGCTCGCCGAAGGTGGCGCGGCTTCCCGCGAAGGCCACCGCCTCGGTGTAGACGGCCTCCAATGCCCCCATGGCCCCCCAGGCGATGCCGAAGCGGGCCTGGGTGAGGCAGGAGAGGGGGGCCTTGAGGCCTTCCGCCTTGGGCAGGCGCAGGGACTCGGGCACCCGCACCTCCTCCAGGACGAGCTCGCTGGTCACCGAGGCCCTAAGGCTCATCTTGTGCTTCACCTCCCGGGCCTGGAAGCCCTTGCTGTCCGTGGGGACGATGAAGCCTAGGACCCTTCCCGCCTCGTCCTTGGCCCAGATGATGGCGATGTGGGCCAGGTTGCCGTTGGTGATCCACATCTTGGTCCCCGTGAGGACCCAGGTGTCCCCCTGAAGGCGGGCCTTGGTCTTCATGTTGCCGTAGGGGTCCGAGCCCCCGTCGGGCTCGGTGAGGCCGAAGCATCCCACCATCTCCCCCCGGGCGAGCCTAGGGAGGAACTCCCGCTTCTGCGCCTCGCTCCCGAAGGCGTAGATGGGGTACATGACCAAGGAGCTCTGGACGCTGGCGAAGCTCCTCAGGCCCGAGTCCACCCGCTCCAGCTCGTAGGCCATGAGGCCGTAGGCGGCGCTACTCACCCCCGCCCCCCCGTACTCCGGGGGCAGGGTGGGGCCCAGGAAGCCCATCTCCCCGAATCTGGGGATCAGGTGGGTGGGGAAGACCCCTTCCTCCCACCAGTCCCTTATGTGGGGCAGGGCCTCCTTCTCCAGGAAGCGGCGGGCGGCCTTCTGGATCTCCTTCTCCTCGGGGGTGAGGAGGTCCTCCAGGGCGTAAAAGTCCAGCATAAGGCCAGTCTACCCCAGCTCCTTCACCCAGACCTCGTGGATCACCGGGTGGCCCAGGTAGGGGGCCCAGAAGGGGCTGGCCCGCTTGGCGTAAAGCCGGAAGCCCAGGCTCCGGTAGAGCCTCCTGGCCTGCTGGTTGGCCCGGGTGGTGGAGAGCTGGACCCCTCTGACCCCTTTTTCCTTCAGGCAGTCCAGGAAGGCGGCGAGGAGGGCCTTGCCCAGGCCCTGGCCCTGGGCCTTGGGGTCCACGGCGATGTGGAGGTGGGCGGGGTAGCGCCCCCTTGGGGCCTTGGGCCCGGGGTAGAGAAGGAGGCGGAGGAGGTAGCGGAGGTGGGGGAGGAGGGGCCCGTAGCGGCCAAGGAGGAGGCGGAAGAGGATGAGGGGAAGCCGAAGGGCCAGGTCCAGGGCCAGGGGCCAGGTGGCGCAGGCCCCCAGGATGTAGCCCACCACCTCCCCCTCCTCTTCGGCCACGAAGGCGCAGCACCCCCGGCGGAGGTAGGGGGCCACGAAGAGCTCCCCCCAGAGGGCCTCGCTGGGGAAGACAAAGCCCCCTTCCCGACCCAAGAAGAGGGTCTTGTGGGAGAGGCGGGCGACGGCCTTTAGGTCCCCTTCCCGGGCCGGGCGCACCTGGGCCATGGGACCAGTCTAAGGGCCCCCGGTAGAATGCCCCTCGTGCGCCTGGCTCCCTGGCAGTGGCTGGTCCTCCTTCTCCTGGTCTATCTGGCCGCGGCGGAGCTTTTGCGGCTCTGGCTGGGCCTGCTTTGGGCCGAGCGCCTGGGGCTTCTCCTGGCCGCCCTGGGGGTCTGGGCCTTCATCAACGGCCGCTTCGTCTTCGCCTACTACCACGCCCTTCTGGCCTCGGCGAGGGTGCGCCGCCTCTCCCTCTTTCCCGGGCCCAGGCCGGAGGAGCGCCTCCTGGTCCTAGCCCCCCACCCCGACGACGAGGTCCTGGCGGCGGCGGGCCTCATGCGCCGGGTCCACCAGGGGGGCGGGTGGGTGCACGTGGTCTACCTCACCTCGGGAGACGCCTTTGACCTGGCCTCGGGAAGCCCCCTGCCCTCCCACGAGGCCATGCGCCGCCTGGCCCTAAGGCGCATGGTGGAGGCCTGGCGGGGCCTCGAGGCCCTGGGCCTTCCCCGGGAGCGCGCCCTCTTCCTGGGCTTCCCTGACCAGGGGCTCTTCCAGCTCTTCACCACCCACTACTACCTGCCCTACGAGAGCCCCTACACGGGCCTGAAGGCGGCCCTGTACCCCGGGGTCTACCGCCCGGGCCTCCCCTACACGGGCAAGGCCCTGGAGGCCACCCTGGTGGAGATTCTGCGGGAGCTAAGGCCCACCCGCATTCTCCTCCCAAGCCCCCTGGACGCCCACCGGGACCACCAGGCCACCGCCTACTTCGGCATGCGGGCGGCGGCCTCCTTGGGCCTCGAGGGGCGGCTTTGGTACTACATGGTCCACGGGGGGTACCAGTACCCCCTGCCCAAGGGCCTCCACAAGAGGCTTCCCCTCTACCCCGCGCCCCGGGGCCGGGGGCTTCCCTGGGAGAGGTTCCCCCTCACCCCGGAGGAGGTGGAGCTCAAGGAGAAGGCCATCCGGGCCCATAAAAGCCAGATGCGCCTTTTGGGGCGCTTCCTCCTGGCCTTCGTGCGGCAGAACGAGCTTTATAGCCCCCTGCCCGTCCCCGCCAAGGAGGCCCTAGCCCCGGAGGAGGAGGGGTGGGCCGTCCTCGAGGGGCGGGAGGTCCTCTAGGCTCTCCAGGCCGAAGACCTCCAGGAAGCGCTCCGTGGTGCCGTAGAGCTTGGGCCTGCCCGGGGCCTCCTTCTCCCCCACCACCCGGATGAGGCCCCGCTCCAAAAGCCCCTCCAGGACCCCCTCCACGCTCCTCCCCCGCATGGCTTCCAGCTCGGCGCGGGCGATGGGCTGGTGGTAGGCGATGAGGGCCAGGACCTCGAGGGCGGCCTTGGAGAGGCGGGGCGGGGTGGGCTTCAGGACCCGCTCCACCGCTTCCAGGGCCCCCGGGTGCACGATGAGCCGCCACCCTCCCGCCACCCGCTCCAGGGCGATGCCCAGTTCTCCAGAAGCCAGCGTTTCCTCAAGCTCCTTCAGCGCCCGAAGCAGGGCTTCTTCCGGGTGGCCCAAGGCCTTAAGCTCCTTGAGGCCCACGGGCCTCCCGGCGGCGAAGAGGACGGCTAAAAGCTCCGCCTTCAGGCTAGCCATGGAGGTAGGGGAGGAGGGCCTCCTTGGGAATAGCCCCTTCCCGGAGGACCTCCCCCGTGCGCAGGTCCACCACGCTGGAGGCGAGGCCCATGGCCTCCCCGGGGAAGACGTAGTCCACGGGGAAGGCCCGGGCCTCGGCCTCGGTCCTCACCGGGGGCTCGCCGCTTTTGTTGAGGCTGGTGGCGGCGGCGTACCCCCCCACCCGCCTAAGAAGCTCCCGCAGGGCCTCGTGGGCGGGCATCCTGAGGCCCACGGAGCCGTCAGGGCTGATCCAAGGGGGGATGCCCCTTCCCGGGACCACGAGGGTGAGGGGTCCCGGCCAGAAGGCCTCCGCCAGGCGCAAAAACCGCGCCTTCAGAGCTCCTAAGTCTGAGAGCTTCAGGGCGTCTTCCAGGTCCGCCACCAGGACCTGGAGGGGCTTTCCTTCCTCCCGGCCCTTCAGGGCGTAGATCCTGCGGCAGGCGGCCTCGTCCTCCATCCGGGCCAGGACGCCCCAGACGGTGTCCGTGGGAAAGGCCACCAGGCCGCCCCTCTTCAGGGTTTCCGCCGCCTCGGTAAGCGCCTTCTGGTATACTTCCGTCATGCCGGTCTACCAGTATAAGGCCCGCGACCGCCAGGGCCGCCTGGTGGAGGCCACCATTGAGGCCGAGGACCTGCGCACCGCGGCCCGCCTCCTCCGGGACCGGGGCCTCTTCGTGGCGGAGATCAAGGAGCCCGGGCGGGGCCTCCAGGCCGAGGTGCGCCTGCCCGTTCTGGAGCGGGGCCCCGGGCTCAAGGACCTGGCCATCTTCTCCCGCCAGCTGGCCACCATGATCGGGGCCGGCCTCACCCTCCTCCAGTCCCTGGCCATCCTGGAAAAGCAGACGGAGAACCGGAAGTTCCGGGAGATCCTCAAGCAGGTGCGCACCGATATTGAGGGAGGCATGGCCTTCTCCGACGCCCTGGCCAAGCACAAGCTCTTCTCCCGGCTCTACGTGAACCTGGTGCGGGCGGGGGAGACCTCGGGCGGTCTGGACGTGATCCTGGACCGCCTGGCCACCTTCTTGGAGAAGGAGCTGGAGCTTAGGGGCAAGATCCGCAGCGCCATGACCTACCCGGTCATCGTCTTCGTCTTCGCCGTGGGCGTGGCCTACTTCCTCCTCACGGGGATCGTGCCCCAGTTCGCCCAGATCCTCACCGACCTGGGATCGGAGCTCCCCCTCCTCACCCGCTTCCTCATCGCCCTTTCCAACTTCTTGCGGGCCGCCACCCTGCCCCTTCTCCTCCTCTTCGTCCTCCTCTTCTTCGCCTACCGCTGGTACTACGGCACCCCCCAGGGGCGGAAGGTCATTGACCGCATCAAGCTGAGGATGCCCGTCTTCGGCAACCTGAACCGCAAGACGGCCATCGCCCGCTTCTCCCGCACCCTGGCCCTGCTCCTCTCCAGCGGGGTCAACATCCTCGAGGCCCTGGACATCACCAAGGGCACCGCCGGCAACAGCGTGGTGGAGGAGATCGTGGACCTGGCCAAGAACAAGGTCCAGCAAGGGGAGCCCCTGAACCTCACCCTGGCCCAGCACGCCTTCGTCTTCCCCCCCATGGTGAGCTCCATGGTGGCCATCGGCGAGGAGACGGGGGCTTTGGACACCCTCCTCTCCAAGATCGCCGACTTCTACGAGCGGGAGGTGGACGAGGCCGTGGCCAGCCTCACCGCCGCCATTGAGCCCCTCATGATCATCTTCCTGGGCGTGATCGTGGGCATGATCGTGGCGGGGATGTTCCTGCCCCTCTTCCAGATCATCGGGACCCTTTCCGCTCAATAAGCCTCTCGGCCACCTCCGGGGGGACCGGCATCACGGAAAGCCGGTTCCCCCGCTTTACCAGGGGGTGGTCTGGGGGGAAGAGGCGTTTGAGCTCGGCGAGGGGGATGAGGGGCCAGGCCTCGAGGAAGGCCACCTCCACCGTGTACCACCGGGGCTTCTCGGGGGTGGCCTTGGGGTCAAAGTAGGGGCTATGGGGGTCAAACTGGGTGGGGTCGGGGATGCCGGTCCGCACCACCCGGGCTAGGCCGGCGATCCCCGGGGGGGTGGTGCTGGAGTGGTAGATGAAGCAGAGGTCCCCCTCTCGCATCCGCATCAGGTAGTTGCGGGCCTGGTAGTTCCGGACCCCGTCCCACAGGGCCCGCCCTTCCCGCCTCAGGTCCTCTACGCTGTAGGTCTCGGGCTCGGTCTTGAGGAGCCAGTAGGCCATGCCCCCAAGTCTAAAGGCCCCTTTAGTCCCCTCCAAGCCGCTTAGCCAGGATCTTGGGGCACGGTGAGGACATGCGCGCCCTTCTTTTCTTCCTGCCCCTCCTCGCCGCCTGCTCCCTGACCCTGGAGGCGGCCTACCCCGGCCACCGCATTCAGGCCCTCCGCACCCAGGACACCTACTGCGCCGACCGGAACACTCAGGTGGACTACCGCTTCCACCTGGAGGGGCGCCTGGACGCGCTGGAGTTCTTCTGGGTTCCGGAGGGAGTGGACCCCTGGCGGGCTAAGCCCGAGGAGGCCTTCCGCCTTTCCGGCCCCATCCTTGGCCTCGAGGTGCGGGGGAGTTTGGAGGTGACCCCGGGCGGGGAGGTCCGGGCGGTGTACGTTGCCCCTCAGGGCATCGGCATTGAGCCCCTCCCGGACCGCAGGCTCTGGGTTAGGGGGTTGACCGCCGGGGTCTATGGCCCCTATACCCCGGCGCAAAACTTTGTCCGCCCCGACAGCACGGCTTTTTGCGACCCAGGCTGGTAGCCTAGGGGCATGGGGCTTCGGGAGGTGCAGGAGGAGCTGAAGGCGATCTTTGGACCCCGGGCCCTCCTCTCCCGGGCGGAGAAGGAGGTCTACCGCTACGACGCCATCCTGGTGGGGGAGGCCCCCCTGGCCGTGGTCCTGCCGGAAAGCAAAGAGGAGGTCCAGGCCCTGGTGCGCCTGAGCCGAAGGTACGGCCTTCCCCTGGTGCCCCGGGGGGCGGGGAGCGGGCTTTCCGGGGGGGCGGTGCCCCTGGGGGAGGCCATGGTGGTGGCCTTCACCCGCATGACCCGCCTCGAGGTGGACCCCAGGACCCAGACCGCCTGGGCCGAGCCCGGGGTCACCACGGCCCAGGTCTCCGAGGCGGCCAGGCCCTATGGCCTCTTCTACCCGCCCGATCCCGCCTCCTTGCGCACCAGCACCCTGGGGGGGAACCTGGGGGAGAACGCCGGGGGGCCCCTCTGCTTCAAGTACGGGGTCACGGGGGACTACGTCCTGGAGCTGGAGTGGGTGGACGGGGAAGGGGAGGTGCGCCGCCTGGACCGGAACGCCTACGACCTCCCCGGCCTCCTCATCGGCTCCGAGGGGACCTTGGGCCTCATCACCGGGGCCCGGCTCCGGCTTCTCCCTCTCCCCCGCCACCGGGCCACCCTCATGGCGGTCTTCCCCGGGGTGGAGGCCCTGGCGGAGGCGGTCTCCCGGGCCATCGCCCGGGGGGCGGTGCCCGCCAAGCTGGAGTTCCTGGACCAAAGCGCCGTGAACGCCGTGGAGGACTACCTGGGCATGGGCCTGCCCCGGGACAGGGCCCTCCTCCTGGCGGAGACGGACGGGGACGACCGGGAGCTGGTGGAGGAAGAGCTTTCCCTGGTGGAAGCCATGGCCTTAGAGCTGGGGGCCCAGGTGAAAAGGGCCCGGGACGAGCGCGAGGCCGAGGCGCTTTGGCGGGCTAGGCGGAGCGTGAGCCCCGCCCTGGGCCGCCTCCGCCCCAAGCGGGTCAACGAGGACATCGCCGTGCCCCGCTCGGCCCTGCCCCGGGTGGTGGGGGAGATAGAGGCCCTGGGGAAGGCCCACGGCCTCCTCCTGGTCCAGTTCGGCCACATCGGGGACGGGAACCTCCACCCCAACATCCTCTTTGACCCCCGGTTTGAGCCCGAGGAAAGGGTCTGGGAGCTGGCCCACGAGATCGCCCGGGTGGCCCTGAGGCATGGGGGGGTGCTTTCCGGGGAGCACGGCATCGGGGCCATGAAGCGCCCCTTCATGGCCGAGGCCCTGGACCCCGCCACTTTGGGCTTCCTTGAGCGGGTCAAGGTGGCCTTAGACCCCGCTGGCCTCTTCAACCCTGGTAAGCTGCTCCCCTGAAGGTTTTTCACCGCCTTTTCACGGCCTTGGGCTCAGAATGGGGCATGGACCTGGTTCGCCTCCTCTACCTCCTCACCTGGGTGGGCCTGGCCCTGGGGATCGGGGTCCAGTTCCACTACCACCCCCTTCAGGACCCTCGCCTCCTCCCCGTCTACCTGGCCTTCGCCCTCCTCTTCCTCTTTGCCCTCCGCCAGGGGCCTAAGCGGGCTCCCCGGGTCCTGGTCCACGCCCTGGGGGCCTACCTCCTCTTTGAGGCCTGGCGCTCGGGAGAGGCCTACTGGGTGGTGGGCTTCTGGAGCCCGGCCCTCTACCTCCTGGCCGCCTTCGCCTACCCGTTGCCCTGGGCCCTGGGGGCGGGGGCCTTCTGGGGCGGTCTTCTCCTGCTCCTTCCCCTGGCGATGGGAAAGGGCCTCGGCTTCCCCTACGGCCACTACGCCCTTTCCCAGCCGGTCCTTCTCCTCCTCACGCTCCTCCTGGCCCGCTTTCGGGAGCTTTACGGCCAGGTGCGCTTCTGGCGGGAGCAGGCCCTCACCTGCCCCCTCACGGGCCTCCCCAACCGCCGGGCCCTGGAGATGGTCCTGGAGAGGGAGGTGGCCCGGGTGGAGCGGGGGGAGAGGCCCTTCGCCCTCATCCTCCTGGACCTGGACGACTTCAAGCGGGTGAACGACGAGCGGGGGCATAAGGAGGGGGACCGCCTCCTGAAGGAGGTGGCCCAGTACCTGAAGGCCCACGTGCGCCAGGGGGACCTGGTGGGGCGGTGGGGCGGGGAGGAGTTCGCCATCCTTTTGCCCGCCACGGACCTCCTGGGGGCGGAGCGCCTGGCGGAGAGGCTGAGGGCGGGGCTTCAGGGCCTGGGGGTCACCGCCAGCTTCGGGGTGGCCCTCTACCGGGGGGATCTGGGGGAGCTCTTCCTCCAGGCGGACCGGGCCCTCTACCGGGCCAAGGCCTTGGGCAAGAACCAGGTGGCCCGGGCTAGCGAACCCGGTACCCCGCCTCCTTGAGGACCTCCCGGGCCCTTTCCTTCTCCTCCCGGGTGGCGAAGCCAAGCCTGAGGGCCCCCGCCTCCTCCCGGATGGTGAGGACCTCAATGTCTTTGATGTTGACCCCGGCCTCGCCCAAGGCGGTGGCGATGCGGGCGATCTCCCCGGGGCGGTCCGGCACCTGGACCGAGAGGTCGTGCATCTCGGGGAGAAGGCTTCGGCGCACGATGGGGAGGCTGTCCCGGGTCCTTTTGGCCTCCTCCGCCGCCTTCAGGAGGCCCTCCGGCTCCTCCAGAAGCTCCTCCAGCTCCAGGAGGATGCCTCTTAGCTCCTCTATGGCCTCCTTCAGGGCCTCCTTGTTCTCCACCACCATGTCCCGGCTCATCCTGGGGCTTCCCGAGGCCACCCGGGTGAGGTCGCGGAAGCCTCCGGCCGCCAAAAAGATGAGGAGGTCCTTGTGCGGGCTTTGGGCCACCAGGCGGTTCAGGGCCACCGCCAGGAGGTAGGGGAGGTGGGAGATGCGGGCCACCAGCCGGTCGTGGAGGAGGGGGGGGACCTCGAGGGGGTAGGCCCCTAAGGCCTCCACCAGGCGCCGGATCCCCTCCCTGGCCCTCGGGGTGGTCCTCTCCGTGGGGGTGAGGACCCAGACGGCGTTCTGCAAAAGCCCGGCGTGGGCGTTTTCCACCCCCGCCCGCTCGCTTCCCGCCATGGGGTGGCCCCCCAGGAAGTGGGGGAGGAGGCCCTCGAGGGCCTCCACCACCTTGGCCTTGACGCTCCCCACGTCGGTCCAGAGGCTCTCCGGGTGGGCGTGGGGGGCGAGGGCCCTTCCCAGCTCGACCAGGGCCCCCACCGGGGCCGCCAGGATGCCCAAGGAGAGCTCCCCCACCCAGGGGCCGATCTCCTGGTGGGCCCGGTCCGCCACCCCCAGGAAGAGGGCCTTTTCCAGGGCCAGGGGGTCTTGGTCGTAGACGTGGATCTCCTCGGCCAGGAAGCGCTCCTTAAGGCCCAGGGCCACGCTCCCCCCCAGAAGCCCCACCCCGAAGATGCCCACCTTGGCGAAGAGGGGCTTCATCCCTGGACCGGGGCGGAGAGGGTTTTGTCCAGGGCCTCCGCCAGGCGGCGCACCTGGGCCATCAGCTTGGCGAACTCCTCCTCGTGGAGCTGCTGGGCGGCGTCGGAGAGGGCCTTTTCCGGCTCGGGGTGGGTTTCCACGATAAGCCCGTCCGCCCCCGCCGCCAGGCCCGCCAGGGCCAGGGGGATGACCCAGTCCCGCTTCCCCGCCGGGTGGGAGGGGTCAATCCAGACGGGGAGGTGGGTCCAGCTCTTGAGGACGGGCACGGCGGAGACGTCCAGGGTGAAGCGGGTGGCCTTCTCAAAGGTGCGGATGCCCCGCTCCACCAGGATGACCCGCATGTTGCCCCGGGAGAGGATGTACTCGGCGCTCATGAGGAACTCCTCGAGGGTCATGCTCATCCCCCGCTTGAGGAGGACGGGCTTGCCCACCTCCCCCACCGCCTGGAGGAGGGGGAAGTTCTGGGCGTTCCTGGCCCCGATCTGCAGGGCGTCGGCGTACTCCGCCACCAGCTCCACCTGGTCCGGGGAGAGGACCTCGGTGACCACGGGAAGGCCCGTCTCCCGCCTGGCCTCGGCCAGGATCTTCAGCCCCTCCACCCCCAGGCCCTGGAAGGCGTAGGGGCTCGTGCGGGGCTTGAAGGCCCCGCCCCGGAGCATCTGGGCTCCGTGGGCCTTCACGTAGTGGGCCGCCCTCAGGGTCTGCTCCCGGCTTTCCACCCCGCAGGGGCCCGCCGCCACCATCACGTGCCCGCCCCCCGTCTTCCCCGTGGGGAAGTCCAGGATCGTGGGGAAGGGTTGCACGTCCAGGCTGGCCAGCTTCCAGGGCTTGGAGATGGGGATGACCTCCGCCACCCCGGGAAGGGCCCGGAAGTGCTCCATGAGTTCCGGGGTGGGCCCCCGGCCGATGGCCCCCACCAGGGTGGTCTCCACCCCTTGGGAGACGTGGGGCCGGTACCCCACCTTCTCTATCTCCCGGATGACCTCCTGAAGCTCCTCCTCCGTGTGTCCCCGCCGCATCACGATCAGCATGGCTACCCTCCTAAACTTTGGGCGCCCCCTTTTGGGGGCGCCCGCTTGCCAAACACCGCTACGCAAGACCAGGGGCGCCCCCGGCGGGAGGATAAAAGCCGAAGTGGCGCCCAAGGGTCCGCATAGTTGCCCCAAAGTGTAGGGCAGGAAGGGGGGTGGCGTCAAGGGGCCTGGGCCACCACCTCCACCTGGGCTCCCGAGGGGTCGGGGTAGAGCCCGGGAGGGACCCCCGGTGGGGCCAGGAGGACGTAGCCCAAAAGCCCCGTGCTCCCCTCGGGGGCCAGGCGCTTTCCCGCCCAGGTGTTGGCCCCCACGTGGTGGTGGTACCCGTCCCAGGCGAAGAAGAGGGCCCCCGGGTAGGTGCGCAGGGTGACGGCCATCCCCAGGGTCCCGGAGAAGAAGGCCTCGGCCTCGGCCAGGTCCGGCACGTGCAGGTGGATGTGGCCGAGGAGGGTTTCCGGGGGAAGGGGGCTTGGGCCCGGGCTTTCCCTGAGGAGGCGGGCCAGGGAGAGGGGGGCGGTGAACATGAGGGGGCCTTGGGGCCACTCCCCTCTAGGCCGGTCCCGGTAAAGCTCCAGGCCGTTCCCCTCGGGGTCGCGGAAGTAGAGGGCCTCCGAGACTCCGTGATCCGCGGCCCCCTCAAAATGGGCCCCGGCCTCCAGAAGCCGCTGGAAGACCCCGGCCAGGGCCTTGCGGTGGGGCAGGAGGAGGGCGAAGTGGTAGAGGCCCACCGAGGGGTAGGGGCGAAGGGGGGCCTGGGGATCGTGGATTAGATTTAGGAAAAACCCCTGGTTCCCCGGGGTGAGGCGGTAGCGGGGCGGGTCCGCCTCCAGCCTAAGCCCCAGGAGGTCCCGGTAGAAGGCCAGCTGGGCCTTCAGGTCCCGCACCCGAAGGGTTAGCCCCGGAAGCCTCCTTGGCCACAAGGTGGGCCTCCCTTAGGCTCCCACGCCCTCTTTTACCGCCACCAGCTCGGTGTCCACGCTGAAGCGGACCTCCTCCCCCACCAGGAGGCCCCCCGTTTCCAGGGCCATGTTCCAGGTGAGGCCGAAGTCCTTGCGGTTCAGCCTCCCCTCAAAGTGGGCGGCCAGGCGCTCGTTGCCCCAGGGGTCCTTGACGGGGCCGGCGGTCTCCACCTCAAAGCTTAGGGGCCGGGTCACGTCCCGGATGGTGAGCTCCCCCTCCACCCGGTAGCGGCCTTCCCCCAGGGGGGTGATCTTCCCGCTTTGGAAGACGATCTCCGGGTAGCGCTCCGCGTCCAGGAAGTCCGGGGAGCGGAGGTGGTTGTCCCGGTCGGCCACGCCGGTGTGGATGCTCCTGGCGTCCAGGCGGGCCTCCACCCGGAGGGGGCTCCCCTTCTCGTCGGTTTCCACAAAGCCCTCCTTGAGGTTCAGGGTGCCCCGCACCGTGGCCACCACCATGTGCCGCACGGAGAAGGTGATGCTGGTATGAGCGGGATCCAGGTTCCAACGCATGCTGACCTCCTTGGGCCTCGAGCCCACGGCTACGATATCCCAAGCGCTATGTTATGTCAAGCGCTATCCAGCGTAGTAGCGCGGCCGGAAGGGGAGACCCAGGGCCTCCGCGAAGGCCTGGAGGCCCAGGCGGTCCGGCTCCTCCAGGTGGTAGCGGAAGTTCCAGAGGTAGTGGAGGAGGAGGGCGGGGTGGACCGATAGGCGCCTCCCCTCCGCCTGGGCCACCTCCTCCAGGCGGCCCAGGCCCAGGAGGCGGGCCCGCCTCAGGGCCCGGACCACGGCCTTGGGCGGGGGGCTTTCCAGGCGGTAGGCCCAGACGGCGAAGACGAAGGGAAGCCGTGTCTTTCGGAACCAGGCCATGGCCAGGTCGGTCACCTCTATCTCCCCGAATCGGGTGGGGAGGTCCATGGGGGTTTCCGGGAGGTCCTGGAGGAGGCGGGCGTAGGCCTTGATGGCCCGGTCCCCGATGAGGAGGACCCCTTCGTAGCGCTCAAGAAGCTCCAGATCCCCCTCGGCCCCCTCGTAGTGGGGCCTCACCCCCCGCTCCTCCAGGAGGAGGCGGAGGAGGGCCACGCTGGTGGCGCTCTCCCCGGTGAGGGCCACCCGCTTGAGGTCCTTGAGGGGCACCCGGTGGAAGAGGTTCACCGAGTAGACCGGCCCCAAGACGGCCACGGAGAAGTCGGGGAGGAGGCCCCACGCCTCTTGGTTCTCCAGGTAGGCCAGGCTCGAGGCCAGGGAGAGGTCCAGCTCCCCCTCCAGGAGCATCCGGTTCAGGGCGGTGGGCGGGGCCTGGACCAGGGTAAACCCCTCGGGCCTCAGGAAGTGGGCCAGGGGGGCCACGTTGGCGTAGGGGGGGAGGCCCAGCCGGTAGCTCACGCCCAGACCCTGATCTCCCGGTAGAGGGCGTCCCGCTCCACGGGCAGGCGGCCCGCACTCCGGATGATGCCCGCCAGGGCCTCCTTGGTGAGGCCCTCTGGGGTGGGGCTTCCCGCCATGTGGACGATGCGCTCCTCAATGAGGGTGCCGTCTATGTCCGTGACCCCCCAGTCCAGGGAGACCTGGGCCAGCTCCGGGGTCAGGGTGGCCCAGTAGCCCTTGATGTGGGGGAAGTTGTCCAGGTAAAGCCGGGCCACGGCCAGGTTCCGGAGGTCGTCCAGGCCGGTGGTGAACTCCCTTTTGCCCAGCTCCCGGGCCAGCTGATTCCCGTCGGGCTGGAAGGCCAGGGGGATGAAGCTCATGAAGCCCCCGGTTTCGTCCTGGAGCCGCCGCAGGCGCTCCATGTGGTCTAGGCGCTCCTCGAGGGTCTCTATGTGCCCGTAGAGCATGGTGGCGTTGGTGGGGATGCCCAGCTCGTGGGCGGTGCGGTGGATCTCAAGCCACCCCTCCGCGGACACCTTGGCCCGGGCGATCCTCCTCCGCACCCTTTCGGCGAAGATCTCCGCCCCGCCCCCCGGCATGGCGTCCAGGCCTGCCTCCTTGAGGGCCTGGAGGACCTCCCGGTAGGGCAGGCGGGCGATCTTGGAGAAGTGGTGGATCTCCGCCGCCGTCCAGGCCTTCACCTGGACCCCGGGGAAGCTCTCCTTGAGGGCCCGCACCAGGTCCAGGTAGTACTGGAAGGGCCTTTTGGGGTGGTGGCCCGCGGTCATGTGGATCTCCGTGAGGCCAGGCTGGTAGCGCTCCCGCACCCAGGCCACCACCTCCTCCACCTCAAAGTCCCAGGCCCCCTCCTCGCCGAAGCGCCTTTGGAAGGCGCAGAAGGTGCAGCCCACGTAGCAGATGTTGGTCTGGGAGACCCGGATGGAGTGGACGAAGTAGGTCTTGGGGCCGTGCTTCCTCTCCCGCACCAGGTTGGCCAGGCGCATGAGGGTGGGGAGGTCCTTGGTCTCGTAGAGGACGAGGCCCTCGGCGAAGCTCAAGCGCTCGCCCGCCATGACCTTTTCGGCGATGGGGACGAGGCGGGGGTCCCGGATGCCTCTCATCCCCCGAAGTCTACTCCCCCTTTAGGCCCTGGACCAGGGCCTCCACCTCCTTTCGCCGTCCCCCCACCGCCTTTTTCCCCAGGAGGTTCCGGAGGTAGCGGTCGGTGAGGAGGAGGTCCACGTAGGGGTAGACGGTGGCCGCCATGACCAGGTCCAGGAGGTCCGAGGGGCGGGGCTTTCGCTTTTTGTCCCTCTGGCTTTCGGCCAGAAGGCCGGCAAGAAGGCGCACGAAGGGCACCTCCTGTAGCCCGGTCCGCCTCCTGATCTCCTCCAGGGCCCAGGCTTTGGCCTCGGCCGGGTCCTCGGGCAGGCTTTGGAGAAGCCCCTCAAAGGGGGAGAGGTCGGCGGGGGTCTCCCAGTCCCCTCCGCGCCAGAGGAAGTCCTCCAGGTAAAGGCCCCTTTCCTGCCTCTTGGCGATCTCCTGCCAGGGGCGGACCCAGTACCCCTGGGAGAGGGCGGCGAAGACCTCTTGCAGGGCAGGAAGGAGGTAGCCCGCCTTCTCCTCGGGGCCCCGCGCCGGGTAGAGGGTTTCCAGGACGTGGAAGGGGGAAGGCGGAGCCAGCGCCTTTCCCTTCAGGGCCAGGAAGAGCCCGCCGAAGGCCTCGTGCCCCTTCTGGCCCAGGAGGTGCTTGGCCATGCGGCTGGCGTAGTTCTGGTCCAGGTAGAGGATCACTCCTTGGCCTGGGTAAGCCAGAGGGCCCCCGCCAGCAGGGCCACGCCCCCGGCGAAGAAGAGGAAGTCCAGGGCCTCCTTGGGCTTGAAGGCCAGGGCCTTTTCAAAGAACTTGACCACCAAGATCATGACGATCACCTGGCCCAGCTTGCCCTTGAGGTCGGTGAGGCTTTCCACCCGAAGCACGTTTTCCAAGGGCAGGTCCAGCTTGCGGACGAAGAGCTCAAAGAGGCCCAGGCCGAAGATGAGGAAGACGGCGGAAAGGAGCCCCAGGTCCACCGCCCCCACCAGCTGGTTGAGGGCCTCCTCCAGGGGGCTTCGCCAGGCGGCCAGGGCCTCGAGGAGGGCGTGGTAGGCGAAGTAGACCGAGCCCAGAAGAAGCCCCGCCACCGGCATGAGGATCACCAGGCGCAGGGGGAAGAGGAGGTTTTCCAGCCTCATGGGGGCATTCTAGGGCAGGTAATGGGCCTCGGGGGGGGTGCCCGTGGAGGCCCTTTCCACCAGGGTGGGTTCAAAGCGCACCTCCCGGGGCGGGCCCCCGTAGCCCTGCATCCTCTCCAGAAGGAGCTGGGCCGCCCGGGCCCCCATGGCCTCCACGGGCTGGGCGATGGTGGAAAGCCCCACCTCCTGGGCGAAGGGGTGGCCGTCAAAGCCCAGGACCCGCACCTCCTTGCCCAGGGTGAGGCCGAGCCTCTGGGCCTCCTCCATAACCCCCAGGGCCACCTGGTCCGCCCCGGCGAAGACGTTGAGGGGAGGGGAGGCCTTTTCCAGGAAATGCCGGAGGGCGAGCCGCCCCCCTTCCGCCGAGAGGCGGGTCACGTAGAGGTGATCCTCCGGGAAAGGCCGCCCCGCCTCTTTGAGGGCCTCCAAAAACCCCGCCATGCGCTCGCTGAAGACCGTTTGCCGAAAGGCCTGGTCCGGCTCCTCCTCCACCTTGACGGCGAAGACGCTCCCGGGAAAGCGGGCCAGGTAGGCCCCCGCCATCCGTCCTCCCAGGCGGTTGTCCAGGTAGACGGAGTCGTACCGGGGGTTCTTGGCGTCCACCAGGACCACGGGCCTTTCCGTGGGCAGGCGGCTTTCCTCAAAGAACTGGGTGAGGTCGTAGGAGGCCAGGATGAGGCCGTCGGTGAGGTAGGCCAGGGTGGTGCTCTCCAGGTAGCGCCTGAGCCGGGCCTGGGAGAGGATGGGGAAGAGGGCCAGGTCGTAGCGCTTCTCCAATAAGACCCCCTCAATCCCCTCAATGAGCCTGCGGTAGAACTCCGTGGCCACGAAGGGGAGGAGGACGGAGACGGTGTAGCTCCTTCCCCCGGCGATCCTGCGGGCGTGGGGGTTAGGGGTGTAGCCCAGCTCCTCCATGGCCCTTAAGACCCGGGCCCGGGTCTCGGGCCGCACGGCGGGGTGGTGGTTGAGGACCCGGCTCACCGTGCCCAGGCCCACCCCGGCGCGGGCGGCTACCTCGTGGATGGTGGGTTTCTTCTTCATGGCCTGTGGAAGCGCTTCATGGAAACTTCCATCCTCAGGATAGGGCAAGGGGCTCCCTTTTGCAAGAATGGGGGCATGGGCTATGTCCTCCTGGCCTACCTCCTGGGAGCTTTGGTGGGGGGGCTCCTCTTCTTCCCCGAGGTCCAGCAGAAGGACCTCCCTGGGGGTTCGGGGGTGTTCCGCAGAAAGGGCCCCTTGGCCGCCCTTCTGGTGGTCCTCTTTGACCTGGGGAAAGGGGTCTTGGCCGCCCTTCTCACGCCAGAGGCCTGGCGGCCCCTGGCGGCGGGGGCGGTGGTGGCGGGGCACAACTGGCCCCTCTTCTTCCGCTTCCGGGGCGGGGGAGGGATCGCCCCCTCCTTGGGCTTTTTCCTCTTCTGGTTTCCCCGGGAAACCCTCCTGGCGGCGGGGCTTAGCCTCCTTGTGGCGGGGCTTTACCACCTTTTTTACTGGGGGAAAAGGAGGCGGGGGATCTACCCCATCCCCTTTGGGGCCCTCTTCGGCTACCTGGCCCTCCTCCTCCTGGTCCCGGGTCCGGGGAGGCTCGGGGCCCTTTTGGCGGCCCTGGCCGTGGCCCTGAGGGGTCTGCAAATCCTCCGGGGAAGGTGGTAGCTTTAGGGTATGAAGATCCTGCGCTTCAACGAGGGCCGATGGGGTGTTCTGGAAGGCGAGCTGGTCCTGGAGACGGACGGGCCCGGGGGGAACCCCACGGGGAGGCGGTACGACCTGGCCTCGGTGCGCCTTTTGGTGCCCGCCACCCCCAGCAAGATCGTCTGCGTGGGGCGGAACTACCAGGAGCACATCCGGGAGATGGGGCACGACTTCGGGGAGGACCTGCCCCAGGAGCCGGGCCTTTTCCTCAAGGCCCCCAACGCCCTGGCCCACCCTGGGAACCCAAAGGACCCCTGGAACACTGGGGACGCTGTGCCCTACCCGCACTTCACCCAGGAGCTCCACTACGAGGGGGAGCTGGCCGTGGTGGTGGGGGATAGGATGCGGAACGTCCCGCCTGAAAGGGCCCTGGACCACGTGCTGGGCTACACCATCGCCGTGGACATCACCGCCCGGGACGCCCAGAAGAAGGACCTCCAGTGGGTCCGGGCCAAGAGCGCCGACAAGTTCCTGCCCTTAGGCCCTTGGATTGAGACCGACCTGGACCCTACCAACACCTGGGTGCGCACCTACGTGAACGAGGAGCTCCGCCAGGAGGGGCACACCTCGCAGATGATCTTCAGCGTGGCGGAGATCCTCGCCTACATCTCCAGCTTCATGACCCTGGAGCCCCTGGACGTGGTCCTCACGGGGACGCCTTCCGGGGTGGGGGCCCTGAACCCCGGGGACCGGATTGAGGTGGCCGTGGAGGGGATCGGCACCCTGCACACCCGCATCGGCCCCAAGGAGGAGAGGCCGTGGTGAGGGTCTTGGACCTCCAGTTCCAGGGGGCGAAGCGGGTCATCGCCGGCTTCCTCCTGGAGACCAAGGAAGGGCCCATCCTCATAGAGACCGGCCCCGAGAGCGCCTACCCCCGCCTGGTGGCGGCCTTGGAGGAGGCGGGCTTCGCCCCGGAGGAGGTGGGCCACGTCTTCGTGACCCACATCCACCTGGACCACGCCGGGGCCGCCTGGCGCTTCGCGGAGCTTGGGGCCAGGGTCTACGTCCACCCCAAAGGGGCCCCCCACCTGGTGGACCCCTCCAAACTCCTGGCCTCGGCGGCGCGCATCTACGGGGACCAGTTGAAGCCCCTCTGGGGGGAGCTTCGGGGGATACCCCAGGACCGCCTCCGGGTGCTTCAGGACGGGGAAGTGGTGGAGGTGGGCGGGGTAAGGGTGCAGGCCCTGGAGACCCTGGGCCACGCGGGCCACCACCACGCCTACCTGGTGGAGGGGGCGGTCTTCGCCGGGGACATCGCCGGGGTGCGCATCGCCCCGGGGCCCGTCCTGCCTCCCACGCCCCCTCCGGACATCCACCTGGAAAGCTGGTACGCCTCCCTGGACCGCCTCCTCGCCTTAAGGCCCGAGGCCCTCTACCTCACCCACTTCGGGGCCTATAGCGATGTGGAGCCCCACCTCCTGGCCTTGCGGGAGGTCCTCGAGGCCTGGGCGGGCTGGGTCCTCCACCGCCTGAAGGAGGGGCTTTCCCAGGAGGAGATGACCCGGCGCTTTGAGGCCTACTGGCGGGAAAGTCTAGCCAAAGCCGGGGTGGACGCGGCGGGGATGCGCCTCTATGAGCTCGCCGACCCCCCCTTCATGAACCTCCAGGGCCTCGTGCGCTACTGGCAGAAGCACCACCCGGAGGCCCTGGAAGGATGACCCCCTTTCCCCTGGGCCGCCCCGCGCGGCTGGCTGTGCTGGCCTCGGGGCGGGGGACGAACCTGGAGGCCCTCATGGAGGCCTTCCCCCCCGGGAACCCCCTGGGGGAGGTGGTCCTGGTCCTCTCGGATAACCCCGGGGCCTACGCCCTGGAGCGGGCGAGGAGGCGGGGGGTGGAGGCGGTGGCCCTCCCCTGGGCGGGGCGGCGGGCCTTTGAGGAGGAGGCCCTGGCCCTCCTTGCGGCAAGGGGGGTGGACGCCGTGCTCCTCGCCGGCTTCATGCGCCTCCTCTCCCCCAGGTTCGTGGCCCCCTGGTACGGCCGCCTCCTCAACATCCACCCCTCCCTCCTCCCCGACTACCCCGGCCTGAGGGTGCACCAGCGGGTCCTGGAGGCGGGGGAGAAGGAGACGGGCTCCACGGTGCACTTCGTGGACCAGGGCATGGACACCGGCCCCATCCTCCTCCAGGGGCGGGTGCCTGTGCTTCCCGGGGACACCCCGGAGGTCCTCGAGGCCCGCCTCCTCCACCTGGAGCACCGCCTTTACCCGAGGGCGGTCCGCCTCCTCCTCCTGGGCCTGGCCTTTCCCCCGCCCGAGGGCCTGGAGGGGCTTTTGGGGGAGGATGCCGCCCGGCGCTTCCAGGGCCTCCCCCCCCGGGAAAGGCCCCTTTACCTCCGGGCCTGGGCCCTCCTCCGGGCCTGGGGAAAGGAGGAGCTTTCGGGCCCCGCCTTTTTGGGCCGGGCGGGGGAGTGGGGAAGGGGGGCCTTCCTGGCCGCCCACCTCCTGGCGGAGGACCACCCCGCCCTCCGGGCGGAGCTTCTGGCCCTTCCCCAGGAGGTGCGGGAGAGGGCCCTAAAGGCCTTGGCCCTGGTAGAATCCCCCTCATGAAGGTCCTGGTGGTGGGCTCGGGGGGGCGGGAGCACGCCCTTTTGTGGAAGGCGGCGCGAAGCCCCCTGGTGGAAAGGCTTTACGTGGCTCCCGGCAACGCCGGGATGGAGGCCTTGGCGGAGCGGGTCCCCTGGAACGGGGAGGTGGAGGTCCTGGCGGACTGGGCCCTCGAGGCGGGCATAGACCTCACCCTGGTGGGCCCGGAGGCCCCTCTGGTGGAGGGGATCGCCGACGCCTTTTCGGAGCGGGGCCTTAAGATTTTCGGCCCCACCCAGAAGGCGGCCATGATAGAGGGCTCCAAGGCCTTCGCCAAGGCCCTCATGGAGCGCTACGGCATCCCCACGGCCCGTTACCGCACCTTCCAGGACCCCATCCTGGCCCTAGAGTACCTGGAGGAGGTGGGGGTGCCCATCGTCATCAAGGACTCGGGGCTGGCGGCGGGCAAGGGGGTCACCGTGGCCTTTGACCTCCACACCGCCAAGCAGGCGGTGGCCAACATCCTGAACCGGGCCGAGGGGGGGGAGGTGGTCATTGAGGAGTACCTGGAGGGCGAGGAGGCCACGGTCCTGGCCCTCACGGACGGGGAAACCCTCCTCCCCCTCCTCCCCTCCCAGGACCACAAGCGCCTTCTGGACGGGGACCAGGGCCCCATGACCGGGGGGATGGGGGCCGTGGCCCCGTATCCCCTGGACCCCGCCACCTTTAGGCGGGTGGAGGAGGAGATCCTCTGGCCCCTCCTCCGGGGCCTTAAGGCCGAGGGGGTGGTCTACCGGGGCGTGATCTACGCGGGCCTGATGCTCACGAAGGAGGGCCCCAAGGTGCTGGAGTTCAACGCCCGCTTCGGCGACCCCGAGGCCCAGGCCGTCCTGCCCCTTTTGGAGAGCGACCTGGTGGAGCTGGCCCTGAAGGTGGCCGAGGGGAGGCTTGAGGGCACCCGGCTTTTCTGGAGGGAGGGGGCCGCCGCCTCCGTGGTCCTGGCCGCCCCCGGCTACCCCGAAAACCCCCGGAAGGGCATCCCCCTCCACCTCCCTGAGCCCCCGGAAGGGGTCCTGGTCTTCCACGCCGGGACCCGGCGGGAAGGGGGGCACCTGGTGAGCGCCGGGGGCCGGGTCCTCAACGTGGTGGGTCTGGGGAAGGACCTGAAGGAGGCCCTGGAGCGGGCCTACGCCTTCATCCCCCAGATCGGGTTTCCCGGGGCGCTTTACCGCAAGGATATCGGCCGGAAGGCCCTGGCCCCG
>OGCH01000460.1_pt1 | contig 21150 bp, 17 predicted proteins | sample 1570111 | NCBI WGS metagenome assembly OGCH01 (sample SAMN03436243, study PRJEB24508) | hot springs metagenome | biome: Desert Springs; feature: Hot Springs; material: Water | place: USA: Great Boiling Spring, Nevada | collected 2008-12-01 | depth 0 m m | reverse complement strand
GGTTATGTGGGGCTGCCGCTGGCAGTCGCATTCGCTAAGCACCTGCCCACCATCGGCTTCGATGTCAATGAAACGCGCGTCAAAGAACTGCAGAACGGCTACGACCGTAATGGTGAGATACCCGAAGCTGACCTGCGCAACCCGAACCTGACCCTGACCACCGACCCCACCCAGATGCGCGACGCCGATGTCATCATCATTACCGTGCCGACGCCCGTCGACAAGGCGAAGCGCCCCGACCTGCGCTACCTCATCAGCGCGAGCCAGACCGTCGGGCAGCACATGAAACGCGGCGCCATCGTGGTCTACGAATCGACCGTGTACCCCGGCTGCACGGAAGAGGACTGCGCCCCCGTGCTGGAACAGGCGTCGGGGATGAAGGCAGGCATCGACTTCAAACTCGGCTACTCCCCAGAGCGTATCAACCCTGGCGACAGCGAGCATACACTGGAGACCATCGTCAAGGTCGTGGCAGGCCAAGACGAGGAAACGACCGAGATTCTGGCGCAACTGTACGGGCTGGTGGTCAAGGCAGGCATCCACAAAGCGCCCAACATCCGCACCGCTGAAGCCGCGAAGGTCATCGAAAACACCCAGCGTGACCTGAATATCGCGCTGATGAACGAACTGGCGATGCTGTTCCACACGCTGGGGCTGAACACGCGCGATGTGCTGGCGGCGGCGCGTACCAAATGGAACTTCCTGCCGTTTGAGCCAGGGCTCGTTGGTGGGCACTGCATTCCCGTAGACCCGTATTACCTCACGCACAAAGCGCAGGAGGTCGGCTTCCACCCCGAAGTGATTCTCGCGGGGCGACGCACTAACGACATGATGGGCATCTATGTCGCTAAAGAGACGGTCAAGCTGCTGATTCACGCGGGGCGTCCCGTGCGCAACGCGCAGGTGCTGGTACTGGGCGCGGCGTTCAAGGAGAATGTGCCCGATGTGCGCGACACGCGTGTCAAAGAGCTGGTCGAGGAGCTGCACAGTTTCGGCTGCCATGTGGAAGTGTGCGACCCTGTGGTGCTGGAGAGTGACCGCAAGTACATCCCCGCACCGTTTGTGGACGACCCGTTTTGCACGCGCAGGGGACACTACGACGCGGTGGTGCTGGCAGTGCCCCACCGCATCTTCCGAGAGCGCGCGTACAGCGACTACCTGACCCTGATGAGTGCGCTGGCGCAGGGCGTGTTCGTGGATATCAAGGGCGTATACCTTAGCGACGCGCGCGCTGATACCTCAGGCAGGGTGCTTTACTGGAACTTGTGAGAGACTTGAATAGGCACAACGACTATGCCCCTATACGCACCGCTGGGTAGGGGGCGTATATACCCCCTTGACAACACGCCCGCGCGGTTGGGGTATAATTTGGTCTGCCACGCGCGGGTGGTGGAATTGGTAGACACGCATGGTTGAGGGCCATGTGGGCTTTGCCTGTGTGGGTTCGAGTCCCACCCCGCGCACCATGCATGTGGGCGGTTAGCTCAGTGGTAGAGCGCTTCGTTCACACCGAAGAGGTCGTTGGTTCGAATCCAACACCGCCCACCATGACAGCCCTGCATGCGTAGGCTGTCCGCAATGTGCCCAGCACGGCGCAACGAGCCTCTCCCGTTCGCGAGAGGCTATTTTATATAAGCGACCTGTGTGGCGCCACATCAGTCAGGAGTCATGACCATGAAACAGTACGCGCTGGAGCAGATACGCAATGTAGCGTTGGCGGGACATGGCGGGAGCGGAAAAACGACTCTCGCAGAGCATCTCCTTTATATCGCTGGACATATTGACCGCGTTGGCAGCGTTGAAGCAGGTAATACAACCTCGGACTTCGACCCAGAAGAGCAGCGGCGCAAAATCAGTCTCAACGCAACCCTGCTGCCCATCGAGTGGGAGGGGTACAAAATCAACCTTATCGACACTCCAGGCTTCCCCGACTTCATTGGCGAGCTTTACAGTGCAATTCAGGTCGTTGATTCGGTCATCTTGGTTGCGCCCGCGCAGGCGGAGCTGGAGGTCGGCTTTGAGAACGCTTGGGAACTGTGCGAAGCGCGTAAGCTGCCCCGCCTGATTTTCGTGAACAAGATGGAGCGCGACGGCGCAGACTACAACGGCTTGCTGCAAACTCTGCGCAACGCCTACGGCAACCGCATCGTGCCGCTGCAGATCCCTATTGGCACGGAGACACAGTTCAAGGGCGTGGTCGATGTGCTGCACCAGCAGGCGTATCTGGGCAAAGACCGCGATATTGCCCCATCGCCTGTGCCTGCCGAACTGCAGAGCGAGGTCGAGCGCGCTCGTGAGATGCTTATGGAAGCCGCCGCCGAATCGGATGCCGCGCTGCTGGAGAAGTATCTGGAGGGTACCCCGCTGACTGACGAAGAGCTGGTGCATGGCTTCCACGAAGGCGTGCGCACAGGGCGCATCGTGCCCGTGCTGTGCGGTTCTGCCGCATTAGGCGAGGGACTGGCGCCACTCCTGCAGGCGATTCTGGAGCTGACACCCAGCCCCGCCGAATCGCCCGCGCCCAAAGCGACTGACCTGCGTACGGGCGACCCCATTGAACTCAAGCCCGACCCCAACGCGCCTTTAGCCGCCTTCGTGTTCAAGACTACCGCCGACCCGTTCGTAGGCAAGCTGACCTATTTCCGCGTCTACTCAGGCACGCTGCGCGCCGATTCGCAAGTCTACAACGCCCAAAAAGAACGCGAGGAGCGCATCGGGCAAGTATTCTACATGCGCGGCAAGAACCAAATCGCTACTCCCGAAGTGCGTGCAGGTGACATCGGCGTTGTGGCGAAACTGCAAGAGACCAGTACAGGGCACACCCTCTGCGACAAGAGCCGACCCGTCGCAATTGAACCCATCCAGATGCCCGATCCCATCTACACGGTCGCCGTCGTCGCCAAAACTAAAGCGGACGAAGACCGCTTGGGACCCGCACTGGCACGCCTGCAGGACGAAGACCCGACCTTCCACGCGCGACGCGACCCCGAAACAGGGCAAACGCTGCTGTCAGGTATGGGCGACTTGCACCTGGAAGTCGCCATCGAAAAGCTCAAGCGCAAGTTCAACACCGAAGTGGCGACCGAAGAGCTGCGCATTCCCTACCGCGAGACCATCACGCGCCCTGTGCAGCGCGTCGAAGGCAAGTTCAAGCGGCAGACAGGCGGGCGTGGACAGTATGGGCACTGCTTCATCAACTTGGAGCCACTACCGCGCGGCTCAGGAATCGAGTTCACCGAGAGCATCGTCGGAGGCGCTATCCCCAAAAACTATATCCCCGCCATCGAGAAAGGCATTCGTGAGGCTGCCGAGAAGGGCATCCAAGCGGGTTACCCCGCCACCGACTTCAAGGTGAATGTGGTGGACGGCTCGTATCACGAGGTGGACTCGTCCGACCAAGCGTTCCGCATCGCGGGGAGCCTCGCCTTTCAGGAAGCGGCGATGAAGGCGGGTCCCATCGTGCTGGAGCCCATCCTGGAAGTGGAGGTCGATGTGCCCGAAGCGTTCACAGGCGATGTGATGGGCGACTTGAACGGGCGACGCGGACGGATTTCGGGCATCGAGAGCCTCGGCAACGGCAGGCAACTCATTCGCGCAACCGTGCCGATGAGCGAGATGACCCGCTATGCGTTGGACCTGCGCTCCATCACACGCGGACGCGGACGGTTCCGCACACGCTTCTCACACTACGAGGAAGCGCCACCCAACATCACGCAGGCACTTATCGAAAAGCATAAGCGTGAGAAGGAGGCGCAAGCACACTAATACCAACTGCCCAGCATAGTAAGAGCGTTCGAAAATGAGCGAACTTTTCTACCTCCTCCTTTAGGTTCCCCCCTAACTATGGGGGGAACTAAGCCCCTTTCTGGTTCCTCTTGCTTCCAGGGGGAGCGCCGAATAGGCACGCTGCGCGGTTCCTAATCCAGCACGGGGATCTTTTCCATCTCGCGGATGGCGTCGCGCGGGTTTAGCACAGGCTCGTCTGCTACGATCTTGCCGTCGCGGAAGCGGATAATGCGCTGGGCATGCTCGGCGATATCGGGTTCATGCGTTACCAGCACGATAGTGCGTCCCTCGCGATTGAGCCGCTGGAAGATTGCCATGATCTCCTCACTGGAGCGCGAGTCGAGGTTGCCCGTCGGTTCGTCCGCCAAAATCAGCACGGGGTCGTTAACGATGGCACGGGCAATCGCCACGCGCTGCTGCTGCCCGCCCGACAGTTCGTTCGGCTTGTGGTGCAGGCGGTCCCCCAACCCGACCATCTCCAAGGCGCGCTTGGCGCGTTCAGTACGATCCCGCACGCCCGCATACAAAAGCGGCAACTCTACATTGCGCAGCGCGCTCATGCGCGGCAACAGGTTGAAGGTCTGAAACACAAAGCCGATGTAGCGGTTGCGAATCTGCGCCAGTTGCGAATCGCTCATCGCGCTGACCAACTGGCCGTTGAGGTAATACTCGCCTTCAGTAGGGCGGTCTAAGCAGCCGATGAGGTTCATAAAGGTCGACTTGCCCGACCCTGACGGTCCCATAATCGCCACGAACTCGCCAGGCATCACGGTCAAGTCCACCCCACGCAGCGCATGCACCACAACGGAACCCATCTTATAGTCCTTTTTCAGGTTGCGTACCTCGATAACGGGTTTCATAGGCATCGGTAGTATACCTGTAGACGCTTCAGCCTGCCTTGGGTTCAACGCGCAGGGTCTTTTCGTGGGTGTAGAGGGCGAATCCTTGCGGCGCGCCTTTCGGTTTGCGCACATACTTGCGCAAGGTGTAGTCCACTTCCACGACGCGGGCGTGCTTGTCCGCGCTGTGTTGGGCTGCTAACCGTGCGGCGAACTCCAGCGTACTGCGCGGCACGCGCTGCGGCTGGTTCTCCGTGCGGATAATCACATGCGCGCCTGTGCCCGTGCGCACATGGAGCCACCAGTCGTTGGGCTTGGCGATTCGGGTCAGCAGGAAGTCGTTCGCGGCGGCGTTCTCGCCGACCAGCACTTGGTAGCCGTCGGGGCTGAGGTAGGTGCGGATTTTGTGCCCCTCGAACGGGTCTTTCTCGGCGCGTTTGGCAGGGCTGGGAGGTGCGCCTGTTTCGCGGAGCCAGCCGTGCGCTTTCGCCTGCGCGTGTAGGTGCTGCAGCGTGTCGAGGTCGGTGGCTTGCTCGGCTTGCAGCAGCGCGTAGCGCAGTTCGTTCGCCTCGTCGGTGAGGCGTTGCAGGCGGGCGTGCAGTTCGGTGCGGCTCTCGCGGGCGCGACGCGCCTTGTGGAAGTACCGCTCGGCGTTCTCAGCGAGCGTTTTGGTGGGGTCTATCGGGATAGCGATTTCGGGCGCGTCGGGCTGGGTGTAGTCTGGGGCGTGCAGGGTAGTCGCGCCCGCGGGCAGGTTGTGCCCAAACGCGAGGATGAGTTCGCCGTAGAGTTGCCAGCGGTCGGCGTCTTGGCTCTCGTGGAGGGCGCGCTGCAGGTCGGCAATGGCGCGCTCGCGTGCGTGCAGCGCACGGCGCAGATTCGGCAGTAGGCTCTGGCGCAAGGCGTCTATGCGGGCATGCTGAATGCGCTCGCTGAACGCTTGCTCCCACGCGAGGCTGACGCTGGTACGCGCGTGCTGCCAACTGTCGGGGAAGCGCAGGCTGGGGAACGGATACGCACCCAGCGCGCGATGGCTCTGCGGGTCGCGAATCAGCACGGGTTGCCATGCGCCCGCGCGCAGCCGTTGCGCCCACGCTACAACGCCTTCCACGCCCCCCGCGCGATAGACCGCCTCCAGTTCGTCCGCCGTGAAGCGGCTCAGCCCTTCGAGGTGCGCCTGCCAGTCGCGCGGCTCGCCCATCTGCGCAATCAGCGTGCGCCAGTCGTCGTCGGTCATCGTCAAGGGGTTCAGCAGCCCCTCCACGCGCGTGGGTGGCAGGCGGTACGGCTCGCCCGCGCGAATCGGACGCGCCTCGCTCTGACGCGGCGAGACCCACTTAATCGCACTGCGCACCAGACCCGTCGGTTCCACCAAAATGATGTTGGAGTGCTTGCCCATCAGTTCAATCATCAGCCGATAGACGCCCTCGCGTGTCTGCACCTCCGTCTGCACGATGCGGTCGAAGCCAAGCATCGTCATCGAGCGCACGATACCGCCCTCCAAGTGCTTCCGCAGGCTCTGCAGGAACGGCGGGGGCGTCGGCGCGTTGGGCAACTTCGTGCTAATCGTATGCATGCGGGCAAACTGCGGGTCCGCGCTGACCAGCAGCCGATGCTCGGCGCGCTGCGCATATAGGTGCAGCACAATCGTCAGCGGTTCAGGCTGGCGGATGTCCTGAATGCGCGCGCCTACAAAAAAGCCGCGCTCCCGCAACACAGCGTACAGGTTCAGGCTGTCGAACGGGATTGGCTTCGCGTCGGGCATGGCGTAATTATACGGCAAGCAAAGCATGCCTACACGCTCCCTGTCAGGTACCCTTCATGCTGTGCGCGAGGAGCTGGTGTGGCTGGACGAGGAGTCGCCGCGGCGACAGGGCGCACTGCAAGCGTCGCTGGAGTTTGTGGGCGCGCTGGGACTGCTGCTGTTTGCCAGCCTGCGCGGGGTTCTGCAGGCGCGAATCGAACTGCGCGAGACGCTGCACCAGATGGCGTTCATCGGCGCAGCCTCCGCCCCGATTGTCGCCCTCACCAGCGCGTTCACAGGCGCGGTGGTCACCCTCTACTCGGCGTCGCTGCTGGTCGATGTCGGCGGTGGGGGCTTCGTTGGCGGGGCAATCGCGTTAGCCATGACGCGCGAACTTGCGCCCATCCTCACGGGCATCATGGTCACTGCCCGCTGCGGGTCGGCAATCGCCGCGCAACTGGGCACGATGAAAATCACCGAGCAGATCGACGCCCTGCGTGCGCTGGCGGTCAGCCCCGTGCAGTATCTGGTCATCCCGCGCGTGCTGGCGTCGCTGGTGATGTTCCCGATGCTGTGCATGATCGCCAACGCGGCGGGCGTGCTGGGCGGCTGGGCGGTCGCGCAGGCGTTTGGCGTCGCCACCAACACCTTCCTGCAGTCCATCCGCCTGCTGACCGAGCCGTTTGACCTCATCGGCGGGCTACTCAAGACGCTGGTGTTCGCGCTGATTGTGTCGCTGGTGAGTTGCCAGCAGGGGCTGGGCACGCGCGGGGGCGCAGCAGGCGTCGGACACGCCACCACCCGCGCCGTCGTGCTGTCGATGGTGCTCATCTTCGCCGCGAACTACTTCCTCGCCGACCTGCTGTTTGCCGAGCGATGAGCAAGACGCCCGCCCTTGAGACGCGCCAACTGGTCTACGCCGTCGACGGCAGAACCATCCTGCACGGGATTGACCTGCGCATCGAGTACGGCGAGGTGGTCGGCATTATGGGCGCGTCGGGCAGCGGCAAGACCACGCTGCTAAAATGCCTGTGCGGGCTGGTCAAGCCGACGGCAGGCGAGGTGTGGGTGGAAGGCGTCAATATCGCGCCCCTGAGCGAACGCGAGCGCATGCCGTTGCGCCTGCGACTGGGCATCGTGTTCCAGTACGCCGCGCTGTTTGATTACCTGACCGTGTTCCAGAATGTGGCGTTCGGGCTGGAACGCCATCGGCGGCTGAGCAAGGCGCAGATTCGCGAGATTGTGCGCGAGCGGTTGGCGTGGGTCGGGCTGGAGGGCATCGAAGACCTCTACCCGTCGCAGTTGTCGGGCGGGATGCGCAAGCGGGTCGGCTTGGCGCGTGCGCTGGCGATGGACCCGCACATCGTGCTGTTCGACGAACCCACCAGCGGCTTAGACCCCGTGAACGCCTATCAGATTGACCGCCTGATTACGCGCCTGAACCGCGAGTTGGGCTTGACGGCGGTGGTGGTCTCGCACGATGTGGTGAGCCTGATGCGCACCACGCACCGCATCGTGATGCTGGACGCAGGGCGCATCATCGCCGAGGGGACGCCCGACGCCATCCGCGCCAGCGACCACCCCCAAGTGCAGGCGTTCCTGCAGATGGCGTCGGCGGAGCGGCTGTAGCGGGACGCCCGCTGCCCCGCAGGCGAGGGTCTGCAGACCGCAGGCGAGGGTCTACAGACCGCAAGCCATGGTCTACAGACCGCGGGTCATGGTCTGCAGACCGCGGGCGATGGTCTGTAGACCGCGGGTCATGGTCTGCAGACCGCGGGTCATGGTCTACAGACCGCGGGCGATGGTCTACAGACCGCAAGTCATGGTCTATAGACCGCGGGCGATGGTCTGCGCATATGTGGGGTACACTCTGGCGCGGAGGTGATGAGCCGTGGCGTTCAAAGGCACTGTGCGCGGCGCGGTGATTGAACTGGACGAGCCGCTGGCGTTGCCCGAAGGCACGCGCGTGCATCTTGAGATAGTCGGGATTGGCGACCCGCCGTTGCCGAAAGGCTCGCCGCAGTTGGTGTTGCAACTGCTGGCGGGAACGCTTACCGAAGAGGAAGCGGAGGCGATTCGCCAAGCGGTTGCCGAGATGCGCCACGCCGATTTGCAGTTTTGGGAACACAACATTTGGATTCCCCCAGAAGATTAAGCCTTTCGCCCCCAAGTGCCCAGAATGCGCTGGGCGACTAACTCGGCGGAAATCAGCGTCATCGGGATACCGTTGCCGGGTTGCGTGCTTGCCCCCACCAAGTAGCCGTTGCGGAACGGCGTCTGCACCGACGGGCGGAACGCCGTGGACTGGAAGAAGGTGTGCGCGATGCCGAACGCTGCGCCTTGCCACAACCCCATCGCTTGCCACTCGTGCGGGGTCAGCATCTCCACGAACTGCATCCGCTCGCGCTTGAGACCCACGCGCTGGATGACTGTCTCCAGGATGCGCGGGGCGGCGGCGCGGGCGTCTTCCCCCGTTAGGTTGGGCACGGGAACCAGCACATAGAGGTTTTCGCAGCCTGCGGGCGCGTCGGTGGGGTCGGTGCGGTTCGACAGGCAGGTGTAAAACGACGGGTCGCTGGGCACGCGGTTCTCCACAAACAGCTCGCGCAGGTTCGCCTCGAAGTCGCGGCTGAAGTAGACATTGTGGTGCAGTTGGTGGGGCAGCGGCTCGGTGTAGCCGATGTAGAACATCAGTGCGCTGCACGAGTTGCGGAACTCGCGCTTGGCATACGGCGTTGGGGGCAGCAGTTCGCGATAAGCGGTCGGTGCGTCGGCGTTGATGACCACATAGTCGGCTTTCAGCACCTCGCCCGACGCGAGGCGCACGCCCGCCGCGCGCCCGTCTTCTATCAGCACCTCCTGCACGCGCTGGTTGAGGTAAATCCGTGCGCCTTCCTCTTGGGCAATTCGCGCGACGGCTTCGGGCAGGCGGTGCATCCCCCCGCGCGGATACCACACGCCCTCGCCCGACTCCATGTAGGTCAGCACGCCGTAGACCCACAGCGCGTCTTTGGGCGACAGCCCCAGATACATCGTCTGGAACGAGAACAGCATCCGCAGGCGTGGGTCGCGCACATAGCGCCCGACGCGCCGCCAAAGGTTGCCGAGTAGCCGATGGCGCAGCAGCAGCCCGACTTGGTACGGCGTGAACAGGTCAGCGAGGCTGTCGTACTGGCGGCGCACAAACGCGGGCACAACGGCGTGGTACATCGCGCTGAGGTCTGCCATCAGGCGCAGGTAGCCTGGCACTTCGTCGGGGCTGATTTTGTGGGCGATTTCGCGCGCCATGCGGGCGATGTTCGGCGTGGAGTCGAACACCGTGCCGTCGCCGAAGTAGACGCGATACGACGGGTCAATCAGCACGAGGTCGAGGTAGTCCTCCACGCGGCGATTGAGGTCGGCGAAGAGGCGTTCCAGCGGTTCGAGCATCATCAGCAGGGTGGGACCTGTATCGAATCGGTAGCCGTCGCGGCGCAGTTCACCGATGCGCCCGCCGACTTGGGGGCGTGCTTCGAACACGGCGACTTCATAGCCTGCGTTTGCCAGGCGCGCGGCGGTCGCCAATCCACCCATCCCCGCGCCCACGATAACGACCGTTTTCATACCCGACGGAAGTGTACCCGACGGGTGGGGTGTGTGCGCTTACCCTTCGCCGCGCAGCCGCCTGAGTTCGGCTTCCAGTTCGGCGAGGCGTTGCTCGGCTTGCTCGCGCAGCAGGCGTTCCTGCTCGGCGCGTTGGCGTTCCTGCTCCGCGCGTTGCTCGGCTTGCTCGCGCAGCAGGCGTTCCGCCTCTTCCCCCGTCAGCACTAAACTGCCGTCCTCGCGATAGAACCGCAACCACCGATAGCGCCACCCCAAAAACGGCGCGTCCGACACACCCAACCACACCCCCAACACCTCACTCCACAACCAACCACGCTCGTTCGGCACAATCGGTGCATACTCGTCCCCCTGCAACCGATACCCCACCAACTCCCCTGACGCCTCATCATACCAAAAATACTCCCGCGTCCGAAACACCTTGGAATACAACAGCAAGTTGCCTTTCGTGTCCTTAGACTTCGTACTCGGCGAGGTAATCTCAATAATCACATCAGGATACCGACCCCCCTCGCGCCACACCACCCAACGCTTGCGGTCTTTCGTGCCATCCACCCCGCCCAGCACCACGAAAAAGTCGGGACCCTTGTAGGGCGCGCGGCGGCGTTCTCCGCGAACGAACTTGATGACCTTTTCGGCTTGTTTTAGGTCGTAGTAGAGGAACATATTGCCGCCGCAGTAGAAGTCGGTGCGGTCTTTAAAGAGTTGGTAGGTGAGTTCGTGTAGGAGATTGATTTGCAGGCGGTGGTAGTGGCTTTCCAAGGGGACTTCATCCTCCTCTGGCAGTTCGTGGAGTTGGTATTTGCGCAGCAGGGCGCGTTCAGCTTCCAGCAGGTCGCTGGGTGGGGCGACCTGCTCCTGCTCGGACACGACAGGCGTTGCGGTTTTGGGCATACAGGGATTATACCCGACAAGCGCGGCGGCGACCGAATCCAGACCCTCTCGCTGACCTACCACCACTTCGTACAGGAGAAGGTGCGCTTCAGCCTGCGCTACGAACTCAACATCGAAGAGCGCGGCAACCGCATCGCCAACGACCGCGTAATCGTGGCAGCGCAGTACCGTTTTTAGCCTTCGCGGCACACTTCCGAGGGGCAAAAACAAGCAGATGCATGGGGCTTGCTCCCAAGAAGATGCAGTTCAGCAGGGACAACGCTTGAGGTTGCCCCTGCTGAGAGTCCGACGCGAAGGCGCAGATTACTTGATCTCGACCTTCGCGCCTACCTCTTCGAGCTTCTTCTTGATTTCCTCCGCCTCTTCCTTGCTCACGCCCTCTTTGACTTTCTGCGGCGCACCCTCGACGAGGTCTTTCGCCTCCTTCAGCCCAAGCTGCGTGATTTCGCGGATGACCTTGATGACCTGCAGCTTGTTGTCGCCTGCCGCTGCCAGCACAACATCGAACGAGGTCTTCTCTTCGGCAGCGGGAGCAGCCTCGGCAGGTGCGCCTGGCATCATGCCTGGCATCGCAGCGACCGCAACGGGCGCTGCCGCCGACACGCCGTACTTCTCCTGCAACGCCTTAACCAGCTCGTTCAACTCCAGAACGGTCATCTCGTCGATCGCCTGAATCAGTTCCTCTGCGGTGAGTTTCGGCATAGTGAGTACCTCCTGTGCTTAGATTATTGGGTTTCTGCCTTCTTATCAGCAATCGCTTGGAGCGTGCGCACGAACTGTCCGATGATTTCGGAGAGCGTGCCCACCAGCCCCGTGATGGGCGACTGAAGTGCGCCCAGAAACTGTGCCAGCATCACCTCGCGTGGGGGAAGCTTCGCCAGTGTGTTGACCATCTCAGCGGGGTAGACCGTGTTGCCCAAAAGGAGCGCTTTGACTTGCGCTTTACCCATTTGTTGGAGGTAGTCGGTCAGTGCCTTCGCAGCAGCTGCCTCGTCGCCCCTGACAAACGCGACTGCGGTCATCCCGTGCAGGTGCGGCTCCAGCATCTCAGGGAGGTTGCCCTCGTAGGCGATGCGGTAGAGCGTGTTTTTGACGACGCGCAGTTCCGCGCCCGCTTGACGCAGCTGCTTGCGCAGATCGGTGATCTCGCGCACGCTTAGCCCGCGATAGTCCACCAGAATCTGCGCCTTAGACTCGCCCATCCACGCGCGAATCTGGTTCACCTGCGCGACTTTTTCAGGGCGCGGTGTACGCTCCCAGCGACGCGCAGGGCTGGCGTGTGTCGCCTGTTCGGTTGCCGCCATTCAATACACCTCCTTGCTTGGGTTCGCGCCTTTAAACCAAAAACGCGAGCCATGCCGCAGCAGGCTCGCAACGGTGCCTTGCAACGCTGACGCGCACACGCGCTCAGGCGTCGCCAATCGCCAACTGTCCCGTGCGCCGTCCTCGGCAGGCGAGCCGCAACTGCGGATTATGTCCCAAACGGGACGCCTGCTGTCTGCGGTATGGCAAGTAGAGTATACCCTACGCGCTACAAGCGCGTCAAGGGGTGACGATGAATCCGCTCAACGAAACGCTCCGCGCCCATCTCACCAGCATTAAACGCTCTCAAGGGGTACTCGAACCAGCAGGAATCGCGCGGCGCGTCGCGAATTACCCGTGCAAGGGAACTTCCCTTTCGGAGGGATGCGTATGCGAACGCTGATGACGCTACTGGGGACGGTTGTGTTTGGGGGACTGGTGCATGCACAGTCCGCGATGGAGATTCCCGACGAGCCGCTGGCGCGTATCCAAGTGGTCGACGAGCAAGGGCAGCCGATACGCACCGCCAAAGTGCATGTGTCGGCGAGTATGAACGACACGCGCTACATGGCGACCGCGCCTGCGTGGCAGGCGGTGAACGCGCGGGGCGTATGCGTTGTGGAGGGCAGTGAGACACATCGCCTGCGCCTGCGCGAAGTGTTGGAAGGTCGTCTGCCTGTGGAACTCCAAGCGATGATTGCCGCGCCAGGCTATGTGCCACTCTACTTGGAACGCGCCGCTAAGCCGCGCGAGACGATGACCGCGACGCTTACGCCCGCCCGCTCGTTCGAACTGCGCCTGCTTACGGCGGACGGGGAACCCGTGAACTTGCAGATGGGCGAAGACTTGTATCAGGAGCATCGCAGCTCACCGTTGCTGATCGGCAGCGCGGACGGCAAGCCCGTGTGCGCGGTGGGCGAGCAACAGTCGGAACGGTCGCGCTATATGGGCGCACCGCCGCTGTGTCTCAACTTCGGCATCTACCCGCTGGGCGACGGACGCTACCGCGTGGATGTGCCGCAAGCGTTCACGGGCGCGCTGATGCTGATGGTGCATTCCCCCGAAGTGATTCGCTACTACATACGCACGCTGGAGCCTGACGAGTGGCAATCAGGCACGGTGGAGGTACGCCTACCCAAGCCCAGCACGATGGTGCTGGAGTTTGATTTGGAAGCCTGGCGCAAAGCATACAAAGACCTCTCGGAGTCGTACCTGAGCATTACGCCCCAAGAAGGAGCGCAGTCCGCACTGGTGTTCTACTCCGACGCCTTTGTGGGGCGCCAATTTTCAGGCGGGCTGGTGGTGGAGCGGAATGTCGCGCCTGGCGCATACCAAGTGTTGCTGTCCTTGTGGGGCAAGGACACGCACCAAACAACGCTTCAAGTGCCTGAAGGTGGCGTTGTGCGCCAGAAGATCGCCCCCAAGCCGTTCGATATTGCCGATTATCGCGGCAAGCGACAAGTGCGCGTGCAGATTCAACGCGCGGGCGGCAAGTCGATGGCGGGCGCGCGCTACCGCGTGGAACTCACCCGCGGCTACGGACAGGCGCGTACCCTGCAGGAGGGCACGCTGGACAAAAACGGCGCACTCGTGCTGCGCAACCTGTATGAGAATCCAGCGGATACCGAGCCGTCGAACGCGATTGGCTACCGAATCTTCGTAAACGGCAAGTTCGCCCGCGACTTCGCGTTGACGCAGGGCGACGGCATCCGCGACCTGCAGATTACGCTTGCGCCCCAGCCTGGCGACCCCGCGATTAACTTCACGGCGACCGACCTGCGCACGGGCAAACCTGTGGAGTTGCGCACCCTGCGCGGCAAGTGGGTCTACTTGGAGTTCTGGGCGACTTGGTGCGGTCCGTGCCAGACCGCGATGGAGGAACTCAAAGCGTTCGTGGAAAAACAGCCCGACTCGTGGCGCAAGCAGGTCGTGGTGCTGACCGTGAGCGTTGATCAGGACAAGGAGGTCGTGCTGCCGCACCTGCAGAAACGCGGCTGGGACAAGTTCGCCCTGCACGCTTGGGACGAAGGGCAACGCGCCGCGCAACAGTACGGCGTGGAGGGCATTCCGACCGCCTTCCTGATTGACCCGCAAGGCAAGGTGGTGTGGGCGGGCAATCCGCTTACGCGCCAGCAGGAGAGCCTGCTGCGCCAAATCGGCAACAAAGGAGGTGCGCGATGAGAGCCGCGATGGTGCTATGGGGCGTTTTGGCGTGCGGAGTGCTGTGGACGCAGCCGTCGGAGCCGACGGAACTGCGCGTGCGCGTGGTGAACCGTGCGCAGCAGCCGCTGACGAACGCGCGTGTAGGCGCACTCGCCGTCGACTTCCGTCGCCTGCAGGTGATGCCCGCCACCGAGCCGCTGATGCAGTCCGTCGATGCGCAGGGCGCGGCGCGCCTGCAGTGGCATCCTGCGCATCAGGCGACCGTCCAAGAGATTCTGGCGGGCGAGCGCGGCGGCGCAGTGGTGCTGCTGGTGAGCGCGCCCGACCATGTGCCCCTGTGCCGCGCGCTGACCTACCCGATTGCCGCTGAGCAGACCGTCGCCTTGCGCACGGGGCAAACCGTGCAGGTGCGTCTCAAGCCCGTTCTGTCCCCGCCCGACGACTTCGGCACGCGCCTGCCCTTCCAAAAGCCCCTTGCGTGGAATGAGGCGTTCTACACGCCCTTCGGGAGCGACCTGTTCGTCGCGCCGCTCGAATCGCTGGCAGACAGAGAAGGGCTCGACATTCCTTCGTTGCAGGTACTCAACGCCCTCACGCGCCTTTACCTCTACCTGTTCCCAGGCTTTGGGATCGAGCGCGTGTCGGCGACGGAGTATCGACTCACTCTCCCGAAGCAAATGGAAGGCTCCGTATGGCTGTGGGTCAATCGCCCCGATTGGCTGGTGGGCTACTACACCGAGATTCGCCCCGATGAGGCGACGACAGGTGTGATTGAGCGCACGCTGCCTGCCCCTGCGATTTTGGAGGTTCGGGTAGACCTGCAGCATGTGAACCTGCAGGGGCAAGACGGCTACTTGATGCTGTATCGGCAGGCGGCAGACGCCTATGCAGTATGCGTGCGGATACCTCTGGCGTCGCCGAAGCAGCAGATAGTCTTCCGCGACCTTGCGCCGGGCGAGGGCTGGCAGGCGATGGTGCTTTATGTCCCACGCGACTACAGCGAGCGTTGCGGCTTGCGACGGAGCGTGTCCGTGCCCACGCTGGCGTCGGGCGAAATGCGGGCGGTATCTATCCGCCAGACTGGAGCCGCTGCCGCAACGCCTAAGGGCAACCGCACCGTGACCGTGCGCGTCGTGCAAGCCGATGGCACACCGATGCGCAATACGCGCGTGCAAGTCTTTGTATATGACGAGCAGAACGCCCTCTATGCGCCTGTGGCAAAGGGCACATTGGACGCCAACGGCGCTATCACCCTACGCAACCTGGTAGAGAACCCTCCTGATAAGCCCGCCCGCGAATGCGTGCAGTATTATCTCGAGCGCGACATAGGGGGCTATTCGCGACCGTTGCGGTTCATCCTGCGTCAGGGGGATGGCGTGCGCGAAGTGGTGTTGCGCCTACCGCTAAGCATGGGTGATCGCGTGCCCAACTTCGAACTGCAGGAGACCGCCACGGGCAAGCCGCGCCGCCTATCCGAGTTTCGGGGCAAGTGGGTGCTGATTGATTTCTGGGCAACTTGGTGTCAGCCGTGCCATAAGGCGATGGAGGAGCTGCGCGCGTTTCTGGCACAGCACGGTGCAAAGCTGGGCGACCGTGTGCAGATTATCGCCGTGAGCATGGACGAGGAGCGCGCCCCCGCACAACGGATGATACAAGCGCGCGGCTGGGATAGGCTCGCGCTCAAGCTATGAGCGGGCGCAGATGCGTTCAACTCACGAATTGCCCAGGCGTTCGGCATCGGCGGCATCCCCAGCTATGTGCTGATTGACCCAGACGGCAAGGTCATGCATAACGGGGCACTGGCGTTCACTGAGACCGAAGAGATGTTCGATCTACTGTACCTGCTTGCAACCTACAGCAGGCGGTAGAGATACCCCTTCTGCAGGTATCATGTGGCTGTCATGATTGCCAGTGTGAACCCCGCCACGGGTGAGACGCTGCGGGTCTACACCCCGATGGATGCCGACACGGTGGACGCCATCGTGCAAAGGGTGCATCGCGCCTATTTGGAATGGCGCACCGCCACCTTTGCCCAGCGTGCCGCCCCGATGCGCCGTGCCGCTCAGCTCCTGCGCGAACGCAAGGAGGAGTATGCCCGCCAGATTACCATCGAAATGGGCAAGCCGATTACCCAAGCGCGCGCCGAGATCGAAAAATGCGCGTGGGGCTGCGACTATTTCGCCGAGCATGCCGAATCGATGCTGGCGCCCATGCCAGTGCCGACGGACGGCACGAAAAGCTATGTGACCTTCCAGCCGCTGGGCGCGATTCTGGCAATCATGCCGTGGAACTTCCCCTTCTGGCAGGTGTTCCGCTTCGCCGCGCCCGCGCTGATGGCGGGGAACGCGGTGGTGCTCAAACATGCGCCCAGCACGCCCGGCTGCGCACTGGCGATTGAGTCGCTCATGCAGGAAGCAGGCTTCCCCCCCGACCTGCTGCGCGCCGTGCTGGTCGAGAACGAGCAGGTGGAGCCTATCATTCGCCATCCGCTGATTGCGGGCGTCACGCTTACGGGCAGCACTCGCGCCGGACGCGCCGTCGCCCGAATCGCCGGGGAGGAACTCAAAAAGTGCGTGCTGGAGCTGGGCGGCAGCGACCCCGCGGTCATCTTGGCTGACGCCGACCTCGAACAGGCACTGAACCAATGCGCCACGGGACGGCTCATCAACTCGGGGCAGAGCTGCATCGCGGCGAAACGCTTCATCGTGGACCAGCCCATCTATCAAGCCTTCCTGGAGGGCTTTCTGGAGCGGATGCGTGCCCAAGTGATGGGCGACCCGCTCGATGAGCGCACCACCATCGGTCCGATTGCCCGCGAAGACCTGCGCGCCAACCTCCACCGTCAGGTGCAGCAGAGCATTCAGCAAGGTGCCGAGTGCCTGCTGGGTGGCACGATTCCCGAAGGGCGCGGCTTCTTCTATCCGCCCACCGTGCTGGTGAATGTGCGACGCGGCATGCCCGTGTGGGACGAGGAAACTTTCGGACCCGTCGCGCCCATTGTTGCCGCAGCCAACCGCGAGCAAGCCATCGAGCTGGCAAATGATACGCCCTATGGGCTGGGCGCCAGCGTCTATACACGCGACATCGCACTGGGGGAACAGATAGCGGCAAACCAACTGGAAGCGGGCAACTGCTTTGTGAACAGCTTTGTCTTCTCTGACCCGCGCCTGCCCTTCGGCGGCATCAAACAGAGCGGCTATGGGCGCGAACTGGGCATCTTCGGTATCCGCGAGTTCACCAACATCAAAACCGTCTATGTGAGATGAGCTTCCTTATGCAGGCTCCGCCACTGCTGCTTCCTCCTCTAATGCCATCACTTCCCGCAGCGCGGCGACCGCTACCTCGATCTGGTCATCGGTCGGCTCGCGTGTGGTCAGATATTGGCTCCACAAGCCCGGTGCCAGCAGCACGCGCGTCAGCCAGCCACTCTTGAACATCCCTGCCAGCCGAATCACCTCGTACACCGCGCTGGCAATCACGGGCAGCAGCGCAAGGTGCAACGGGATGCGAATATAGGCAGGTGGACGACCCAGTAGCGCAAAGACAAAGATGCTCACCACCAGCACCAACAGCACGAAGCTGGTGCCGCAGCGCGGGTGCAAGCGCGTCTGCATGCGGGCATGCTCCACCGTGACCGGAAAGCCCTCCTCCAGCGCGTTAATCGCCTTATGTTCCGCACCGTGATACTGGAACACGCGGTAGATGTCGGGCATAAAGCCGATAAGCCCCACATAAGCCAGAAAGATGGTGATGCGCAGCAAGCCGTCCACCAGGTTCTGCTCGAAGCTGCCCCAACCCTCGCGCTTGAGCCAGTCGGTCAGCAGCGTGGGCAACACAAAGAACAGTAGCACCCCAATCCCCAGTCCGACTGCCGCCGATGCTCCAATCGCAATATCCTGAACGGAACGCGGTATCTCCTTCTGGTCGGGATTGTGCTGCAACTGCACGCGGCTGGAAAAATGGAGCGACTTAATGCCCAGCACCAGCGCGTCGATAAGCATCAGGATACCACGCAGCAGCGGGCGGTTCAGAAACTGGAGCCTGCCGATAAGCGTGCGCGTGAGCGGTTCCGCATGCACCACCAGGGAGCCATCGGGCGCGCGGCAGGCAATCGCAAAATAGCGAGGGCTGCGCATCATCACCCCTTCGATGACCGCCTGCCCGCCATAACGCCAATAGGGTTTCTGTGGATGGCTCATCGCGCCTTGCCGTATTGCTGATATTTGCGCATAAAGCGCTCCACGCGCCCTTCGGTGTCCACCACGCGTTGGGTGCCCTCGCCCGTAAATGCCGGGTGACACGCCGCACACACCTCCAAGCGAATCTCCTCTTTGGTTGACAGCGTCTGGAAGGTGTTGCCGCACGCGCAATGCACCGTCGCAATCACATACTTCGGATGGATACCCGGTTTCACCGCTTTTCACCTCCGCATGGTACATTATACCAGCCAATTGCCGAGAATCGAAATGGGAGGCACACCATGCGACGATGGGTATATGGATGGCTGATAGGCATTGTGCTACTAACAAGCGGTTGTGGCGGACTCCAATCAGGTCAGCACGCGCTCTGCACTGCCGAAACCTTCCAGCCCAACTATGTGCGTTCACCCCAGATGGAACGGCTGCTTTACTGGAGCACATTCCCCGTGCGCGTCTACTTCGAGAAGGATGAGAACTACTCGGAGATACTTCAGAGCATCGCCCTTGATGGGTTCAACCAGTGGGTGGAAGCGACCGAGATGAAAATCCGCTATCAGGTGGTCGACTCGAAAGAGAGTGCGCAAATCGTGGTGCGGTTCGACCCCAGCACGCGCAATGGCAAGACCAACTATCGGTTCTATTCCAATGGTCAATTAGAACATGCGGATATTTACATTGGCACGAAAGGCAATAACAGCGTCGACATTCGGAGCGTTGCCGCGCACGAGTTCGGGCATGCGCTGGGCATCGGTGGACACAGCGTCAATCCGAACGACATGATGTACGCCACCTACACATCGGGCGTTCCGCTACGCATCACGGAGAGCGACCTCAACACGCTCAAAACCGCCTATTGCAACCTCTTTCTGCAACGCGGTCGTGCGCCGATGATACCGCCCAATGAGCCACTCCTGCAGCACACGATTCACTGCGGTGATCACCCTTGAGGTATACTTCTGTTGGAGGTGAGCGGATGAGCCAGATGACCACCCAACCGACAACCGAAACCAAACAGGAAACGCAAACCAAACCCAAAATCGATTACCCCAGCACCGACGGGGAACCGATGGCACAAAACACTCGCCAGTACCGCTGGATCGTCACCATCCAAGGCGGCTTAGCCGCCCTGTTCCGCAACCGACCCGATGTGTTCGTCGCCGGCGACCTCTTCTGGTACCCCATCGAAGGCGACAACAAGACGCGGGTCGCCCCCGATGTGATGGTGGTGTTTGGCAGACCAAAAGGCGACCGCGACTCCTACAAGCAGTGGGAGGAGGGAGGCATAGCGCCGCAGGTGGTGTTTGAGGTGGCATCGCCGGGCAACACGCCGAGTGAATGGGTGAGCAAGACTTTGTTTTACGAGCGGTTTGGGGTGCAGGAGTTTTACATTTATGATCCCGACAGCGGGGAGTTGCAGGGTTATATTCGGGATGCGTCGGGTCATTTGCGTCCAGTGGAGTCGATGCGTGGGTGGGTGAGTCCGTTGTTGGGTGTTCGTTTTGATGTGGAGGGTTTGGAGTTGGTGTTGACGACGCCTGAGGGTGAGCGTTTTCGGTCGTATGAGGAGGTGGTGGCGGCATTTGAGGAGGCGCAGCGGTTGTTGGAGCAGGAGCGTCAGCGTGCCGAAGCCGAGCGTCTGCGCGCCGAGTCGGAGCGTCAGCGGGCGGAGGCGGAGCGTCAGCGTGCCGAGCAGTTAGCACAGAAGCTGCGCGAGCTGGGCGTGGATATCGATGAGGCAGCCAGCACAGAATGAAGCAACATCCGCTCTCGCCTCTACTGTTTCTGTGGCGCAATCCGGGGCGCAGCTTGCCGCTTACGCTGGTGCTGGCGTTGGCGGTGCTGACCATTGCTTGCGTGGTTGCCCTGCTCAACTCCATCGACCGCACGATTCTCAAAATCTATGACTACAATCGCTATTTTGCGGCAGTCACGCCACGCGGTGGGGAGCAGTTGAAGCCCGAGTTGCGCCAGCTGGTGGAGCGTGCGCCGGGCGTGGGTGAGGTCTATGAGACCATTGTCTGCTTTATGAATGCGGAGACCATCGTAGGCAAGATGCCCTTCGTGATTTTCGGGTTGCCTCCCGACAAGATGGAGCGACTGGTGGCGCGCTGCGGGCTGAAACTGGGCGAAGGTCGCTATCCTACACCAGGCGCACCCGAAGTGGCGCTTTCGGAGCCGCTGATGCGCAATAAGAAGCTTCGGCTGGGCGATGTGGTGCTGTCGCCTTTGGTGCCCGACCAGTATGCCCCTGTGCCTGTGCGGGTGGTGGGCGTGTTGCAAGGCGATACATGGCTGGCGGTGACCAGCGAGCAGTTCACCCGCACCCACTTCTTCCCGCCGCTGCGCAACCTGCTCGTGCTGGCGCGCGATGTGCGTCAGCAACCGAAGCTGGATCGCTGGCTGCGGGAGACACTGCGCGGTCAGCAGGCGCGTGTCTGGACATACGCGGAACTGCAAGAAGAGACGCATCGGGCGTTCAAGAATCTCTACTTTATCACGGGGGTCGTGGTGGTGCTGGTGTCGCTGATGTTGGCGACGATGACGGGCTTGCTGGCGAACATCTATTTTCAGCAGCGGCTGGTGGAGTTCGGGCTGTTGCAGGCTATAGGCTACACGCGGCGCA
>OGCH01000459.1_pt1 | contig 21178 bp, 25 predicted proteins | sample 1570111 | NCBI WGS metagenome assembly OGCH01 (sample SAMN03436243, study PRJEB24508) | hot springs metagenome | biome: Desert Springs; feature: Hot Springs; material: Water | place: USA: Great Boiling Spring, Nevada | collected 2008-12-01 | depth 0 m m | reverse complement strand
GAGGCGGAGGCCGCCCTGAGGTGGGGCCTCACGCCCACCCTCTCCACCCTGGAGGCGGCGGAGGCCTTAGCCCGGCGGGCCCGGGCCCTGGGCCTCACCCCCCGGGCCCACCTCAAGGTGGACACCGGGATGAACCGGGTGGGCTTCCCCTGGGAGGAGGCCCTGGCCGCCCTGAGGGCGGTGGAGGCCCTGGGGGTGCGGGTGGAGGGGGTGTATAGCCACCTTGCCACGGCGGGGGAGGACGGGGCCTTCGTGGAGGTCCAGAGGGCCCGCTTCCGCCGGGTGCGGGAGGCCCTGGGGGAAGGCTACTTCTACCACCTGGAAAACTCCTATGGCCTCCTCCTTCACGGGGGGGAAAACGCCCGGGTGGGCCTCGCCCTCTACGGCCTGGTGCCGGGGTTTGGCCTGAGGCCCGTCCTCCGCCTCCTGGCCAGGCCCACCCTGGTCAAGCGCCTAAGGCCTGGGGACCGGGTGGGCTACGGGGGGGAGTACGTGGCCCGGGGGGGAGAGTGGCTCGCCACCCTGCCCGTGGGCTACGCCGACGGGCTTCCCCGGGGAGGGGTGGCCTTGGTGAGGGGGCCTCATGCCGAGCTCTGCAGGGTGGTGGGGCGGGTCTCCATGGACCAGACCACGGTCCTCCTCCCCGGGCCCCTGGGCCTGGAAGCGGTCTTTGAGGTCCTCTCCCCGGACTTCGGCCCCACGGGCCTCCTCGCCTGGGCCGAGGCCCGGGGCACCATCCCCTACGAGGTGGCCGTCCACCTCTCCCGCCGCCTGCCCCGGGTCTACCTCCTGGAAGGGGTAGAGTGGGCCCATGCAGGCGGTTAGGCTCTTCCAGGGCTACCTCTGGCACCCCAAGGAGGCCTCCTTGGACCCCAGGGCCCTCCTGCCGGAAGAGGTCCTGGGGGCGCGCCTCCTCCTGGACCCCGTCCCCCCACCCACCTCCTTCTTTGAGGACGGCACCCCCACGGCCACCCAGGCCTTTTACCAGCTCACCCTCCTCCTCCTCACCGAGGAGGCCCCGGAGGCCCTCAAGCCCCTGGCCCAGCGGGTGGCGGAGGTCCTGGAGGAGGTCCTCGAGGGCCTTCCTCCGGGGGTGGGCTGGCTCCTTCTGGAGGACCTGAGGCCCCTCTGAGTGGGGCCCCAAGGCCTTAGCGGGGCCTTTTTAGGAGAAAGGCCAGGAGGAGGGAAAGCCCTCCCAGGGCGAAGGCCAGGAGGCTTTCCCGCCTCAGGTAAAGCCCCTTGGGCCAGAGGGGCTTCAGCACCCCGGTCTCATAGGCCCGGACCTGGTCCAGGGGGTTTTCCGCCAGGAGGTCCACCAGGGGCGGGCTTCCCGGGGGGGCCATGAGGGTCCAGGGGCCCCCGCTCGGGCTCGTGGGGCGCAGGTACCAGGGGGCGAAGGGGTCAAAGAGGCCCACACCCCCGTAGACCCCGTACCGCCCAGGGGGAAGGCCCGTGTCCAGGAGGACCCACTCCCCCTCCCGCCAGGCCCGAACGGAGGTCCTTTCCCCGCCCGGGGCCCTTTTCTCCGCCCCGAAGCCCGTGAGGAGGTAGGCCACCTCCCACCCCTGGCCTTGGGGGGTGGAAAGGCCCGGCACCAGGGCTTCCTCCCCGCCTTCCTCCGTGTCCAGGAAGAGGAGCACCGTGGCCAGGCTGAAGCCCAAGGGGCCTTCCAGGGGGTTGGGGTAGCGGGCCAGGCGCACCCTGAGGACCAGGCGCCCCTCCCTCGCCTCCCCCGCCACCGCCAAGAGGTCGGCGAAGCCCTCCCCCGCCTCCTGGTACAAAGCGGCCTGGGGGTACTGGTAGGCCAGGCCTTGGTCGTCCCCTAGGGGGTCTTGGAAGAGGAAGAGCACTCCCCGTTTATACCAGCTTGAGGAGGGCCGCCACCACCTTCCCGGGGTCGTGCTGGGCCAAAAGGCCCTCCTCGCGGAAGTCCCCCTCCACCACCCGCACCCCGTCTATGGCGAAGGGCCTGGGGTCAAAGGCCACGGGGAAGCGGCCCTCGGCCCGGTAGCGGGCCAGTACCCCCTCGGGAATGGGGGCGGTGTGCACCAGGACCACCTCGGGCCTGCGCCCCAGGTGGTGGGCGATGGCCTTGTAGTGGTCGTAGGCGGTGTAGCCTTCCGTCTCCCCGGGCTCGGTCATGAGGTTCACCACGTAGACCAGAGGGGCCCTGGCCTTCCCCAGGGCTTCCCTAAGGGGCCCGGGGAGGAAGCTAGGGATGACGCTGGTGTAGAGGCTCCCGGGCCCCAGGACCAGGAGGTCCGCCTCCCGGATGGCCTTCAGGGCTTCCGGCATCACCTCCTTGGGCTCGGGCACCAGCAAGACCTCTCGGATGCGCCCTCCCTTCCTTCGGAGGGCCACCTCCCCCTCCACCTCCTCCCCGTCTTGGAAGCGGGCCTTGAGACGCACCGCCTCGGGGGTGGCGGGGAGGACCTGGCCCCTCAGGTTCAGGATGGCGTTGGCCTGGCGGATGGCCTCGGCGAAGTCCCCGGAAACCTGGTTCAGGGTGACCAGGAAGAGGTTGCCGAAGGTGTGTCCCTCCAGCTCCCCCCGGTCAAAGCGGTGGGCGAGGAGCTGGGCTAGGCCGGGGTGGTCGGAGAGGGCGGCCAGGCAGTCCACCAGGTCCCCCACCGCCGGCAGGCCGAAGGTGAGCCTAAGGCGTCCCGTGGAGCCCCCGTCGTCGGTGACGGCCACGATGGCCGTGGTGCCTGCGGTGTGCTCCTTGAGGCCCCGAAGCACCCGGGAAAGCCCCGTCCCCCCGCCGAAGGCCACCACCTTAGGGCCCCCCTCCAGCCTCCGCCGCACGTAGACCCTTTCCGGCACCTCCCCAGGTTCCATGAGGGCGGAAAGCATGCTCCGGTTCATAGCCCGAATCCCCCCCACCAGGAGGAGGAGGCCCAGAAGGGTCAGGGCCAAGGCCCAGGGGCCCGGGGGCGGGGGGGGAAGGAAAGGGGCCAGGCCCAGGGCCAGGAGGAGGACCCCAAGCCCCGCCAAGAGGGCGTAGCGCTTGACCCGCATCCCCGGGTAGAGCCAGCGCAGGGCGGGGAAGCGGCGGAAGAGGCCCTCACTCCTTTTCCACATCCCGGTGGCTCACCTCCACCCGGAAGCGGCCCGAGAGGTCCTCCGCCAGCCTCTCCGCCACGGCCACGCTCCGGTGCCGCCCTCCCGTGCAGCCCACGGCCACGGTGTAGAAGGCCCGTCCCTCCTTCCTGGCCCCTTCCGCGGAGAGCCCCGCCACCGAGAGGAGGGTCCGGTAGAAGGGCTCCTCCTCCTCCCGAAAGACGTAGGCCTTCACCTCGGGGTCCAGCCCCGTCTTGGCCTTGAGCAGGGGGTCGTAGTGGGGGTTGGGCAGGGGGCGCACGTCCAGCACCAGGTCCGCCTCCTGGGGCGGGCCCCACTTGAAGCCAAAGGAAAGGAGGCGCAGGGTGAAGCCCGCCTCCTCGCCCAAAAAGCGGGCCAGGGCCTCCTTGAGGGCCCTGGGGGTGAGCTCCGAGGTGTCCAGGACCAGATGGGCCCTTTCCCGCAAGGGGGAGAGGACCTGCCGCTCTTGGCCGATCTCCCGCATGAGGTTCCCCGCCCCCAGGGGGTGGAGGCGGCGGGTGAGGTTGTAGCGGCGCAGGAGGACCTCGGGGCGGGCCTCGAGGTAGACCACGGCGGGCTGGAGGGCCTCCAGGGCCTCCTCTAGGTCAGCGAAGAAGGCCAGGGCCCGGGCGTCCAGGACCACCCCGGCCCGCTCCACGCCCCGGCTCTTAAGCTCCTCCAGAAGGGGCTTCCAGAGGCCTGGGGGGAGGTTGTCCACCATGAAGTAGCCCAGGTCCTCCAAGAACCCCCTGGCCGTGGTCTTGCCCGCCCCGGAAAGGCCGCTTAGGACCAGAAACCGCATCTACCTGACTATACCCGCCTCCTGAGCCAGAGATTGAAGAGAGCCAGGAGGAAGAGCCCGGGAAGCCCCACCACCCCCACGAGGAAGTCGTGCGGGCGCTCCACCAGAACCAGGGAAAGCCCGGCCACCCCGTTCAGGGTGCCGTGGAGGAGGGCGGCGGGCCAGACCGAACCCCCTCTTTCCCGCACGTAGAGGAGGACCGGGGTCAGGAGGAGGGTGAAGAGGATCATCATGGGCACGCCCAGGAGGCGCTCGTCCGGGTAGTTATGGCCGAAAAGGAGGATCATGGGGGCGTGCCAGAGCCCCCAATGGAAGCCGATCTCCAGGGTGGCGGGCCAGAAGCCCCGTTCCCTAAACTTTTCCCAAAGGTCCCCCCGCCACAGGAGCTCCTCGCCCAGGGCCGCCAGGAGGTTCACCGTGGCCCCGGCGACCATCCCCTGGAGGAGGACGAGAAGGAGGAGCAGGGGTTCGGGGAGGGGCGGGGAGCCCTCAAAAGCCCAGGCCAGGCCCCGGTAGGCCCCAAAAGGGAGGCTTAGGAGGACGGAGAGGAGGGTGAGGGGAACGGGGAAGAGCCAGGCGAAAAGCCAGTGGCGGTTGGGCCGGAAACCCAGGAAAAGCCTTATCCCCTCTCTCCGGGCGAAGGAGAGGGCCACCAGGCCCGGCACCCACATGTAGAGAACCCCCAGGGCCAGGGTGGCGGGGGATTCCGGCCTAACCCCCAAGGCGTAGGCCAGGAGGGCCAGGGTCCAGGAGAGCCCATAGGTCCAGTAAAGCGCCTTCACGCCGCCTCCTTCCAGGCAAGGAGGGGCTTTGGGTCCTCCGGGTTCAGGAGAAGGCCCGTGCCGTCCCTCAGGACCAGAAGAACGCCTTCTCCCCGCCTCGCCCCCACAAAGGCCTCCACGGGAAGCCCCTGGGGGAAGGCGGGAGTCCTGAGGCGGAAGCGCACCCGGTAGTAGCCGGGCATCTCCGCTTTGGGCCCAAGGGTGAAAAGAGGGAGGGCGTAGGCCGTGGGGACTGCGGCCGCCACCTCCGAGCGGTGCACCCTCCTCCCGCCCCAAGCGTGGTGCACCCAGAGGAAGGGGCCCTCCAGCACGTAGAAGAGCTTTTCGGGAAGGCCCGCAAGCCACAGGAAGAGGGCCCCCATGACCAGGGCGTCCACGGCCACCAGGGCGAGGAGGAAGGTTCTTTCCGAGGCCTCCGCCATGGCCGCCAGGGACCCCAGGGCGAGGAGGGAGGCCAGGTAGAGGGCTAAGAGGAGCGCTTTAGGATTCCCGTCCCTCTTGGGTTCCAGCCTCGCCCTCATCCTTCCACCTCCCCGCCCTTTTGGCCGCCTCCTTGAGGAGGTATTCTATCTGGGCGTTCACGCTCCTTAGCTCGTCCTGGGCCCACTTCTCCAGGACCCGGTAGAGCCTCGGGTCCAGCCTGAGGAGAAAGGCCTTTTTCCCCTCTCGCTTGCCCTTCACTTCCCCCCTTTCAGGCGTACAGCGTGCCCACGTTCACCACGGGCTGGGCCTGGGCTTCGGAGACGAGCGCCACCATGAGGTTGTTCACCATGGCCGCCTTCCTTTCCTCGTCCAAGGCGAGCCCCGCCCCCTCGAGGCCAGAAAGAGCCTCCCGCACCATCCCCACCGCCGCCTCCACGATGAGCCTGCGGGCGGCCACCACCGCCAGGGCCTGCTGGCGGCGGAGCATGGCCTGGGCCACCTCGGGGGCGTAGGCCAGGTGGGTGAGCCGGGCCTCGAGGACCTCCACCCCCGCCACCTTTAGCCTCTCCTCTACCTCGGCCTTCAGCTCCTCGGCGATCTCCTCGGGGTTGCCCCGCAGGGACTTGCCCTCGGCGTCGTAGGGGTAGCGGCTGGCCAAAGCCCTCAGGGCGGTTTCGGACTGGATGGCCACGAAGGACTTGTAATCCTCCACCTGGAAGAGGGCCTTGGCCGTGTCCACCACCCGCCAGACCACCACGGCGGCGATCTCTATGGGGTTGCCCACGGCATCGTTCACCTTGAGGCGGTCGGAGTTGAAGTTGTGGACCTTGAGGGAGATGCGCTTTCTCACCGCCAGGGGGTTGGCGAAGTGGAAGCCCGGCTCCCGCACCGTCCCCGCGTACCTTCCCAGGAAGACCAGGACCTGGGCCTCGTTGGGCTGGACGGTGAAGAGGCCCGCCCCCAGGAGAAGGGAGGCTAAGAGGGAGGGCAGGAGGTGCCAAAGGTAGAAGACCTCCCTTTCCCGGAAAAACCCCGTCCCCGCCCAGACCAGCCAGGCCAGGGCCAAGAGGAGCAGGGCGAAACCCAGAAAGCCGCTCGTCCGCCAAGCCGAAAACTCTTTGATCTCCCGCATGGGTACCTCCTTAGTTCCTGAAGACCACGTCCTCCCGGGCGAAGACCCGCACCGCCAGGAGGAGGGCCAAAGCCCCGTAGACCAGGGTGGAGCCCCAGGTGAGGGCCACCTGGAGGCCCTCCGCCTGCCCCTTGAGGAGGGCGTCCATGAGGAGGGCGGTGTTGAAGAGGGGAATCAGGTGGTGCCAGGGTTGAAGCTCAAAAAAGCCCCGGAACTGGAGGAAAAGCAAGGGGAAGAGGGCGAGAAGCTGGAGGGGAGCCAGGTAGCTTTGCGCCTCCTTGAAGCTCCGGGCGTAGAGCCCCAGGGCCACCATGACCGCCCCCATGAAGAGGGAGAGGAGGAAGGCGGTGAGGAAAAGGGCCAGGAAGCTTCCCCCGTCCAGCTGGATCTGCCCTCCTAAGGCGAGGACCTCACCCCCTTCGGTGAAGAGGCCCCCGCTCAGGCGGGCGCTCAGAACTCCTCCCAGGGCCAGGCCCAGAAGCCCCGCCACCCCGGAGAGGAGGGCCATGGCCACCGTGGCCAGGGTCTTGCCCAGGGCCAGGTGGAGGAGGGGAACGGGGGCGGCCAGGAGGGCCTCGAGGGTCCCCTTCTCCTTCTCCCCGGCGGTGGCGTCCACCGCCACCACCTGCCCCCCGGAGAGGATGAAGACCACCAGGAAGAAGGGGAGGAGGAAGCCCAGAAGCCCTCCCGCCTTTTCCCTGGGGGGCGAGGCGTCCACGGTTTCCACCTGGAAGGGATGGAGGAGGTCCAGGGGCACCCCCTTCGCCTTCAGGGCCTCGGCCACCTTTCTCTCCTTGAGCCCCTGGAGGGCGGCCTGCACCTTGCCCACCGCCACCTGGCTTTCCGAGACCCCTCCCGCCAGGCGGCCGAAGACCCGGTAGCGGCCCCCCTCGTAGACCACGCCCGCGGGGTACGCTCCTTCCCGCACCGCCTTTTCCGGGTCTTCCACGGGCTTTGGCGCCAGGTTGGCCTTAAGGAGGGCTTCCAGGGCTTCCTGGGGAAGCCCGGCCACGGCCACCTCCTGGACCTTGGCCGAGGTCCCTTCCAGGAGGCGGGAGAGGAAGAGGCTGGGGCCGAACATGAAGACCGGCATAAGCAGAACGGGAAGGACCAGGGTGGAGAAGATGAGCTTCCGGTCCCGGAAGACCTGAAGAAGCTCCTTCCCGGTGATCCTGAGGGTGGGTTTCACGCCGCCTCCTTGACCTTGCGGATAAAGGCCTTTTCCAGGCTTCCTTCCCCCATGGCCAAAGCCTCTTCCATGCTTCCCTCGTAGACCAGGCGCCCCTGGTGCAAAAAGCCCACCCGGTCGGCCACCTCCTCGGCCTCGCTCATCACGTGGGTGGAGTAGAGGATGGTGTTCCCCAGGTCCCGGTAGGCCTTCACGAAGTCCAGGAGGGCCCGCCTGGCGAAGACATCCAGCCCGGCGGTGGCCTCGTCCAGGAAGAGGACCGGGGGGCGGTGGAGGATGGCCCGGGCGATGACCACCTTCTGCCGCATGCCCGTGGACATCTCCAGGACCTTCTTCTCCAGGGTGTCCTCCATCTCCAAAAGGGCCACCACCCAGTCCAGGGCCTCCTTAAAGGCGCGGCCCTCGAGGCCGTAAAAGGAGGCGAAGAAGGCCAGGACCTCCCGCCCCGTGAGACGCTCGTAGACCCGCATCCCCCCGTTCACCAGGCCCAGGCGGCGGCGGACCTCCAGGGGCTCCCTCCGCACGTCAAACCCCGCCACCTCCGCCCTCCCCGCCGTGGGGCGCACCAGGGTGGAGAGCATCCGGAGCGTGGTGGTCTTGCCCGCCCCGTTGGGGCCCAGAAGGGCGTAGACCTCTCCTGCCCCCACCCGCAAGGAGAGCCCCTCCACCGCGACTTGTGGACCGTAGCGCTTGCTTAACCCCTCGGTCAGGACCACGGAGTATTATAGCAGAGTGATATCACCTCGCGAGAGCCCCTTCCTTATCTCGGGGAGGGGATAATGGGGGTGTGAAGGCCATGACCTTCTGGGTCAAGCCCCAAAGCTCCATAGAGGCCCTGCCCGAGGCCAGGGACCTGGTGCAGGACCTCCTGGAGCTCTTCTACGAGTACTTCCCCGAGTACGAGGGGTGCCTGGGCTTCTCCCAGTCTCCCCGGAGGCCCCGCTACCTCTTCCTCTACATGGAAGGCCCCTGCGGAGGTCTCCTGCCCCCCGCCGCCCTCTTCCTAAAAGACCTCCTGGAAAACGCCTTTCCCGGGGCCGAGGTGCGGGTCTACGGGAAGCCCTGGCCCTAGCGGCGCTTCTTGACCAGCCAGCCTTCCTCCCTGACCCCCTCCCGGGCGTTCACCACCCGGGCCAGGACGAAGAGGAGGTCGGAGAGGCGGTTCAGGTAGCGGATGGCCTCAGGGTTCACGGGCTCCTCCCGGCTCAGGGCCACCACCTTGCGCTCCGCCCGGCGCACCACAGTGCGGGCCAGGTGCAGGGCCGCCGCCGCGGGGTGCCCCCCGGGGAGGATGAAGCCCTGGAAAGGCGGGCTTTCTTCCTGGTAGCGGTCTATGAGCCTCTCCAGGTTCTCCACGTCCTCGGCGTCCATGCGGACGATGTTCTTCTCGTAGGGGCTGCCCATGCGGGTGGCCAGGTCCGCCCCCAGGTCAAAGAGAGCGTTCTGAATCCGCTCCAGAAGGTCCTGAAGGTCCAGGTGCTCCTGGGGCAACAGGCTTCGGGCCAGGCCGATGGCGCTGTTGGCCTCGTCCACGGTGCCGTAGGCCTCCACCCGGGGGTGGGCCTTCACCACCCGCTCGGCCCCGTAGAGCCCCGTCTCCCCGGCGTCCCCCGTCTTGGTGTAGATCTTCATGGCCCCATTGTAAGGAAAAGGAAACCCCCGGGATGCCCCGGGGATCTTGGCGGGCCCGAGAGGATTCGAACCCCTGACCTGCTGATCCGTAGTCAGCCGCTCTATCCAACTGAGCTACGGGCCCAAACCGAACCCTAACTTAGCACGGGAAGGCCTTTTTGTCAATAATGGGGCCTGTGCGGGGAAGGCGTCTAGAAGCCCACTTGCTCCGCCTTCTAGGGGAGGCTCGCTCCCTGGAGGAGCTCCACGCCCTTGTGAAGCCCTTTTACCCGGGTCTCTCCAAGGCCTCTCTCTTCGCCCTTCTGGTCCGCCTCCGCCGGGAGGGGCGGGTGCTTTACCGGGAGGGGCGTTTCCTCTTATCGGGGGAAGAGGAGGGTCAGGACGCCTAGACCCTGGGAAAGCTGGACCTCAAACCGCCCCCCTGGGGGGAGGCCTTCCGTGGGAAAGCGGGCTTCCCCACCCCTGTGCCAAAGGCCCAAAGTGGTGCGGCTTCCGTCCTCCGCCACGTGCATCAGGGACAGGTAAGGGTAGCCCGTCCAGCGCACCCGGACGAAACCCCCTTCCTCCTTGAGCTCCACGGGTGGGCTCCGCCTGGGGCGCTTCCCTGATAAACCGCCCCAGTAAGGGGCTGGCTTCTTAGAGATATGGCCGAGGGACTCGCCACCAGGTGCACCCGGAGGAGCGCTTCCTTGAGGACCGTCTGACCCCATTCCGCTTTGAAGACGTGGAGGTTGGCGATGCCTGGGGCTGGAGCCGCTGGAACTCGTTCCCTCTGGCAGGCGGTGAGGGAAGTTGCCAAGGCCATGCTAAGGAGGAGCAAGCTTGAGCCTTTTACCACCCTTTTAACAGACCCTCAAAGAGTTGGGGGTGCTATCCTGGGCCTTAATGCGGCCTGGGCTTTCGGCCAAGCGCCTGGTGGTGAAGGTGGGCAGCGCCGTCCTGGCCGGGGAAGGGGGCCTGGACCGGGAAACCATGGGCGAGATCGCCCGTCAGGTGGCCCTCCTACGGCGGGAGGGGCGGGAGGTGGTTCTGGTCTCCTCGGGGGCGGTGGCGGCGGGCATGGCCCTTATGGGCCTCCCCAGGCCCCAGGACATGCCCAAGAAGCAGGCCCTGGCCGCCATCGGCCAGCCCCTCCTCATGGCCTCTTGGCGGGAAGCCTTCGCCCCTCTTGGCCTTCGGGTGGCCCAGGTTCTCCTCACCGCCGAGGACCTCTCCGCCCGGGGGCGGTACCTGAACGCCAAGGCCACCCTGAGGGCCCTTCTGGACCTGGGGGTGGTCCCCATCGTCAACGAGAACGACACCGTGGCCTTCCACGAGATCCGCTTTGGCGACAACGACCAGCTTTCCGCCCGGGTGGCCGCTTTGGTGGAGGCGGGGCTTCTCCTCCTCCTTTCCGACGTGGACGCCCTTTACGAGGAAGACCCCAAGCGGAACCCCGGGGCTAGGGCCATCCTCGAGGTGGACTCCGTGGAGGCCGTTCTGGCCCACGCCGGGGAGGGCAACCCCCTGGGAAGCGGGGGGATGCGGAGCAAGCTCCTGGCGGCCAGGCTGGCGGGCAGGGTGGGCATCCCCACCCTCCTCCTCCCCGGGAGGCGGCCCGGGGTCATCCTGGAGGCCCTAAGGGGGGCGCCCATAGGCACCTACTTCCACGCCAGGAGGCGCTACCGGGGGGAGAAGGCCTGGCTCTACGGCCTCCTAAGGCCCAAGGGGGAGCTCATTCTGGACCGGGGGGCGGTCTTGGCCCTGAGGGAGCGGGGGGCGAGCCTCCTTCCCGCCGGCATCAAGGAGGTGCGGGGGAGGTTTGGCCGGGGGGAGGCGGTCCGCCTTCTCTCGGAGGACGGGGAGGAGATCGGGGTGGGCCTCGCCAACTACGCCTCCGAGGAGGTGGCCCGCATCCGGGGCAGGAAGAGCGCGGAGATTGAGGCGGTCCTGGGCTACCGCTACACAGAGGAGGTGGTCCACCGGGACCACCTGGCCCTGAAGGAGGAAGGATGACGGGCGAGAACCTTTGGGAACTGGCGGAAAGGGCGAAAAGGAGGCTTCCCGAGATCGCCAAGGGGGATCGGGACCGGGCGCTTTTGCGCATGGCGGAGCTTTTGGAGGGCCATTGGGAGGAGGTCTTAAGGGTCAACCGGGAGGACCTCGAGGAGGCGGAGAAGGCGGGGCTTTCCCGGGCCAAGCTGGACCGGTTAGCCCTGAGGGAGAAAGACCTGAAGACCCTCACCCAGGGGCTTCGCCAGATGGCCTCCCTCCCCGACCCCCTGGGCCGGATTGAGGGCCTGGCCAAGCGGCCTAACGGCCTAAGGGTGGGGCGGATGCGGGTGCCCCTGGGCCTCATCGGCTTCATCTACGAGGCCAGGCCGGGGGCCACGGTGGAGGCGGTGGCCGTGGCCCTGAAGGCGGGAAACGCCATGCTCCTCCGGGGGGGCAAGGAGGCCTTCCGCTCCAACCGGGCCCTGGTGGCCCTGTGGCACCAGGCCCTGAAGGAGGCGGGCCTGCCGGAGGAGGCGGTTCTCCTCGTGCCCACCACGGACCGGGAGGCCATCCTGGAGATGTGCCGCCTGGAGCTTCTGGACCTCCTGATCCCCCGGGGGGGTGAGGAGCTCATCCGCCTGGTGCAGAAGGAGGCCCGCGTGCCCGTCCTGGCCCACGCCAAGGGGGTGAACCACCTCTACGTGGACGAGAAGGCGGACCTCCCCATGGCCCTTCGCCTGGCCCTGAACGGCAAGACCCAGCGGCCCGCGGTCTGCAACGCCCTCGAGGCCCTCCTGGTCCACGAGAAGGTGGCGGGGGTCTTCCTCCCCATGCTGGAAAGGGCGATGCGGGAAAAGGGGGTGGAACTCAGGGCCTGCCCCCGGGCCCTTCCCCTCCTCAAGGAGGCGGTCCCCGCCCAGGATGACGAGTGGGACCGGGAGTATTTGGATCTGATCCTGCGGGTGAAGGTGGTCTCGGGGCTGGAGGAGGCCCTGGAGCACATCGCCCGCTTTGGCTCCCGCCACACCGAGGCCATCTGCACCGAGGACCCCAAGGTGGCCTGGCGCTTCCTGGAGGAGGTGGACGCCTCCTTGGTCCTCTGGAACGCCTCCACCCGCTTCAACGACGGCTTTGAGCTGGGCCTGGGGGCCGAGATCGGCATCAGCACCTCCAAGCTCCACGCCTACGGGCCCATGGGCCCCCTGGAGCTCACCACCCTGAAGTGGGTGGCCCTGGGGGAGGGGCAGGAGCGGGCGTGACCGGGGGAAACCTTTGCTTAGGAACCTCATCCGGATTTACCAGGAGGCCCACGTCCCCTTCTTCGCCGCCGCTTTGGCCTACTACGCCCTCCTTTCCCTCATGCCCCTTCTCCTCCTCCTGGTGGGGGTTTTCGGCTTCCTCCTCTCGGGGAACCCCGCTCTCCGGGCCGAGGTCTTCCAGAGCCTCTCCGAGTTCACCCGGGCCCTCTTCCCCGCCCGGCCGGAGCTGGCGGGGGAGACCCTGGCCTTCCTCACCCGAAGCGCCTTCTCCCTCACCCTAGGAAGCGGCCTCCTTCTCCTTTGGTCTGGGAGCAACTTCTTCGCCGCCCTGAGCTACGCCCTGGGCCTCATCTTTGGAACCTCCTTCGGCCTCCGCCACCGCCTCCTCGGCCTCCTCATGCCGCCCCTTCTCGCCCTTTCCCTCATCCTCCTCTCCCTTTTGGGGCTCTTCCTGGGCTTTCTCCTGCGTTACGTGCCCCTGGAGGGCCGGGCCTTCCAGGCCCTCTTGCCCCTTTTCTCCGCTTTTTTGCTTTTCCTCCTCACCTACGCCCTCTTCCGGGGCCTGAGGGGCTTTAGGGACCTCCTGCCCTTGAGCGCCGGGGCGGGGGTGGCCACCCTCCTCTTTGAGGGGGTGCGCCTCCTTCTGCCCAGGCTCCTGCCCCGCTCCCAGTACGAGCTCCTCTACGGCCCCCTGGCGGGCTTCGTCCTGGCCCTTTTAGGCCTTTATCTGGTCCTCTACGCCCTCCTTTTGGGGGCCGTGGTGGCCCGGGCCCTGAGGGCCTAGGGGTATCATGGTCTCATGCGCTTGGCCGGGCTAGCTCCCTAAGTGGGGAGGGGCCTGGCTGTCCCTTCCCCGGAAGGGAAGGGTTTTTTTGGGGAGGCTGAGGATGGAAAAGTACAACCCGCACGCCATAGAGCCCAAGTGGCAGCGCTTCTGGAAGGAGAAGGGCTTCATGAAGGCCAAGGAGGTCCCCGGCAAGAGGGGGAAGCAGTACGTCCTGGTCATGTTCCCTTACCCTTCCGGGGACTTGCACATGGGCCACCTGAAGAACTACACCATGGGGGACGTCCTGGCCCGCTTCCGCAAGGTCCAGGGCTACGAGGTCCTCCACCCCATGGGCTGGGACGCCTTCGGGCTCCCGGCGGAGAACGCCGCGCTTAAGTTCGGCCTCCACCCCCGGGACTGGACCTACGAGAACATCCGCCAGGCCAAGGAGAGCCTGGAGCTCATGGGCATCCTCTACGACTGGGACCGGGAGGTCACCACCTGCGAGCCCGACTACTACCGGTGGAACCAGTGGATCTTCCTCAAGATGTGGGAGAAGGGCCTGGCCTACCGGGCGGCGGGCCTGGTCAACTGGTGCCCCAAGTGCCAGACGGTCCTCGCCAACGAGCAGGTGGTGGAGGGGCGGTGCTGGCGGCACGAGGACACCCCGGTGGAGAAGCGGGAGCTCACGCAGTGGTACCTCCGCATCACCGCCTACGCCGACCGCCTCCTGGAGGACCTCGAGGGCCTGGACTGGCCGGAGAAGGTCAAGGCCATGCAAAGGGCCTGGATCGGCCGCTCCGAGGGGGCGGAGATCCTCTTCCCCGTGGAGGGCCGGGAGGAGAAGATCCCTGTCTTCACCACCCGCCCCGACACCCTCTATGGGGCCACCTTCCTGGTCCTGGCCCCGGAGCACCCCCTCACCCTGGAGCTTGCCGCTCCCGAGAGGCGGGAGGAGGTCTTAGCCTACGTGGAGGCCGCCAAGCGCAAGACGGAGATTGAGCGCCAGGCGGAAGGCCGGGAGAAGACGGGGGTCTTTCTGGGGGCCCACGCCATAAACCCCGCCACCGGGGAGAGGATCCCCATCTTCACCGCGGACTACGTCCTCTTTGGCTACGGCACCGGGGCCATCATGGCCGTGCCCGCCCACGACCAGAGGGATTACGAGTTCGCCAAGAAGTTTGGCCTCCCCATCAAGAAGGTGGTGGAGCGCCCCGGGGAGCCTCTTCCCGAGCCCCTGGAAAGGGCCTACGAGGAGCCTGGCTTCCTGGTGAACTCGGGGCCCTTTGACGGCCTCATGAGCGAGGAGGCCAAGGGGCGGATAACCCGCTGGCTGGAGGAAAAGGGCTTGGGCAGGCCCCGGGTCACCTACCGCCTCCGGGACTGGCTCATCAGCCGCCAGCGCTACTGGGGCACCCCCATCCCCATGGTCCACTGCCCCTCCTGCGGGGTGGTGCCCGTGCCGGAGGAGGAGCTTCCCGTCCTCCTTCCCGACCTCAAGGACGTGGAGGACATCCGGCCCAAGGGGAAAAGCCCCTTAGAGGCCCACCCCGAGTTCTACGAGACCACCTGCCCCAAATGCGGCGGCCCCGCCAGGCGGGACACGGACACCATGGACACCTTCTTTGACTCTAGCTGGTACTACCTCCGCTACACCGACCCCCATAACGACCGCCTCCCCTTTGACCCCAAGAAGGCCAACTTCTGGATGCCCGTGGACCAGTACATCGGCGGGGTGGAGCACGCCGTGCTTCACCTCCTCTACAGCCGCTTCTTCACCAAGTTCCTCCACGACCTGGGGATGGTGGAGGTGGAGGAGCCCTTTAAGGGCCTCTTCACCCAGGGCATGGTCCTGGCCTGGACGGACTTCGGCGAGGTGGAGGTGGAAGGGGAGAAGGTGCGCCTCCCCGAGCCCACCCGCATCCGCCTGGAGATCCAGGAAAAGGAGCTTTCCCTGGAGGACCTGAAGAAGATGGGAGCCGAGCTCAGGCCCCACGAGGACGGCACCCTCCACCTCTGGAAGCCCGCGGTGATGAGCAAGTCCAAGGGCAACGGGGTCATGGTGGGGCCCTTCGTGAAGGAGGAGGGGGCGGACATCGCCCGCATCACCATCCTCTTCGCCGCTCCCCCCGAGAACGAGATGGTCTGGACCGAGGAGGGGGTCCAGGGGGCTTGGCGCTTCCTGAACCGGATCTATAGGCGGGTGGCCGAGGACAAGGAGGAGCTGGCCCAGGTCTCGGGCCGCTTCCAGAAGGAGGCGCTGGAGGGGGCCGACCGGGAGCTTTACCGCAAGCTCCACGCCACCCTCAAGAAGGTGACGGAGGACCTCGAGCACCTGCGCTTCAACACCGCCATCGCCGCCCTCATGGAGTTCCTGAACGCCCTCTACGAGTACCGCCGGGAGCGCCCCGTCACCCCCCTCTACCGCACCGCCATCCGCTACTACCTGCAGATGCTCTTCCCCTTCGCCCCCCACCTGGCCGAGGAGCTCTGGCACTGGTTCTGGCCCGACAGCCTCTTTGAGGCGGGCTGGCCGGAGCTGGACGAGGAGGCCCTGGAGAGGGACGTGGTGGAGGTGGCCGTGCAGGTGAACGGCCGGGTGCGGGGCACCATCCAGATCCCCAAGGACGCCCCCCTGGAGGTGGCCAAGGCGGAGGCCCTCAAGGTGCGCAACGTCCAGGCCCACCTGGAGGGCAAGGAGATCGTCAAGGAGATCTACGTCCCCGGGAAGATCCTCAACCTGGTAGTGCGGGGGTAGGGAGGCTCAGGCGGGTGGCCTCGAGGCGGGCCACCTCCCCCGCATGGGGGGTGAGGAAAAGCCCCTCCCCTCCTTCCCAGGCCAAAAGCTTCCCGTAGGCCAGGAAGAACCCCTCGGCGTCCAGAAGCCCGTAAAGCCGCCCCGCCTCCCCGGGGACCTCCAGGGGAAGCGCCCGGGGCCTCGCCTCCCGGAAGTGGAGAAGAAGCCTTTCCAGGCGGTTGCGCCTCCTTTCGGCGGCGGTCTTCCTCCGGGCTTCGGGGAGGGGTTTGGCCAGGCGCACCCGGAGGTCTTGGCGCCAGCTTAAGGCCCGGTAGAGGGCCTCGGAGCCCAGGACCAAGACCTCGGCGGGGGCCAGGGCGTCCACCTGGAGGAGGCGGTAGCTGGGGTCCAGGAGGCCGTCCGTGTCCCCGATGGCCGGGCTTCCCCTGGGGATGAGGCGGGCCAGGCGCAAGGCGGCCACCAGGGCTTTGGCCTCCACCCCCACGGGGGAGAGGGCCCCCACCAGAGCCCGGCGCACCGGGGTCAGGCTCCCTTCCCGGTAGCGGAAGAGGGTGAAGGTGCCGGGCAGGGAGCCCTGACCCGGGTCCAGGTCCAGGAGGTGGGCCTCCTTGGCCCGCTCCAGAAGCCAGAGGGCCAGGGTAGTCTTGCCCACGTCCGTGGGGCCCAGGAGGAGGAGCATCGGGGAAGACTTTAGCACGCCCTGTGGTCTGACGCATTTTTACCTTCCGGTAAGAAAGTGTTATACTGGCCCCACCATGGAGCTTTGGTTTGAGGAGAGCAGGGAGGAGCGGGCGGTTTTGGGGCCTCTTCGGGAGTTCCTGAAGGCGGAGGTGGCCCCGGGGGCGGCGGAGCGGGACCGCACCGGGGCCTTCCCCTTTGACCTGGTGCGCAAGATGGCCCAGCTTGGGGTCTTCGGGGCCACGGTGCCCGAGGCCTATGGGGGGGCGGGGCTTTCCACGCGGCTTTTCGCCCGCATGGTGGAGGAGATCGCCTACCACGACGGGGCTTTGGCCCTCACCGTGGCCAGCCACAACTCCCTGGCCACGGGCCACATCCTCCTGGCGGGGAACGAGAGGCAGAAGGCGGAGTTCCTGCCGAGGCTGGCCTCGGGGGAGGCCCTGGGGGCCTGGGGCCTCACGGAGCCGGGCTCGGGCTCGGACGCCGCCGCCCTCAAGACCCGGGCGGAGAAGGTGGAGGGGGGGTGGCGCCTGAACGGCACCAAGCAGTTCATCACCCAGGGGAGCGTGGCCGGGGTCTACGTGATCGTGGCCCGCACCGACCCGGCCCCAAGCCCGGAGAAGAAGCACCTGGGCATCTCCGCCTTCGCCTTCTTCCGCCCTGAGAAGGGGCTTAGGGTGGGGAGGAAGGAGGAGAAGCTGGGCCTCAACGCCTCGGACACCGCCCAGCTCCTCCTGGAGGACCTCTTCGTCCCCGAGGAGGGGCTTTTGGGGGAGCGGGGGAAGGGGTTTTACGATGTCCTCAGGGTCCTGGACGGGGGCAGGATCGGCATCGCCGCCATGGCCGTGGGCCTGGGCCGGGCGGCCCTGGACTTCGCCCTGCGCTACGCCAAGGAGCGGGAGGCCTTCGGCAGGCCCATCGCCGAGTTCCAGGGGGTGTCCTTCAAGCTGGCGGAGATGGCCACCCATTTGGAGGCGGCGAGGCTTCTCTACCTGAAGGCGGCCGAGCTCAAGGACGCCGGGAGGCCCTTTGCCCTCGAGGCCGCCCAGGCCAAGCTCTTCGCCAGCGAGGTGGCGGTGAAGGCCTGCGACGAGGCCATCCAGATCCTGGGCGGCTACGGCTACGTGAAGGACTACCCCGTGGAGCGCTACTGGCGGGACGCCCGCCTCACCCGGATCGGGGAGGGGACCAGCGAGATCCTCAAGGTGGTCATCGCCCGGCGTCTTCTAGAAGGGGTGTGAAGGAGAGGGCCTTGGGGGCCTTCAGGGCCAGCTGGCCGCAGGCGGCCCCCACGTCCTGGCCCCGGCTCCACCGGATGGAGGTGGGCACCCCCAGGCGCCTAAGCTCCTCGGCGAAGGCCAGGATGCCCGCTCTAGGCGTCCCCTCCACCGGGGTTCCCTCCCAGGGGTTGAAGGGGATCAGGTTCACGTGGGCGCTGATCCCCTTGAGGAGCCTGGCCAGAAGCCGGGCCTGCCAGGGGTGGTCGTTTACCCCTTTGAGGAGGGTGTACTCAAAGGTAACCCGCCTTTTGGTCTTCTCGTAGTAGCGGCGCACGGCCTCCAGGATCTCGGCGATGGGGTAGCGGTGGGCGGTGGGGATGATCCGCCGCCGGGTCTCGTCGTCGGGGGCGTGGAGGGAGAGGGCCAGGCGCACGCCCACGTCCTCTTCCGCCAGGCGCAGGATGCCTTTGGGGATGCCCACGGTGGAGAGGGTGATGCGCCTGGGGCTCATGGCCAGGGCCTTGGGGTGGAGCATGACCCGGATGGCCTTGAGGACGTTCGTGAGGTTCAGGAGGGGCTCCCCCATGCCCATGAGGACCACGTTGCGGATCTCCCTGGGGGAGAGGCCCTGGTGGTGGGCGATGGCCAGGATCTGGGAGAGGATCTCCGCCGCGGTGAGGTTCCGCCCAAAGCCCAGGGCCCCGGTGGCGCAGAAGGTGCACCCGGCGGGGCAGCCCACCATGCTGGAGAGGCAGACCGTCTTGCGGTTTTCGTAGGGCATGTAGACGGCCTCGGTCTTCTTCCCGTCCAGGAGGGTGAAGAGGTACTTCACGCTCCCGTCCTTGCTGGGGTAGGCCTCTATGAGCTGGAACTCGCTCAGGCGCCACTCCCGGGCCAAAGCCTCCCTGAGGGCCTTGGGGAGGTCGGTCATCTCGGCGAAGTCCAGGACCCCCCGGGCGAAGACCCAGTGGGCGATCTGGGCCTTGCGGTAGCCCTCGCCGGGGAACTCCTCGGGGAAAAGCTCCAGGATGGGCTTCACGCTACCCCCTCGTAGATGGCCTCCACGGGCACAGAGCCTTCCAGGCAGGGCAGGTGGAGGACCTCTCCCAAAGCCTCCTCCCGGAAGCCCTCCGGGGTCCTGCGGTATAGGGTTCCGCCTCGGGTTTCGCTTTGGAGGAGGAGGTAGCCCTCCAAGCTAGGTAGGCGGAGGTAACGGGCGAGCTTTTCCCGCCGGTCCTGGGCCTCGGTGCTGGGCGAAAGGACCTCCACCACCAGGCAAGGAGCGGTTTCGTAGAGGGGATGGGCCTTGGGGCCGCAGACCATCATCACATCAGGGTAGTAAAAGGTGTCCTGGGAAAGCTTGAGCTTTACCGTTTCGCTGTAGACCCGGCACCCCTTGGCCCGGGCCGGGGGTTGGAGGAAGGCCGCCAGGTTGGTGACCATGAGGTTGTGGTCCAGACCCGCCCCGGCCATGGCGTAGGGGATCCCCTCAAGAAGCTCGTGGCGCAGAGAGCTTTCCAGGGCCAGGTACTCTTTCTCGGTGAGGGGGCGCAGGGCCCGTTCGGTCATCCCCCCATTCTAGCGCAGGCGGCCGTAGCCCAAAAGAAGGCCCAGGAGGAGGAAGAAAAGCCCAAGGGGCCTGGGGCGGGCCAGAAAGCCCAGAAAGACCCCGAAGAGGAGGAGGCCCAGGCCCACCCGGCCCCGGCCCTCCCGGTAGGCCCTTCCCGAGAGGAAACCCAGGAGGAGGGGCAGGCCCCAGAGGAAGAGGAGGAGGAGAAAGGCGATGGCGGTGAAGGAGGTCAAAGCCGCCCTTCCTCCGGGGCGAAGCCCTCCACCCAGAAACTCCCGTCCTTGCGGTGCTCCTTCTTCCAGACGGGGAGGACCTGCTTCACCCGGTCAATGGCGTACTGGCAGGCGGCGAAGGCCTCCTTGCGGTGGCGGGCGGAGACCACGATGGCGATGGAGGCCTCCCCCGGGTCCACCCGGCCCAGGCGGTGCCAGAGGGCCACCCGGCCCAGGGGCCAGCGGGCCCGCATCTCCCCGATGATCTCCCCCATGACCCTCTCCGCCATCTCCGGGTAGGCCTCGTATTCCAGAAAGGCCACCTCCTCTCCCCGGTTGGGGCTCCGGGTGGTGCCCAGGAAGCTCACCACCGCCCCGTACTCAGGGGCCGTGGCCCAGTCCACCAGGGCCTTCAGGTCCAGGGGCTCCTGGGTGAGGCCGAAGCTGTCCTGCCCCCCCGAGACCGGGGGCAAAAAGGCCACCTCGTCCCCCTCCTTCAGAGGGGTGTCCCCCTGGGCCAGGGCCTGGTTCACCGCCGCCATCCCCCCCTGGAGGGAAAGGCCCGGGAAGAGCCCCTCCAGGGCCTCCTTGGCGTCCTTTACCCGGGCGCCTTCGGGGAGGTCCAGAAGGAGGCGGTCCTGCCCCGCCTGCTCCCGGTAAAGGGCGAAGAGGCGCACCTCAACCCGCATGGGTCCCAGTATAGACCTGGGAGAGGCTTTGCACCACGGAGAGGGCCTCCAGGTAGCGCATCCGCATGGGGCCCAGGAGGACGATCTCCCCCTGCCACTCCCCCTGGGAGAAGCCCGCCTGCACCTGGGCCAGGCCCTCCACCTCCCCTACCCGCACGTCCACCCGGCCCGGGGGGGTGAGGAGGTCCTCCTCGCCCCGCTCGTAGAGGCGGACCAGGCGCTCTAAGAAGCCCGGGTCCTGGGCCTCGGGCTCCTTGAGGACCTGGGAGAGCCCCTCCCGGTAGGTGAGGGAAAGCCCCGCCAGGAGGACCCGGGAGAGGGCGGCGAAGAGGTCCTCGAGGCCCTTGGGGGCGGGGGGGAGTTCGGCGAAGGGGCGGGAGAGGGCCTCCTCCGCCTCCCGCATCTTTTCCGGGGGGAAGGTCTGGGAAAGGCGCACCTCCCGCACCTTTCCCCCCTCCAGGACCAGGACCGCTAAGGTGCCCTCGGGGAGAGGGGAGAGGTGGACCTGGAGGACCCTGGGGGTCTTCCTGGGCCGGAGGCGGAGGAGGGCGGGGTAGCCGGAAAGCCCGGCGGCCATCTTCGCCACGAAGGCTTCGGGCTCCCGGGCCCCCTCCAGGGCCCTTTGCAGGCTCCTTTGGGTGGCTTCGGGGGGGGGGGTGGGGGGGAGGAGGGAGAGGGCGTACTGGCGGTAGGCCTGGCGGGTGGGCACCCTGCCCGCCGAGGCGTGGGGCTTGGTGAGGTAGCCCATCTCCTCGAGGGCGATGAGCTCGTACCGGGCCAGGGCGGGGCTAAGGCCCAGGGCCTCGGCGAGCCTGGCCGAGGGCACCGGGGCCTTGGTCCTTATGTGCTCTTCCACCAGGCGGTGGAGGATGCGCCGCTGCCTGGCCGTCACACCCCTATTGTACCGGGGTTTTGGCCCCCGTTTCCGTAAACTGGAGGCCGTGACGTGGGAGGAGCTGAAGGAGCGCCTGGCCATGGGGCAGGACGAGAGGAACCTCTTCCTGCCCCCAG
>OGCH01000456.1_pt1 | contig 21327 bp, 18 predicted proteins | sample 1570111 | NCBI WGS metagenome assembly OGCH01 (sample SAMN03436243, study PRJEB24508) | hot springs metagenome | biome: Desert Springs; feature: Hot Springs; material: Water | place: USA: Great Boiling Spring, Nevada | collected 2008-12-01 | depth 0 m m | reverse complement strand
GGGTCTGGTGTACGCCCGCCCACGAGCGCCCTTGAGTCGGCTCGTCGACCAGGTCGCCCATCTCGTCGCCGAGCACGACGCCGCACTCGTCATCGTCGACTCGGTCGGCAAAGCACTGGCTGGCGACCCGCTCGACCCGTCCCGGGTCATCGCCTTCTACGAGCTGCTCGACCAACTGGGAGTCGCCGTGCTCTGCATCGACCACCAGCCCAAGCCAGCGGGTGAGAGCTACACGACGAAGTGGGAGTTCGGTTCCTCGTACAAGCGCCACCTCGCCCGCCTGCCGTGGCAACTCGAGCGGGCTGGCGAGGGCGACGGAACGGTGGGGCTGGTCCTGCACAACAAGAAGTCGAACTTCGGTCCGCTCCAACCACCGCTCTACGCCACGCTGCACTTCACCAGCGACAACGTGCGGCTCGAGGTCGCCGACGGACGCCCCGCTGGTCGAGCGCTCGGCGTGCGCAGTGCCGTCGTCGAGCTCTTGGCGACGGAACGCCTGACCGCCGACCAGTTGGGCGAGGCGCTGCCGGACTACGACCCGGGCAGCATCCGCAACGTCCTGACCGAGCTCAAACGGGCAGGCGTCATCGACGTCGTCGGCCGGGTCGGACGAGCCCCGGTCTACGCCCTGGCCAGCCGGTTGACCGTGAAGCGACCAGAACCTAATGAAGCTCAGGTGACTCGCCCGGACGAACTTCATCATCTTCACATCCCTAGGGGAGATGAAGATGATGAAGATGGCCACGACCCGGAAAATCCGGGTCGGGGCCACAAAATTGGCGGACACGGTCACTCGAGCACCGGCGATAGCCAACTTCATCATCTTCACATCCCTAAGGGTGATGAAGATGATGAAGTTGGCGGCAACCTGCAAAATCGGCGCCAGTGCTGCAAAATTGGCGGACACGACCACTCGAGCACCGACGCCGCTGGTGAAAATCGGCGTCAAGACGGCGAAATTGGCGGACACGGCCGTTGCGTAGTCTGCGGACGTCCGACGGTGCAGTGGGGTGGTCGTCCGGCCCGCTACTGCAGCGAGGCGTGTCGGAAGCGGGCCAAGCGTGAGCACGCTGGTGGCCCGGGCGCTAGTGACGGAGACGCAGCACCAGTCGGCGAGCACGCTGGTGATGCGACCCCACCAGCCTCGTCCACCAGCGCCCAACCCGACCCCCACGCTGGCCTACCAGCCCTGCACCAGCCTGGTGACGACATCGTCGCTTGGGCCGAACGCCTGCTCGCCGAGCTGCGAGCTGGTCGAGTCCAGCTTCCCGAGCTCGAGCTCAAGCCCGGCCACCGGGTCGTCGCACCCGAGCGCTTTCTCAGCTCGCACATCGCCGAAGCGAAGCTCGGTATCCGGGCGGCAATCGAGAACCTGCGGGCCTATCGGCGGGCGCTCGAGCGAGTTTTTCTTGCGGAGGTGGACTGATGCCGGATAGGCCATGGAAGCGAACGGAGCGCACGATAGCCGCACTGCTCGGCGGTCAGCGCATCCCGGTCAACGGGCGAGGCGACCAGCCGGACGTCCAGCACCCCTGGCTGGCCGTCGAAGTCAAGCACCGTCGAACGCTCCCCCAGTGGCTACTGGACGCTCTGCGACGGGCCGAGCAGGCGGCCACGCCGGGGCAGCTCGCCGTCGTCGTGCTGCACCAGCGTGGCCAGCGCTACGCCGACAGCTTGGTCGTCGTCAGGCTGAAAGCGTTCCGGGAATGGTTCGGGGAGAGCGGCTGACCAGGCGGTGCCAGCGGCGAGCCGGACGCCGACTCAGACGCTGCATGGGAATGTGAGCCACAAAGCGGTGAGCCACCTGGGGGTGTCCAGGCAGAGCATTTGGCCGTCGTGATGCGGTTTCTCATTGCCAAAAGCGCTCATCTCCGTTGAACACAAAGAAACCGAACAAAGGCAACGAGTCGCTGCTGCGTCCGGACAGTTGACGACCGGCGCAGGGCGTGCGAGAGTAGTGGTAGTCGGTCGGATGCACGTTACCAGCCCGAGAGAGGACGTCCCGGCCACTGGTGGGACAGTGCCGGGACACGGCCAGGTCAGGGGCAGCTGACCCGGCGAGACGATTGTAGCCGATTGCCCCCGCTGGCCGTGTCGCCGGCGGGGGTTTTGTGTGTCGGCGGGGCGTACCCCAGCGGAGCGGTCGTACCCCACTCGTACCCCACTCGTACCCCACTCGTACCCCACTCGTACCCCAGTTCGTCCGCTGGCGAGGGCGCATGGGAGTCGAACCCACCGGCGAGGCTCGTCACCCCGCCCACCGGTTTTGAAGACCGTGCAGGCCACCGGGCCCGATCCGCCCTCGCAACTAAGTATCATCGCTGATGGTGAGCACGACAAGTTGCCCGTCCCGAGCCTCGTACGCCTTCTCTCCTGCTACGAGCGACCGCGGCGCGTGCTTGTGCTAGTTCCGCCACCATAGCAGGGTTTACGAGCGATGACTGGTCCATCGTGAAGCGCGTCACCGGACTCGCCGTCTCACCATCATCTCGTAGCCTGAGCGCCTGGGCGATTTCAAAAACGCTCGCGTGAGCTCTTCGTTTGACCATGTCGAAAATCGTCCGCACTGCGGTTCCCAGTGTCGTGCTGCAGACGGCAGGAACATCCGGAAGGTTCTGCCGAAGGGATCGCATCCGATGCTTTTAATCAAAGAGATGGGTTCGGGAGCTGGGAAGCGATGAGCGCTGCCCAGGGATCGGTAGACTGCTCGGTGGTTGGTCTTGAGGGCTGGCTGCGCACATGGCAAACGGGCGATGCTCGTGTCCGCGGTGTCATCGGGTACTAGATGAGTTGCCCCCGCCGGTACCCCGACGCCGATAGGCCTCTTCCAGGAGTTGTCGGAGATCCTCATCGGTAAAGAGCAGTGCCTCTGGAGCTATGGCGAAGTGCTCTTCGTCCCGACCGCTCGCAGCGATATACCCTTTGACCAGAAAACCTTCTGGCGTTTCGATGACTGCGATGCGGGTGAAGCGATGCTGGTCCAAATAGTGACCGAGCGCTCGCAACGTGTCTTCGTATCGGGTTCGGTAACGTCCGGTGTGATCCAGCATGGAGACCGTTCCGCGTCGCTTTACCGTAGCCGGTGGAATTCGACGAAGCTCGGATGGTGCTCGTCACTGTCGACGCGCACATCAATGACTGCCGGCTGTCCGCTGTCGTTCGCCTTGCGCGCTCGCTCGAGTGCTGGTACCAGTTCTACCGGATCCTCTACCCGTTCGGCGTAGCAGCCAGCCGCCTTGGCGACGGCGACGAAATCGAACGTTGCCGCGAATTCAGTCGCAATGATGCGCCCACCGAGCGCGGTTTTCTGGGTCCACCGTGGCCATCCCAGAGCCTGGTCGTCGAAGATCACCCAAGTCACGCGCAATCGATGCTCGACAGCTGTCGGCAGTTCGTGCATTCCCATTTGGAACGCACCATCTCCAGTCGTGCAGACAACGTACCAGTCTGGCCGAGCCAATGCTGCTCCGATCGCGCCACAGACTCCCAATCCCATCGCTGTCTGCTCAGCGGGCGGCACAGCAGCACCAGTGTCGCGAAGACGGTAGTAAGGCCAGTAGTACGCCCACAAATCCTGGGCTCCATTTTCCATGACGAGAATCGTTCGACGATCGAACACACGGTTAATCGTCGCTGCGACGAATTTTCCACGGATCGGTCGTGTGGTCGGGGCCAGGGTTGCTTCCGCGGCAGCGATGGCGGCACGCTGGCGTTCGGTCAATTCGCGTACGCGTGCCTCTCGACGAGCCATTCCGGCTCGCTCTGCCGCTTCGAGCAGCGCCTCCAGTGCCAGGCGCGCGTCGGCTTGAATGGCGACGTCCGGCACCCAGTTGTGCCCGAGTTCTTCGGCCGCGATGTCGATCTGGATGAAGCGGGCACCGGCTGGGAAGTAGGTCCAGTTTCCCGATTGGAACTCCTCCATGCGCGTGCCGACCGTTACGAGAAGGTCACTCTCTTCCCACACTGAACGCGGATACTCGGTTCGGTAGAGTCCGACCAAACCAGCGAAAAGTGGGTGCTCTTCTTCTAAGATTCCGCGTCCACCCGGGGTAACTTGGAGCGGAACACCGAGGCGTTCGACGAAAGCGCGGACGGCGTCGAAGGCGCGGGACGCGATCGCGCCACTCCCGCAAATCAAGAGCGGGCGCTCGGCACGGCGCAGGAGTTCGACGGCCGCTTCGATTCGGTCGGGATCTGGGGCTGGTCGTATTCCCCGAAGCGCTACCTGGTAGGGCGGAGCCGACACTGGGCGCAGCGCGATATCGGCAGGGATTTCTAAATAAACTGGTCCGGGTCGGCCGTTCGTCGCGATCGTGAGAGCACGTCGAACGTACCAACCGGTTCGTTCCGGCTGCTCTATGGTCGCTGCCCACTTCGTGATGGGACGGAAGATCTGGACATGATCGGCTTCCTGAAACGCGCCCATCCCGAACGTCCGCATCGGCGCACGGACTCCGAGAGCCAAGACTGGCAGACAGCCGGACCAAGCCTCGAGGATGCCAGGCACGAGATTTGCGACTCCTGGTCCTGGACAACCGAAACAGCAGGCTGGTGACCCGCTCACCCGCGCGAAGGCATACGCCATGAAGGCACCAGCGGTCTCGTGTCGCACCAGGATCGGGCGGAGATGGGGGGCATCATAAAGCGCATCGTACAAATGTTTCGGAGAACCCGGCATGCCGAAGACGTACGAGATTCCCTCTGTCTCCAGGGCATCGACGAGTATTTGCCATGCCGTCCGCTCCATCGCAGCCTCCGGGAAAACGATACGCGATCGTACCCCTCTTGGAAAGCGGGTGGTCGTTGGGAAACCAGTCGGACTAGAATGGATCGGTTGTGGAAGGTGCGAATGATCGAGCTGCTCGTATGACTGAATTGCTTCCAGCACCGTTGTCGATTCTCGATCGAGTACGACTGGAACTCAAGTATCTGGAGTGGGGGGAACGCGTTCGCTCGCTCCGGCAGCGGGTCACTCTCCTCGAGCTGGAACAGCAGGAAGTTCGTACGCTCATACAGCGTCGGCTCGGACCGCTTCAGCGTGAGCGGGATGAACTCCGTCAGGAAGTGGAGTTGCTCGAAGCTCGTCTCGACCGTCTCCTGCGCGTCAGCCAGCCGCTCTCTGACGAGGAACTCGATGAAGAGGTCCTCCGGCTGCGCCGCCAACGCGAAACCTGGCGCCAGGAAGAGTTCCGCCAGGAGTGGCCGGGATCCAACGGGCACCTGAGTGAGCGTACGATGGGTGATGATGTAGGCCAGCGATTGCGGCGCCTCTACCGTTCGCTAGCCCGGTTGCTCCATCCAGACTTGGCGCGCGATCAAGAGGAACGCATTCAGCGCGAACAGTTGATGCGGCTCGTCAATCAGGCCTGGGAACGACGCGACGCGGAACAACTGCAGCGACTCTTCGCCGTCTGGAATGCGGACAGCTGCGCAGCCACTGCGGATGGGCTCGACGGACTGCGGCGTGGCCTCGCCCAACGCCAACTCGAAGAGGCGCAGCTGCGTCGCCGCCTGAGTGAGCTCGAGTGCTCCGAGGTCGGGCAGCTGGCCCGAAAGGGCATGGCGATCGTCGAGCGGTACGTGCACCGGCAGGAAGAACTGTTGCGGCACGAACTGGCTGGCCTCCGGCTGCGTCGTCGCCGCCTCTTACGCTTGATCGAAGAACGGCGCCGAGAGCTCTCTCTCCGTACCGGTTCGCACCGCTGATCGGCTCGATCATGTTCGGACGCGATGCCACTCCTCCGACCTTACCAATCGCTCGCAGCGGGCGCATGCTCGACGAGGCGTTTCTGCAGTCGCGGGGCGAGCGCGTGGGTGCGAATCGGCTCGCGGGCTTTTCTCGTGAGATGTGTTTCTGCCGGGAAGGAGCGACGCCTGATCACCTTCCGTCGAACGCTCGGTCCACTGCAGTCCGCTCCGCTCCGAACCGAATGTCGATCGGCGTCTACCCAGAGCGGCACAGATTTTTCGATCTTCTCCCGTGAGTGCCGGGCTGCGCTCCGCCTGTCGACTGGAACTGCAGTCCTGATACACTGGGCAAAGCGTGCAGGTGCGAGTGCATTCTCTATCGCTCGCTCACCGGTAGGCTGGTAATCGGGTTCCGCATCGTTCACGAGATCGGAAAGGAACTGTTTCTTTTACCGGGGCAGTGTGACCGGCTCTCCGGTGTAGCAGCTGGTGTAACCTACGGTGGAGCGGCCAACAGGGCACGGGACGCAGATTCCGTAAACCCATAGCTTGGATACCGGTGTCACGGCAGGTATGCTTCATCAGCATGGCCAGACGCGTGCACGCTCGGGATCTTCGTGCGTTCGTTCGTTTCTCGATTCTGCCGACTCGTGAGTTCGATGCTGCGTTCTTCTCTCTGTGACTCACCTTTCCCTGACGTTTCTGCTGGTCGACTCTTCCTCGGGGCAAAAGATCCGGAGCCTGCTGTCGCTGAACTCGCTTGCGCGAGCAGTGACCGAAGTGGTCAGCAGTCATGGCTTCGTGGCCGGATTCTCAGAGTCGAATCGAGGATCCTCCGAGTGGGTGATCGTAGTCGACCCGTTCTCGACTATCAGTCGCGTCGACGATCGGCTCGCCGGTACCTCCGCATCGAGTCGCGGTGTCTCGTCTACCGACTCGTACGGGTATCGCGGAGACGCTGGCGACCGCATCCCACCGCGTATCACGGACCCTACTGACTGCGTACCCTCGTGCTGCTCGCATCAAAGCTCGGCAGGTCCGCTCGAGCGAACGACCTGAATCAGCGGAGGGGTACTCGATGTTCGATGATGGCTCAGCGACGACTTTGACTCGTGAGTGGAATCCTACTGTTCACGAGATGTGGATGAGTTCGGTGGAATAGTCGAGCAAATATCCCTCGGTGAGATGTTCCTCGATGAACTGGAGAACGCGGCGCAGCATCTCGTCGGCGTGCTGCGGTGAAGTCGAGACACAGGCAATTCCGAGTTCAGCGAACTGCCACTGCGTATGTCCATCGGTCTCGGCGATCGCGACATTGAATCGGTGCTGGACTTGCTGAATGATCGATTTGACGACGCGCCGTTTCTCCTTGAGAGAATGCGCTCCTGGGATCTCGAGGGCTAGTCGAGAGACTCCGATCACCATCTCATCGAGTTCCGATCGGCGAGTCAGATCACGTTCTGTTCCTGGATCAGTCGTCCTCGGCGGAAACGCCCTGGATCGAACGGGCTGATGTCGACCGAGCGCGCTGCACCGTCGAGGAGAAGCTCAGCCATGCAACGCCCGACAGCTGGACCATGCATGAACCCGTGGCCGCTGAAACCGGCTGCGACCGCTAATCCTTCGACACCGTCGACCCAGCCGAGAAGCGGGTTGTCGTCGGGGGTCACTTCGTAGAATCCTGCCCAACCGCGGCGGATCCGTGCATGCTCGAAGACCGGCGCTCGGCGACAAAGCGCCTCGACGGTGCGCGCCATCCACTCGGGATCGACCGTCTTGTTGAAACCTGGGGGCTCGTCCGGATTGGACATGCCGAACAAAAAGCCGTCCCCTTCGGGATGGAAGTACAGTGATGTCGCGAACTCGATCGTCATCGGGACCGTCTTGGGCACGAGGTCAAAGGGTTCGGTGACGAAGCTCATCCGGCGATAAGGAAGGACCGGTAGCTCGACACCGGCCAGTTTCCCGAGTTCACCAGTGTACGGGCCTGCGCAGATGACTGCGACACCGCAGGATACTGGTCCTTCGGGTGTAAGGACAGCGTGGAGGCGATCCTGCTCGATCCGAAAAGCGATGGCTGGACAGTGTTCCCGGAACTCCACGCCGAGTTCCCGGGCTGCTCGAGCGAACCCCATCGTCGCTGAGTATGGATCGCACCAGCCATCACGCGGGCAGTAGGTTCCACCGAGGAGGTCGTCGGTCCGTACCGACGGTTGCAGACGAACGATCTCGTCTGGATCTACCCAGCGAGCTGGCACACCCAAGGCCTGCTGCAGCTCGAGAGACTGCTGAAATGCTTCGACATGTTGCGGTTGGTTCAACAAGAAGAGATAACCATATTGATGAAGGCCGATATCGATTCCAAAGAGTTCGGGAAAATGCTCCCAGTACTCGAAGCTAAGGAGAGAAAGGCGGATGTTCGTCTCCGTGGAGAATTGGAGGCGGATACCACCAGCAGCGTCAGCAGTTGCGCCTCGGGCGATTTCGTCCCGCTCGAGCACGACGATCCGGCCTGCTCGGCGTTCAGCCAGGTGGTAGGCGAGGCTGCAACCCATGATACCGGCGCCGATGATCACGAAATCGACAGACTCTACCATGGCGTTCCTCGATCGGCTCTGCACGCTCATGGTCGAAGTATACGGGGTGGAAGGGGCCTGTGCGGGCGATCTGCCTGTACTCGGGGGATGAGATCAGCTCTCATGACTTATCGAGATCGAGGTGATCTCGCGCCGGCTGTCTTGCTCGAGATGCCTGAGCCGCTGCACGCGACCTGGAAAAGCTCGCGCCGGCAAGAGTGACGTGCTACGATGCGGTTGTCGCGATCCACCGATGGCGGGGAGGGCGGCTCATGACACGTGATCCGGTCGACACTGTGTTGGCGAAAGAGATCATGACGGAAAATGTCGTGACCGTGCGGCCGAATACCACTGTCGAGGAAGTGGCACGTTTGCTGATGACGCACCGGATCACGGGAGTTCCGGTGACGGACGACGAGGGCCGCGTGCTCGGCATCGTCTCGGAGTTCGATCTCCTGGCAAAGCGTGGCCGCACAGCTGGCGAAGTCATGACCCGGGATGTGATCGCTGTCACCGAGGAGACACCGGCAGAGGCGATCGCTGACTTGATCGTCCAGCAACGCGTTCGCCGCGTTCCGGTGTTGAGAGAGGGTCGTCTAGTCGGTATCGTCACAAGGGCCGATCTGGTTCGCCTCTTCGCTCTCACTCGATGGACATGTTCCAACTGCGGATTCTTCGAGCGTGGCCTGCATCGCCCAGAAGTCTGCAGCGCCTGTGGGAACCGCACCTTCACGCTCGAGCGCGAGCCTCCGGGAATGTGAGGGTGAGTGCGATGTTCGATGTCGTTGTAGTGGGTGCTGGGCTGGTCGGACTCGCCACTGCCCGCGAACTGCTGGTTCGTTTTCCACGCGTGAAGCTCGCGGTCGTGGAGAAAGAAGGGAAAGTCGCGGCGCACCAGTCGGGACAGAACAGCGGAGTGATCCATTCAGGCCTGTACTACCGACCAGGCTCTTTGAAAGCGCGCGCTTGTGTGGTCGGCGCAGCGAAGCTGATCCGCTACTGCGAGGAACGGGGCATTCCGTATCGGTTGATCGGTAAATTGGTGGTGGCGACGAATCCGTACGAGATTCCACGTTTGCTCGAACTCTTCCACCGGGGACAAGCGAACGGAGTTCAGGGGTTAGAGCTCCTCGGGCCGGAAGAGATACGAGAGCGCGAACCGGCCGTGACGGGGGTGCGCGCAATCTGGTCGCCGCGGACGGGTATCGTCGACTTCGTTCGTGTGGCGGAGGCACTCGCTGACGATGTTCGTACGGCGGGTGGGGAAATTCGCTTGGGCCACCATGTCATGGCTTTCCGACAGCGCAACGGCACGATCGCGATCGAAACGAGTGCTGGTTGTTTAGAGACACGCTTCGCTCTGGTGTGTGCCGGTCTGTTCAGCGATCGCTTGGCACGAATGAGCGGTGGGGGACCTGACCCCGCCATCGTGCCCTTCCGTGGGGACTACTACGTTCTCCGTCCGGAACGCAGTCACCTCGTGCGGACCAACGTCTATCCGGTCCCCGATCCTCGCTTTCCCTTCCTCGGCGTCCATTTCACCCCCCGCTTGGATGGCACGGTGTGGCTCGGGCCGAATGCGGTTCTCGCTTTTGCCCGTGAGGGATACCGTCGAACAGACATCGATTGGCACGATCTCTGGGAAGCGGTTTCCTATCCCGGTTTTCGTATTTTGGCACGTCGATACTGGCGTGTCGGCCTCATGGAACTCTGGCGCGATTTTAGCCGGCGAGCCTTCCTCCGGGAGCTCCAGCGTTTCGTTCCGGAGCTCGAAGAAGATGACCTCCTTCCTGGCCCATCCGGTGTGCGGGCGCAAGCGGTGACCCGGGATGGCCAGCTCGTGGACGACTTCGTGTTGGAGCGTCATGGTCGCGTGGTCCACGTTCGCAATGCTCCTTCACCGGCAGCGACGTCTTGCCTCGAAATCGCGCGGCTCTTGGTCGACGAACTGGCCGAAAGTCTGCCGACTCGCTGAGGGTTCTAACGAACGAAGTTGCTGGCTCATCGGAACTCCCGGTCGGATGCATGCGTGCGCGATTGGGTGATGCCGGAAGGGCAACGAGAAGTACGCGATTGCCAAGGTGCAGAATGCGCTATAGGTGACGAACGCTGGTGCGTAGCCTGCCCCGACGATGATCCGCCCTGCAACGAAGCTTGCCCCGGCGAACCCGATATTCCATGCCGCGCTGCGCAGGCTGAACGCGTGTGTGCGGAACGCTGGCGGTAATGTTTCGGCAATGAGCATGGAATATGGAATCGATTGGCTAGGCCATCGAGGTCGAAGTCAAGCGCACGATAGGTGCAGTGATGGCGAACGGAATGCTTTCGACGACAATGAGGGCTGTATAGAAGAAAATCGGAAGAAGAAGCAGTAACGTAAGAGTGGTGAGGGGCCCAAGTGCTGTGCGATAGCCGGACCGAGCAATCCGAAGAGTGCACCGATCAGGCTCGCTGCGGCGAAAACGATACCGATGATCTCTGCCGAAAGTCCGAGCCCGTTCAAATAGACGTTGTAAAAAGGTACCACCGCACCATTGCCGTGACTCAAGCGATCGCCAGCGACGACAAAAGCGAATAGGTAAGCGCATACTTGTTGGGAGGAAAGTCCCTCCGCTCCAGGTCCGGCAGCAGCTGTACTCGTGGAGGATAAGCGTCGACGAGGTGCTCGCATAGGTGCGAGCGGCACGAGAGCGACTCCGCAAACGAGGATGCTCGACAAGAGTCCGAGCCCGAAGGACAGAACTCCTGGAACGGAAAGCCCCAACGCCACACCGAACCACGTTGGCGACCAACCTGCCACGAGATTTCCGATCGTTGACGAAATGGAAGCCAGCGAGAGTGCAACCGCGGCTACGGTCGACCGATGTTCCTGAGGGGCATGGTCGATGACGAAAGGCATGAGCGGGACGATAGAGGAAGGTCGTCGCCAAACCCTGCGAAAGGGCACAAACGAGGATCGCACCGGGATCCGTCATGAGGGCAAGCAGTGTCGACGACACGATAGAGCTGGCTGTGCCGAAGGTCAGACACCACCAGGCTCCGCATTGCTGGAGCGATTTCCTCAGCGACAACGCGAAGAGAGCCAGGGATGCTGTCGAGACACCATTGACGAGACCGATGAAATCTTCTCGGAGGCCGATTTGAAATAAATAAAGCTTATAGCAAAGTGCGAATGCACCGATGGCGGCATTGGAGAAAAGTGCAGAGACGAAGAACCAATACGATATCGCGAGGTAACTGCCGAAGCTCGCGGGTATACTGGGCGAGCGATCGAACGACGGGCACCAGGTGCTCCCTTCCCTCCGATGACTCATCGGAACTGATCAGGGCGGGGTGGACTGCTGTCCGGCGGTGCGGGGAGGAAAACGTTGGAATCGGTCATTGCCGCGTTGCTGGCAGTACTCGACGAGCCAGGAGCGGGGATCATCACCGATTTCGATGGGACGTTGAGTCCAATCGTCGCCGATCCTGAGAAGGCAACTGTCCATCCAGTCACCCGCCGAGCCTTGCAGCGTCTCGTCGAGACCGTTTCGCTCGTCGCTGTCGTCTCGGGGCGGCGCGCCTCCGACGTCGCTATGCGGCTGGCAGTCCCCGGACTGGTGATCGTGGGCAACCATGGCCTCGAATGGTTGGTCGGAAACCATGTGGAGGTCGCTTCCGAGGCCGAACCCTGGCTCGCCGCGGTACGAGCGGCTGCTGCCGAAGTCCAGCGACTTTGCCCGGATGTGCTCGTCGAGGACAAGGCGGTCACCGTCACTGTTCATCTACGGCGACTGCGGGATGCCTCGCGCCGGCAGGCAGTGGAAACCGTCGTTCGGCAGGTCGCAAGCGAACGCGGGTTATCGGTCCGTCAGGGGCGCGAGGTGCTCGAGCTGCGACCCCCTGTCCCGATCGATAAGGGTACGGCCGTCGATCGGCTGGTTACCCGTTACCAGCTACGGGCTGTCGTTTTTGCTGGGGACGATGTCACTGATCTCGATGCCATGCGCTGGCTCGTCGAACGACGAGCAACTGGTCATGTTCATGCTCTCGTGATCGGTGTCTGGAGCTCGGAAGCACCCTCAGAACTGGAGCAACTCGCCGATCTGCTCGTGCCCGACGTCGATGCATTCGCCGCTGTGTTGGATGAGGTTGCTCATCGACTCGCTGGGCTTCAATAGGCATCGAGCGGCCAGGCGGGGCGCTTCACCGATCGATATGAGAAGAAGGCGAGGTCCGGTGTGGTGATGCCCGGAGTGACGGCCTGCAGCACTTTTGCCGGTCGCACGGGCGGGGTGAAGAGTTCGCGCTGGTGACACCAGGCCAGAGCGTCGACGGCGGACTTGAGGATGATGATGCGCTTCGTTGCGACATCGATGCCGAGAGCGCGCGCCAGCCCGAGTTCATCGAAAGGAACCGGCCGAGTCGTCACGACGACATCGAGATGGCTGTCGTAGCGCCCCTCGATCTCGAGCCAAGCGGAAGGACCAGCGTCGAGTAGCTGGCCTCCGGCGAGCGGGAACCAGCGACGATACTGACCGCGACTGATTCGTCGAACGATGCCGCGAACCGGGATCGGATAGCCGTGACAGTGATCGGTTTTCCCACCCAGTTCGAGTTCGATAGGCGTTCCGACTCCGTGGTGGAGAACGATCTCGATCGCTTGGGGATCGGCGATCGCTGACAACAAAGCCTGTTTTGCGCCGAGATCCAGAGCAGCCCATAATGCTGCGGTCCCCTCGCCGGGGGCACCAGCTTCGGTTGCATCTCCGGTATCGAGGATGAGATGGGGACCAGTGCTTTCGTTTTGCATCGCTTGGTGGATCGCTTCTTCGATGGTGAGCGTGGGCCAAGCGATTTCCTCGCGGCTGTCCCAGACGAAGTCGGCTAGTTGTCGAGCAGTTGTTTTGCCGAGTTCTGCAGCTGCATCGGTCACCACCACGACCGTCATCCCGGCTTCCGCGACGTCTGCGTAGGGGAAGCCCGCGAAGACGGTGACAGCGAGAATGGCAGGATTCTGTTCCACAGCGGCGAGGAGTCGTGGGAGTTCATCGAAAGGCGGACAGTCAGTACGCTGTGTCGCTAATGGAAGGAGCATGGTGCGGCGCTCGAGCGTTGCAACTGGTGCGATCTCTCGGCGAATCCAGCGAGCGAGCAATCGGACGAGAAGAGCGAGCCGTTGCGCGCGATCGATGCCTGGCCAGTGATGAGGTCCGAGCACGAGTGGGGTGAGACCAAAGACAGCTTCCGGAAGCTGCGCGACTTGATCAGCCAAAATGCCGACGAAGAGAGAGGGAAAACGCTCGACGAGTCGGCGGAGCAGGAGCAGCTCACCACTGTGTCCCTCGACGAGGAGTGTACCGGATACTTCGACGATGAGCCCGTCGAGTGACTCCTGCTGTTCCAAGATCGCCTCGAGCTCAGGGAGCAACGTCGAGAAGGACTCGAGCTCGATCGGTCCACCGGCTGAGTGAACAGGAATGACCAGCGGGACGAGTTCGATGCCGTCGGACTCGACACCTGGCAGGATGGCGTTCGTGCCTCCGTGAAGCCTTTGGTTGTCGTGCGGCCAAGCAGAAAGGACCAGAGATGTGCGCTGGCGTGCGAACGTGTTGGACCGGTGCCGTATGGAAACGAAACCGATACGCATGAATCCCCTCCGATCGCTGGGGCGGCAAGGGAGGAGCTACTGCCCGATGGGCTATGATAATCGCGTTGTCGTGGCTTGCCGAACCGGGGGATCGGGTACACCGGAAGGTGAGGAAAGATGCTTGGAAAAGGCGCGAGTGAGTCGCTCGAGACACGACCTGTGATGTGTCCTCGTTGTGCAGCCGATTTGAGTGCAGATGATGCTTACCGGCGCTATCGCGTTTGCGGACAGTGTGGGTACCATTTCACGCTTTCGGCTGACGAGCGGATCCGACTGCTCGTGGATCCTGAGAGTTTCGAGGAATTCAACCGGCATCTCGTGTCGGTCGATCCGCTGGTCTTTTCCGATCGTTTGCCGTATCGAAAGCGAATTCTGCAAGCCAGGGAAGAAACCGGACTCCGTGAAGCGGTCGTGACCGGTATAGGGCGTATTCGTGGTCACGAAGTCGTGCTGGCTGTCCTGGACTTCCGTTTCTTGGGCGGAAGCATGGGATCGGTCGTCGGCGAAAAGGTCACGCTGGCGTTCGAGCGGGCAGCTGAGCGACATCTGCCGATCGTCACGGTTTCTGCCTCCGGTGGAGCTCGGATGCAGGAAGGTATCCTCAGCCTCGTTCAGATGGCCAAGACGACCGCCGCAGCCAAGCGTGCCCACGACTCCAACGTGCCCTACATATCCGTGCTGACTCATCCGACGACAGGCGGAATCTATGCCTCGTTTGCCAACCAGGGCGACATCATTCTCGCGGAACCGGGAGCATTGATCGGCTTCGCTGGGCCGCGCGTCGTGAAGGAGACTGCCGGGCATGAGCCACTGCGTTCACACTCGGCTGAATTCCTTTGGGAGCACGGCTTCGTTGACCAAGTTGTCGATCGACGTCGTTTGCGTGACACGATCGGATTGATTCTCAGGCTCGTTTCCGCTCATGGGACAATCGGTGGCCGATCAGTTTTGCGTCGTAACCATTCGGTCGACGTGTCGAGGCGACGGGCATGGGACATCGTCGAGCTGGCGCGTCATCGGGAACGTCCGACGACGCTCGACTTGATTCGCCGGATCAGCCCACAATTCATCGAACTGCACGGTGACCGCGTCTACGGTGACGATCCTGCCGTCGTCGGTGGGATCGGCGAAATCGCCGGACGCGGTGTCGTCATCATCGGACACGAGCGCGGACATGGCGATCCGAGGAGGCGGAATGGTCAGGCATTGCCGGAGGGGTATCGCAAAGCGTTGCGGCTGATGGAATTAGCAGCACGTTTGCGCATGCCGGTGATTACCTTGATCGATACGCCGGGTGTCTATCTCGGTGAAGGAGCGGAGGAACGAGGAATCGCGTCGGCGCTGAGCCAATGCATTGCGGCGATGAGCGTTTTACCGGTGCCTACCGTAGCGGTGATCATCGGTGAGGGGGGGAGCGGTGGTGCGCTCGCCCTGGCAGTTGCGGACCGCGTTCTCATGCTGGAGAACGCGATCTACAGCGTCATCTCACCGGAGGGAGCAGCTGCGATTCTGTATCGTGATGCGTCGCGGGCACCGGAGGTGGCTGAATCGTTGAAGATCACCGCACCGGATCTCCTTCGGCTCGACGTGATCGATGGAATCGTGCCTGAACCGGAAGGTGGGGCGCACCGCGATCCGGATTACGCCGCTGTTCTGGTGCTGGACGCCATCGTCGAGGCGCTGAACGAGGTCGTCGATATTCCTCCCGACAAGCTGGTTCGCGAGCGGTACCGGAAGTTCCGGCGCATGGGTCAGACCAATACCTACATTCGCGAACTGGTCGCACAAGAGGTGGCTGAGCTGAGCGCGACGATCGGGCGAACACTGGGAAGCTTGCGCGATCGCTTTCCTTTCAGCAAAGACGAGGAAGTGGTCGAGGCATCGCCGACGGCTCGCCAAGAATGAGTCCGAGATGTGGAGCTCTTGCTCGAGGTGAGGGCGTACGATGCGCCGTGTGTGATCGTTGACGGCCGATCCTCGTTCGTCTAAGCTACAGGTGTCGATCACGCCGTGCCGGCGCTTCCAGCTGGATTCCGAAGCGAGATCTTGCGGTGAGCAGCGTAATTGTGCACTTTTCGGCCACGAACGGAAGCGATCTATCGAGGTGGATGGTGACGTGATGGCTACGGTCAAAACGATGCCCATTTCGGGCTCGGATGCTGGTCTCGGAGCGCGGCTTCAGCTGATCGAACTCACGAAGGTCTACGGGGACGTCATTGCGGCTGATCGAGTCACTCTGGACATCGCTCCCGGTGAGTTCATCACCTTGCTCGGACCATCGGGATCCGGAAAGACGACGACGCTCATGATGGTCGCGGGTTTCGTGATTCCCACGTCCGGACAGATCCTCGTCAACGGCGAGGATATTGCATTCCGGCCGCCCCACAAGCGCAATATCGGGATGGTTTTTCAAAATTACGCGTTGTTCCCCCATATGACCGTTGCGGAGAATATCGCTTTCCCATTGAAGATGCGGAAATGGCCGCGCGACCGTATCGAACAGGCGGTGAAAGAGGCGTTGCAACTGGTGCGCCTACCCGGCTTTGAGCAGCGCTATCCTCGGCAACTTTCCGGTGGTCAGCAGCAGCGTGTCGCGCTCGCTCGGGCTTTGGTCTTTCGTCCACCGGTTCTGCTCATGGACGAGCCTTTGGGGGCGCTGGACAAGAAACTTCGCGAGGAGATGCAACTAGAGATCAAGCATATTCAAGAATCGCTGAATATCACCACGATCTATGTCACCCATGACCAGGAAGAAGCGTTGACGATGTCCGATCGTATCGCCGTCATGCGTGATGGGCGTATCGAGCAGATCGGAACGCCGCGCGAGTTGTACGAGCGGCCAGCCAGCGAGTTCGTGGCCAGTTTCATCGGGGAATCGAATTTTCTCACGGGTCGACTGGAGCGGCGTGACGGGCACGCCTATCTGGTCACCGAAGACGGTTGGAGAGTAGTGATCCCCGATGTAGAGGATTTGCCTGCCGGCGAGCAGGTGACGGTTGCTCTGCGACCAGAACGGATCGTCCTCGGAGAGCGGCGTGGTGAGAACCAAGCTGAGGCGACCATCGAGGAGATCATTTACGTGGGTGAAGCGACGAAATTCCGCGTTCGTCTCTTTGGCGATCGACTTTTGACGGTGAAGCAGCCGAGCAGGTTGGAGACGATGCGCTGGCAGCGCGGGGAACGGGTTCTCCTCAGCTGGCGAGCTGAGGATGCGGTCCTCCTACGGGGACGACATCGAGAGGAGGCGGTCGATGCCTGTTCCGAGTCACGCTGATGCTGTCGTCATCGGTACGGGAGCCTTCGGACTGTCCGTCACGTTGCAACTAGCTCGATTGGGGTTGCGCAGCGTAGTCGCCTTGGATCGGTATCCGATCGCTTCCCAGACTTCGCCGCGTGCGGCTGGACTCTTCAAGCTCGTGCAAGCGGACGAATTGCGGACACGCCTTGCCCGTCTGGCTGTCGAGACGGTCATGAACTTCGAACGTGACTTCGGTGTGACGCTTCCCTATGTCCGATCGGGAAGTCTCATGGTCGCGCGAACCGAACGCCATGCTCGCGTCATCGAGCAGGAAGTGAGCGATGCGCAACGTTGGGGTGCCGACGTTCATCTCGTATCAGCGAGCGAGGCGCAGGCGCTGGCACCATTCCTGCAGGCCAAGCCGATTCTTCGTGCAGCCTATGTGCCTGGCGATATCTACATCGAGGAACCAGTGAGTCTCTTGAACGCCTTTCGTGAGGCCGCCGAGCTTCTGGGTGCGCGCATCATCGGAAACGTGCCGGTCATCGGTATCGATGTGCGAGATTCAGCGGTGCGAGCAGTGCACACGCCTGAGGGGACCATCCAGACCGACATCGTCATCGATGCAGCGGGAGCGTGGGTGCGTGCGGTTGCTCGCCTCGCTGGTGCTGACTTGGCTGTCCAACCGATGCGGCACCAACTGGCTATCACACAGCCGATCAGTGGCACGGGGAGCGAGCAGGCGATCGTGCGGATCTTCGATGCTGCGGTGTATGTCCGGCCGTGTCGGGGTGGTCTGATGTGGGGCGGGTTCGAGGCGAATCCGCTACCGTTCGATCCCACCGCGCATGGTGACGATTTTCGTATCGAGATGACCCCACTCGATTTCGGAATTCTTCAGCAGTGCGCGGAAAGTGTGCGTGACGTGGTTCCGGTCCTGCACGATGTGCCTATCCAGGAGCATCGCGGTGGACTGTTTACGATGACACCGGATGGTCGCTTCGTCGTCGGACCTGTTCCCGCGGTCAGAGGATTGTGGGTGCTGAGTGGCTGCAACGGGAGCGGTTTCTCCTTTTCACCGGCGCTCGGGCGCTTGCTGGCCGAGTGGATCGTTCAGGGTCAGCCGTCGGTCGATCTGGCCGCGTTTGCGCCGGAACGACTGGCTGGTGTGATCGACGAAGCCTCGCTGCGCGAGGCCACGATCTTCCAGTACACGCACTACTACGAGCCACTCGGGGAGTGACGGCAAAGCGGCATCCGCGGACGGAGGGACGCGATGGCGGCATCACTGACGGAGGCGAAGCGCACGGCATTCCGCTGGATCGACGACAATGCGCGGTGGCTGTCCGCCTTCGATCTGGAAATCTGGCGCTATGCCGAACCGGCATGGCGAGAATACAAGTCGGCTCGCGCTTATGTGGATCTCCTCCAGCGGCATGGCTTTGCCGTCGAGGTCGGATCGGGTGGCATGCCGACCGCTTTCGTCGCGAGCTGGGGCGAGGGTCGCCCGATCCTGGGAGCCTATGCTGAATACGATGCGGTACCTGGCAATTCCCAGGAACCGGTTCCGTACCGGAAGCCGCGCGAGGGCTTGCATCCGTGGGCTGCGGGTCACACGGATCCACATTCCATGCTCGGCGTGGCCGCGCTCAGCGGCGTCTTGGCTGCACGCTACGCGATGGAGCGACATGGGCTCAAAGGAACGCTCCGCTTCTTCGGTGAACCAGCCGAGAAGGTTTGCGGCTCCAAACCGATCCATGCTGCGAAGGGGTACTATGACGGCTTCGATGCCTTCATCGCCTATCACCCGTCGTATTACCCGAAGGGCACCAATACGGTCGCCTGGGAAACGCACTGCGGCTCGTACTGGAGCTGCGTTTTCTCCTTCGAGTGCGTGGAACCAGAGCGATGGATCGACCGGAGCTTGTTTCCAGACGTCGGTGGAGCCCACGCAGCAGCGCGGTGCCCGGGAGCCATCGACGCACTCTGTTTGATGTACACGATGACTAAATACACCAAAGAGGCGATGTTTCCGCATACCGGTTCCTGGACGCTGAACGAGTTCATCTTGGTCGCGGGGGACGCGACCGCAGACAATCTCCCACCCCGGTTGGCCCAGATCCAATATGCGTGGCGCTCACCGAGCCTGGGAATCCAGGAACAGATTTACCGTGTCCTCGCCAACAATGCCAGACGTGCGGCTCAGGTGACTGGCTGTCGCGTTTCGGTACGTTGGGTCAGCAAGACACGTGTTGGACTACCGAATTTGACGCTCGCGCGATTGACATACGACAACTTGGAATTGGTTGGTCCTCCTCGTTACAGTGAGGAAGCGCGTGCGTTCGCACGCGAGATCCAGCGGAATCTGGGCCTCGAGCCGATGGCGGATCCGTTCATCGAGGATGTCGAGCGAGTGATTCCTCCCCAGGAGTACGAAGCTCGCCTGCGATCAGCCTTGCCGGAATGGCAGCGGAACTTTACCTCTGATGACTATGTGGAGTACACCTGGCATGCTCCGACGGTTCGCTTGTACACGGCTCGACCACGTTTGCGTCCGCCATCGCCCGATTACGCGTACCCGGCCTGGGCGGACAACGCGCTGGGTGGGCGTCCCGAGATCGTCGATCCAGGCATGTTCGTGGCCGGTAAGGTCATCGCGGCAACACTGCTGGATCTAGTGACGTATCCCGAGTTACTGGCACGTGCCTGGAACGAGTTTCGCGAACGTACCGGGGGCGGCGTCGGTGGCAGTCAGTGGGTCGCACCCCTCTTGCCCCGCGATTTCCTACCCCCGATCGACTTGCGCTGGCCAGAGTACATCACGACGGTTCGCGGTGAAGAATGGTGGATTCCGACGCCGAACCAAGCTGCTTTCAGCGAACTCGAGGACTGATCGTGGCATACTGTGTGCGGGTGTTTGACGCGTGAGGAAGGAGGATTGTGATGAGTCGAGATTGGGAGCGACTACTCAAGGACCTGGAGCGAGCCAGTCGCTTCCAGCGCCGCCAGTTTCTCCGAGCCCTGCTAGCGTCCGGGGTAACGCTCGCGGGGATGAGCGCACTGGCTGCTTGTCGTCAAGAGGCGACTCCGACGGCGGCTCCCGCTGGTCAGACGCCGGCTGCAGCACCGACGCAAGCGCAAGAAGGTGGTCTCCTCAAGGTCGCTGGATACGACGATCCCAACAAGTGGAAAGGGAAGACACTCGTCTTCGCGGGGTTCGGCGGTGCGATGCAGGATGCCCAGCGCAAGGCGGTGCTGGAGCCGTTCATGCGGCTCACCGGTGCGACCATCGTCGAGGATACGACCGACATCGGGAAATTGAAGGCGATGGTCGACGCCAAGGCGGTCGAGTGGACGGTGGCACAGCAGGGAACCTTCGAAAGCCGGGTGCTCGGTCAGCAAGGGTACTTGGAACCGATTGATTACTCCCTCGTCGATAAAACGAACTTTTTCGAGGATATCGCCGGAGAGTTCGACGTCGGAGTCATTTATTGGGCGCTCATCCTGGCCTATCGAACAGACAAATTCGGTAACAATCCCCCGCAAGGTTGGAAGGACTTCTGGGATGTGCAGAACTTCCCGGGTCCGCGCGCCATGGATAAAGTCGACGGACCGGTTGGTAACCTCGAGTTCGCTCTGATGGCCGATGGGGTGCCGAAGGAGGAAGTCTATCAGGTCATGCGCACCGCTGAGGGGATCGAGCGAGCCTTCAAGAAAATGGACGAGATCAAGCCACACGTGACAGTCTGGTGGGAAGCGGGTGCTCAGCCGGCTCAGTTGCTCACCGACGGCGAGGTCGATATGGCCAACGCCTGGAACGGGCGGATCGACGCTGCGCAGCGGCAGGGGGCGCCGATCGCGATCCAGTGGAACGAGGGGCTGCTCCGTACTGACTCCTTCATCGTTCCAAAGGGGGTGAAGGAGAAGGAGTTGGCGATGGACTTCATCAACTTCGCGACGCGACCAGAAGTCCAAGCCGAGTTGTCCAAGTACATTCCCTACAGCCCGACGAACGCGAAGGCCTTTGACCTGCTTCCCGAAGACCTCAAGGCCCGCTTGCCGAGTGCACCCGCACAGAAAGAGAAGATGCTCTTTGCAGACGCTGAATTCTGGCTCCCTAACCTCGATAAGCTCACCGAGCGCTTCAACGACTGGCTGACCAAGTGATGCATCGTAGCGGTAGGCTACCGGGGGGG
>OGCH01000454.1_pt1 | contig 21401 bp, 15 predicted proteins | sample 1570111 | NCBI WGS metagenome assembly OGCH01 (sample SAMN03436243, study PRJEB24508) | hot springs metagenome | biome: Desert Springs; feature: Hot Springs; material: Water | place: USA: Great Boiling Spring, Nevada | collected 2008-12-01 | depth 0 m m | reverse complement strand
CCAGCAGCTCGCGCACCGACATACGCCCTTCCGGATGCAACAGAAGGCGCATCAAAAGGGCACTCTGGCTCCTTGCCCGACCCGCATCCTGCCGAAAAAACCGCTCCAGCTGCTCGGTTGTTGCGCTCAGCTCCACCCATGCCGTGTCACTTGTGAGCTGGGGGGGTGGCTCCAGCTCATAGGTGGTGCGGATAACCCCTTTTTGGCGTAAAGCGGGCAGCGCGCTGTTGAGAATAGGGGCTGCCAATCGCTTTTTGAGTGCCCGCAGGCTCATACGCCCGCCTGCTGCCCGCAGCGTCTCCACCACCATCCGCTGATTGAGCGAGCGCAGGGGCGGCAGTGGCTCGACCAGCTCCACCACCGCGTGCAGGTGCGCCCGTGCCAGAGCGGGCAACACGGTCTGAACAGCTTCCGCGGGCGAGCAGAGCAAATTCTGCTGCAGTTGTTCAGCGAGGCGTGTTAGTGCAGGGTCTAAAAGGGGTTGATTTAGCACGCTCTCAATCGGTTTTAGCTGGTCAGGTGGCAGCGTGGGTTCGCCTTCCACGAGTTGCCAGACCACCCCTAACGCCAGCCGATTGCCGAAGGGCACCAACACGCCTGAACCCACCTGCAGCTCGGCGCGGAGTGTGTCGGGTACAGCATAGGTGAACGGCACATAGCCTGCGCTGCCACCCGCAAAGACAATCACCTCGGCGAACCTCATAGCGGTTCCCACGATGTTCGTTGTCGGACATCTCGGACAGGTCGGACGCTCGTCAAGATACCACTCGTTCAGACAGGCTCAAGCATAGGGGCTTCGGCTTCTTTGAGGCGGTCTTCCAGCTCCTGCGAGTGGGTTAGGGCAATGGGCAGCACCTCGTCCATGTGGCGCACGCGGTGGAAGGTCATCTGCTCGCGCACATGCTCAGGGATGTCGTCCAGGTCGGGTTCGTTCTCGTTGGGCAGGATGACCTCATAGATACCGGCGCGGTGCGCCGCGATGACCTTCTCCTTGATGCCGCCGACAGGCAGCACGCGCCCACGCAGAGTAATCTCACCCGTCATCGCCACATCCCGTCGCACGGGTCGCCCTGTGAGTGCGGAGGTAAGCGCGGTCGCCATCGTGATGCCCGCCGAGGGTCCATCCTTCGGGATGGCACCTTCGGGCACATGGATATGCACATCATACTTGCGATAGAACTCCGATTCGATGCCCAGCTGCTGGGCACGGGAGCGGATATAGGTCATGGCGGCTTGCGCCGATTCTTTCATCACCTCGCCCAGATGCCCAGTGAGCAGCAGCCGTCCCTCGCCGGGCACGACGGCGACCTCCACCGCCATCACATCGCCGCCAAACTCGGTGTAAGCCAGCCCCATGGCGACACCCACCTCGTCCTTCTCCTCTTTGGTGCCGAAGCGGTAGCGTGGCTTGCCCAAAAAGTCGGGGATACTCTCTTCCGTTACTACGACCTTGCCTACGGCTTCACCCGCCGCGACCTGCTTGGCAACCTTGCGGCAGACGGTGGCGATTTCGCGTTCTAAATTGCGTACACCCGCCTCGCGCGTATACTCCCGAATAATGCGTAGCAGCGCGTCATCGGTGAACTCGATATGCTCCGCTGTCAAGCCGTGTCGCTCTATGGTGCGCGGCACCAGATAGCCTTTGGCAATCTGGAGCTTCTCGTCTTCCGTGTAGCCCGAGAAGGGGATAATCTCCATGCGGTCGCGCAAAGGCGGTGGGATGGTCTCCAGCGTGTTGGCTGTTGTGATGAACATCACTTCCGAGAGGTCGAACGGCACCTCCAGGTAGTGGTCGGAGAATCGCTCGTTCTGCTCTGGGTCAAGTGCTTCAAGCAGGGCGGAGGTGGGGTCGCCGCGGAAGTCGTAGCCCAGTTTGTCAATTTCGTCGAGCATAAAGACGGGGTTGCGCGTGCCTGCTTGGCGCAGCCCTTGGATGATGCGTCCGGGCAATGCGCCGATGTAAGTGCGGCGATGCCCGCGAATCTCGGCTTCGTCGCGCACCCCACCCAGCGAGACGCGAATGAATTTGCGTCCCAGCGCCCGTGCGATGGAGCGTCCAATAGAGGTTTTGCCCACGCCCGGCGGTCCCACGAAGCAGAGGATGGGTCCTTTGAGCGTGCCTGCCAGTTGGCGCACCGCCAGAAACTCCAGCACGCGCTCCTTGACCTTCTTCAGTCCGTAATGGTCCTCATCCAAGATGCGCGCCGCCTCGGTGATGTCCACGCGATCCTCGGTGCGCTGCGACCACGGGAGCGAGAGCATCACATCGAGGTAGGTGCGAATCACAGCGGCTTCAGGCGAGGCGAAGGGCATCTTCTCCAGCCGGTCCACCTCTTTGAGAGCGCGCTCTGCCACCTCTTCGGGCATGCCCGCTTCGGCGATGCGCTTGCGATACTCTTCAACCTCTGAGAAGTGTTCGCCGCGCTCACCCAGCTCCTGCTGAATGATTTTGAGCTGCTCGCGCAGGTAATACTCGCGCTGGGTGTCGCTCATCTCCTGCTCGACACGCTCGCGAATATGCTGCTGTAGCTCAGCGACCTCCAGCTCGCGCCGCAACAACCGCACCAGCAGCTGGAGCCGCTCCCGTACATCGAGAGTCTCCAGCAGCTGCTGCTTGTCGGTGAATTTGAGGGGGGCGAAATGGGCAATCGTGTCGGCAGCGCGTCCTTCCTGCTGAATATAGTGGATGCCCGCCACCACTTCAGGCGGAATGGTGCGTTCATGGGCTGCCAAATCCTCAAAAAGGGAGATAGCCGTGCGCAGAAGCGCCTCCAGCTCACGGCTCTTGCGCGGCTCCGAGACCGGGATGACCTCGATCTGCGCCACCAAATAGGGTTCGGTCTGGTTCAACTGCAGCAGCCGCGCGCGTTCCAGCCCGCGAAACACAACACGCATCGTGCCATCGGGCGCCTGAATTGCCTGCAGCACCTCTGCCACCACCCCGACAGTGAACAGGTCGTCCTGTTTCGGGTCATCGATGGTGACCTCGCGCTGCGCCACCAGCAGCATCAGGCGATTGCTGTGCATCGCCGTATCCACTGCACGCAGCGATTTTTCACGCCCTACCAGCACCGGTGCGATGTTCTGCGGGAAATAGACATTATCGCGAACAGGCAAAACAGGTAGCTCGGACGGAATGGTCATCTTCCCCCGTCCACTGCGAGTCCGCGATCGAGTCTCCGTCGATTCTGTCTTCTTGCGTGCCATAGTGCTCTTCTTCCACTTTTTAATACTGGTTTGCAGGCGATATTGCTCCCTTTGGGGCAATCGATTCGGCGTGGCTACACCCTTTCCTGCAAGGGAAGCGACCTCACAAAGGCGGCGGAATAGGCAAAAAGGTCAGCATAAGACGCAGCACGCTCTTGAACCGCAGAGGGTAGAGGCGCAGCGAGTGCAGATAGGCGCGGCGTGCCCGCCGCCGATCGCCCAACAGGGCATACTCCGTGCCCAAGCAGGCGTAGGAATGTGCCAAGGCAAGGCGCATCGCGTGCCGACTGTTGGCGCGCTGCCAAAGCCGCGCCTCGTTCGCATGGATGGTCTCTTCACGCACCCGCACATCATCCTCATAGACACGCCGATGCTGGAATGAGGCGTTCGCCCCATGCACCCGATAGAAGGTCAACGGCTCGTCGATAAAGGCGATATCATACTCCAGCGCAATCCGAAACCACATCTCCCAATCGCCCGAGCCGAACAAATCTTCGCGAAAGCCACCCAGCCGCTCGAAGCACTCCCGACGCACCAGCACCGACGAGGCGATAATCTTGTTGTAGCGCACCAACGCCTCGATGATGTTCCCCGACGGGGTGCGGGGCCATTCGAAGCCCAACGGGTTGCCCGTCAGCAGGTTGCCCTCCGCATCAATAAACCGACCATCGGTATGCACCAGTCCGACAGCGGGCTGGGTCTCAAGCACTGCCACCTGCTTTTCCAACTTGGTGGGCGCCCACAAATCGTCGGAGTTCAGAATCGCCAGGTAGCGTCCGTGCGACTCGGCGATGCAGCGGTTGAGCGTGGGATAGGTGCCGCGATTGGGCTGGGTAAAGAGGCGGACGCGCTCCTCATAGGAGCGCAACAGCTCCACCGAGCCATCGCAGCTCCCGTCGTCCACCACCACGACCTCATAGTCGGTGAAGGTCTGGGCAAACACGCTCTGGAGGGTGGCAGGCAGGAAGCGTGCATGGTTATAGCTCGGTATCAGCACGCTGACCGTCGGTCGGCTCATTTCGACTCATTTTACCCGACTCGCCCACCTAACACCCACTGCCGAAGTGGAACAGCACTATCAGCAGGTCGGCATCATCCACCGTGCCATCCCCATTCAAATCTTCGGCAAGGCCGGGGCCCGATTGACCAAACATTAGCAGCAAGCGCAACAGGTCGGCGTCGTCCACGCAGCCATTGCGGTCTATATCACCTGCGATTGTCTCGAGCAAATAGCGTGCCAGTAGCACTTCACGCCCACGCATTCTCGTGAAAGCGTTTCCCAAGGCATAAGCAGAATGTCGTGTCTCGAAAAGCTGTAGATACTCGCCATGATAGGCTTCCGTGGGCAGGTCTTCATGCACGGCTTCCAGAACACCTGAGGTCGTGCATAAACCCAGCAGAGGGCGTTTGTAAGCCGTTTCAGTCGATGCCCAACCACCTATTAGAAGCGTATCTCTTGGGTATACATAAAGGATGTCTTTCAAGATGGATGTCGGCACAGTGACAGTCCAGCGCAAAGATAGCGTAGCAGTGAACGCGGTGACTGTGCCAATCGGAGTGTTCCCCCGAATCAAATTAGCTATGGTGTACACATTTCCCTGCCCATCCAACACAAGATCCACCCATGGCGTTAGACGATCACCATTTCCTATTCGAACAGCCCCCAGAGGCACACCATCCATTCGGTATCGCAGCACATACACACCTCCAGACCAATCCTGAGCGATGGCATACAAGGATTCCCCATTTGTTACTATGGCGGCGCCAACCACCTGCGACAAAGAGACTGGGGGTGAAAACTGACGGGCATCTCGCAAATTGCTGGAAACTCTTAATAAAAATCCGTTGCGCATTAATATATAAACTGTATCGTTATAAAAGGTTGAAGCCATCGCTAAATAAGGAACATTGAAATTTGCGATTAACCTACCTACTTCGTTAAAGCGATAGACAACGCTTGCACCATTGTCTTGATAGGTCACTAATAGGTAGGCATTTGACGAGTCGCGATAGAATCCTCGAATAGTGGCTGCACTTATGTACGCCAAGTAGCTCCATTGGTTGAGTATCTCGCCTGCATAACTTAGGCGGGTAAAAACAGTATAAGGGGCATAGCCAGATCCTGTGGGTAGCAGGGCATAGGAGAACATCATCATGCTTTGCGATTCTGGCAGCAAGGCAGCACTCTGCCAGTAGGGGAAATTGAGGTTCACACTGCGTTCAGGTGTTGGGTACTGACCGTATCGCTCCAAGCGTGGTTGGGTCAGGTAGGTGGTCAATCGTGTCCCGCGCAGAACCCACAATTTGCCGTATGGATCAACAATTGCTGCGCTGGACTCATCGGTGCCGGTGGGTGAGGTCACTATGCGGTTGTATCTAATCAATTGCCCATTACTGGTGTACAGGCTCAAGGAGCTGTCGCCCGATTCTTGAAGAGAGGAAAGAATCCCGATTTTGTTTGCATGAGCCAGCTGTACCATTGGAATGGGACGCTCCGCGACATGGTCACTACCAGCAGTCATCCATCGCAAGCTCCAGTCTGGAAAGTATTGATATAGTCGCCAAGGATTAGCGGGCATAGTAAGGGTGGGATACAGGGCTTCGCTCAGGGCGAAGGTGGTGCAGGTCTCATCCAGATTATGTAGGTAAACTGTATAATCTGGTTGAACTTCGGCTATGATGCGACCGTTGATCCGAACGATATAGACTGTACCCGTGGCGCTAACAAACGCCTCTATTCGGCTACTTGGTGGGGCAGCATAATCGCTTAAGTAGATTTGAAATCGACTTAACAGATCCCCATGATGGCTGAAACGCGTATAACCCACCTGATAGGTGTCGATAAGCTGCACCAGATGGATGTTACCTGTGGCATCCGTAAGCAGGGCACGCACGGTGCCTGTGGAGGGTATGACTCGTCGCCAGCGCAGTGTTCCATCTTGGGCATAGGCGGATATCACGACACCGCTGCGATTAGTGCCCGATTCAATAAAGGTGGTACACCATAGTAGCACCCCATCCGCTGTTTGGACAAGCCGTTCGTGCCAGTATCGAGCGTTGCCTATTCCTTCTGCGACCGCTTGCACTTGCCAGACCAGCTGCCCCGTAGGCGTGCGACATTGGAGCAGCGCACGACCGTCCAAGTGGGAAAAACCTATGACGAAGTGCCCCTCTTGCACACAGCGAATCGAGTAATGAGTTCTGGCTTCCTCGATGCTGAGTAAGGGAGCCAGACCGCCTGCCGGAGTGCATCGGAATACCATCGCACCCTGTGGCAAATTTTGCACATCGAACACGCCACATATCAGATAAAGATTAGAGTTGATATCGAGGTCAGCATCATATACCAGCAACTGCTGCCCTTGCTCCACAGTGCTGTACCATTGAGTCCAGAGCAGCTCCCCCTCTGGATTCAGTCGGGTGATGAACAGCTCATTCACAGGGTTCGAACCCGTTGGGTTCAGATTCTGCTGTCTTAAGATAGCATAATAGTGCCCTGTGAAATCAACCAGCAAGCGGTCTGGCACTAAGCCTAACCCCACTTCATTGCCCCTGAGTGTCTGCCAACTTAAGAAGGGCTGGGCCCATCCCGCCAGTAGCAATCCTACCACCAAGCCTATCGTTCCGAACACCTTTGGCATCTGCGCTCACCTCATTGGCAACCATGTCCAAAATGGGTTAGCACGAGGATGAGATCCTGGTTATCTACATTGCCGTCCCGATTTACATCTTCATGAAGGTGCTCACCCGTTTGCCCTATTGCAAACAACACTGCCAGCACATCTGCATCGTCAACGCACCCATCCAGGTTGACATCTGCTGGATGGGGAGGGTAAGGATTGCGCAGCGCTACTATGGTTCCATCTTGTTGACCAGCAAGGAGCGTTTGCCCTGACCGATCAAAGAGTAGGTGCACAGCAAATGGAATAAACGCCTCCGAATAAATTGCCAGCAGTTCCAAACTGGGCACTCGCCAGAAGCAGAGGGCACCGTTGCGGGTGCTCCCAACCAGCATGCGCGATGTTGGGTCGAATTCCAGCGCAACCAGACTTCCCAAAACACCAGACACAGCCTGTAGACGCCCCGATGGGAGTTGCCATAAGTAGAGTAAGCCCTCATGGGTGCCCGTTGCCAACCAGCGCCCATCGCGTGAAAGTGCTATGGAGTGTATCTGTGAGGTGTCCAATCGAATCTGCGCTGTGAACTGCCAGCTGCCAATTTCATAAGCCCGCAAAACAGTTTGGGAAGAACTTAGCAACCAGAGATAGGGAGCAGTTGGCGCAAAGCGAACCATGTTGGCACTCCCTAAACTGGCAACGGAACCCAAGTTGTGAGTGTCCAAAATGCGTGTCTCCGCAAGCCCTCCAATCGCCAAATACAACCGATTAGGCGAGAACGCCATTCGGTTCACACCTGCCAGTACATTCATTTGCACTACCGCTTGCTGTTGTAGAGTCGCCAAATTATATATCACCACAGTATCAGCAATATTAGGTCCTTTGCCGAGCGCCGCCAGTTCGCCCAAGGGGTCGATTTCTGCACATAAGACGGACTCACGCATTGAGACGCGACGCTCTAATCGCCCCGTGTCTATATCCCACCAGCGGATTTCACCCACAGCATCGAGGCTGATAAGCTGCCGGGGCGAACCCACAGCTCGCAGGGCGCGAATCGTGCCTTGATGTCCATCGAACCATTCAGGTAGCCATGTCAGTGTCGCTGTTTCCCACATGAGCATGGCACGGCGTCGCTCCCCTTCCCAATCCTGCATATGGTAACCGGCTGTTACGAAATAGCGGTCATCTGGAGAAAAGGCAATTGCTGTATAGAACGAGGTGCTTGGCTGTGGGGGAGCAACCGAACCGTGCAGATGAAGGGTCTGCAAATCCCACAGTTCCATCACGGGGCGCGTGCTGCTTCGAAACCATACGATGGACCACCGCCCACTGCGGGAAAGTGTCAATCCCTCATAACGGTTCTGTGAAAGGGTTTGAAGGATTGCGCCGTTCGAAAGGCTAACAAGATGCAGCCCCGAACCTGCCACAAGTAAAGCTTGGTTATTAGGCAAAAAAGCAGCAGCCGACATGCTGCCCAAAAATCGCCAGGCAAGCCTACCATCGCTCAACCGATAAAGCGCTAAATCGCCATTAGAGGATACAGCGGCAACAAAGGTCGCCGTTGGATCAACCGCAAGCATTCGGGAGCCGTCAATCGGGTAGGTGCGTATATACTCGCCTGTGTCGACACGCCAAATCGAAGCACGCGCCTCACTCGTGTATTCTTGAATGATGACATGCCGGCTATCAGGTAGCCAGCAAAAAAGTTGACACCGAACAGGCAGGATGCGCTCTAAACGCCAGCCATCGACACGAAAAATCAGAAAATTGTTCGGGAGCGCTACTCCCAGATACATTCCATTTGGCGAAAACGCTACTTGACCTTGCGATCGGCTACCCGTAAAAGGCAGGACTGAGAGGGTCTTAACCACGACGCCTGTCTGCGCATCCCATATCTTGAGAAGCTCGGGATAGAGATCGCTCAGGTTTGACAGTGAAGCAATCCAGGCACCATTAGGCGACCAATCCACCCATAAGGTGTTGCCAGGAACCCCGCCAGCAACCCACAAGCGATGGGGCTGAGTATAGCCCCCTGTGAGGAGAGCTATACCCAGCAGCCATCCAATCACCTGATAACTCAGGCGCATGGTCAGATTATACCCCACTCGGGTAGGTGTGACGCTGACTGGGAACACTTGCCTCAACACCCACTGCCGAAGTTGAACAGCACGGTTAGCAAGTCGGCGTCGTCCACGATTCCGTCGCCATTCAGGTCTTCGGCAAGGTCAGCGCCCGATTGACCGAACGCCAGCAACAGGCGCAGCAGGTCGGCGTCGTCTATACAGCCGTTGCCGTCGATGTCGCCGTTCGGCGCGTATTTAATCACGGTGAGGATTCGCCGCCTTTCATATCCTGGTTCGTCGTAAAGGGTTTCCTCACCCGCCGCGATGAGGCTGCCGTCCGCTTCTGGTATGAGGGCGTCGAAACGGACCGTGGGCGTGCGGCGCCATATCAGTTGCCCTCCTGAACCGACCCGTGCCAGGAACTGGTTCGAAGCGACGAACCGTTGTCCAGCAGGGTTCAGACGGATGATGCCACTGAGATGGGATCTTGTAGCTGGCGGGTTCCCCACCTGAATCACCACATCCTCCACCAGCGCACCCTGCGGATTGAATTTCAGCAGGCGTAGCGTACGCTCCTCGAACGGCTCACCCGGCCAATAGTGAACCCGTGCCAGCAGGTAGGCGTTTCCTTGACCATCCACGGTGAGGCTCTCGGCGAAGTCATCGTGCCAAGTGTTGGTGTAGCGATAGCCCCAGCGCAACTGGAGCGACGGGGTGAAATGCATTAGCACGATGTCCTCGCCTGTATAGCTGCCCTCCGATTGAAAGCCGACCCAGTAGCCTCCGCTCGGGCTGCCAAACCGCGCCACACCCACAATCGGGATATCGAACCCACCAGCAGGGCCGCGGTAGTAGAATGGGGTGCCAGAACCTCCAAACAGGATGACATCCAGCGCGTTGAATGGTGTTGCCACAGTACCCATCACCAGAGGCTCCGACTCAGGCTGCGTGGGATCAACAATCACACCCCAAGGGCGCAGGTCAATCGGGTCTGGCTGCCAGCCAATTACTAACTGGCTTCTGCCGTTTGCGATGCGCTCGGTGTAGACCAAGAGACCATTATAGTAGTTCACAAGGCGCAGGGGACGGTAGTGGACATCGGCTTCGCTGAACAGGATGGTTTCTCCTAGCCGCTGCCCGCTCTGGCTCAAGTTCAGCAGTCTTGCCTCCAACTTGCCGTGTTCGTTGGTGAAGCGCCCCACCAGCCACAGTGTGCCGTTATATTCCTGCGCGTCGACGAAGGCGTCGTCGAAGCGCGCGCCATCCTGCTGGTAGACCCACGCTGCGGTGCCGCTTGGCAGAAGCTTAATTGCCAGCGCGTCATGCCCGTTTATGGGGGTCTCAGTCCAGCCCACTATCAGCAGGCTGCCATCCTCCAAACGCACCACACGCTCCAGTTGCGCCATCAGCTCCGGCTCAGATGGCGTATACTGATAGCGCCAGACCTCTCGCACCTGAGCATGGGCTGCCACCAGAGCAAATGTTATTGCCAATAGCATCATGCTGGATCTCATCGCCACACCTCCTTATCGTGGTGCAAACAGCGGGAGATGCCCGCAGGCGTTTGTGTGTGCCGCAGCGGGGATGCCATTTGCATCGTACTGATTGAACGGGTCGATGGCAGGATTCGTATGGTAGGGTGCGAGTCGTGCGCCGAACCGACGGCTGACCACCTTCCCATCCAGCATCATCATAAATAGCCCGCTGCGATGGATCCAGACCGACTGGCGGGGCAGGCGTACCACGCCAAGCGGATAGGTGGTCGCAGGGTCGGCGCAGGGCGTGAATTCACAGCGTTTATCGGTGCGGTCGCAGCGCAAGGAAGGGTTCACCAGCGCAAAGCCAATCAGATGCTGGCGACCCAGACCTTCCCAGATGACAGGTACTCGCTCCGGGTTCAGCACAAGAGCAAGAGGATAACTATGGAGATAGCCGTTGTAGGTATAGCTCACACTCTGTGGTGAGCGGACGCGTACCCCATAGTCCACACCCTCCAACCGCTCAGGCAGCGTGGCAGGACAAGTCAGGTTCCAGAATCGCGAGCGGATATAGGGCGTCAGCGCATTAACCCAGACGGCACGGCCGCGTTGACTGCTGGCATTACGCCAATCAGCGGGTACAGGAGCAGGCTCATTCCAAAGCCAACGACCACCGGGACGATCCAGTTCGTACGCCATCGGAAGACGCTCGTCATAGTCTTGGGCGTACATTAGCACGGCGTAACCTGCCCGACTCAGATTCTGAGCGCAGATTTTCTCGGCAGGGTCCATATTGTCTGCTACGGCAAGCCAGAGCTGGGTCATCAGCAGCACCAATCCCAGCCCTAATCCCCACAAGCCGAACTTCCTTTGCATAGCGAATCTCCTTCTTTTCATTATACCCTATTTTAGAATGGAGAGTGCGCTTTGACACCTGTGGAGGGTATACTGGCAGACATGCCAGAGGAATACACCTATCGGGATGCGGGCGTCGACATCGACGCCATGAACCGTGCGCTGGCACAGATCAAAGAGAGCGTACATCGCACTTTCACGCCGGCGGTGTTGAGCGAGCTGGGCGCATTTGCGGGCTGCATGCGCCTCGAAACGGAGGGTTATCAGGAGCCAGTGCTGGTCGCCAGCATCGATGGCGTGGGCACGAAGGTGCGCGTTGCCCGCATGATGAACAGCTATCGCGTGCTGGGACACGATGTGGTGGTGCATGGGGTGAACGATTTGTTGGTGCATGCAGCGCGCCCGCTGCTCTTTCTGGACTATTTGGCGATGGCGAAGCTGGAGCCAGAGGTGCTGCTGCAGGTGGTGGAGGGCGCGGCGGAGGCGTGTCAGGCGCACGGCATCGCGCTGATTGGAGGCGAGACCGCCGAAATGCCCGATGTCTATATGCCGGGTGAGATCGATGTGGCAGGCTGCATCGTGGGGATTGCCGAACGCGCGCGCATCCCGAACCCCAGCTGGGTCGATGTGGGCGACGCAGTGATTGGCATCGCCTCAAATGGCTTACACACCAACGGCTACTCCCTGGCGCGCAAGGTGCTGTTCGAGGTAGCGAACCTTCGGCTGGATGAGTATCTGCCCGATGTCGGCATGATACTGGGCGACGCGCTGCTATTGCCGCACCGCAGCTATTTTGGAGCCGTCTATCCGCTGCTGGACACAGGAGCCATCCACGGGATGGCGCACATCACGGGTGGTGGGCTTTACGAGAACATTCCGCGCGCCCTGCCCAGCGATTTGCGCATCGCCCTCGATCGGCGCAGCTGGGAGGTGCCACCGCTCTTTCGGCTCATCCAGCAGCATGGGAATGTGCCCGACGCCGAGATGTTTCGCGTGTTCAATATGGGCATCGGCTATGTGCTGATTGTGGCACGCGAGCGCGCTGCCGAGATTCTGGACGCGCTGCAGCGGGCAGGTGAGACAGCATGGCTTATCGGCGAGGTGCAACGCGGTCCACGCGAGGTACAGATTATATGAGAACGGTTTGAGCCGGCACTCCGGAACCATGAACCAATTAAGTCAAATCTTGTTAAGTCAAATCTTGAGGTTCCTTACGCCCCTTTGGTGTTTTATCGAAATCTTTATCGAAACTTACAATTATAAGGTTATATAGTTCTGCCACTACATACTGGAAAGCATCATCATAATCGAGTTGATACTGCTGAGCAATCTCAGCAATTCGAATGCGTTGATTAAAATCAAGCGATACAAGCTGAAAGGCTCCCGATTCGGCCATGTCACGCAGCCACTCAACCAAAAGATTATACTGCCCACTCCGAAAAAGATACAATCCAACGGAGTCCACTGTGAACTGGGAGATAACAAATTGGTATTCTTGAACCTTTTGGAAGAGCGCAACAACATCTTGGTGGCGAGGACGCCCAAGCAGTGCTTCTAAGAAGAGGTTCGTATCGATCAGGAGTGGGGTTCGCATCGCCAGCTACTTATTAAGTGTTGCAGCTCAACGCTATTCAGGTGCGGCGCTATCTCTTGCGCTTTACCCACCCAGTTCAACTGGGGCGGACGCGGCGCCATAGAGGGGCGACTAAGTATTTCGACCAGTTCCTCAATCAGACGCTGCTGCTCTGGTGTCAGCGAACGAATTTTTTCAGTCAGATCCTGCATAGACCTCACCTTGCAAAATTATACCATCTCGGAAGGTGAGGGCGCGCTCATGCAGGATCAGCCCTATCGGTATGAAGGTGTAAAGTGGTTTTATTCCCAGTAGGTCGGCTTGCGCAGCTCGCCGAGCGTCATGGGTTTGACATGCCCGTCGGCGAAGGCGGTGCTGGCAAAGCGGCTGAAGTGCCGATGCCAGCAGTGTCCATAGCTCATCGGGCGCAGGGGCGGTTCACCTTGCCAGTAGCTGGGAGGATAGACCATCGCATAGCCCAGTTGGCTGTAGCCCGTGCAGGTGCTGCCCTGCCCACTGGTCGCCAGCGTAATGCTCTCCACAAACAGCACAATCTCCGCTGGACGCGCCACTCGACTCAGCGAGATGCCTTCGAAGGGATACTCCGTCGGGTTATAGGAATCGATGCCTGGTGAAAAGAGGAGCTGGTGATAACCCCACGCAGGAAAGCGACCAAACAAATAGCCGAAATAGGGATGGCTCTCCTCACGGCAGTTGCTGGGCGGCTCGTCGGGACACCAAAACAGCGAGAACATCTTCACATAAGGTTTGAGCAGCCACGGCCAGAAGAAATAGCCGTAGTTATTAGGCTGGGTCTGACCGCCCTGCCCGATATAATACGCCACGAAAAAGCGTTCATCATAGTCTTGGAGATAAAGCTGGGCAGCCATCGCTACCTGGCGTAGATTGGAGAGACACTGGCTCTGGCGTGCCTTCGCCCGTGCCTGCGCGAACACGGGGAACAGCACCGCCGCCAACACGGAGATAATCGCTATCACCGTTAGCAGCTCTATCAAAGTGAAGCCTTTTCGCATCAGCACCCGTTCCCAAAAGCGAAGAGCACCATCAGCAGGTCGGCGTCATCCACCAGTCCATCGCCGTTCAGGTCGGGAGGCAGGTTCGAACCGCTCTGCCCGAAGGCGAACAGTGTCTCCAGCAGGTCGGCATCGTCGGTACAGCCATCGCCGTTCACATCGCCTGCCACGCGGTAGACCAGCTGGAGCAGTGGTCCGCGCCCGCCCGCATCGTTGCGCGAATAGAAGCGATAGAAGCGCGTGCCGCCTTGCCCAGCAGGATCCATCGTGGAGACGAAGGCAATACCCAATTCGCCTGTAGTGTTGATTGCTTGATGGAAATACTCTTCGAACCCGCCGTCGGGGGCAAGCAAGTCGATGGGAATGGTGAACGGCGCGTCGGTGCGGTAGTTCGTCATCGAGCCGGTGCCGAAAATTTGCGCACCGGGGTAAGGGTTATCGGACGCGTTATAGTCCCAGTTGGCTTCGTTCCAGTTCGTGTGGCTCAGGTCGCGTGCCTCCAACGGGTACTGCTCGCCTTCCTCGCGCGTGTAGCCCGGTGGCTGCGTCTGCGTTACCAAAATACGCGCCTGCAGCAGCTGGTAGGTCACACCGGCTCGAAAAGTCGAGAGATCCCACTTCGCCAGCGAGTAGGAGAAATTCAGCGCAGGGCGCGCGCCCGTGGGGTCGACCGCGTGGGTGCCATCCCCCCAGCAACGCAAGATGGCGGTGAAACCGGGGTTGAAAGCGTTATCGTAGTACCAGACATCATCCGTCGGCTGCGCTTGATAACTCTGTTGCGCCCACAGCGACGCCACTATACCCAGCAATCCTATCACATAGACACAACGCATCGATGTTCACCTCCATCATGCAAAGGATGGCATATCGGTACGCGCCCATGCTAACGCTGAGACGACACCTTTTTGCGCTGGCACGACACCTGCAAGCGAGGCAAACCGCCTTCGGGCAATCAACGGGCGAAGCAGGAAGTGGGACATCCCTGCTGAATCATCCCGCCACCAATCTGAACAGCAAGGGAGGAAACCGATGGCTATCCGCGTGGGAGTTCAGCTTTATTCAGTGCGGGAGGATTGCCAGCGCGATTTGCCAGGCACGCTCAAAGCGGTCGCTCAAATCGGCTATGCGGGCGTGGAGTTCGCTGGCTACTACGGCTATGACGCCAAAACGCTGCGTCAACTGCTGGACGAGAACGGGCTGGTCTGCTGTGGCACGCACATCGGCATCGACCAGCTGCTCGGCGAGCATTTCGAGCGCACGGTGGAGTTCCATCTGACGCTGGGCTGTCCCTATCTGATAGTGCCGGGGCTGCCCGAAGCCTATCGCGCTTCACGCCAGAAATGGATTGAAACGGCGCATCTGTTCAGTGAGATAGCCGATCGGCTCAAGCCCTACGGCTTGCGCACGGGCTATCACAATCACTGGCTTGAGTTCCAGCCGATGGAGGGCGAGCTGCCGTGGGATACCTTCTTTAGCCACGCCTCGCCCGATGTCATCATGCAGATTGATACAGGGAACGCCTTGCATGGAGGCGCGCACGCTGCCCCCTTCGTGCGCAAGTATCCCGGTCGCGCGCTCACCGTGCATGTGAAGGAGTATTCCAGCACGAACCCCAGTGCGATAATTGGCGAGGGAGAAGTGAACTGGCACGACTTTTTTGAGGCGTGCGAGACGGTGGGCGGCACCGAATGGTACATCGTGGAGCAGGAGACCTATGCTCACCCACCGTTGGAGACTATCCGCCTCTGCTTTGAAGCGATGAGACGGCTGGGAAAGGTTCTTTCGGATGGTAACAGCCCTTGACAGGCAGTTTCTTACTCAATTTTGTTGTTGACCCCCCCCTTCGGCTTTGTAACGACTTTGAAACGATGAGGGTTTGGATATACGGTATTAATAAGGTGATGGAGGTGAACGATGATGCGACGCACACAAATTTTGGTTTGGGCTATAGCTGCTTCGACGATGGTGCTGACCCTGAAAGGCGCTATTGCGCAATTACCAGCACCTTTGCCCGGAGATTATGGTATCCGCTTCGGTGATGTCAATCAGTACTTCAATGGGCATATTCTGGACATCTCTGACCTGCACTATCTGGGCGTGAATGCGAGAGGCAACGCTGAGTTCCTCGCTGTGTTTGTGCATAACGACTACCCGGATCCGATACCCAATGATCCGAAATATGACCCGATTCAGGTGGTCTATTTTGAGTACGGCGGAGTTCCTTTGCAATTGACGATCAGGAATGTGCTAACTTTTCGCCCGCGTGTTAGTGATTTGAACATACCATCATACCCGCGGCGTGCGCAGCTGGTGTACCAGCCTGCAGGAGATGATCCGCGTTTGCATCCAGCTAAGTGGTTTCTCGTGGCGAACGATGGCTTTCTCTTTGAGTTGCCCGATGGATTTTACCGAATGTCTCCTGCGGAGTTAGCACCTCGCGTTTCAGGTAAGTATCTGTCTTATTCTGATTCTGGTGAGTTGCATTATACTAAGCCAGTATTTGGGTTCCCCTTACCCGTGGGAGTAGCTCGGGAACCAGCATCTGGACGGATCTCGTCTATGTTGATACTCGGTCAAGGAAACTTTGAATATAACAATCCGCGTATAGTGGCGCTGAATGCAGATGGAGGTGTGATAGGAGCTTGGGAGATAGGGGTGGGCTTTTCATGCGAGGAACCACCTTGTTCCCCACCCTGTGCAGTTGGTACGGATCCAAGGTTCAGGATTGGCGTAGTTGGTGGGGGTGGCGGTGCTGCCAATATGGGCATATTCGCGCCCTTACCAGCGAACTCAGGAACGGACGAATACGCCATTCTTTTGGCTACCGAAAATCGCTATGATGGGGGTAGAACCGATGCTGCGGCTTTGTTGATGCGTTTTGGTTTAGATGGTGGAGTGCGCTGGGCACGCATGTACCGCCATCTGGATTCGAGCGGCAGCTATATCGATGTCTCTTACTCTGGTGCATTCTTCGTGGCGGTGGACGAATCCAACCAGGCAGGGCTGCGCCTGCTATTTAGTTGGGGCTACCAGCCCAACTTCCTCGTCTATGTAGATGCTGAAAATGGTAATCCTTTATGGGCATATCAGTTTTTGTGGGCGACTGATACCTACGGTCACTTTCGGGATTCCAACGGGCACACGAAGTGGTTCCTTGGGCCTATAATTTCATTGGATGACAGTGGGATTCTATCCGTGGAACTCCCAGCTTATTGTCTCCCATTCGACTCTCCACAGTGCTGGGATTATGGCGATCGTGCCTTTATTCACACCGTGATGGGCGACTACCTAGTCTTCGCTGATGACCAGAATCGAGCCATGGGTGATAGTGGTGATAGTTGTGATAGTGGTGATAGTGATTCGGGGTTTGTGCCTGTAATCAAGTTGTGGGATTGGACTAGGCAAATACTGGTTCCTGCCACCCCGTGGTGGGATCCTGTCAGCACTTGTGTCACCGACACTCGTAGACTTCCTCTCTATACTTACATCCAATCAGTACGGGATCGAATCGTAGAGCGACCAGCTACTTTGGAGGTGAGAAGTTTTGAGTATCCCACTACCGTTGAGTGCAAGATGGATCCTTGCGAGGGACACATCTGTCCCAATGGTGTTGGCTGGTCCCAGGGTGATGTGGCTCCCTATAATATAAGTACCACCCCTTATCTATTGGGGGACTGCTGTGTGGATGATGATGATCTGTTGCAGGTTCTTTTCAATTTTGGCAACGAGTACGACTATCCCACTCAGTTCAAGCCTGGCGCAGGTGATGTGAACTGCGACGAGATTGTGGACGATGACGACCTGTTGATTGTACTGTTTAATTTTGGCGAAGGATGTGGAGAATAGTCCATCTCTTTGGGAGGAAGCGCGCTCAAATGCTTCCTCCCTTCCTCTGAATTGACCCAATCGTGAACGGAGGTGAATGACGATGCAGAGGAAACTCTTGGTGAACCGGCAGATATGGGTGAGATTTCTATGTCTTCTGATGGGAATAGGGAGTGTGGTGCCTGCTTACACCCAGCTTTGGATGAAGGGTGGGCATGGAGGCATAGTCTGGCAGACAATCTTTTCGACCGATCAACGCTTCCTCTTATCAGCGGGAGGCGATAATACGATTAAAGTATGGAATGCTAATCGCTCCTCGCCACGCTTTGGGCATCTGCTGGGTTCGGTGCGCGCCCATGTGGCGGGTGTGGCATCCATAGCAGAGTACAACGGACTCGTCGTTTCTGGCGGTGGACCTTATGACAACCAGGTGAAGCTTTGGCGGTTGACTTCAACTGGTAAGCTGAACTTTGTGCGAAGCTGGGCTACACCCGGTTATGGCGTTAGTGCGGTCGCTTTCACCAACTGGATTGTGAATGACACCACCAAACGGATTATCGTGGCGGGAACCTATGGTGGCTTTCTCTTGATCGATCAGGACAGCGGAAGCACCTTGTGGTACCGGTTTCCCTGGATGCCGGGTGAACCTGTTCAATGGGTCACGGCGATAGCCGTTTCGAGAAATCGGGAAGAGTTCGCTGTCGGTACAGACAGAGGTTTCGTCTATGTGATCAGACCGAGTGGTTCAGGGTCTCCTATTCGAGAACCAGATATATCCCACCTTTTCAACTATGGAGATTCTGTTTACGCTGTAAGTTATGATGTTACAGAGAACTTCCTGTTAGCTGGCGGCAGAGCAGGATTATTGAGAGGTTGGAACCTGTCCACCAGTGCCTTGGTATTTAGCGTACCTTTTCAGAATAGCACGGGTGGTGGCGGGTGGATATGGTCGATTCGTTCCTACACCTGGTCTGGCGGGTTAGCCCTTCGTCAATATTTTGCAGTATCGGGTTGGACTTCTGCTCGTCCAACCATTGTGACATACTCGTGGGATACGACTGCCTCACCGCCCTCTTCATGTGGAGAATTTCTGAATACCAGTGTTAGCGGGATCACCTATCTCAGAGGAAGTTTTGCCTTTACCTATCCCCCAATTGGCAATCCTTACCTGTATGCGGTTGGTAGAGAAGATGGTGCGATTGAGTGGTGGGAGATTCCCGCACCCTGTGCAGACAGCTGGAATGGGTTAGAATCGCCTACCATCTATTACTCCTATGTGAATGCTCCCATCAGAAGCGTTGCCTTTAGCCATGACGATACCTTCATCGCCTCCGGAGCTGATGGCAAAGTTCATGTGTGGGACATTAATGGCAACCTAATCTGGCAAAACGCCTTCTCTGGGCGACTCTGGCAGTTAGCCTTTTCTCCTACGGAGCATAGGCTGGTCATCGCCTATGGTGGTACTGCGGCGAGCTACAGATGGGATGGCAGCACCTTTGCCCCTCAATGGAGTAGCTGGATAGGAGATGCTGAGGGAGGACTCGCTTTCTCTCCCGATGGGGCGCGCATCCTGATTGCTCTAAATGGGCAGTGGCGAGTGCTTGACGCTTCAGATGGCAGTACGATTCACTCTCAAGCAGAACAGGTAAGTTCTACTTCGATTCGTCTTCTCAGTTGTGCGTGGTCGCCTGATAATGCCTATCTTGCTGTTGGGCGTGCTGACGGCAAGGTGCGCATCTATAACGCCAGCAGCTATGCTCTGTTTAGAGAGTTCCGTGTCGGCAGCTATATGAATCCCACCGCACTTGCCTTTGCAACCGTCAGTGGAAGATTGAAACTGTTTGTCGGAACAACCACAGGTAAGCTTCAGCAGTGGGATGTAGCGTCGGGCACGAAAGAGAGTGAGTCACCTCTCTATTCAGAGCGTATCACCTCCTTGCATGTGCAAGGAGATTGGATGGCTATTGCCAGCACCCAGGTGCCTGACTCAATCACGATAAGATGGCTGAATAGTGGTGAGATAACTCTTTCCCAGGAGACAGGTGTGGGTGTCTGGACGGCAGCTCTGTCCTCCAGAGTTTATTCGGATATCAGTGGAAGATACCGCTACCTTGCTTTTGGCAGACATGATGCGACTGTAGTGCTTACAACCGTTAGATATATTCCCCCCGAGCTCCGGGGTGGTGAGCGTGAATTGGAAGTCATAGCAGGAGGTGAGAAGCGATGATGAAACTCTATCGTCTGTGGGAAGTGACATTTGCATCTGCGCTGGTAGCCGCCGCATGGGCGCAATCTGCCTTTATGCCGCCCGCCTACATTGGAGAAAAGGTCCCGTATAATTTAGATACGGGCTGGGTGAAAGCTGAGCAAGGCGAGCAACCGCAGAAGGTGTATGAAACGGTCATCTACTACGAAGGTGCGCACTCTATGCGACTCTATTTTGAGGAAGCTCACCTTTCACCTGGTAGCTGGATAGAGGTTCGCTCCCTCTACGATAATGAGGTGCAGCGGCTGGACTCGTCTCAATTAGCGCTATGGCGTAATAGGACCGCTTTCTTCAATGGGAATGCTTTACTGCTCACATTGTATTGTGCGCCAGGTACAACAGCGCGCCTCACGATTCGAAAAATCTGGATCGATAGAGGTGGTAGATCCGATGGGAGCGATTTTAACCCTGCGGCTTGCACCGCTTGTGGTGGTGCAGGTTGTGTTAATGCTTGCATCGAGCGTCGACCTGCCTGTGTTCGATGGACAGGGGATTGTTTGGCTCTCCACGGGCGCTGCCAGCAATGGGCAGGTCGAATAATTCCTATTGGTTGCAGTGCCTCGGTTATCAGCCGTGCCGGATGTGTTATCAGTGCAGGGCACTGTTTGGAATTACCCGGAGATCCACTGGATTATGTAATCCAGTTTAATGTCCCAGCATCACTGCCTAACTGCGCTATTCAGCATCCACCAGTGGCAGATCAATTTCCACCCGTTAATCAAGTATATTACTTCGATTGGAACACAGATTGGGCCGTGATTGTGTTAGGTCCTAATTCAGAGGGTCAGTTGCCCTATGAGCGCTACGGTCAGCTTCGACGCCCCGTACCCTATGATGATGTAGAAGTAGGGCAGCCAGTCGGGGTTTATGGATATGGACGGTGGACTGCAGACGGTGTTAACGAAGGTTGCCGTAATTATACGCTCCAATACGATGATGGACAGGTTGTAGGTTCCTCCGGCACAGGGGTTTCCGCCAATGTGGAGGTGGATAGGGGGAACTCAGGCTCTGGGCTGTTACGTCTGAGCGATCAACGAATAATCGGAGTGGTTATGACTTGTGGTGGCTCTGGTACTAAGACCAGTTATTGGGAGTTTGTACGCGCTCGGAGAATGCTTTGTCCTGCCCCAGGTGACATTAATGAGGATGGCGTGGTTGATGACGCTGATCTCCTAATGGTGCTATTTGCCTTCGGTCAAGAGTGTCCTCTATTTTGCATAGAGGATCAAAACGATGATGGCATAGTCGACGACGCGGATTTGCTTATCGTGCTGTTTAACTTTGGAAATGAGTACTGAGTAGGTCGCAGGGTTTGCTCCCTCTTTGCTGTTATACCAATCGCTGAGCCCGAGTTCGTAAAAAGCACGAGCAAACCAGACCCTCTCCTTTAGGTTCCCCTTGCTCACAGGGGGAATCTAAGCTGTGCGGTTCCCCTCGCGAAGCGGGGGGAACCTGCAGGAGGGGGGGCGATTCATGAACTCTG
>OGCH01000452.1_pt1 | contig 21442 bp, 19 predicted proteins | sample 1570111 | NCBI WGS metagenome assembly OGCH01 (sample SAMN03436243, study PRJEB24508) | hot springs metagenome | biome: Desert Springs; feature: Hot Springs; material: Water | place: USA: Great Boiling Spring, Nevada | collected 2008-12-01 | depth 0 m m | reverse complement strand
CGCCCCAGGGTCCGGCGAAACTCCATGGGATCAACCATGCAACCCTCCCTCGGCCTCCACCAGCTTGAGGATGGCCGCCCAGTCCTCCTCCCCCATCCCCCGGGCCACCCCCTCCAGCATCCGGTCCAAAAGCAGGTGGGCAAGGGGCATGGGGGTGTGGGAGGTGTCCGCCGCCTGGTGGATGAGGCGCACGTCCTTGAGCCCAAGGCGCAAAGCAAAGCCCGGAGGCGTAAAGCGCCGCTCCAAAAGAATGCGGCCGTAGCTCTCATAGACGGGAGAGCGGAAAAAGGCCCGCACCACCTCGTAAAAGGCCTCCCGCTTCACCCCGTTCTTCTCCACCAGCACGTAGGCCTCGGAAAGGGCCTCTAGCATGCCAGCGATGAGGAAGTTCCCCCCAAGCTTCACCGCGTGGGCCTGGTGGGGACGCTCCCCCACCACGTGGACCTCCTGGCCCAAAGCCGAAAGGATGGGCCTCGCCTCCTCCACGTCCCTGGCCTCCCCCGCCACCACGATGCGGAGCGCTCGGGAGGCCGCCGCCTCAGGCCTCCCAAAGACCGGGGCCGCCAGGTAGCGCCGCCCCGCCGCCTTGTGCCGTTCCTCCAAAGCGCGGGAGTAGGGTACCCCCAGGGTGCTCATGGCGATGTGGAGCCCCCCCTCGGGAAGCCCCTCCAGGATCTCCCCTAGGACGGCCTCCGTGGCGGCGTCGTCCGCCAGCATGGTGATGACCGGGCCCGTTCCCGCCGCCTCCCTGGGGCTTCCCACCAGGGTGAGGCCCTCCACCTCCTTGGGCGTGCGGTTCCAGGCCAGGACCTCGTAACCCGCCTTCGCCAGGTTCTGGGCCATGGGCAGGCCCATGCGCCCAAGGCCGATAAACCCAATGCGCCCCATGGCCTCATCCTAGTCCGCGAGGGCCCCCGCTTCCTTCTCCTTGAGCTCCAGGGCCACCCGCAGGATCCAGTCCTCCTGCCCCGCCACCGCCTGGCGGCGGCCGAGTTCCAGGAGGATGGCCAAGGGGTCCACGCCCAGTTCCTTCCCGATCCTCTTGGCGTGGAGGAGGAAGGTGGAGTAGACCCCGGCGTAGCCGATGGCCACGGAGTCCCGGTCGGGGTAGGGCTGGAAGTGGAGGATGGGCCCCATGACGTACTCGGCGGCGTCCAGGAGCTTGAAGACGTCCAGCCCCGGGTTAAGCCCCGCCTTGTCCAAGACGGCGGCCAGGACCTCCAAGGGGGCGTTCCCCGCCCCCGCCCCGTAGCCCCTTAGGGTGGCGTCCACCCAGTCCGCCCCCGCCGCCAAAGCCGCCAGGGGGTTCCCGATGGCCAGACCCAGGTTGTTGTGGGCGTGGAAGCCCACCTGGGCCCGGGTGAGGGCCTCCTTCAGGGCCCGGACCCGGGCGTAGGCGTCCTGGGGCAGCATGGCCCCCGCGGAGTCCACGATGTACACCACGTCCGCCCCGTAGCTCTCCATGAGGCGGGCCTGCTCCGCCAAAAACTCCGGGGGGCGCATGTGGCTCATCATCAGGAAGCCCACCGCCTCCAGCCCCATCTCCTTGGCCATCCCGAAGTGCTGCTCGGAGATGTCGGCCTCGGTGCACTGGGTGGCGATGCGCACCATCTGGATCCCCGCCTCCACCGCCTCCTTCAGCTCCTTCCGCGTCCCGATCCCGGGAAGGAGAAGGGCCGCCACCTTGGCCCGCCGCACCTCCTCCCGCACCGCCCGGATGAGCTCCATCTCGCTCACCCGGGAGAAGCCGTACTGCAGGGAGCTTCCCCCAAGCCCGTCCCCGTGGGAAACCTCTATGGCGTACACGCCCCCCTCGTCCAGGGCCCGGGCGATGGCCCGCGCCTCCTCCGCCGTGTACTGGTGCCGGTGGGCGTGGGAGCCGTCCCGCAGGGTGGTGTCCACCACCACCGGAGGTTTAGCCCCTTCCAGAGTCCAGCTCATGCCCTCACCTCCTCCACCCGCTTCCCCAAAAGGTGCTGGGCGAACACCTCCCCCACCCGCCTGGCGGAGGCCGTCATGATGTCCAGGTTGCCCGCGTACTTGGGCAGGTAGTCCCCCGCCCCCTCCACCTCCAGGAGCATGGAGACCACGGTCCGCTCCCCCCACGGGGTGGGAAGCCTCTCAAACACCGGGTCCGCCTTCAGCCGGTACCCCGGCACGTAGGCCTGCACCTCCCGCTCCATGGCCCGGACGCTTTCCACCACCGCCTCCCGGTCAAAGCCCTCGTCCAGGGGAATGGCCCGCACCGTGTTGGTCATGATGATGGGCGGCTCCGCCGGGTTCAGGATGATGATGGCCTTGCCCATCTTGGCCCCGCCGATGGCCTCCAGGCCCCGGGCCGTGGTGAAGGTGAACTCGTCTATGTTCTGCCGCGTCCCCGGGCCCGCCGAACGCGAAGCCACCGTGGACACCATCTCCGCGTAGAGCACGGGCGCCACCCGGTGCACCGCGTACACCAGGGGGATCGTGGCCTGACCCCCGCAGGTGATCAGGTTCACGTTGTCCTTGTCCAGGTGCGCCTTCAGGTTCACCGGGGGCACCACGTAAGGCCCCCGGGCGGCAGGGGTCAGGTCTATGGCGATCCGACCCGCCTCCCGAAGGAGCTTGGCGTGCCGCACGTGGGCCTTGGCGCTGGTGGCGTCAAAGACGATCTGGATCTCCGGCCTCTCCAGGATGTACTGGATCCCCTCGTGGCTCGCCTCCAAGCCCAAAGCCCGGGCCCGGGCCAAACCCTCGGACTTGGGGTCTATCCCCACCAGGGCCACCAGCTCCATGTGGCCGGGGTCTTTCAACAACTTGTACATCAGGTCCGTGCCGATGTTGCCAGAACCCAGGATGGCTACCTTGATCTTCTCGCCCATACCTTTTCCTCCCGCAAAAGGGCGGGATCGTACCCCAAAAGCTCCGAGATCCGCTGCGCCGCCTCCATCACCACGTTCCTGTAGGCCACCTTCGCCGAGTGAAACCGATAGGCGGGCACAGAGAAACTCAAGGCGGCCACCACCGCCCCGACGTGGTTGCGTATCGGAGCGGCCACGCAGCAAAGCTCGGGCATGTATTCCTCAATGTCGTAAGCGTAGCCCCGTCTCCTGACCCCCTCCAGCTCGCTTAAGAGCTCGTCCAAGGTGGTGATGGTGTTGGGGGTTAGGCGGGGAAGCCCCTGAAGGGCAACCAGATCTCTCACCTCCTCTTCCGGCAGGTGGGCGAGGAGCACCTTGCCCAAGGCAGACCCGTGGGGCCAAAGCAAGGCTCCTTCCCCCGTGATCTCCACCCGCACCGCCCGAGTACCCTGCAGTTTATCCACATAAAGGACCTTGCCCCGCTCCAGCACCGCCAGGTGAATGGTCTCCCCGTAAGTGGCCACCAGCTTCTCCAGGATGGGCCGGGCCAGACTCTTGAGGGGGGTACATTGGTTTAGGGTCCGGGCCAGAACCAGGATGCGCCAGCCCAACCGGTAGCGGCCCTCAGGGGTGCGGTGGAGAAAACCTGCCTGGGCCAGGGAGTTCAGGATCACGTGGGCGCTGGACTTAGGCCAGGAGAGGGCCTTAGCCACCTCGGTTACTCCCCACTCCGGACGCTCCGGCGTGAAGAGATCCAAGACCTCCGCCGCTTTTCCCAAGGTTCCCAGCATCCTTAGCCCCCCGGTTATCCCTCAGGCTAGCCAAAAGTACTGGATGGGGCAAGGAATGTGTCCATCATTATTGGACACAAGGCGGGACCCCTAAGGGGTTCCCGAGGAGCCTTCTCCGTCACTTCAAGGGTGGGGTGCCGTAAGTAAAAAACACCTCGGGCAAGGGTCCACCCACTATAACCGCTGCCGTTTCGGACCAGGCAGGGTCCTTAGGGTCAGAAAACTCCCAGCGAACGGGCTCCCAATCGGCATCAAAGATGAGGTAACCCGTATCGCCAAAAAGCTCTACCCGGTTGCCGCCAGGCTCGTAAACGTACATGAAGTTGGCCTGACTGATGCCGTGCTTGCCTGGGCCCGCCTCAATCTTGATGCCTCGCTCCTTGAAGACCTCCGCCACCTCGGTGAGGGCAGCGTTGTTCCCGTAGAAGTAACAGACGTGATGGAGACGCCCCTTACCCCCCACCACATCCCGCGTGAACGCCAGCTCGTGAACCAGCAAGGAGACCCTAAGCCAGCAACCCATTTCCAAGAGATTGCCGTCAGGGAGCCTCATGAAGGCAAATTCCGACTGGCGAAAGCCCAAATACTGCTCCATAAACTCCCGGTTTGCCGCCGGATCGCTGGCAAACAGGTTCACGTGGTCCAAGCGCTTCACCGGGACCCCCCTTAGGGTCCGCTTCTGGGGGCGGTTAAGAAGGGGGCTACGCTCCTCTTGGGGTATGCGGGCTTTCTCCACCTCCCAGAGGAGCTCCATGGGGTGCCCATCGGGGGTGGTGAAGCGGTAGGCGGGCCCGTGCCCCAGGTCCCCGTCTATCCACCCCTTCCCCAGACCCGAAGCCTCCAAAGCCTTCACCCGCCGCTCCAAAGCCTGAGGCGAGCTGGTCCGCCAGGCCACGTGGCCAAGCCCCGGCTTCGGGGCCTCGGTGATCTTCAGGGTGTGGTGGTGCCAGTCCTCGTAGGCCCGCATGTAGACGGACTGCCCCTCCTGCTTGGTGACCTCCATCCCCAGGAGGTCGCGGAAGAACCAAAGCGTCCCCTCGGGGTTGGGGGTCAGGATCTCCACGTGGGCCAACTGGTGCACGTCAAAGATGGGCTCCTTGTCCATAGGCGCCTCCTTTCCTTTGGCCTGGATGGCCAGTTTAAAGGGTAAAGTAGCAGCCAACCGGGAGCAAGGGCTCTGTTCAAAAATCAGGGACAGGGCTTACGCCCTGCCCCCAAAGAGCCTAAAACCCTAGGCCTCAGGATTGAAGAGGTCGGGCACCTTCCAGCCCTCGAGGTCGTACTCCGCCAGGAAGCGGTCGGCGAAGGCCCTGAGGGCCTCGTTCACCCCGGCGGCCTCCATGGCCCCCAGGGTCTCTATGCGGATGTTCTCGTGGTTGCCGGCGTAGTTGCGCTCGTAGAGCTCGTGCCGCCCGCCAAACTCCGTGCCCACGGCGTCCCAGAGGGCCTTCATCACCTTGACCCGGGTCACGGCGTCCACGCCATTGCCCCGCACGTACTTGTCCAGGTAGGTGCGGATCTCCGGGCTCTGGAAGTCCTTGGCGTGGCCGGGGAGGTAGACGAGGGCGCTGGCCAGGTCCCGCTCAATGAGGTCCTTGATCTTGGGGTAGATCTCGGGAGCCAGGACCCGGTAGGTGAGGCCGGCCCAGAGGTTGGGGAGCACGTAGCCGTCCACCCAGGGCATGGGGTCGCGGGCCATGGCCTCGGTGAGGGCCCAGATGAGGTTGCGGTAGGTGAGCACCTCCCCAAGCCTCGCCTGCACGCCCCGGAACTGGCTCACCCCCGTGATGTCCAGGGCCTTCATCAGGAGGCCGGCGATGAAGTCCAGCTTCACCGCCAGCCGGGTGGCCCCATGGAGGGGGAAGCGGTGGACGAAGCCGGAGAGGGGGAAGAAGGCGTTCACCTTCTCCACGTCCCCGTAGACGAAGACGTTCTCCCAGGGAACGAGGACGTTGTCAAAGACCAGGATGGCGTCGTTCTCGTCCAGGCGGCTGGAGAGGGGGTAGTCAAAGGGGCTTCCCGTCTTGGCGGCGATGAACTCGTAGGACTGCCGGGAGATGAGCTTCACCCCCTTGGCGTCCATGGGCACGGCAAAGATGAGGGCGAACTTCTTGTCCTTGATGGGAAGAGGTCCGTAATGGGCGATGAAGTTCACGTGGGTGAAGGCGCTCCCCGTGGCCACCACCTTGGCCCCCGAGACCACGATGCCGGCGTCGGTTTCCTTCTCCACGTGCATGTAAACGTCCCCCACCTCCTCCACCGGCTTGTGGCGATCCACGGGGGGGTTTACAATGGCGTGGTTCCAGTAAAGTAGCCTCTCCTGGGTATTCTTGTACCAGCGCCGGGCGTTTTCCTGATAGGGGGCGTAGAACTCGGCGTTGGGGCCCAGGGTAGCCACAAAGGCCGCCTTGTAGTCGGGGCTACGCCCAGCCCAGCCGTACACCACCCGCTGGAGCTCGGCCATGGTGTCCCGGGCCTTGAGGAGGTCCTCCGCCCCCTTGGGGCCGACGAAGTAGGGATGGGTCCAGCCCCCATTACCCGTGTCCGTGGGCACGGTCCACTTCCAGCCCGAGGGGTCCTGGGAGCGGGCCAGGTCCTCCCGGTGCAGCTCGTGCAGGCGGTCGTACCACCGAGCCAGCATGCGGGCGGTGTTGCGGAAGGCGGGGTGGGTGGTCACGTCCTTGACCCGCTCGCCGGCGAAGTACACCTCCCGGCCGTCCCTGAGGCTCTCCAGGTACTCCTCCCCTGTCAAGGGCCTTGTCGCCGCAAACTCCTTGGTCTTGGTCATGTTCTTTACCTCCTTATACGGGGTTGGGAAGGAAGCGGCGGGCCCATCAGCCACGCACCCGCTTTTTCCCTAAACCCGTACCTCCACTACACCCCAGGGAGGAATCCAGAGACAAGGGCGGTGTCCGTGAAAGATGGACGAAATTTGTGGCCCGCGAAACAAAGCGCCCCTCGAGGGGCGCACACCCCTAGGCCAGGTTTCCCAAAAAGGGGAGGGGAATCAAGCCCGGTCCAGCCCCGCCTGGGCGGCGGCGAGCCTTGCGGTGAGGACCCGGAAGGGGCTCGCGGAGGTGTAGTCCAGGAGGTCGGCCAGGAAGCGCACGCTCCCCGCCTCCCCCCCGTGTTCCCCGCAGAGGCCAAGCTTCAGAGCGGGGTTCGCCCGCCTCCCCTCCTCCACCGCCAGGCGGAGGAGCCTGCCCACCCCCTTCTCGTCCAGGCGCTCCGAGGGGTCAAAGGGGAAGAGGCCCTCCTCCACGTACCGGGGCAGGAACTTACCGGCGTCGTCCCGGGAGAGGCCAAAGGCCATCTGGGTGAGGTCGTTGGTGCCGAAGCTGAAGAAGTCCACCAGGGGGGCGATCTCCCCCGCCAGGAGGGCCGCCCTGGGGGTTTCTATCATGGTGCCGAAGGGGATGGGGCCATACTCCCGGAAGACCTCCTCCGCCAGCGCCTTGGCCCTCTCCACCTCCTTGGGGTCGGCCACCAGGGGGACCATGACCTCGGGCCTGGGGTCCAAGCCCTCCTCCCTAAGCTCCTTGGCCGCCTCGAGGAGGGCCCTAAGCTGCATGCGGAAGATCCCGGGCCTTAGGAGGAGGAGCCTCACCCCCCTAAAGCCCAGCATGGGGTTCGCCTCCTTTAGGGCCTCGGCCCGCTCCAGGAGGCGCCTGGCCTCCTCGTCCCCAGCCTGGGCCTTATGCCGAAGCTCTTCCAAAGGGGGCAGGAACTCGTGGAGGGGCGGGTCCAGGAGGCGCACGGTGACGGGGAGGCCGTCCATGGCCCTGAGGATTCCCTTGAAGTCCTCTTTCTGGAAGCGGAAGAGGGCCTCGAGGGCCTCCCTTTCCTCCCCCTCCGTGGCCGCCAGGATGAGGCGGCGCACCCAGGGAAGCCTCTCCTCCTGGAAGAACATGTGCTCCGTGCGGCAAAGCCCGATCCCCTCGGCCCCGAACTCCCGGGCCCGCCTGGCGTCCTCGGGGGTGTCGGCGTTGGCCCTCACCCCAAGCTTCCGGTGGGGCTCGGCCCAGGCGAGGAGCTTGGCGAGGAGGGCCTCCCCGGCGGCCTCCACCAGGGGAACGGGGCCCAGGTAGACCTCCCCCGTGCCCCCGTCCAGGGTGAGGAGGTCCCCCTCCCGTATCTCCACCCCCTCGGCCACGGCCCGCCCCTCCTCGGGGAGGACGGTGAGGGCCTCGGCCCCCACCACGGCGGGCACCCCCAGGCCCCGGGCCACCACGGCGGCGTGGGAGGTGAGCCCGCCCCGGGCGGTGAGGATCCCCTTGGCCAGGTACATGCCCGTGATGTCCTCGGGGGTGGTCTCGGGGCGGATGAGGATGGCGGGAAGCCCCTGGGCGCTGAGCCGCTCCACCCCCTCGTTGCTGAAGGCGGCGTGGCCGAAGGCGGCCCCGGGGCTGGCGGGAAGGCCCCTGAGGACGGGCCTGGGGGCCTTTTCCCGGTCCACGGCGGGGCGGAGGAGGCCGGGGAGGGCGTTGGCCTCCACCCTGAGGATGGCCTCCTCCCGGGTGATGAGGCCCTCTTCGGCCATCTCCACGGCGATGCGCACCGCCGCCTGGGCCGTGCGCTTGCCGGAGCGGGTCTGGAGGAGGAAGAGCCTGCCCCTTTCCACGGTGAACTCAAAGTCCTGCATGTCCCGGAAGTGGCCCTCGAGGCGCTCCGCCACCCTAAGGAGCTCCCGGTAAAGCTCCGGGGCGTAGTCCCGGAGGCGCTCCAGGGGCTCAGGGGTGCGGATGCCCGCCACCACGTCCTCCCCCTGGGCGTTCCTTAGGTACTCCCCGTAAAGCCCCTTCTCCCCGGTGGCGGGGTTGCGGGTGAAGCCCACCCCGGTGCCCGAGTCCTCCCCCAGGTTTCCGTAGACCATGGCCTGGACCACCACCGCCGTGCCCAGGTCCTCGGGGATGCCGTAGATGCGGCGGTAGGTCCTGGCCCTGGGGTTCTGCCAGCTCCGGAATACGGCCTCTATGGCTCCCTGGAGCTGGGCCCAGGGGTCCATGGGGAAGGGGGTGCCCCGGGCCTCCAGGTGGGAAAGGTAGGCGTGGGCCAGCTCCTCCAGGTCCTCGGCGGCGAGGTCGGTGTCCGCCCTGGCCCCTTTCCTCGCCTTGAGGGCGGAGAGCATCCCCTCAAAGACCTCGGCCCTCTCCCCCAGGACCACCTCCCCGTACATGGCGAGAAGCCTGCGGAAGCTATCCCAGGCGAAGCGGGGGTTGCCCGTGGCCCGGGAAAGGGCCGCCACCCCCTCCAGGGAGAGGCCCAGGTTGAGGATGGTGTCCATCATCCCGGGCATGGAAACCGGGGCCCCGCTCCGCACGGAAACGAGAAGGGGAGGGTTCTTCCCCTCCCCCTGGCCGAAGCGCTTGCCCGTTAGGCCCTCGAGGGCCGCCAGCTTGGCCCGCACCTCCTCCCAAAGCCCCGGCACCTCCCCGGTCCTCAGGTACCGGCCGCAGGCCTCCGTGGTGATGACAAAGGCCGGGGGCACGGGTAGCCCCGCCTGGCGCATGGCCACCAGGCCGAACCCCTTGCCGCCCAGGAGGTCCTTGGAAAGCCCCTCCGCCTCCTCCAAGAGATACGCCTGTGCGCTCACGCCCTCCAGTCTGCCCAAGGCCGTGGAAGCGTGGAAAGGTGTAGGAGGAAGGAGGCTACACCGTTCAGGGAAGGTGGACGGGCCCCACCTATAGCCTGGAACCCTCTTGGCCGGAAGGTAAGCCCCTACCATGAGGGCATGCTGGACGACGTGCTCTTCCCCATCCACGGGGGGCCGGACGGCGGCCCCGAGCCCCTTTACGACTTCTCCACCAACGCCAACGCCCTGGGGCCCAACCCCGTTATCCTGGAATACCTCCGGCGGGTGGACCCGAGCCGCTACCCCGACCCCCTCTACCGGGAAACCCACCGCCTCCTGGCCCAGGCCCACGGGGTGGAGGAAACCCAGGTGGCCGTGGGCACGGGGACCAGCGAGCTCATCCACCGCCTGGCCCGCTGGACCTACCTGCGGGGGCCCATCCTCCTTCTCCCCCCCACCTTCAGCGAGTACGCCCGGGCGGCCCGGGCCTTAGACCTCCCCCTCTGGGAGGCGCGAAGCCCCGAGGAGTTCTTGGAGCTCCTCCCCCGAAGCTCCCTGGCCTTCCTCTGCGTGCCCAACAACCCCACGGGGGAGGTCTACCCCTTCTTGGAGGAGGCGGCCCGGCGGGCCGGGGGGGCCCTGGTCCTGGACCTGGCCTACCACGACCTCCTGGAGAGGCCCATTCCCCTGCCCCAGGGGGCCTTCCGGCTTTACAGCCCCAACAAGGCCCACGGCCTCACGGGGGTGCGGGCGGGCTACCTGGTGGCCCCCCTGGACCTCACCCACTTCCGGAACCTGGCCCCCAGCTGGCCCGTGTCCGCCCACGGGGAAGCCCTCCTGAGGGGGCAGCTGGACCCCAGGGCCCAGGCCTGGCTGGAGTGGAGCCGGGCCGAGCTCCACCGCCTGAGAAGGCTTTTGGCGGAGGGGCTTCGGGGCCTGGGCCTCGAGGTCCGGGAAAGCCCCGCCAACTTCCTCCTGGTGCGGGTGGGCCGGGCCACGGAGGTGGCCCGGGCCCTGAGGGAGCGGGGCCTAAGGGTGCGGGACGCCACCAGCTTCGGCCTTCCCGAGTGGCTCCGGCTTTCGGCCCAGCGGGAGGAGGCCATAGAGGCCCTTCTGGAAGCCCTCAAGAGGGTTCTTGTTAGACTGGGGGCATGACCCCGGAGCTGGCCCGCTACCTGGAGGAGGCCCTGGGGCGGCTGAGGGCGGCCCTGGACCTGGAGGCCCTCTACCTCTTCGGCTCCCACGCCCGGGGGACGGCGGACCGAAGGTCGGACCTGGACCTTTTGGTGGTGGCCCGCACCTCCCTCCCTCCCCTTGAGCGCATCGGCCTCGTCCTGGAGCTTCTCCAGGACGCTCCCCTGCCCGTGGAGGCCATCGTCCTCACCCCCGAGGAGTTCCTAGAGCGCCGGGACCTCCCCTTCCTCCAGGGGGTCTTAAAGGAGGCGAAGCCGCTGTATGAGCGTGGAAAAGCGCCTGCTTGAGGCCCGCCGCTGGCTAGCCCAGGCCTGGGACGACTGGGAGGCGGGAAAACTCCTTCTGGAGAAGAGCAAGCACGCCCAGGCCGCCTTCCTCGCCCAGCAGGCTGGGGAGAAGGCCCTAAAGGCTCTCTGGATCGCCCTGGGCCTGGACCCCTGGGGCCATAGCCTCGCCCGGCTCCTCCAGGACCTCCCCCCGGAGGAGGCCTCGGCCCTCCACCCCTTGCTGCCCCGGGCCCTGGCCCTGGACAAGCTCTACATCCCCACCCGCTACCCCGACGCCCTCCCCGGGCTCACGCCCAAGGAGGCGTACACAGAGGAGGAGGCCAAAAAGGCCCTCTATGACGCTCAGGCGATCCTAAAGGCCGTGGAGGTGCGCCTTGGCCAGAGCTAAGGCCCTCATCGTCTGGGGCACGGGAAGCGGCGTGGGGAAAAGCCTCCTCACGGCGGGCCTCCTCCGCCACCTAAAGCGGCTTGGGGTCCGGGCCGCCCCTTTCAAGGCCCAGAACATGGCCAACCACGCCCGGGTGGCCCGGGGCGGGGAGATGGCCAGCGCCCAGTGGCTCCAGGCCCTGGCGGCGGGGGCCGAGCCGGAGGTGCGCATGAACCCGGTCCTCGTCAAGCCCTTCGGGGAGCGGGGGGCCCAGGTGGTGGTCCTGGGGAGGGTGGACCCCTTCCTCTCGGGGCTTCCCTGGAAGGAGCGGAAGCGCCACCTGGAAGCCCCCATCCGCGAGGCCCTGGAGGGGCTCCTTGAGGCGTACGAGGTCCTGGTGCTGGAGGGGGCGGGAAGCCCGGTGGAGCGGAACCTCTGGCCCGACCTCCCCAACCTCAAGGCGGCGGAGTGGGCGGACGCCAAGGCCCTCCTGGTGGCGGACGTGGACCAGGGAGGCTCCCTGGCCGCCCTCTTCGGCACCTGGGCCCTTCTCGGGGAACACCGGGAGAGGCTTTTGGGCTTCGTCCTCAACAAGTTCCGGGGGGACCTGGAACTCCTCAAGCCCGCCTACAACCTCCTCCAGGGCTGGACCGGGGTGAGGGTTCTGGGCACCCTGCCCATGCTTTCCCTCGCCCTCCCCGAGGAGGACGGCTTCCGCCACCGCCTGGAAGGGCAAGGGGGGCCCAGGGTGGCCCTCCTCCGCTACCCCCATGCGGCCAACCTGGACGAGTTCTGGCCCCTTGCCGAGGTGGCCCGGCCCCATTACGCCCTCTCCCCCGAGGAGGCCGAAGGGGCCCACCTCCTCATCCTCCCGGGAAGCCGCCTCCCGGCCCGGGACCTCCCCTGGCTCAGGGCCTTCCTGCCCGTCATCCGGAGGCACCTGGAAGAAGGGAAGCCCCTCCTCGCCATCTGCGGCGGGGCGGAGATGCTCTCGGAGGCCCTCCTGGACGAGGAAGGGGTGGAGGAGAAGGGGACCTTCCCCGGGCTTGGCCTCCTCCCCTTTAGGGTCCGGATGCGCCCGGAGAAGACCCTTTGGAAGCGGCGGGTGCGCCTGGAGGGGCTTTCGGGGTACTGGGGGAGGCTCAACGGCCTCGAGGTGGAGGGGTACGAGATCCACCACGGGGAGGGGCTTCCCCTCTTCCACCAAGAAGGAAGCCTCCTCGCCACCTGGCTCCACGGCCTCCTGGAAAACCCCGGGGTGCAGCGGGCCCTCTTCGGCAGGGAGGCGAGGGGCCTGGAAGAGGCCCTGGACCAGCTGGCCGACGCCCTGGAAAGGCACCTGGACCTATCCGCCCTCCACCGGGCCCTGGGCCTCGCCGGAAAGGTCCACAAAAGCCCCGCCCCAAGCCCCCCCGACCCCCCGCCCATGCCGGGCCTGGTCCTGGTCCTGGGCGGGGCCAAAAGCGGCAAGAGCCGCTTCGCCCAAAACCTGGCGGGCCCCTTCGCCACCCTGATCGCCACCGCCGAGGCCCGGGACGAGGAGATGGCGGAGCGCATCGCCCGCCACCGGGCGGAGCGTCCCCCCACCTGGGAGACCCTGGAGGAGCCCCTGGACCTGGTGGGGGCCCTCTTTAGGGCCCGCCACCCCACGGTGGTGGTGGACTGCCTCACCCTCTGGGTGGCCAACCTGATGGAGCGGGGCCTGGACCCCCAGGCTGAGGCCCAGAGGCTCTTGGAGGCCGCCCTGAGGAGCAATAAGCGCCTCATCCTGGTCTCCAACGAGGTGGGCATGGGCATCGTGCCCCAAAACCCCCTGGCCCGCCGCTACCGGGACCTTCTGGGCCAGGTGAACGCCCTCTTGGCCCAAGAGGCGGAGGTCTACCTCCTCTTTGCCGGAAGGCCTCTAAGGCTCAGCCCTGGACCGCAAGAGGTGGAGCCCAAGCTCCCAAACCCCCAGGTAAACTTGGACCAAAGGGGGTGAAAGCGTGCTCCCAAGCACCATGATGGAGGAGGAGCTGAACCTTTGGGACTTCCTGGAACGGGCGGCGGAGCTTTTCGGGAAGAAGGAGGTGGTCTCCCGCCTCCACACCGGCGAGGTCCACCGCACCACCTACGCCGAGGTCCACCGCCGGGCCCGGCGGCTCATGGGGGGGCTGAGGGATCTAGGGGTGGGCGTGGGCGACCGGGTGGCCACCCTGGGCTTCAACCACTTCCGCCACCTGGAGGCCTACTTCGCCGTGCCCGGCATGGGGGCCGTCCTCCACACCGCCAACCCCCGCCTCTCCCCCAAGGAGATCGCCTACATCCTCAACCACGCCGAGGACAGGGTCCTCCTCTTTGATCCCCAGCTTCTTTCCCTGGTGGAGGCCCTCCGGCCCGAGCTCAAGACCGTGGTCCACTTTGTGGTCATGGACGAAAAGGCCCCCGAGGGGTACCTGGCCTACGAGGAGGTCCTGGGGGTGGAGAGGGAGCCGGTGCGGGTCCCGGAAAGGGCCGCTTGCGGCATGGCCTACACCACCGGCACCACGGGGCTCCCCAAGGGCGTGGTCTACAGCCACCGGGCCCTGGTCCTCCACACCCTGGCCGCCAGCCTGGAGGACGGCACCGCCCTCTCCGAAAGGGATGTGGTCCTCCCCGTGGTCCCCATGTTCCACGTGAACGCCTGGTGCCTCCCCTACGCCGCCACCCTGGTGGGGGCCAAGCAGGTCCTTCCTGGCCCCAGGCTGGACCCCGCCTCCCTGGTGGCGCTCTTGGACGGGGAAGGGGTCACCTTCACCGCCGGGGTGCCCACGGTCTGGCTGGCCCTGGTGGACCACCTGGAGGGGACGGGCCACCGCCTGAAGACCCTGAAGCGCCTGGTGGTGGGGGGCTCGGCCGCCCCCAGGAGCCTGGTGGAGCGCTTGGAGCGCCTGGGCATTGAGGTGCGCCAGGGCTATGGCCTCACCGAGACCTCCCCCGTGGTGGTGCAGAACTTCATCAAGAGCCACCTGGAAGAGGGCCTCCCCTTGGAGGAGAAGGTGGCCCTCAAGGCCAAGACCGGCCTCCCCATCCCCCTGGTGCGCCTCAGGGTGGCGGACGAGGAGGGAAGGCCGGTGCCCAAAGACGGGAAGACCATGGGGGAGGTTCAGCTCAGAGGCCCCTGGATCACCCAGGGCTATTACCAGAACGAGGAGGCGAGCCGGGCCGCCCTCACCCAGGACGGCTTTTTCCGCACCGGGGACATCGCCGTCTGGGACGAGGAGGGCTACCTGGAGATCAAGGACCGGCTCAAGGACCTCATCAAGTCGGGCGGGGAGTGGATCTCCAGCGTGGACCTGGAAAACGCCCTCATGGGCCACCCCAGGGTGCGGGAGGCGGCCGTGGTGGCCATCCCCCATCCCAAGTGGCAGGAGCGGCCCCTGGCGGTCGTGGTGCCCCGGGGCGAACCCCCCACCCCCGAGGAGCTGAACGCCCACCTTCTCCAGGCGGGCTTCGCCAAGTGGCAGCTCCCCGACGCCTACGTCTTCGTGGAGGAGATCCCCAGGACCAGCGCCGGCAAATTCCTGAAGCGGGCTCTTAGGGAGAGGTACAGGAGCTTTTTCGGCGGAGGGACGTGATGTTCCTGGAGCTTTTTCGTCTGGATGGCAAGGCGGCCCTGGTGACCGGGGGCTCCCGGGGGCTTGGCCTGGAGGCGGCCCTGGCCCTCCAGGAAGCGGGGGCCAAGGTGGCGGTTCTGGCCCGGCGGACGAGCTACCTGGAGGAGGCCAAAAGGGTCTTGGGGGAGGAAACCCTATACCTGGAAGGGGACGTGCGGGACGAGGCCCGGCTGGAGGAGGCGGTGGAGGCCGTGGAGGAGGCCCTGGGCCCCCTAACCATCCTGGTGAACGCGGCCGGGATCAGCTGGGGGGCCCCCAGCCTGGAGATGCCGGTGGAGAAGGTGCGGGAGGTCCTGGAGGTGAACCTGGTGGGGGCCTTCCTGGCTAGCCGGGCTGCCGCCAAGCGCATGAAGGCAAGGGGCTACGGCAAGATCGTCCACATCGCCTCCGTGGCTGGCTTAAAGGGGGAATACCCCGAGGTCCTGGATGCCGTGGGCTACTCCGCCTCCAAGGGAGGGGTGATCGCCCTCACCCGGGACCTGGCGGTGAAGTGGGGAAGGTGGGGCATAAGGGTCAACGCCCTGGCCCCGGGCTTCTTCCCCACCCGCATGACGGAGAAGGTCCTGCCCAAGGTAGAACCCCTGCTGAAGGCTACTCTCCCCCTAGGGCGGCCGGGAAGGCCGGGGGAGCTGGGCGGTGCGGTCCTCTTCCTGGCCAGCCCCGCCTCGGACTACATCACCGGGGCCGTCCTCCCCGTGGACGGCGGGGCCACCGCCTCGTAGCTACCGCCAGACCCCCTTCTCCCGGAAGTAGCGCACCGCCCCCTCGTGGTAAGGGACCTTGCCCCCGCGGGAGCGGACGGCGTTCTCCAAAGTGGTGTCCCGGGCGGGCGCCACGGCGGCCTGAAGGGTGGCCAGGTTCTCAAAAACCGCCTTCGCCATGCTGTAGGCCACCTCCTCAGGTAGGCTGGCGGGGCAAACGAACACGTTCCAGAAGGTCAGCGTGGGGGTGTCATAGCGGGTGTTGTAGACGGCCCTAGGGATCACCCCTGTGTCCACCACGCCAGGAAAGCGTTTCTGAAGAACCTGGACGGGGGTGCTCTGGGGCGGAAGGGGAAGGAGGAAAAGACGGCGACCCCTGCGGCTAAGCGCCGAGCTCAATTCCAGGATGCTGCCCGTGGGTAGCCCTCCCGACCAGAAGAAGGCATCCAGGGTCCCCTCGGCCAGCATCTGGGCACTCTCCGCCACCCGGGTCCGCTCCCACTTGCCGAAGTGCACCTTGGGGTCAAACCCAGGTATGGCGGCGGACATGAGGAGGCGCGCCTCGTACTCAATGATGCCCCCCGCCACCTCCGTGGACACCCGCTTCCCCCTCAGATCCTGGAGAACGCGGATCCCGCTCTCCTCCGTGGTGACCACGTGGAAGTAGTTGGGGTACATGGTGAAAAGAATCCGAACAGGAGCGGGTTTGCCCTGGAAGCGCTCCTCGCCGGAATAGGCCAAAAGAGCGGCATCCGGAAGGACCGTACCGCAGTAGTAGACGCCCCGCTGAGGGTCCGTGCGGTCCCGAAGAAGGATGAGGTTTTCTATGGAGCCGCCAGACTGCATGGCCTGGGCCTGGACCGCGCCACTACGGGACAGGATCTCGGCGATGGCGGTCCCATAGTAAAAGTACACGCCTCCCACGCCCCCGGTACCGATGATGACCTGGGGCTTCTGACCCCAGGCCACGCCCAGAAAAACCGCAACACCAAGTAAACCCAAGCGGCGCATCCCCTTTACCCCCTTTGCCCTACAAGCTACCCTGGGCCCTCCGGAGCGTCAAGAACCCCCTTTAGAAGGCCTGGATCCTGACCCCGGCCGCCTCGAGGGCCTCCCGCACCGCCCGGGCCACCTCCGGGGCCCGGGGGTTATCCCCGTGGATGCAGAGGGTCTCCGCCTGGACCGCCACCTCGCCCCCGTCCAGGGCCTCCACCCTACCCTTCAGGACCATGTCCAAAGCCCGGCGGGCCGCCTCCTCGGGGTCGGTGATCCAGCTTCCCGGCATGGAGCGGGGGGCGAGCTCCCCGTTTCGCAGATAGGCCCGCTCCGGGAAGGCCTCCCGCACCACCCTTAGGCCCGCCCTCGCCGCCTCCTCCTCGTAGACCGTCCCGGGAAGGACCACCAGGGGAAGGCCGGGGTCAAAGGCCTTTACCGCCTCGGCGATGGCCCGGGCCGTGTCCCGGTCCCGGCAGGCCTTGAGGTAAAGGGCCCCGTGGGGCTTCACGTGGTGCAGGGCAAGCCCCTCGGCCTTCACGAAAGCGTAAAGGGCCCCCAGCTGGTAGAGGACATCGGCGTAGACCTCCTCCGGGGAAAGGGCCATGTCCCTCCGGCCAAACCCCACCAGGTCGGGGAAGCCGGGATGGGCCCCCACGGCCACCCCGTGGGCCTTGGCCAGGGCCACCGCCTCCCGGATCCTGGAAGGGCTTCCCCCGTGGAAGCCGCAGGCCAGGTTCACCGAGGTCACCAGGGGGAAGATCTCCCGGTCATGCCCGTAGGTGAAGGCCCCGTAGGACTCCCCCGCGTCGGCGTTCAGGTCCACCACCATCCCCACCACCTCCTATAGACGCAAAACCACTTCCCTCCCATCTCCGAGCTTGAGCAAGAGTTCTCCCTCGCCCTCGGGGAGGAAGACCCCCCCTTCCTTGTGCAAGGAAACGTCATGCCCAGGGAAAAGCCTCGGATAGGCCAAAAGCCGCTGGCGGCTTTCTTGGGCCAGATCAGGGTTCCAGCAAGGAGGTGCGGGTGGGCCCTCCAAGTCATAACGGCTTTTCACCGCATCGCTCGCCAAGACCCCAAGGCCCTCCACCTCGAGGCCCAACAGGCCAGGAGTGTGCCCCGGGAGGTGGAGAAGGGCGACACCCGGGGCCACCCTCCCCTCTCCCACGGGCTGAAGGCGCCGCAAGACCCCAGGGAGGTAGGCCAGGCAGGCGGGGTCCGCCCTGGGGTCCTGGCGGACCCGGGCCGCATGGTCCAGCTCCGCCTCGTGCACCCACACCTCTGCCCAAGGGAAGAGATCGGCATTGGCGGCATGGTCAAAGTGCAGATGGCTCAGGACCACCACTTCCACGTCCAGGGGCGAGAACCCCAGGGTCTCTATGCGCGCCAAAAGCCCCTCCCGCTCCCCAAAGCCCAGGGTGTCGTAAAGGAAGAGGCGTTCCCCCACGACCAGATAGGCGCTGGAAAGCCCCAGGTAGCCCCGGTGGCTCCGGGCAGGAAAACCGAAGTACAGGGGAATCAGCCTCACCCTACCCTCCCGTCATGGTCCGGGGAAGCCAGGTGGCGAGGCCGGGAAAGGCCACCAGGAGGGCCACCATGAGGAGGAGAACCCCCATGAAGGGCAGGCTGTAGCGGGCAATGCGGAAGAGGTCCTCCCCCGTGAGGGACTGGATGACGAAGAGGTTGAAGCCCACAGGGGGGGTGATCTGGGCCAGCTCCACCATGAGGACCAGGTAGACGCCGAACCACAAGGGATCCAGGCCGATGGCCTTGACCACCGGCAGGACCACGCTGATAGTGAGGACCACGATGGAGATCCCGTCCAGAAACCAGCCCAGCACCACGTAGACCAGGCTCAGAAAGAGGACGAAAAGGAGGGGGGTAATCCCCGACTCCGCCGCCCAGACCGCCAGGGCCCGGGGAATGCCCGTAAAGCCCATGGCCAGGGTGAGGACCCCAGCCCCCGCCAGAATCAGGCCGATCATGCTGGTGGTGCGGACCGCCCCCAGGAGGCTTTCCCGAAAGAGGGCCCCGGTGAGCTCCCCCCTTAGGGCCGTGAGGACGAAGGCCCCCGCCACGCCGATGGCCGCCGCCTCCGTGGGCGTGGCCACCCCCCGGTAGATGGACCCCAAAACGAGGAGAATGAGGAGGAGTACGGGGAAAACAGCAAAAAGGCCCCTAATGGCCTGGGAAACCGGAGGAGGTGGCTCCTTGGGTAGCTCCTTTCTGCGAAAGAGGGCGAGGAGAACCACCGTCAGCATGAAGAATAGGGCCAGAAGGATCCCTGGCACCACGCCCGCCATAAAGAGCCGGGCCACGGAGACCTCGGCCATAACCCCGTAGACGATGAGGATCACGCTGGGAGGGATGAGGAAGCCTAAGGTCCCAGCCCCAGCCAAGGAGCCCAGGGCCAGGGGCTTGGGGTAGCCTCGTCTGAGGAGCTCGGGCAGGGTGAACCGACCCACCGTGGCCGTGGTGGCCGCCGAGGAACCGATCACGGCGGCGAAGAGGGTGCTGGCCACCACGTTCACGTGGAGGAGGCCCCCAGGCAGCCGGGAAAGCAAAGGGGCGAGCCCCTGGAAGAGGTTTTGGGCCAGGCGGGAGCGGTAGAGGACCTCCCCCATCCAGACGAAGAGGGGCAAGGCGGCCAGGCTCCAACCGGAGGTGCTGGTCCAGAGGGCCGTGGCCACGTTGGGTCCTGGAGGGGCCCCCGTGAAAAAGGCCAGGCCAGCAAGCCCCACCAGGAGGAGGGCCAGGCCGATGTAGACCCCGAAGGCCAAGAGGAGGAAAAGAAGACTGGCGAGGAGGAGCCCGATTCCAAGTAGGCTCACGACACCTCCTTCCGGAAGGCTTTGAGGAGGGCCTCGAGGAGGGCCAAGGCGAAGACGCTGGCCCCGAAGGCCACCACGGCCAGGGGGATCCAGAGGGGCAGGGGAAGGAGGCCCGGGGCCAGGTCGCCAAAGCGGAAACTCTCCGCCGTCTTCAGCCAGAGGGCTATGGCGGCGTAGAAGGCGGCGAAAAACCCTAGGCCCAGACTCAGGCCCTCCGCCCAGACCCGGGCCCTAGGGGAAAGCCTCCCCCACAGGGCCACCACCCGCACATGCCCCCCCGCCCTCAGGGTGGGGGCGAGGCCCAGGAAGACAAGGCCCGCCGTGGCGAAGCCCGCCAGCTCCAGGGCCGAGGGCACCACGAAGCCCAAAAACCGTCCCACCACCTGGGCCAGGATCACCAGGAGGATGAAGAGGCCGAGGAGGAGGGCCAGCCCTTCCGCCAGACGGTATAGGGCCTCGAGGGCCCAACCGAGAAGCCTCATCGGCCCAGGTACTGCCGATAGATCCTCACCCCAGTAGCCCCCGCCTGACGCTGCCAGTCCAGGATCATGGCCTCGCCCGCCTTCTTGAGGTCGGCCATGAGCTGGGCCGAGGGCTTGACCACCTGCATGCCCTTGCTGGCCAGGGTCTGGATGGCCTTGGCCTCCTGCTCCTGGGAAAGTTTCCAGCCCCTTTCCTCGGCCCTCCGGGCCGCCTGCAGAAGGGCCTCCCGGTCCTGGGCGGAAAGGCTTTCAAAGGCCCGGCGGCCGATGACCACCATGTTCTTGGGGATCCAGGCCTTGATGTCGTAAAAGTAGCGGGCGAAGTCCCAGGCCTGGGTGTCCACCCCGGTGACGGGCGAGGTGATCATGGCCTCCACGATGCCCGTGGCGAAGGCCTGGGGGATGTCCGCCGCCTCCACCTGGACCGGGGTCATGCCCAGGAGCTCCGCCAACCGCGCCGTGGCCGGGTTGTAGGCCCGGAAGCGGAGGCCCTTGAGGTCCTGGGCGCTATTCACCAGCTTCCTGGTGTAGAGGCCCTGGGGCGGCCAGGGGACCGCATAGAGGAAGATCACGCCCCTTTGGGCGAGCCACTTCTCCACCTCCGGCCGCTGGGCCTGGTAGAGGCGCCAGGCCTCCTCGTAGCTGGTGGCCACGAAGGGGATGGAGTCCAGGTTGAAGATGGGGTTCTCGTTGGCCAAAAGGGACATGAGCACCTCCCCCATCTGCACCTGGCCGTTTCGCACCGCGGGCAGGATCTGGGGGTGGGGGAAGAGGGAGCCCCCCGGGTGCACCGTCACCTTAACCCTTCCCCCCGTGGCCTCCTCCAGCTCCTTGACGAACTGCTGGATGTTCTGGGTGTGGAAGTTGGCCGGGGGGTAAGGGGTAGCCATGTTCCAGGTCTGGGCCAAAGCGCCGAGGGAAAACGCCAGAAGTCCTGCCAGGATCCGCTTCATCCTCGCACCTCCTTCACATCTACCTTACCCCCTTCAAGGCCCGGTCCACGAACTCGTTGGTATAGGTGCGCTTGAGGTCTATGCGGGCCCGGGCCACATTGGGGTCAAAGGCCGAGAGCACGGTAAGGGGCCGCAAGGGGGCGGTGTCGCTGAAGCGGCCGTTCGGGGAGAAGGACTCCAGGGAGTTCTTCAGGACCTTCAGATACAGGGCCCTATCCCCCAGGAAGTACTCCTCGGGAAGCACAGCGGCGATCTCCTCGGGGCTCTTGCCCTGCATCCACTTGAGGCCCCGCACCACGGCGTTCACCAGCTTCTGGGCAGTTCCTGGGTTCCGCTCCAGCCAGGCCCGGGTGGTGTAGAGGACGGCGGCGGGGTACTCGCCCCCCAGAACCTCCCGGGTCCCTTTGGTGGAGCGGGTGTCCGCCAAAACCTTGATGAGGCCCCGCTCCTCCAAGAGGGTGATGGCGGGCTCCACGTTGGAGATGGCCTCCACCTGCCTGTTCTGCACCGCCGCCACCGCCTGGGCCCCCACGGATACGCCGATGACAGAGACATCGGTGGGCTTGAGGCCGTTTTTCACCAGGAGGTAGTTGAGGAAGAAGTGGGTGGAGCTCCCGGGAGCCGTGACGCCCACCCTACGGCCCTTCAGGTCGGCCACCGTCCGGATCTGGTCCGCCAGGTCAGCCCTGACGCCGAGGACGATGGCCGGATACCGGCCCACCTGGACGAAGGCCACGATGTCCCGGCCCTGGGCCTGCATCTGGATGGTGTGGTCGTAGAAGCCCATGACCAC
>OGCH01000451.1_pt1 | contig 21449 bp, 21 predicted proteins | sample 1570111 | NCBI WGS metagenome assembly OGCH01 (sample SAMN03436243, study PRJEB24508) | hot springs metagenome | biome: Desert Springs; feature: Hot Springs; material: Water | place: USA: Great Boiling Spring, Nevada | collected 2008-12-01 | depth 0 m m | reverse complement strand
GCAGGGAAGCGGGTGGTGGAGTAGGGGAGCTGGGACGTCGCCTGCTACCACTATCTCGCACTGCACCTCCGCGAGGACGGGATACCGGTACACTATGCCCAGGAAGGACTGGACCCCTTCCTGCGGGTGGTGGAAGTGCGCCGGCACCGCTTCCTGCTCTATCACGGACACGGGGTACGGATGTACCAGGGGATCCCCTGGTACGGCCTGGCACAGCGCGCCTTGCGGTGGCGGGCGACGGTCGGCGAGTTCGCCGCGCTCTGCTGCGGCCACTTCCATACCTACGGCGACATGGACGTCAACGGGATCCGGGTTCTGTTGACCGGGACGCCGGTGACCGACGACAGTTGGGCCCTGCAGACGCCGGGCGCGCGCAACGTCAACCGCTGGCACCTGTTCGGGGTCGGCGACCGGCGTCCGATCACCTGGCAGTTCGGTCTGGATCTCGTGGAAGACTGAAAGGACTGGTGAACCGTGGAGACGCCGATCCTGGGGCCGTCGTCGGTCCGACCGGAAGCGGTCGAGCGGGTCGCGCGCGACCGGGAGGTGGCGGCCACCAGCGATGACCCCCGGCTGAAGGCGTATCTGGCAGCGTTCGGCGAGGAAGCCTTCTGGGACGAGCACTACCCGCGGGTGATCGCGCTGGAGATCGCCGAGGAGCGACTCTACGAGGCGCGGACCAAAGGCGAGCCGGACGCCGCTCGTCGGCAGGCGCTCTGGCTGACCGAGGAGCGGGCGCTCGCGCTCGGGGCGCCGATCGAGGTCGTCGTGCCCGAGCGGTTGCCGGCCTCGATCGATGCGGCGCTGCAGTATCTCGCGGAATACTATGACCTCCAGCTGAGTGGCTCTGGCTCGATCCGTCCGTCCGCGTGACCGGCGCGATATCCCACGGGCTGATCCGCGCCGACGGGTGTGCGGTCATGCGAGACCGCGGCGGCGGTCGAGGAGCAGGCTCCGGCGGGCGCTGGTGGAGAACGGATCGGTTTCCCAGCGGTGTCGTCGAGCTCGACGGCGGCGCGCGACAGCGCAGAGTGGAACGTCTTCGCCCGAGGGCAGGCCAGCGGGCACGCGGCACGCAGCCCCCGGCGCTGGCGCACGGCAGAGCACGCTGTCCGACGCGTTGGACTGGCGAATGGTCGCTGCCGGCCAGGCGGCGAGTCGCGTGGGGGTGACCGGACGGATGGCGCCGCCTGGCGAGGCGAGCGCGCACGGGGAGCAGGTGCTCCAGCGATCAGCCGCGGCGGTTACCGGCATACCGGTCGTGGCATGGTCTTCCGGGTGCGCGGTGGGCTATCCTGAGCGCAAGGGGAGAGACGATCGCTGGGATGACGAGAAGGCGCGGCTCGACGGCTGCGCGGCGGGGCGGGCCGTGCCAGGACTTCGGGGTAACGGGCTGACCATGGGTGGGCGTGTCGGGCGATCGTCGCTGCCTCTCTCTGCTCTGTCCGAGGTGTCGATACCGTGCGGTGGTCAGCTGGTTCGGTCGTGGTGCGAGCCTACGCGGAATTGAACGACTTCCTCCCGCCACCGGTGCGCCAGCGCTCGTTCGAGGTACCGCTGCCGTTGGGTGCGACCGTGCGCGATCTCGTCGCCGGGCTGGGCATCCCACCGCCGGAGGTCGATCTCGTTCTCGTCAATGGAGAGCCTGCTGATTGGGCTGTTCGTCTGCAAGACGGCGATCGAGTCGCGATCTATCCGGTGTTCGAAACCATCGACATCGGGTCAGTGCAACGCTTGCGTCCCGAGCCGCTCCGCGAGCCGCGTTTCGTCTGCGATGTCCATCTCGGCCGCTTGGCCGCCTACTTGCGCCTGCTCGGCTTCGATACACGGTACGAGCGCAAAGCAGACGATGCAACGCTGGCGGCATGGTCAGAGCGTGAGCGACGGATCGTTCTGACGCGGGACCGGGAACTCTTGAAACGGCGAGCCGTCACGCACGGGTATTGGTTGCGCTCGGCCCATCCGCGGGAGCAGCTCCTCGAGGTCGTCCGGCGTTTCGACCTGGTGGGCAGTCTGCGTCCGTTCGTGCGCTGCCCGCGTTGCAACGGGCCGCTCGTCCGGGTCGAACGCGAAGAGGCACGGGCGCACGTCCCACCGCGCAGCTGGCAGCGTGCTCGGGAGTTCTGGCGATGCAGCGGCTGCGACCAGTTCTACTGGTACGGCACACATTGCGAGCGAGTGGAAGAGCTGATCGAGTGGTTGCGGACCACTCTGCCAGGGGAATCGACTCGCTCGCGGCAGACATCACGTGCGGGCACTGCCGGTGATGCCTCAGCCGGTGGGTGAGACGGCGGGGATTGGGGGATCGCGCTGTGCGGTCTTTGCCGCATCCGGGCTTCTTCGGGGTGAGCCTGACCAGCGCTGTCGGCGCGAGCCACTCTTCCCTGAACGGCGGACGCAGCGGGTCGCGTCGGCGATCACCAGTGTTCGTGGTGGGGCGAGCGCGTGTCGTGCTGGGCGGGAGTCGGATCTGTGTCGGCGCTCGCCGGGTTCGCGGAGTGCACGCTCGACCGAGGCTCGACGGTACGGCGAGTGCCCTGGTCCAGCGGGGGCCGAATTGACGAAGGGACCCGGTTCGGGGGAGGATTGACCGGTCGAACATGCCTGGTGACCCCTGACTTGGGAGGCGGCGAGAGGATGGAGCGATGGGGCCAGCGGAACGGGAACACTTCGACACGCTCATTCTCGGCGGTGAGGTGATCGACCCGGCGAACCAGCGCTTCGGCCGTTTCGACATCGGGATCCGCGAGGGACGGATCGCGCGCGTGGCGCGTTCGCTGGCGGATGCCGTCGCCGAGCAGGTGATCGATGCGCGGGGTCAGATCGTGACGCCGGGTCTCATCGATCTCCACACGCACGTCTACTGGGGCGCGACCTACTGGGGAATCGAAGCCGATCCGATCGCTGCGCGGACCGGGGTGACGACCTGGCTGGACGTCGGAAGTGCCGGAGCCTACACCTTTCCTGGTTTCCGCCGATACATCGTCGAACCGAGCCGGGTTCGGATCCTGGCGCTCTTGAACCTCTCCTCGATCGGCTTGGTCGCCCCGACATGGGAGTTCGCCAATCTCGACTATTGCGACCTCGACCTCGCTGCCACGATCATCCGAGCGAACCGCGACGTTATCCTCGGCGTCAAGGCACGCATCGATGCCAATACGACGCGCGGTGTCGGGATCCGACCGCTCGAGCTGGCTCGCCAGCTCGCTGACCAGCTCGCGCTTCCGCTCATGGTGCATATCGGGAACGGTCCGCCTTCTCTCGACGAGGTGGCTGCGCTCTTGCGTCCCGGGGACATCCTTACCCACTGTTTCACGGGTGGAACGATGCGGATTCTCACCCCAGAGGGGCGGGTTCATCCCCGCATCCGCGAGCTGCACGAGCGCGGGCTCGTCCTCGATATCGGGCACGGTGCAGGCTCGTTCAGCTTCGAGGTCGCCGAGCGGCTCCTGGCGGAGGGGATCCTGCCGGACGTCATCTCGAGCGATATCCACCAGCTGGCGATCCAGGGGCCGATGTTCGATCTCCCCACGACACTCTCCAAGTTCCTGGCGCTCGGACTCTCGCTGGCGGAGGTCATCGAGCGGGCGACGGTGCGACCGGCCCAGATCATCGGTCGGCCGGAACTGGGGAGCTTGGCCGAAGGGACGCCAGCGGACATCGCCTTGTTCCAGGTGGTCGAGGGGACCTTTACCTTCTACGACGTGACGATGCAGGCGCGCTGTGGCGACCGGCTTCTCGTCAATACGCTGACGATGGTCGATGGGCGCATTTTGCCCCGGCAAGAGCCGAGCCCGCTGCAGCCGTGGGCACAGCTGCCCGAGCAGCAGCGCCCGATCGTCCAAATCGGACATCCGTACCGAGTCGCGCAGGCACGAGGAGGCTGAATGAGCGAGCGCGATGGCGTCCTCATGCGGGATCAACTGGCAGCACTGCTCGCGGCGGATCCACCGCTGCTCCGCGATCTTCCGGCGGTGGAGGCGCAACTCCAGCCGCACGGGATCGATTTGACTGTCCGGTCAGTCGCGCGCTTCGCCAGTGCTGGTCAGGTCGGCGAGAACGACGAAGAGCGTCGCTTGCCGGATCTGGACGTGCTCGAGCCGGATGGTGCTGGCTGGTGGCACCTCGAGCCAGGCCCGTATCTCGTGCGCTTCACCGAAACCGTCACGCTCCCACCGGACTGCATGGCCTATGCCCGCCCGCGCTCGAGTCTGCTCCGCTGTGGCGTCGCGGTGCACACCGCGGTCTGGGATGCGGGCTACTCGGGGCAAGGGGTGGCACTGCTCGTCGTTTACAATCCGAAAGGCTTTCGGCTGCGTCGCTCTGCCCGCATCGCCCAACTCGTGCTGCACCGGCTCGAGCGGCCCGTCCGCGAGGGATACCGCGGAATGTACCAGGGCGAGCGCGGCTGAGGCTCGGCGGCAACGCTGCGCTGTTTGGCGGCGAGCCGGATAGGGAGGTGAGTCATGACTGCCGAACGGGCCGCGCTGTTTCTGGCGACGCGACTCCCGACGGATCCCAAGGAGGCCAAACGACGCCCGAACCCGGAGACGGAGCTGGCGGATCAGGAGGCGCGGTTGCGCGAACTGGCTGCGCGCGAGCGCTACCACGTGACGCGCGTTTTCAGCGAGATCCTCCCCGAGTTTCCGGAGCAACGCCCGGGCCTCAAGGCGCTGCGCACGGCGATGTGGCTGCGCCAGATCGACGTGATCCTGGTGCCGTCACCGGAGTGTCTCTATCGGGACCCCGAGCGTCTCAAGGCCTTCTTGATCGAGGCGCGGACCCTGGGGGAACGTGTCGAATTCCTGGAGGTACCGCCGCTGTACGCGTGGGTCGTGAAAGAGTACGGCTGGCCGCGCGAGCGGTCGAGATGAACGAGGGAAGACATGCTCAGGCGAATCGTCGGCGCGCTGCGGCTCGACCCCATGGTCTACCGGGAACTCCGCGATGATCCGACTGCCACGGGGCCAGCGCTCCTGTTCGTCCTGCTCTGTGTCCTGGCAGCTGGCGTTGCCGGGTTACCCGGGGGTGGTCTGACCGCCTTCGGCATCGTGGCTGCTTCTGCCTTCGTCTCCTGGACGATCTTCGTCGTCGCGGCTTACATCTTCGGCACGAAGGCGTTGCCGGGACCGGAGACGGAGGCGACGTTGGGGACGCTGGTGCGGACGCTCGGCTTCGCCCTGGCGCCGAGTCTCTTGCTCGTGTTCGGGATCGTTCCCGCGCTCCAGCTGGTCGTCGTGCCGTTGGCTTTCATTTGGACGTTCTTCGCGACGCTCATGGCGCTCCGAGAAACGCTGGCGGTGGGCACGCTGCGGGCGTTGCTGGTCGCGGTGCTCTCGTACGGCGCTGCTGCCCTCGTCGGCAGTGTCTTGACACCGCCGGGACCATCCGGCTGAATGCGGAGCGTGACCTGGTCCAGCCAGGAAAGGGGGATGGATGAGCGGAGCAGCGACGGAACGAGCTGCACAGCTCCGAGTTCCTGTGGAACGTTTGCGGCGCCGACTCGATCCAGCGACCTTGCCGTTTCAAACGACAGCCGAAGTGGATCCCGTCGTGGGGACGGTCGGCCAACCGCGGGCGCTCGAAGCGCTCGAGTTCGGTCTGGAGATCGCCTCCTACGGGTACAACGTCTACGTTGCCGGGCGTCCCGGTTCCGGTCGCGAGAGCACGGTGCTCCGTCTCGTGGAGCAGATCGCGGCGAAGCGCGCGACGCCGCCGGATTGGGTTTACGTGCACAACTTCCAGGAGCCCGAACGTCCTGTCGCGATCGCGCTGCCAGCCGGACGCGGAGCGCAGCTGGCGCGCGACATGGACGAGTTCCTGCGGGCTGCTCAGCAAGCGATTCCACGAGCGTTCGAGAGCGAGGAGTACGACCGGCGGCGCCGGGCGATCATCGATCGCTTGAACCAGGAACGGGAACGGTTGTGGGAGGGCGTGCGGCAGTTCGCGCAGCAGCTCGGCTTCACGGTCGAGCTGACGCCAGCGGGCGTGATCAGTGTACCGCTGGTGCAGGGAAGGCCGCTGGCGCCCGAAGAGTACGAGCGACTTCCCGAGCCGGTGCGGCAGGAACTGGAGCGGCGCAACCAGCGGATCCAAGATCGTGTGGCTGATGCATTGCGGGAGGTGCGTCGCCTGGAGCGGGAGACGGCCGAGCGGTTGCGCCAACTCGACCGGGAGGTCGCGCTCTTTGCGGTCGGCGGTCTGTTCGAGGAACTCCGCGAGCGGTACCAGGATCTTCCCCAGGTGCTCGCCTTCCTGGAGCAGGTGCGGGAGGATATTCCCGAACACCTGCACGACTTTTTCCCGCCGCAACTTCCGGGTGTGCCAGCACCGATCGCCCAGCTGCAAGCGTTGCAACAGCAGGAGCATCTCGCGCGGTATCGGGTGAACGTGTTCGTCGACAACAGCCAAACGCGCGGTGCGCCAGTGATCTTCGAGCGCAATCCCTCGTACTACAACCTGGTCGGGCGCATCGATTACCGCGCGACGTTCGGCGCGATGGTGACCGACTTCAGCCAGATCCGTGCTGGAGCCTTGCACCGGGCGAACGGTGGCTTTCTGGTCGTCCATGTCCTCGACCTTCTGACCAATCCGTTCGCCTGGGACGCGCTCAAGCGCGCGCTGATCACCCGCCAGGTGGTGATCGAGAATCTCGGCCAGCAGTATGCGGTGCTACCCACGGCGACGCTGCGACCGGACCCGATCCCGCTGGACGTGAAAGTCGTCCTGGTCGGCTCGCCGCTCCTGTACTATTTCCTCGCTGCCTACGACGATGACTTCCGCGAACTCTTCCGCGTGCGGGCCGACTTCGCGCCGGACATGGACTGGAACGACCAGCACGTGATGGGCTATGCTGCCTTCATCAGCCGCGTGGTGCGGGAACAAGGATTGCGCCACTTCGATCGCAGCGCGGTGGCGCGCGTGATCGAGTATGGAGCGCGCCAGGTCGAGCATCAGCGCAAGCTCTCGTCGCAGCTCCTGGAGATCGGCAACCTGGTCGCGGAGGCGAGTTACTGGGCTGGCAAGGCGGGGCGCGAGATCGTGACTGCCGAGGATGTGGAGACGGCGATCCGCAAGAAGCGGTATCGTTCCGACCTCCTCGCTGAGCGGGTGCGCGAGCTGATCGCCGAAGGAACGCTCAAGATCGAGACGAGCGGCACCCGGGTGGGACAGATCAATGGCCTGGCGGTCATCGAGCTCGGTGACTTCGCCTTCGGGAAACCCTCACGCGTGACCGCGCGCGTCTCGCTGGGGCGCGGCAATCTGATCAGCATCGAGCGAGAGATCGCGTTGTCCGGCCCGATCCACTCGAAAGGCTTCTTGATCCTCTCCAACTACTTGGCGGGTGCCTATGCCCAGGATTTCCCGCTCGCCATTACCGCGTCGATCACCTTCGAGCAAGCGTACGAGGAGATCGAGGGTGACTCGGCTTCTTCGACCGAGCTCTATGCCTTGCTCTCCGCGCTTTCCGGACTCCCGATCAAGCAAGGGATCGCGGTTACCGGATCGGTGAACCAGTACGGCGACGTGCAGGCGATCGGTGGCGTAAACGAAAAGATCGAGGGGTTCTTCGCCGTCTGCAAGGTGCAGGGGCTGACCGGTGAGCAGGGTGTCATCATCCCGACGGCCAATGTCCAGCACCTGATGCTGGACGAAGAGGTGATCCAGGCGGTCGCCGAGGGGAAGTTCCACATCTGGGCGGTCGACTCGGTCGATCAGGGCATCGAGATCTTGACTGGTGTACCGGCGGGCGAGCGCCAGCCCGATGGGACGTATCCAGAGGGGACGGTCCACCGTCTGGTGATGGATCGGCTGCGCGACTATGCCGAGCGGATGCGCGACTTCGGCCGCCGAGAGGAACGCGAGGAGCGGTCGGGGCGAACCGAGGCAGCCGATCCGGAGCCGGCTGGCGAGCACTAGCGACGCTGGGCCAAGCGTTCCCGGACCCGCTCCGCGAGGAGCTCGATCCCGCGTGTCCGCTGCTCCGGCTCGGCCGGTGCGATGCCGAGCCAGCGCAGGAGCAGGGCGACCGCCGCTGCGAGGATCGCGGCTGCCGTAGCGACGAGCGCGAGCAGCAAGAGGATGCTCATCGTTGCCGTCCTCGTGGACATGGCGTGTCGTACGGCGCAGACGCGCCCGGTGCGCCTCGTCGGGACCCAGTCGTGGGACTGGTTTGGGCGCTGGTCAAGAAGGAACTCGGCCGAGCGATCAGGGGGTGCTGGCCTCGTCGCCAGCGAGCGACTCTGGCTATCCTTCCTGCCGTGCAGGGAGGACGCGGCGCCGGATGACCGGCGTCGCGCAGCCAGCGAGGAGACGTGACGATCGAGTGGCTGAACCTAGGCACGCTCATCTTTCTGATCGGTTTCGTCTTGTTACCGCTCGTCGTCCTGGTACTATCGCTCTGGACGTTGCGCAGCGAGCGCTCCCGTCGCGCGCGCCGGTATCAGGAACCAGCCGAGCGTTCGCCAGCTGATCCCCCGAGCCCGAAGGCGTCGTGAATCGCTGGCACGGCGCGTGCGACCTCGTCTTCGCGGATCACGAACGAAATGTTGAGCTCCGATGACCCTTGTGCGATGGCGACGATGTTGATGCGATGTTGGCCGAGGGTCCCGAAGACGCGGCCGGCGACGCCGGGTGTCCCGCGCATCCCGGCACCGACGACAGCGACGATGGCCATACCGGGTTCTTCCCAGATGCGCGCGACGCGTCCCTTGAGGAGATCGAGTTCGAATTCCCGCTCCAGCGCACGCAACACTTTGCTGGCATCGGCACGCCGGACGACGAAACCCAGGCTGTGCTGGGACGAGGCCTGGAAGACCATGTAGACGTTGACGCCCGTCCGGCCGACTGTCTCGAAGACGCGGGCAGTCACGTCGGCGACGCTGAGGAAACCGGATCCCTCGACGGTGATGACGCTCACGCCGGGGATCGCGGTGATCGCCTTGACGACCGAACCGTTCGAGCTGGTGTCCGGGCCGATGCGGGTACCAGGGTGCTCGGGGTTGAAGGTGTTCTTGATCCAGATCGGGATACCACGCTCGGCAGCTGGTTGCATGGTGCGCGGGTGGATCACCTTGGCGCCGAAGTAGGCGAGCTCGGTCGCCTCGGCGAAGGAGATCGCTGGCAAGGTGCGCGCACTGGGGACGAGTCGCGGATCGGCTGTCATGACGCCGTCGACGTCGGTCCAGATCCACACCTCGTCGGCGTCCAAGGCATGGGCCAGGATGGAAGCGGAAAAGTCGGAGCCACCTCGCCCGAGCGTGGTGACCGCGCCCTTCGGCGTGGCACCGAAGAAGCCTGTGACGACGGGCAGCTTGCCAGCTTCCAGAAGTGGTACGAGGGTCGCCTCAGCGCGTGCCCGGGTCTCGTCGAGCAACGGGTTGGCGCTCCCGAATTGGTCATCGGTCACGATCACCTTGTCGCTGTCGACGGCGGTCGCCGCAACCCCGCGCTCCTCGAGCACGGCGGCGATCAGGACCGCGCTCATCCGCTCGCCGAAGGAGACGATCCAGTCTAGGGCACGGGGCGAGAGGTCGCGCAGGACATGGACCGACTCGACGAGACGCGCACAACGGGTGGCGAGTTCGGTCAGGCGGTGCACCGTCGCCTCCAGGCGCGCTGCAGTGGGGATCAGTTCCGCGGCCACCTCGCGATGCCGCTCGACCAGTTCCCGTTGGAGCGTCGCTGCTGCCTGCTCGTCTCCCTCGGCAGCCGCTTGAGCGGCCGCGATGAGTTGGTTGGTGACGCCGCTCATGGCAGAGACGACAGCAACCAAGCGGCTGTCCTGACGGTACGCATCGGTGAGGATCCGAACCGTGCGGTCGATAGCCGTAGCGTTCCCGACCGACGTTCCCCCGAACTTCATCACCCGCATCGCGTTGGAATCCTTTCTGCGAGCCGTCGGCTCCATCGTCTCCCGAAGCTTCTCGAAGGGGAAAGGATACTCGAAGTCGTCTCGTGGCATGCGAACCGGATACGATGATCTCGCAAAGCAGCTCATGGTCGAAGAGGATGGTGACGATGGCAGGGGGCCTGCGCGCGACCAGGGTGTGCAGCTCGGCTAAACTGCCCGTATCACCATGACGACTCGCAGCGGTGTTAGACTTCTCCTGATTTCTGCCGGATGCCCTGAAAGACCGCGAACCCAGAGTTCTTACCGTTCGTCGATGAGGACAGGGGAGCGAGTTCCAGCGAGCGATGACCAGCCGAACGACACTCGTCCACAAGCAGCCATCGGACCTCACCGACGACGAGCTCGTCGCACGGTTCCGGTCGGGGGACCGCGAGGCGTTCGCGCTGCTCTACGAGCGGTACGTCGACCGGGTCTACGACTTCGTCGCGCGCTTCGTGCGCGATCGGGAGGTGGCGGCCGACCTCACCCAGGACACGTTCCTCAAGGCGATGCAAGGGCTGCGGGCTCGCCACGTCCAAGGCTCCCTGCGCGCCTGGCTGTTCACCATCGCCCGCAACACCGTCATCGACTACCAGCGCCGTCAACGCACGACCGCGTTCTCGCAGCTCCCTTCCCCGGAGGGGGAGGAGTGGGAGCCCGAGCTCCTAGCCAGCGGTCCCGAGGCCGAGCCGGAGGAGACAGCACGACGGCGCGAACTGGCCGAGCTGGTCTGGCAAGCGGCACGCGGATTGCCGACCAGCGACTACACTATCCTGGAACTGGCGCTGCGGCACGACCTCACGCCGGCCGAGGTGGCCCGCGTCGTCGGCGTCCGGCGGGGTGCGATCAACACCCGTCTCAGCCGGGTGCGCGACGCGCTGGAGGAGAGCTTCACGGTTCTCCTGGTAGCTCGCCACGGGCGCGAGGACTGCCCTGAACTGGCGCGCCTGCTGGAGGGCGTCGCGCTGCCGCTGGGGTTGACGCCCGAACTCCGGCGCGCGGTTGCACGACACGTCGAGCAGTGCGAAGTGTGCCAGCGCAACCGCCGGGCCGTCAGCGCAGCCGATCTCCTCCCGGCACTGGTGCCGATCCTGCCGGCGCCGGAGGTCCGGGCGCAGATCCGCCAGTCGCTCGAGCAGGCGCTGGCGACGCCAGGCCCGACACCGCACGCTGTGCAGACGCTACGGGAACGGCTCTGGCAGTCGGTTTGGGGGAAGGCGCTCGTCGGCTTGGTTGCGGGGGTTACGGTGCTCGTCTCGGCGGGCTGGGCCTACCTGAGTTGGGGCACCGCACCAGTGACAGTGGAGACCCGGAACTGTCCGCCGCTCGAGCTGCGCTTGGCGGGACCGGCGGTGCTGGCCGGGCGCGCGCTCGGGGTGCCGAGTCTCTTGGCACCGGGGCAGCCGGCGACTTTCCGGCTTCCTGCTGGTGAGTTCGAGGTCCAGGTGAGCGAGCGCGAGGCGACGCTCCGTCTCCTCGGCGTGCCGGTGCGGATCCGAATCCTGGCAGATCTCGCAGCGGTCAACTGGGACGGTGAAGAGCTGCTCGGGCAGGGGCCGAAGAGCCGGCAGGTCACCCGCCCGACGCCACCGACGATCGTGCTCGTCTGCCGCTAGCATCGCGGTGTAACCGGGCCGGGTGCTCGTCCGTTGTATGCGATGAGCACCCGGTCGGCACGTCTCCGGGGAAAGGGGGAGGGAAAAGCAACGGAAGCGAGTTCTGTTTCGTCGAGAACAGGTCGAGCATGACGACGCACCAGGTGGGTGCGCCGCCGTGCGGGAGCGAAGGAGGTTCTGAACCGATGTCCCGCAATGGGAGATGGCTCGTCATGGTGATCATCGCTGGCGCACTCACCGTGGGAGCGTGCGGTGCGCCGGTGACACCGGTTCCGACGACCCCAGCAGTCGTCACACCCCAGGCAGCCAGTACGGGGACAGCGACCGGCTCGAGTAGCAGCACTGCTCCGTCACCGGCAGTGCCGACAGCACAGCCTGCGAGTACTGCCGCAGCTCCAGGCAACGTACTAGGACCGCTTTCGCCCGTCGCGACTGTAGCCTCCGCCCCGAGTTCGACTTCGACGCCGACGGCGACGGCGACCGCGACACCGAGTCCGACACCCACGCCGACTCCCACCCCGACCGCAACGCCGAGTCCGACGCCAACGCCGACGTCCACTTCCACGCCGACGCCGACCCCGACACCGGCGCCGGGCGACGATACGCCGCCGACGACGACTGCGGGGTGCGATCTCACGGTCAACATCGGTCTCCTCGAGACGATACCGGGCACATACCAGGTCACCGTCGGGCTGCACGGTGTGGGAGGGTCGAGCTGCCCAGCTCCGACGACGCTCAGCCTGAGTGTTTCGCCGAGCGGTGCACTGAGCTTCGGTCCGTTGGGATTGGCCTACGAGTACAACGGGACGGCCAGCTGGAGTTGCAGCGGAACCAGCTGCACCGCAGCGGCGACGATCCCCGGCAACCCGCCCGGCACGATGTACCAGGTCGGCTTCCAGACGATGGCGACGTTGTCGGGCGGGGCTGCGCAGCTCTGCGCGACGGTGGCGAACGCTGCGGACACGAACGCGGCCAACGACACCTGGTGCGAGGCGTTGCCGTGAGAAGAGCACCCAGCGTGCGGAACACCGGTCGCCTTGCGCCGCGTGTCGAGTCGCACCAGCCACAAGGAGAACAGCCGGTCGCGGTGGTGCACCAGCCCACTCGGACCGAGCGGGCGCGGCACCGAGCGTCGAGCCGATGCCAGACCGTTCGTCTGGTCGAGAGGAGGAAATGACGATGCGACAGCGGTTCCCCGTCCTGCCGATACTCGTGGTGGCGGCTGCGCTCGCGCTCGCCGCGTGCAGCGGCTCGCTGCTCGGAAACCCGACGCCTATCCCGTCTCCAATCGCCGGGATCGTGTGTCCACCAGGAACGGTCGGCTCGACACTGTCGGTCGGTCCAGGGCAGCCGTTGACGCCCCGGCCATCGCTCGTCGCGTCGTTTCCTTCGGTGTACGTCTACTCTGGTGTCTTGCCGTCCGGACCTCCTGCGGTGGCGAATTGGCCCCAGTTCGTCCTGCATACCTTCAACAATGTCCCTGGGGCTGGGTCAATCGTCGCGGCGTGGGTGACGGTTTGGATGAGGCCGCAGTACGACCATGGAAAAGACTCGATCAATCTTGCCAGTCCAAACAGTGGAAACACTTTCTTCCAGTCGCTCGACGCCTCGACCGCCGTGTCACAGCCGTGGACGACGGCCAACTTTCCGAACGCCGTCCCTATCGTGATGCAGCTGCAACCGGTCGGGCTCAACGTGCTGAACGCGAACGGCTTTCTGGACGTGGTCGTCTTCCACAATCCGTCTGTGGAGTCGCTGCACCTCACGGTGTGTGTACCACTGCCGACGCCGACACCGACCAAGACCCCGCTCGCGCTCACGCCGAGCGGCATAAGTACCGTGACCGGTCCGTCCACAGCGCTGGATGGGGGACCTGCGCCGACCCCGACGCCGACGAAGACACCGACCCCCAAGCCTTCTCCGGTCGGGACGACGTTGGTGGGCGGCAATCCGACCTGCATCCCCGGTGACGAGTGCTGGCCGACGCCGACCCCGACCGTCGTCAAGAAGCCGACGATCGTCGCAAACGTGACGCCGATTACGCTGCCGACGCCGACCCCAACGGCAACGCCGACGCCCACGCCGACACCGACCGCGACTCCGAGCCCGACGCCAATGCCGACTCCCACCCCCACCGCGACGCCGACGCCGGTTCCCACTCCCACGCCGCAGGCTGCGTGCGATATGGTCGCCGACAAGGTTATGCAGCCCACGGGGCAGCCGAACGTCTATACGGTCGTGGTCACGGTGTCGAACACCGGGAGTGGCTCGTGTCCCGCTGGCACCCAAGCGATCGATTACCCAGATCCCAACATCACGCTGAGTGGACCACTGACGATCACCCAGACGGGTGGAACGGTCTCGTGGAACTGTGTCGGCTTCGCCTGCACGGCCCAGAATCCGATCCCGCCCGGGTACATCGCGAACTTCAGCTTCACGGCGACAGTGAGCCAGAAGCCAGCGACCAACTGCGTGCGGGTCATCGTGCCGCAGAGTGCGGACGTCAATCTCGGAAACAACTACTACTGTGTGACAGTGCAGTGACTGCGTCACGATAATCCTGAGATGGTTCCTGGTGCGGGGCTGGCCGATGCATGGGTTGGCTCCGCACCGCGTACACGGGACGAGTACGATCTCCGGCGGAGCGGAAGACGGCCGAGCGCAGGGCGGCAGGGCGAGAGTCGAACGATGCGGATGACGAAGCTGAGACCCGATCGACCGAGTACCACGATCGTCGTGCTGTGCTGCTTGGCTTGGCTCCTCGCTGCCTGCGAGGGGACACTCGTTCCACTGGTGACCCCGAGCCCCCTCGCGGAGCGAGGCGAGACCCCATCACCGGTGGTCTCCGCCAGCCCTTCCCCCGCTTCAGCGCCGGTGACCCAAGCGAGCCCCACGGCGATCGCGTCGAGTCCGATCGCGCCGTCGGAGACAGTGACGGGCGAAACCACACCGGTGCTCGCACCGACCGCTACCGCTCGGCCCACGCCGACCGCCGCGCGCCGACCGACTCCTCCCGCTCCGTCCACCGGCACACTCACCCCAACGAGGCCGGTCGTGCCGGGACCGAGCGAGACACCGACTCCGGTCGGGACTTGCGATCTGGCCTTGGACAAGACGGTCTCACCGCTCGCGGCTGGGATGGCGGTCGTCGTGACCCTCACGGTGCAGCAGCGCGGGACAGCGGTCTGTCCGACCGGTGCCTTGGTCAGCGACCCGCTGCCGGCCGGATTCCAGCAGGAATCGACGATCCGCATCGTCGAGGCGGGCGGTACGGGGGGGTGGCAATGCGACGGCACGATGTGCCGGGCCGGTGAGCCCCTGCCACCGGGCTACCGTGCGACCTTCACGTTCACCGTCAATGGCGAGCCCGGTAGTGCGGCCGAAAATTGTGCGCTCGTTTCAGTCGAAAACGACGCCGATCCGGCCAACGACGCGAGCTGCGTGGCGCTGGGACCTTTCCCCACGCCAGCCGCTACGCCCACTCCGCCGCCGGTCGTCTGCCTCTTCGGTTTCGAGAAGGCGATTCGCCTCGGTGGACCGAGCACGGGAGGACAGTCGGGAAGCGCGACGATGACCATCCGGGTCCGCAACGCTGGCCCAGAGGAGTGCGCGGTGCGCTGGCCGGAGTTCGTGGTGACCGATGTCTTGCCCGCCGGGATGAGCTTGAGCGGCGCGGTCCGCCTGAACGCCGCCGCTTGGAGCTGCAGCACGAGCGAGAAAGCGCTCCAGTGCAGTGGTCCTCCCCCGCAGCCGGGCAGCGAGGTGATCGTGACGGTGGACGTGGCCGTGGCCGCCGAGGCAGAACGGGCGGTGAATTGCGCCACGCTCGATCCGGTCGGGGCACAAGCCTGCGCGGTACCGAGTTTCGGCCGCGGATGAGGACGATCGGCTCGGCGGGCGGCGCGCGGCGTTCCCGCCGGAGCGCCATCGGAGCGGCGGTCATGATGCGCCATGCTGCGCCGGTGTGCCGAGCAGCGGACCGATGCGCGTCGGTCACCGGCGCTGACGCTCGTCATGCTGGCAGGCTGTGCGGCCCGGCGCTTGCGCTGATGATTCGTTCGGAGGTCCGCGTCCGAGAGAGGGTCGAGCAGCTGTGGTGTGGCGATTTTCCATTTGGGTGTCGCGGAGCGGCGAGCGTGTGCTGGAGCCGAGCAGGTTAGTGTGTTGTACTGATACGAACGAGCATCTTCCCAACGAGCGCGGCCGGGGTATACTGGGCAATCTAGGGATGGCGGGAAAGGTCCGTCACACCGAGCTGGGAGCGTCGACGGATCGTGGGGACAGAAGAGAAGCGGGGGGTGACTGTGGAGCACCGGATCCGGATCGAGTACTGCACGAGCTGAGGATATCGAGGACGAGCCACCCGTGCGGTGGAGCTGCTTTTGGACAAGTACGAACTCCAGATCGGTGAGATCGCCTTGGTCCCCTCGTCAGGTGGGCGTTTCGAGGTCGCGGTGGATGGGGAGTTGGTCTTCTCCAAACTGGCTCAGAAGCGTTTTCCGGAGGACGAGGAACTCATCGAACTGGTCGGAGCGCGGATCGGCTCGAACTGAGCGGCTCGACACCTGGCGAGGCGGTGATGCACCGCGAGCGGGAGGTGGAACATGAGCGAGCGATTCACCCCGCTCGTGATCGTACGCGTGCACGAGCTCGCGCTCAAAGGGCAGAACCGACCCTTCTTCAAGCGGGCCCTCTACGAGAACCTGTCCTACGCACTGCGCGACCTACCGGTCTCGCGCATCCAAGAGCGGGCGCTGCGCTTCATCGTGCGTCTGACGGATCCAGCGGCGTGGCCGGAAGTCAGCGAGCGGTTGCGGTGGGTCTTCGGCGTGGCCAATTTCTCGCTGGGACTGGAGACCGCCTTGACGGTCGAAGCGATGGAGCGGGGTCTCGGCGAACTGCTCGATCGGCATGGTCCACCGCAGGGAAGTTTCCGCATCCGCGTCAAGCGCACGAACAAGAGCTTCCCGCTCACCTCGCCCGAGCTCGAGCGTGAGTTGGGGCGCTTCGTCCAGAAGCGGACGGGCGCACCAGTCGATCTCAGCGATCCCGACGTGACCTATACTGTGGAAGTGTTGTACGACCGGGCGTTGGTGAGCGGCGATGCACTCCCTGGCCCGGGTGGGCTCCCGATCGGCGTGAGCGGGCGGGTGGTCGCCCTGCTGTCCGGTGGCTTCGATTCGCCGGTCGCGGCCTACCGTCTGATGAAGCGGGGCTGCTTCGTCACGTTCGTGCACTTCCACGCCTATCCGTACGTCCGACCGATCTCGATCGAAAAGGTGGTGGAACTCGCTCGTCGCCTCTCGCGCTTCCAACCGCCCAAGAATCGCTTGATGATCGTCCCGATCGGCGACGCGCAGCGCGTGATCGCGCTGGCAGCCGAGCCGTCGCTGCGCGTGGTCCTGTACCGGCGGCTCATGCTCCGGATCGCCACGACGATCGCCCACGAGGAAGGCGCGGGTGCGCTGGTCACTGGCGAGAGCTTGGGACAGGTCGCCTCGCAGACGCTGGAGAACATGCGGGCGATCGGCGCGGTGACCGATCTGCCGCTCTTGCGCCCGCTGGTGGGGAACAACAAGGACGAGATCATCGCCGAGGCAGTGCGGATCGGGACCGAGCCGATCTCCCGCGTTCCCGACGACGACTGTTGCACGGTGTTCGTTCCCCTGCATCCGGCCACGCGCGTCTCGCTCGAGCAGGCTGAAGTGGCCGAGCAGGCCTACGATGTCGCGGCGCTGGTGGAGCAGTGCTTGGCTCGCCGAACCGTCTACGAGGGTGACCCGCTGCGTTGGGATCCGCTGGCGGCACTGGCGGCTGCGACGGCCTGACGAGCCTCGTGGCAGCGGTGGACCAGGAGAGCGAGGCCGCACACGGCGATACAGCCGCTCATGACCTCCGGTCCTGCCCATGCGATGAAGGTGGGAGCGCGCAGACTCTGGAACGTATCCCAAAGCGTGTGCCAGGCGACTGCCAGCCGAAAGGTACCAGCGTTGCTCGCGTCAGTCCGGCACGACCGTGCCGCACTGGTCCGCGCCCGAGCGTCCCGGTGAGCAGCGCGGTCCAAGCCGCATACCCCGCGGGCAAGCGAAGAGCGCGAACCAGCAGCACGAGCTCGGCGACGCCAATATTGTCGCGCGAAGCGATGAGCGCGGTGAGAGCGACAACCGCAGGTCTCGATCGCCGCAAAAACCCATGCCGCTGGCCAGACCGAACAGGAGCCCGGCCATCTCCGAGCGGTAACGCCAGTGTAAAAAAGACGAGTGGCGTGACGAGCTCAGCACTTTCCGCGATGAAACCCACGAGCAGGTCCGGATAAAAACCGAGTTGATGGTAGATATCCGATTCGAGCGTGTCGGCTTCGAGGATCCCCCATGCTCCGCCCCAGAGAACGTTGCAATCGACGTCACTCGGCGGGATCGGCTCGGGAAGAGGATGCTCGTAAGACCAGAGCACGAGCATGATCGAGACGAGGAATGCGCCGATCCGCCAGACGACTGAAACGAGAGATGCGGGTTCTTCGTCACGAGGGGCACAAGCCCGAGAGCAGCACAGAGGAGGACACGACTGAAGAGAATCTGCAACCGTGCCTGCTGTGCCGATCGCGGGATCAGCATTGCCTGTTTCCCCTTGCCGTCGAGCGTTTGCAGCTCGAACCGAGGGTCGGTCCGCCGTCCCCGAGAGACCTGTGGACACCTGCAGAATGCGATCGGCATGACTGGCGAGTGGTTGGTGCCGAGCCTCGCGCAGCGCCCCAGCCTGAGCAAAGTCGTTTTCGACAGTCGTTCCATTATTGAACCAGTGCGTACGAGGAAACCGGCGAAAATGCGACGACCAGTCGCTCGTGGAGCGAGGCAGCGGCTCTGCTGCCGACACAGCGCGAACGGTCGTTCCTGGTCACGACGTGTCCCGGCGGTCGATCGGGGGAGCGGCGGCCACGTCTCGTCGCGGGGTGCGGACACAGGGGTGGTAGGCACCAGGTTTCGACAGCAGCTGGTCGAGGTGTCGGGTACGGACGGTGGAGTCCGCAGTGGAAACGGTGGACGGCCCGCCTCGGCGGGCAGACTCGAGCAGGTCGTGCGACGGTCCAGCCAGGCGGCTTCAGTGGCGGGAGAGGAGCGCGACGATCGTCTGCTCGACCTCGGGTGGGAGTTCCAACGCGAACCCTTCGGGGGTGAGAAGATGGCCGTTCTCGGTGTGTCCGCTGGCCACCGGGACGAGTTCGCCGCCCTCCAGGCGCCAGAGCGTGAAACCGGCCTCGATCTTCCCGTGATAGGGGAGAATCTCCAACACGTAACCGTCACCGGAGAGCGTGACCGGTCGAAAACGGTGCTTCTTGAGCTGGTCGAGCAAGCGCGCAGCGAGCTTGTTCACGAACCGCGTGCTCCTTCACGAGTCGGTCGACGATCGGGTCCAGGTACGGCCGGTAACGAGGCCGCTCTCGCCGCCGCAGCCCCGCTCGGCTCACCCATTGTACCGTCTCGGGGCGAGCAGAGCGCCCTCGGGCAGCGCGGCGGGCGACGAAGGAGACAGGCGCGCGATCTTCCTCGAAGTCCAGCGCTGTGGCACGGCTCGACTGGTCACGTCGTGCTCGTGGGGTCGGATTCTGGTGGATCGCTCGCCGCACCGTCGGCAGTCGGTGTCGCTGCCAGCCGATCCCGCACCGCCGTCGTCAGGTCGACACCGGTCACCGCGCTGAACCCCTCGACGAGTTGCTGGACGATGACCGGGAGCTGCGTCGCGTAGCGCCCGAGTGCGCTCGTGCCATCGCCTCCCGTGCCAGCGTCGAACACGACCACCCGCTCGACTTGCGCCAAGGGGCGTGCCGCGGCTTCGACGACTTTGGGGAGCTGCTCGACGAAGGCTTGATACATCAGCAACTGCATCGCGATGGGGCCGTATTGATTGAGGGCCTGGGCGAGCGCGCGCTTGCCATCAGCTTCGGCGAGGAGAGCAGCGCGTTGGCCCTCGGCTTGGGCGAAGAGTTCGGCCTGGAGGGCTTCAGCCAGTGCCTTTTTGGCTTCCGCTTCGGCTTGACCGATTTGGCGGATGCGAGCGGCTTCCCCAGCGCCCACCAGTTCCCGCTCGCGGGCTTCCGCTTCCGCCCGGACGACCTGAGCCTGGCGTTCTCCCTCGGCCCGCAGGATGGTGGCCTCTCGCTCCGCCTCAGCGCGGATGATGGTGGCGCGTCGTTCCGCTTCAGCGCTCTTGAGGACGGTCGCTTCCAATTCCTTCTCGCGACGGCGGGCTTCCGTCTCCTGGACGGCGATCGCCGCCTCCGTGCGAGCCAGTTCGACCTGTTGCTCGGCCACGACAACTTGGCGCCGTGCCTCGGCCTCGGCGAGGGGACCAGCTTGGGCCGCGCGGGCGCGCTCGGCTCGCACCTCTGCCTCGTAACGGGCCTTGCGCACTTCCGCTTCCTTTTGCGCTGCGGCGATTTCCGCCTCAGCCATGGCTTCGGCGATGGCAGCCTGTTGGAGCGCTTGTGCCCGCCGGACCCGTGCGTCGCGCTCGGCTTCCGCTTTGCCGACCTCGGCATCGCGCTTGACCTCGGCGGTCCGCCGCTGACCGAGCGCATCCAAGTAGCCCTGCGGGTCGCTGATCTGTTGGATGGTCAGGACATCGATCTCGATTCCCATGCGGGAGAGATCCTGCGCCGACTCGGCGGCGAGGCGCTGCGCGAAGGCTTGCCGGTCGGCGTTGATCTGCTCGACCGTCAGGGTGCCGAGGATCGAGCGCAAGTGCCCTTCCAGGGTCTGGAAGATGACGCTCCGGATCTGGTCTTGCTCCATACCGAGGAAGCGCTCGATCGCGTTCATCAGCATCTGGTCGTCGGAACCGATCTTGACGTTGGCGACGGCGTCGACCGAGACCGGGACACCTTCCTTGGTATAGGCGGAGGCGATCTTGAGGGGGATGGTCATGACGTTGAGGGAGAGGAAGTCGACGCGCTCGAGAATCGGGATACGGATACTCGAGCCGCCTTTGATCAGGCGATAGCCCACGATGCGCCGTTCCCCAGTCGTCGGGTCGACGATGGTGCGCCGGCGTCCGGAGAAAACGGCGACCATGTTGGGCGGCACCTTGATGATGTTGCGGCTGACGATCGCGAGGAGCGCGACGAACGCGAGAAAGACGAGCAGGACGGCGAAGAGTGCCTGGAAGACATCGGGGAGAGGGAAATTCATCGGGACTCTCCTCTCGCGTCAGGGCCCTCGACAGCAGTCGCGTGCTGCAGGGGATCGACCAAAAGGACGGTTCCAGTCAAGCCGCTGACACGGACCAGCTGACCAGCGGGGATCGCCATTCCGCGAGAGCTGCGGGCGAGATACTGGCGAGTTCCGGTCGGACTACTGATCACGACGTAGCCCGGTTGGTCGGCCGCGATCGGGACGGTCACTTCGCCGGTGCGACCGAGGAGATCCTGGAGCGAGAATTCGGTGGTCGCCTGTTGCCGGTAGAGGAGAGCGACGAGCAACCAAGCGGCCAGACCGAAGGCGAGACCACTGCCTGCAGCGACGAGGGCGCCCCAGAGGACCGGTACACGGAAGAAGGTCATGAGGAGCCCGGTCGCACCGAAGGCAGTCAGCGCGACGGCGATCACTTTGCCGTTGAAGGGCCCGACGCCGTCGTCACCGACGTCGAAGATGTCCGCGATCTCGCCGACGAGAACAGTGAGCGCCAGGAAGGCGAGACCGACCAGTGCGATGACGAGATAGGCGATCGCGAGCACGCTCACCGCAAAAGCTCCCGAATCGGCTAAAGTGTGCCCGGCTGCAGCCGCTCGGTCAAGGTGACGGTACGGTCGGCCTGGTCGAAGAACTGCTGAGCGGCACGGTGGAGCCGAGTGCTCGGCCGCCGATCGCCCGGCCCTCCAGGACGACTGCGACCTGGCCGTGCGCTCGTCCGCACGTGCTGGACGGTCGCCCCTGGCTGGCTCGTCT
>OGCH01000450.1_pt1 | contig 21457 bp, 15 predicted proteins | sample 1570111 | NCBI WGS metagenome assembly OGCH01 (sample SAMN03436243, study PRJEB24508) | hot springs metagenome | biome: Desert Springs; feature: Hot Springs; material: Water | place: USA: Great Boiling Spring, Nevada | collected 2008-12-01 | depth 0 m m | reverse complement strand
GACTCCCACCCCAGATCCCTGGCGGGATTTGCCGCCGATGGCCCGTATCGGGCAACCGGTACCCGTCGCGAGTATCGGTGGCCTCCTCGGAACGCTCACCCCGTATGCCTTCGCCGGTAACGCTCTCGCGGGCGCGGCACCGGCAGATTCCGATGCCGTCGCGCACCTGTCCCTCCCAGCGACTGCCGCTGTTCTCTACGGAACGCAAAGTGGTTCCTCGATGGGCCGCATCTGGCTGAACCCGTCCAGCCCGGTGCAGCGCATCGTGCTCGTCGCCGAAGGGATGACCAATCCAGGATCGCTCGCGCCGATCCTGCGCATCGGCATCAATGGCTTGACGGTCTGGGAAGGTGTGAGCCCCTTCCCACGCGGCGAGTGGAGAACCTTCGCTTGGGTGATCGACAAATCCCAGCTCCTCGCCGGTTCGCAATTGACGATTTCGCTTTCGCTCGCCACCCCGGGAGACTACGGTACCGAACCGTGGGTGGCTCTCGCGACCGTCACCGTGTACGTCGATTCCTAATGGAGCGGCAGAGGTAGGGTCAGCTCAACCAGCGCGCGAGCGCGGAGACGAGTGGACCCAGCACGAGCGCGGGAAGGAACGAGGCCACGCGGATCCGTCCCAAGCCGAGCAAGTTGATCGCGATCCCGATCATCATCACGCCGCCGACACCGGTCACCAGGAGGATGCGCGGGTCATTGGCGGGATCAGGGAGCAGTTGGGCCAGAGCACCAGCTGCGAGCGAGACGCCTCCCTGATAGAGCAGGATCACGAGGATGGAGAACCCGACCCCGACCCCATACGCACTGGCGAGGGCGACACTGGAAATCCCGTCCAACGTCGCCTTGATGACCAACAGTGTCGCGTCACCGGTCAGGCCATTGTTGAGCGAGCCGATCAGCGTCATCGGTCCCACGCAGAAGAGCAGGCTCGCGGCCACGAATCCCTCGGTGAACGATCCGCCGCCACCCACGCGCCGTTTGATCCAGTTTCCCAGCGTTTCGAGCCCCTCCTCGACGCGCCACCACTCGCCGAGCAGTCCACCCAGTACGAGTGTCACCAGCCCGAGGACGACGCCATCGAAACGCCCGACCGTCGCTTTTCCGAGACTTCCAGCCATGGAGAGCGCGATGAAGACGGTCGTGAGGCCGACACCTTGGACAGCGATTCGTTGCATGCGTTCCGGTAAGCGACCGTGGAGAAGAAGACCGAAAGTGGTTCCGACTGCTACCGTCGTGGCGTTGATCCATGTGCCGCTGGTCCGTGACCAGAAATCTGCGAACTCCATCACCGCCCCATTCTCTTGACCGTACCAACTCTCTTCTTTACTTCTTTCCGCTTCGGTGACGTGCTACCCCCTGCCGTGCGCTACCGGCAGGGCGAGGAGCGTGCTTGCTCGCCTGGAGCGAGAGCCTACCGCACCTGACCGGCTCATGGTAGTGTCAGCCGCGATGGCGAAATGGAGGATGCGCAGCGATGACCGACGCACACGATGCGATCGCTCGCTATCGAAGCAATCTTCAGGACGAGATCGATAGCGCCGCGTTGTATCGAGCTCTGGCTGAAGCGGAGCGATCGCCGGAGCTCCGGGAGGTCTTTCAGCGGCTGGCAACCATGGAGGAGGAGCACGCCCGATTTTGGGAACGGAAACTCCGCGAACTCGGTGTGCCACTTCCCCAGCTCCGCCCAAGCTGGCGCACGCGTGTCCTCATCGCGATCGCACGGCATTTTGGTGCGGCGCTGGTCCTCCCGACTGTCACCGCGCGGGAATGGGCTGACCAGGCTAAGTACGATGCGCAGCCCGAAGCTGCGGCGACTCCGTTGCCAGCGACCGAGCATCAGCATGCGCGCTTGCTCCAGTTGATCGGGCGCGAACGGCCGAGCGGTCTCCCAGGGAGCGCGCTAGCCGTCTTGGAGGGCCGTCACCGTGCTGTCGGAGGAAACGCGCTGCGCGCTGCTGTGCTCGGTGCGAACGATGGACTCGTGTCCAACCTGAGTCTCGTCATGGGGGTGGCCGGTGCTGACTTGGCTCCCAAAGCGATCCTCCTGACCGGCATCGCCGGTCTCTTGGCTGGTTCGCTTTCCATGGCGATGGGCGAATGGCTCTCCGTGCAGAGTGCGCGGGAGCTCTTCGAGCATCAGATCCGGATCGAGCGCGAGGAACTCATCGCGTTCCCGGAGGAAGAGCGTGAGGAACTGGAATTGATCTATCGTGCGAAGGGACTCCCGCCCCAAACGGCTCGCGAGTTGGCCGATCGGCTCATTCGCGAGGGAGCGCCAGCACTGGAAACGCTGGTTCGCGAAGAACTCGCGATCGACCCGGAGGAGCTGGGTGGATCGGCTTGGGAAGCAGCGGTCGCCTCCTTTCTGCTCTTTTCGGTTGGGGCGATCGTCCCAGTACTTCCCTATTTCGTGTGGGGAGGATGGCGAGCCGCTCTCGCCAGCATCGTCGCGAGTACGCTCGCGCTGTTCGTACTGGGTGCGGGAATCACGGTCATTACCGGGAGAAGCGCGCTCCGGTCTGGTCTCCGCCAAGTCGCGATCGGGTTGGCTGCGGCGGCTCTTACCTTCGGTGTGGGGCGCCTCTTCGGCGTCGCAGTGGGAGGATGAGCGGGAGGAAAAGAGTCTGCTCCTCCCGCTCATCCTCTCGCGAGTTAGGCAGGTACGATGTTCTGATTGAGTCTGAACAGATTATTGGGATCGTACTTCTGTTTGAGCGTCGTGAGGCGCGGATAATTCAGCCCATACGCTGCCCGAACGCGTGCCGATCCCTCGTCGGCCAGCTCGTTGACGTAGACTGCATCCGGCAGAGAGGGGAGTAAATCCCAGGTCTCTCGAATCCAGCGCGTGTTGTCTCTATCATCAGCTGGGTCGGTCCAGATGCCTAGGGCGGTCAGGGACCATGAACGCTGGCGATGGGGGAAAGCAGTATCCGATGGTCCGACACGCGCGACCGCACCGCCGAGCCGCACAAAGAGCATGAGACTCTGCGGTGAAGGGACAGCCTGGTAGGCTGCAGCGAGCGGCTCGATGATTTCAGGTGCCAATTCATCGAGGAGGTTGGAGCGTGCGTAGTACCGTAATCCGATCGGAGCGATCTGATCCATCATGGATTGCAGAGCGGTATAGGGAACACGAACGAGTTCCTCGAAGATCGGAAGTCCGATCGCGCGGAACGGTGCGATCTGGCGGACCGCCTCCGGTTCCGACGCGGTCGAAACGAGCGTGAGGGCGGCCAGCGGAATTCCTTCGGGCGTGTGGAGAAACGCAAAAGTGCCTGTCAGTGAATCGGGCGAGCGCACGAGCAGTTCTTCCCCTTTACCGAAGACGGTCGCTGCCTCTTGAATCGGGTAGGCGATCTGCGCGACCGTGACGAGCGGGCCAATCTCGTCCAGCCGGTAATCGAATGCCGTCACGACACCGAAGTTTCCCCCGCCGCCACGGATGGCCCAAAACAGCTCGCTGTCGCTCTCGGGCGCAGCCCGCTGGAGCGCCCCATCGGCGGTGACGACATTGGCTCCCTGGAGATGATCGATCGTGAGTCCGAACTGGCGAGCGAGCCAACCGATACCCCCGCCAACGGTCAGTCCAGCGATGCCGGTGTGCGATACCTGTCCACCGGTTACCGCTCGTCCGTACTGTTGTGTTGCGGCGTCCAACTCGCTCCAGCGGAGTCCCGCTTCGGCCCGTACTGTCCGCGCGGTGGGATCGATCGTGATGCGCTTCATCGCTGAAAGATCCAGAACGAGTCCACCATCGCATGTCGAATGACCGGGGAAGCTATGTCCACCGCCCCGGACGGCGAGGAGAATGTCGTACTCGCGGGCGAACGTTACCACGCGTTGGACATCTTCCGCCGTGCGGCAACAGGCGATCAAGGCAGGGCGACGATCGACCATCGCGTTCCAGATCACCCGAGCTTCCTCGTACTCCGGTGAGTCATCCTGGAAGACTCTGCCCTGCAATGATTCGTTCAAGCGACGGACGGACTCTCGGGCAATGCTCTCTCGCTCTCCATCGAGCCGGCGTATGTCGATTGTCGACGACACAGTACACCTCCGAAGGGTCGTCGGAACGCACGAGGGTGAAGCGATCGTGACCCCCGGATCACACGACCGAGCACCCGTATGGCAACGATACAGGTTCGCCAGCGTCCCTTCTTGTCCAGCTGGTGCTCAAAGTCTCGTCACTCGCGGAGAGGAACATGCAGACGTGGCCGCTCTTCGTAGGTCGCCATCTCGATCGTCTGGACGACATAAGTGGCCTCGGGTGACGTCGAGGCTGCGGCCACATTTCCGTAGCGATCCATGGCCACGATGTTCATCACGGTGTCAGCCTCTGCATAGGGATCGTCGAGGCGGCGGAGATCGAGCATCGCTTGGCGGAGGGCTTCCTCGAGTGGCAAGCCGAAGCGAAGGAACATGACGACACTATGGGCAGTGGCGCAGCGGATCGCCATCTCGCCGCGTCCAGTACAAGCGGCAGCACCATACCGGTTATCGGCATAATTACCAGCTCCGATGATGGGGGAATCGCCGAGCCGTCCGGGCCACTTGAATCCCCAGCCGCTCGTGGACACCGCGCAGGCGATATTCCCTTCGAGATCGCGAGCGATCACGTTCGTGGTGCCGAAAAGTTCGCGGTGCAAGAGTTCAGTCCAGCGACGAACGACCGCCATGTACAGCTGGTAGCGGTCCTCGTAGACGTTCTGTTCGGGAGCGAGTCGCCCTTCGATCACCGCACGCCAGATCGCTTCAGCTTCCGCAGTGAGCAAGTTGGCAGGCTGGAAGCCGTGCGTCCGGGCGAACAGTTCCGCTCCTTCCCCGACCAGCATGACATGCGGTGTGCATTCCATGATTCGGCGGGCAACCTCGATCGGATGGGGATAATGCTTGAGCGCGCCGACTGCACCGGCGGCCAGCGTCCGGCCCTCCATGATGCTGGCATCGAGTTCGACTTCGCCGAGGATATTCGGGATACCGCCAGTTCCGACTCCCTGGTCGCGGAGATCGTCCTCGACGGCTTTGACCGCAGCGATCGCTGCCTCGAGGGCACTGCCGCCACCCCGCAAAATCTCGATGGCTCGTGGGAACCCGACCGCAGCGTTGCGGCTGCCGACGACGATACCGCGGATCTCCTCCGGCATCTTACCCCCTCAGCGTTCCGTTCCAGTCGCCCCGTGGGCTGCGCGCTCGAATTCGTCACGCCACCAGCGGAGGTACAGCACGCCATCATCAGCACTGCTCACGGCGTCGATCGGGATGTCGAGATCGTGCGGTGGAAGACCGTACCGGACGCGGACGTGGAGCAGCCGACCGCTGGGAATCCCGGCACAGAGGTCCTGCAAGTGCCCCACTCGTTCGCCCTCGGTAGTGACGACCGCTGCTCCACGGTGGAGAACGGCATGAGCCTGATCGATCGTCCGGACAATCTCACCGAGCTCGATCACCTCAGGAGAGGGCGGCGGCTCAGAGAGGGAAGCTGGTGGTAGCCAACCGGGAATGAAGAAGGGGCTCGCCCGTTCTCCGGTCAGCCGCCAGGCTATTTCGCCCGTGTAGAGTTCGCGATGAAACTCCGGGAGCTGCTCGAGTTCGCGGCTCGTGTGGCGAAGGATCAAGCGCGTGCCGGTTTCCTCTAGTCCGATCGCATCGAGCGGTACGACGAGACTATGCCGGAGAATCAGCCCGCGCCGGATGACGAGCGCGTTGACCCGCAGTCGCTGCGGATCGATGAGAAGCCACTCGACGGTGCCAGCTTCCTGTCCGTCACGAGTCCACAGCCGATCGCCGAGACAAACACGCATGCTCTCCCTCCCCGCTCCGCCGATACGCTGCCCATTCTAGCGGGGATCGTACTTGCCTGGGAAGGAGACGGAATGCACCCGGAGGCGCAGACGAGCGGTGCCGCGGTGAGACAGCGCCTGCAATGAAGAGCGCGAAGCGTTACCGGGTCGTTGCTTGGTCGAGAGATGCCTGCGGGGACCGGGACCTGACGAGGCGGTCGGTACAGGGATGTCGTCGATATCTCCGTTCGGTCATGACTGAAGAAGAGCGGGAGCCTCTGGGCACGCAGTGCGTTGGAGACATGCCGGATGAGGATCCGCGGACTCGTGAAGTGCCGATCGTTGCGGGATCAGCGTGCAAAGCGTACGATCGGAGCGCAGCATGTCAGGTCGAGCGAGGAGGTGACAGGGAAAGAAGTTATGCGACGATTCGCTCCGTGGTTGTACGAGGGTAGCATGGCCGCCTTGGCTATCATCGCAGTCTGGCTGCTCACGCTGCCAGAGACGCTGGCGGTGGAAAGGGCGAGCCAGGCGATCTGGGCGGTCTTCGTCGCTGATTACGCCTGGCGTCTCGCTCGGGCGCGCGACCGGCGACGGTTCGTGCGGGCGCACCTGATCGAACTGATCGCGATCCTCCCGTGGGACTGGTTCCGGCTCGCTCGCGTCCTCCGGTTGGTGCGACTGCTCCGCGCGGGTGTCTGGTTCTGGCGCGCGACCCGGGAGCTGCGCGCCATTGCACGCCAGAACGGGCTCGGCTATGTCCTCATGACGGCGAGCGCGTTGGTCGCGCTCGGTGGCTTGGTCCTGCGTCTGGTCGAGCCCGGCGTCCGGAGTTATGGAGAGGCGCTCTGGTGGGCGATCGTGACGGTTACCACGGTGGGCTACGGTGACATCGCGCCCCGCACACCGGCTGGTCGAGTGGTCGCGGTCGTGCTGATGCTGATCGGGATCGGCGTCATCGGGATGTTGACGAGCAGCCTCGCCAGTTACTTTCTCGGGACGCGCCAGCGAGCTGGACATCCCACGATCGAGCATATCCGCGAGCGGCTGGCTGGCTGGGAGGAGATGAGTCGAGTCGAGCGGCGTCAGCTCGCTGCGTTGCTGTGGATCCTGGCTGACGAGAACGACCTGCCGCCGGAACTCGCCCGATCAGCGGAAATCGTGCGAGAGGGTGCTGACGCGAGTCGGTTGCCCACTGAGCGGTCGGCCGAGCGGACGCACTTCCTCAGCGACCAGGCTCACTAGTGCTCCCTCGCGCTCGACACGCCCATCGATCACCAGCACCGGTTGCCGACGGAGCAGCGCGCGGTGCTGCTCGCGCACGGCGGGTGGGACGATCACGTTGACGAGTCCGGTCTCGTCTTCGAGCGTGAGGAAGAGGACGCCGCGTGCCGTCGGGGGTGCTTGCCGGCAGATGACCAGGCCGGCGACTCGTACGTTCGCACCTGGTGGCAGCGTGCGGAGTCGCGCGGCGGGGATGACGCGGAGAATCCGCCGTTGGGCGCTGTAGAGCTCCATGAGATGCCGGTCGAGGCAGAAGCCGAGAATAGCGTAGTCGAGGAAGGTCTGCTCGACTGTGTCGAGCTCGGGCAGCTCGACCGTCGGTTCGGCAAGGTCGAGGAGGCGAGGACACTCTGGGCGCTCGGTTGCGACGGCGAGGAGATCCCACAAGAGTTCGCGCCGGCTGCGACCAGGTGCCAGCCGATCGAACGCGCCGACGAGGACGAGTGCCTCGACTTGCTCGGGGGTGAGTTGCGCCCGGCGGACGACGTCCGCGGCATCCCGGAAGGGCTCCTCGCTCCGCGCGGCGACGATCCGCTCGGCGGCCGTACGCCCCACGCTCCGCACGGCGGCGAGACCGAGTCGCACCGGTCCCCGAACCGGATCGCCCGCGAGTGTCATGCCTACCGCGCTCATCGTGACATCCGGTGGGAGCACGTGGATACCGCGTCGCAGCGCGTCCCAGATCAACACCTCCGGTGCATAGAAGCCCATCGGCTGATTGTCGAGGAGCGCACAGAGCAGGGCTGCCGGATAATGGGCGCGGAGCCAGAGTGTCTCGTAGGCCGTGCGAGCGAGTGCAGCGGCATGACTCTTGCAGAAGCCGTATTCGGCAAAGGCAGCGATCTGCTCGAAGATCCGCTCGGCTACCCGACGCGCAACCCCGTTCCGCTCAGCGCCGGCCAGGAAATCGCCGCGCAGTGCCTCCATCGCGGCGCGCGAGCGCTTGCTCCCCATCGCCCGGCGGAACGCATCGGCTTGCCCAGCCGTCATCCCGGCGATCGCCATGGCGACCTCGAGGACCTGTTCCTGGTAGAGGATGACGCCGAGCGTCTCGCGCAGGATCGGCTCGAGCTTAGGGTGGAGATAGCGGACCGGCTCCAGCCCGCGTCTTCGCCGGATGTAGGGATGGACCATCCCGCCTTGGATCGGGCCTGGCCGGATGATCGCGACCTGGGCGATCAGGTCTTCGAACCGTTCGGGGTGCGTTCGCGGCAAGCTCTGCTGCTGGGCACGACTCTCGACCTGATACGTGCCGATCGTATCGGCCGTCTGCAGCAGACGATAGACGGCCGGATCGTCGAGCGGTAACCGCTCGAGATCGATGCGGACACCGCTCGCCTGCTCGATGAGCGCGAGCGCCTGGTGGACGACCGAAATCGCCCGGACGCAGAGCACGTCGGTCTTGATGAGTCCAGCCTCCTCGATGTCCCGCTTGTCCCAGCCGAGCACGACACGGCCAGGCATGCGCGATGGCTCGACGGTGGTGAGCTCGACGACCGGCCGGCCGGCGATCACCATTCCCCCGACGTGGACGGAAAGATGACGAGGGATGTCCTCGAGCTGTGGGGCCAAGCGCACCAGCCAGGCGAGTCGGCGACGGAGGTCGGGCGAGAGGCGAGGCGCCAGCGCGCGGGCGAGTACCGCAAGCGGCTCGCCGAGTCGCCCCTGGCTCTTGGCTAACTCGTCGACGATCTCCGTGGGAAGCGCGAGGACGCGCCCCAGATCGCGGATGGCACTGCGAGCCTGGAACGTGACGTAATTGCAAACCATCGCCGCGTGCTCGATCCCGTAGGTCGCGTAGACGTACGCGATCGCTCGCTCGCGATCGTCGAGGCCGAAATCGATATCGATATCCGGCATCGAGGGGCGTTCCTCGTTGAGGAAGCGCTCGAAGAGCAAGCGATGGGCCAGGGGATCGACCTGGGTGATGCCGAGGCAATAGGCGACGAGCGAATCGGCTGCTGAGCCGCGACCTCGGCCACGGAAGCGATTGGCGAGATCGGCACAAATGAGAAAGAACTCGGCGACGCCGAGTCGTTCGATGACGCCGAGTTCGTGCTCGAGCTGGCGCACGACCGGCTCGCTGAGCTGGCCATAGCGTCGCTGCGCTCCCTCGTACGCCTGGCGCCGCAAGACCTGCATGGGCGTCTCGCCGGGTGGTACGAGATGGGGCAAGGGTGGGAAACGCACCTGCCGGAAATCGAGCGAGACCTGGCAGCGTTCAGCGATACGGAGCGTGTTCGCGAGAGCCCCCGGCAGGGAGCGGAACCGTCGCGCCATCGTCGCTGGTGCGACGAGCCGGTACGCTGCCGATGTCTTGCGGGCCGGATGGGGCAGATCGACCGTGATACCTTCGCGGATGCAGACGAGGATGTCCTGCAAACGCCAGCCCTGTTCGTCGAGATAATGGACGTTCCCGGTGGCGACGAACGGCAGGCCGGTCGCGTTCGCGAGCGCAGCCAGCTCGGCACAGCGCTCGCGGTCTCCGCGTTCACCGTGGTCCTGGAGCTCGACGAAGCAACGCTCCGGACCGAAGATGCGAGCGAGCCAGCCGGCACGCGCGAGTGCGCCCGCTCGATTCCCCTCTGTCAGGGCGCGTGCGAGTGGGCCCTGACGGCAACCGGTCAGGACGATGAGGCCATCGTGGTAGTCGACGAGCCAGCGCCAGGGGAGCGCCACCGCTCGCCGCGCGGGCGAGCCCGCGAGCGCAGTGTCCTCGCTGCCCGGCCCCTCGGGTGTCGGCCAACCGAGTCGCGCCGCCGAGAGGAGACGCGCGAGCGTCGCGTAACCGCGCTCGTCCTCGGCGAGGAGCGTGAGGTGGCTCCCGTCTTCCATCGTCACTTCAGCCCCGATCACCGGATGGAGACCGGCGCGCTCGGCTGCGCGAGCGAAGCGGACGGCCCCGTGCAGCGCATCGTGGTCAGTGAGCGCCAGGTGCTCGTAACCGAGTTCAGCCGCTCGTTCGACCAGTTGCTCGGGCTGGCAAGGTGCGTCGAGGAGCGAGAAACAGGAATGGGCATGGAGTTCGGCGTAGGGTGCACCCATCCTGCGCTCCTCTCTTCAATCGAGTCGTCCGACGAGTCGCCAGGCCGGTCGTTCGGACGCGCTATCGCGCGCGAGGTGGTCGCGGGCGAGCAGCAGCCGCTGGCCATCGGCCAGTTCGACCCAGATCGTCCGACGGTGGCGTTCCACCGGCCACCAGAGATCGAGCCGCTCGTAGAGGCCACCGCGCCTGATGGGGATCCAGCGCTCACCGAGCCAGAGCCACCAGCCGCTCGGGCGGCGCGCCAGTCGCACCGGCTCGCCGTGGAGCGGATGCGCAGCGAGATTCCTCGTACCCTGGACGCGCCAGCGGAGTTCCGGAAGCGGAGCGACAGGCACGTGCTCGAGTAGGCGGACGACTCGCCCTCGAGCGAACCGCTGCGCGGCCTGCCAGAGACGCTCGCGTTCGGCAGCCCGTGCTGGTGTCTCGTCGAAGAGCGCTGGCTGACGTGCGTGCACGGGCGCGTGTTCCTCGACCGTGAGACGGAGCAGCACGATCGGGCGAACGACAGTGATACCGGTGAGCAACGACCAGACGACAGCAAACAGATCAGGCGCTGTCCGGAGCGGCCGGGGCAGACGACGGAAGCGCGAGACTGTCCGATCGGCTTCCTCGACCAGTTCGAGCTGGATACTGCGAGCAGCGTGATCGAGCGCAGCGAGCGCATCAGCGATCTGTTGGCAGAGCGAACGGAACACCGGCTCGAGAACATCCTGCGTTGCGACCGGTGGCTCGAGCGCGCGCTCAGCGCGGAGGGGAGCGAGCGGTGTCCGACCGTGGAACGGAGTCGGGTCGTCTCCGCGGGACAGGCAATGCGCCAGCACGATGTCGGCTCCAAAACGCCGGCGCAGGCTCTGGAGCGGGAGATCGGCGAACTGGCCGATGGTCACGATGCCGAGCGCGCGGAGCCGATCCTGGACGCGGGACGGCAACGGAAGCCACTCGAGCGGCAGTGGGCGAAGGAAGGCGCGCGTCTCCGGTTCTGGAACGACGATCACCTCGTCCGGAGTCGCGAGCCGGGCAGCCAGCCGAGCGACCCAGGGCGTCGCGGCGATCCCGATCCGGCCAGTTCCCCCAGCACGCACGACCGTGGCGAGGACTGCTCGTCCATACCGATCCTCGTCACCATACTGGAGCCGGATACCGCTCGCGTCGAACCAGACTCCCCGCTCTTCCGTGTCTTTCTGGATCGCTGGCGTGAGCAGAGCGAGGAGTTCATCGAGCGGTCGGTGCGGCCAGCGATCGATCGCCAGATAGCCAACGGGCACGGATCTCCTCCTCCAACTGGGACCAGAGCGACGGATCGTACTGGAGACGCGCGGCTGCTCGCTCACGTGTTCGCCCGAGGACGGTCTCAGCGAAAACCAGGCCGAGCGGATGCGGGTGGATGACGCCGAGCGCCAGGCCGAGATCGATCCGTTCGAGCGCGACCCGCACTCCCTCGCGCAGGCACAACTCGATCGGTACCGGTGGATCGCGCGGTGGCCACAACGGACCACGCTCGATGCGGACATGGACGCGCAAGCCCTCGGGCAACGCTTGCGCGGCGAGCGGTCCAGGTCGGACGAGCTGGGTGAGCGGCTCGAGCCGGAGTCGTACCTGTGCCGCGGCGAGCGCGCTCGTATCCACTCGATCCCGGACGACGACCAATGCCGTCGGCCGACCGCGCAGGAGCGGCCGGAGCTGGCGGAGACCACGGTCGAGTGCCGACTGCAGCGCGCGATGCGGTGGGAGATCGAGTACGACCAGGTCGAGCGCTCCGGACAGCAGGAGGAGACGAGCCAGTTCGAGCGCTTCGGTGACAGATTGCGGGAGCGCGACGAGGAGATCGAGGACAGCGACACCCCACTGATGCAGGCGATCGAAGTCGACGCTGTGCGCTGCATCGAGGTAGGCGACCCAGCCGCCAGCACGCTGGACGGACCGAACGAACCAGCCCGCGAGCGTCCGCTTGCCGGAGTAGGTCGGGCCAGCCAGCTCGATCGACCGGCCGCGGGGAAGGCCACCGCCGAGCGCGAGATCGAGTCCGAGGAGATCGGTCGAGAGGAACCGCGGACTCATGGTCGAGCGGGGCGGCATCACTGAGCGAACCGGGGCAGCGCTGAACGCCAGGCGTGCCGGATCGAGCAGCACGTGCGGGCCGAAGCGCTCGACGATGAGCTGACGGAGTCTGGCGATCCGCTCGCGCCGGGGATCGTCCGCGTGGTCCGCGTCCACGACTTCCGGAACGGAGCGCGCCTCGCTTTCGAGGGTGCTCACCCCTTGGCCAGAGTTTCGCGAGACCGGCACGTGTCCCCCTTCCCGTGCCGAAATTCGTACATGTGTTCGTATGCATCGTAATCGAACGCCTGTTCGTAGTCAAGGGTTGCCTCGTGGGCACAGGGGGAAGAAGTCTGCCGCGCTTCCCGTTGGCTTCGTCAGGGGACTGCCGAGCGGCTGAGTGCCGCTCGAGGGAGACCTACTTCTCTCCAGTGCGTCGCGCCACGCGATCGTGCGGGAAGCGGTGGGTCAGTAGGCGAGTCCGATTCATGAACGCGCAACACCGTGCGTTCGTCTCGCTCCGATCATGACAACGATAGTCCAGTGCGCTTCCTCTAACGTATCCTGGCACTCCGATGCCGGCATCGCTCGATCGTTGGGAGACGAGCGTGCGCGACGTACCGCCGGTGCGCAGCAGCCTCGCCGAAACGGACAGCGCGCAAAGCGGCCATCTCGCTGAAGTCGCGCTCGTCGCGCTCAAACTCGGCTGCTTCGCCTTCGGCGGTCCGGCTGCCCACATCGCGATGCTGCGCGAAGAGGTCGTCGTTCGCCGGCACTGGCTCAGCGAGCAGGAGTTTCTCGACCTGCTCGGGATCACGAACCTCATCCCGGGGCCGAACTCGACCGAGATGGTCATCCATTGCAGCTATCGGCGGGCCGGTTGGCCTGGTTTCCTCGTCGGCGGGGTGCTCTTCATCTTCCCGGCTGCCGCGATCGTTCTCGTCCTCGCCTGGCTCTACGTCCGTTGGGGCAGTGTACCGGCAGCGATCTGGCTCCTCGAAGGAGTGAAGCCCGTTCTTCTCGCGATCATCGGTCAGGCGATCTGGAACTTGGGGAAACTAGCCATCCGGCGAACGAGCCGGATCGTGCTGGCCTCGACAGTCTTCCTCCTGTACCTAGCAGGAGTCCACGAACTCCTGCTCTTGACTGGCGCAGCACTCGCCATGCTAGTGTTCCGTAACGGACGACGTCGCGCCGAGTCGTTCGCGCTCGCGCCCGTGGGAGCCTTCGTGACCAGCACGTTTCCAGTCAGCAGCGCGAGCCCTTCGGTCAGTCTGCTCGAACTGTTCCTTACCTTCCTCAAAATCGGCTCGGTCCTGTACGGGAGCGGGTATGTTCTCCTGGCCTTCCTCCGACGCGACTTCGTCGAGCGGCTCGGCTGGTTGACCGACCAGCAACTCCTGGACGCGATCGCGGTCGGGCAGGTGACGCCCGGACCGGTCTTCACGACGGCGACCTTCATCGGGTATCTCGTGGCGGGCCTACCGGGAGCCGTGCTGGCCACGATCGCGATCTTTCTGCCAGCCTTCGTCTTCGTCGCAGCGATCCGGCCAGTGGCCCCGCGGTTGCGCCGCTCGGCCCGACTCGCCTCGCTCCTCGACGGCCTCAACGTCGCGGCAGTGGCGCTCATGGCCGGTGTGCTGTGGGAACTCGGCCGCCCGGTGATCCGCGAACCACTGAGCGGGTTCGTGGCGATCGGAGCGCTCGTCGCGCTCGTCCGCTTCAGGGTGAATTCGGCCTGGTTCATCGTCGTTGGTGGGGCGATCGGGGTGGCGACCCGCCTCGTCTGACCGTGGACCCAGCGGCCACCGCCCATCACCCGTCCCACTGCTCGCCATGCTGTCGAGTAGATCCTAGCCAGCACCCCCACATCCGCCGGTTACTGTTGACAGAAAGCCATTCGCTACATAAGAGTGGAGGAGCGATGGGCAGGACCTCTCCTCCGCGCGGGCAGCGTGCTCCTCGTCGCGCTGAACGGGCCGCTCGCGGCTGCAGCAGTTCGAGCGGCGAGGCAGTAGCACCGGCCGATCGCTGCACCGCGTTCACTGGACGGGGGCGCGTTTCGCCGGGTAAGGAGGACTTCGAAACCGTCGCACTCGCGGTCAGGCGCAGGCCGCGAGCCACCGACCGCTCGTCACCCAGCTGGACCAGCCATCTGCCACTGCCTGCGTCGGCTTGCGGTGCCCGACACCGTAGCCGGATCGCTGCGCGCCCAACCCCTCGTTCGCCCGGTGACGCGGGTCAGCCCAGTAACAGCGCATAAGCACAGTTATACGCATCAGCGAGATGGCGCAGTTCCACCCGTAGAACCCACTCGCCCCGAGTTGTCCGAGCATGTCCCCCGCCGTGCCGGAAACCCGCGACACGGCTCGTCGCTCGCTTCGGGCTCCTCGATCGCTGCTCGTCGCTCGCGTCGTCAACTCACTGTCGCTCCATCGGCGCCACCAGCCACCGGCGCCTCCGTGTCGGCTGGGCGCGTTCGCCCCAAGCGTTCCAGTAGTGCCGCCAGCCCGATCCGCTCATCTCCAGCGAATGCTGCGACACGCGCCCGATTGCACCGTACCTCGACGCGTTCCCCGATCGCCAACTCGACGGAAGGCGGTTGGCTCGTCTCGACCGTGATACCGCAACGCAGCAGGACGCGGTAGATCGTCTCCGCACCGACGAAGCGTCGGTCGACGACGACCCCGAGTCCCTCCGGATGTCGTTCGAGAACGACGTCCCGTGGTCGCAGGAGCAACTCGACCTGCTCGGTCGACTCCTCCGCTCCTTCGAGTGCGAACGACCCGATGTCACTGCGCCCGAGCCGCCCGAGTACTCTCGCGGGGACGAAGCTCGCCTGGCCGAGTAAACGCGCCACCTCACGCGTCCGGGGCTCGTGGTACACCCGTTCTGGGGTATCTACCTGGACGATGGTCCCTTCCAGCATCACTGCCACGCGGTCGGCCAAGGCGAGCGCTTCGTCGCGGTCATGGGTCACCAGGATCACGGTCACGCCGACATCGCGCAGCAGCCGGCGCAGTTCCTCACGCATGCGCAGGCGCAGTTCGGCGTCCAAGTTCGCGAACGGTTCGTCCAGCAGGAGTACCGCCGGGTGCGGAGCCAGTGCCCGGGCGATCGCGACTCGCTGCTGCTGTCCCCCCGAGAGCTGATGCGGATAGCGTGCTCGAAAAGCCTCCAACCCAGTCAGCGCCAGCAGTTCCTGAACGCGCCGGGCGCGCTCCTGCCGCGCCAATCCACGGAGTCCGAACGCGATATTCTCCTCGACCGTCAGATGCGGAAACAACGCGTAATCTTGGAAAACGAGCCCGACCCCCCGCTCTTCCGGTGGAACGAAACGGCCGCCCCCGGCTACCACTCGCCCGCCGATCTCGATCGCCCCTGTGTCCGGCCGCTCCAGACCGGCGATGAGGCGCAGAGTCGTCGTTTTACCGCATCCGCTCGGCCCCAGGATGGCGAGCAGTTCTCCGGCGCGAACCTCCAACCAGAGATCCCGCACAGCGGGAACAGCTGACCCTCGGTACCACTTCCAGACTCCCGCCAAGCGGACCGCGCACGTTTCGCTCACGTGGTACTCCTCCCCGCCCCGCGCTCCTGCCACCAGCTGAAGAGTGCCATCGGTACCACACCGATGCCCAGAAGCAGGAGTGTCGGTAGTGCCGCGTGTGACCAATAGGCATCGGCGGTCGCGTTCCACACTGCCGTCGCCAAGGTCGTAAAACCGATCGGACTCAGCAGCAATGTCACTGGGAGTTCCTTGACGGTCGTCAGGAAGACCAACGCGAAGGCGCTCCCGATACCCGGGAGAGCCAGCGGGAACTGCACCGTCAGCCACGCTCGCCAGGGGCGAAGGCCCAGTGTCCGCGCTGCTTCCTCGAGTCGCGGATTCTGTTGTGCCAGTGTGGCGCGCAGGATCCCCGTTGCTTCCGGCAAGAAGCGCAAGGCGTATCCGACGATCAAGAGCGGGAGTGTCTGATAGAGCCACGGGAGGAAGCGGACGCTGAACGACACCAGCGCCAACGCCAGCACGATGCCCGGGAGACCATAGGCGATCCAGAGAGGCAAATCGACGAGCGAGACGTATCGTCCGTTCCCGCGCACGACCGACCAGGCGACGGGAAGCGCGAGCGCGACGGTGACGAGTCCGGCTGCGCTTCCGACCAGCAGGGAGTTGACGAGCGGTTCACCGATCCCGGGCAGCTGTTCCCCCAACGACCGTGCGCGAAGGAACCAGAACGTCGCCATGCCGGCTGGCAAGCCGATCGCAAAAGTGCCCCAAACCAGTGCCAGACTCAGTCCCAGCCAACTCCCCCAGCCTGGTCGGTGCAAGACCGGTGGACGGCGCGTCCCTACGGTGCGATAGAAAGCGGCGCGACGCTGCCAACGCCGTTCGGCGATCAGCAGGATCGCTGAGAGGACGACCAGGAGCACCGCCAGTGCTGCCGCAGCCGAGCGGTCGAACGAGAGACGGTACTGGTTGTAGATACTGAAGGTCAGGGTCGGGTAACGGAGAATCGCGATCGCGCCGAAGTCGCTGAGCACATAGAGCGTCGTGAGCAGCATCCCGGAGAGCAACGCTGGCCCGAGCAACGGAACGGTGACACGCCAAAACGTCGTCCAGCGTCCCGCGTGGAGTGTGCGCGCGACTTCCTCGAAGGCCGGATCCAGTCCGCGCAACGCCGCGCGCAGTGCCAGGAACGTGTAAGGATAGGTCACGAGCGTCAAGGTCAGCCACGCACCGAAGAAGCCGTACACCTCCGGAAGGCGAGTGGCTCCCACGCTCCGCTCGAGCAGCGAGGCGAGCGTTCCTCGCGGGCCCAGCGCAGCGACGACCGCATAGGCCATGACGTAGCTCGGCACGGCGAGCGGTACAGCGAGCAGGATCGCCAGCCACCGCCGACCAGGGAAAGCGACTCGTTCGGTGAGGACAGCCAAGGGGAAGGCAACCAGCGCACTGCTTACCGCGACCGCGGCAGCGAGTCCGAGACTACGCAGCACGAGCCAGGTAGTACGGGGATGGGTGAGGGAGGCGAGCGCCCGCTCACCTCCCTCCAGAGCGCGCCAGACCAGGTAGAGGACCGGTACCAGGGCGATCGACGCGACGATCAGTGCCACGACTTCGCTGGGGCGGATCGCCGCAAGGCCCCAGCGCTGCCGTCGCGAGTGCTCGATGGTCGTTCGCCCTGCTGACACCGTCACAGGAGCCCAACCTCCTGAAGGAGAGCCAGCGTTCCCTTGAGATCGTCCAGATCGGAGAGATCGAGTGCCGGCGGATTCAGCGACGAGAGTGGCGGCAGATCCGGATGAGCCGGGACACCCTCGAGGAGCGGATACTCGAACGTCTGCTCGGCGAAGTAACGCTGAGCTGGCTCGCTCAGGAGATACTCGACGAGACGAAGAGCGGCATCGCTCGCGCGGCTCGTCACCAAAACGCCGACGCCGGCCACGTTGACCAGTCCGCCGGGATCACCATTGGTATAGAAATGGTTTTCTGCTGGCAGCGGTCGCCCAGCCTGCGCACGCTCGCGCATGAGGTAGTAATGGTTGACGAACCCGGCCTCGATCTCTCCCTTGATCGTCGCCTGCACGATGCTCGAATTGTTGGGGAAGACGCGTGCGTCGAGCGCTTTGATTCCCTGGAGCCAGGAGCGTGCGACATCCTCCCCGCGCAACCGACGAAGAGCGGTCACGAATGCTTGGAAGGATCCATTCGTCGGCGCCCAGCCGAGTCGGGCACGCCAGCGCTCGTTCCCTGCGAAGTCGAGGATCGAGGCAGGGATCTCTTCCGGCTTCACCCGCTCGGTGTTGTAGACGACCGTGCGGACTCGTCCGCTGATGCCGACCCAGAGTCCCTTTGGAGAGCGGTAGGGTTGCGGCACACGTTGCACGAGTTCGCTGGGGAGCGGGGCTAAACGACCTTCCTTGGCGAGTGCGCCCAAGGCCCCAGCATCCTGTCCGAAGAAGAGGTCCGCTGGCGAACGATCCCCTTCCTCCAAGATGGCGGTCGCCAATTCGGCGGTATCGCCGTAACGCACTCGCACATCCAGCCCGAGTTCCTGACCGATCCGGTCCAGCAGTGGTCCGATCAGTGACTTGGAACGACCAGAATAAATCGTCACGACTGCACTCTGGGAACGTGTCAACACGGTCGGTGTTGCGCCGGCCGTTGGTGTCGCAGCAGCTGCTGGTGTCGGCGAAGCCGTCGGAGCCATGCCTGCCCCGGCTGCTGTCGGTGTCGGGGGCACGGGGGTCGCGGTCGGCTCGGCGCTCCGGCAGGCAGCGAGGAGTGTCCATCCGGCGGCGAGCCCGAGCCCGCCGAGGCGGAGAAGATCGCGGCGACGCATCGTTTCTCCTTTCAGTCGTCGAGTCTCTCCGTCTCCCTTCGTCCCGCATAGGGGGACCGACTGTTCGGGCTCGGTGGCCACCGGAGAATCCCGACCTCGTCAGTCGGGATTCATTCTGCGCGATCGGATGGCCGTCTGTCAAGGGGTGCACCGTCTTCCCTTACCCTGGCCGCCAGGCTGAGCGACAGTCGCTCCCGCGCTGGTGGATGGATCGAGGCTGCTTCACCGATCCCTCGGCAGCTGGTTCATCGCGGAGCATTTTAAGGTCGCGACGGGTGTCGTGCAGCGGCGCGGACCACCCTGTGCTTGGATAGCGCGCGTCGCTCCGGCGAGGGAGCACCGTGCGGTCGTGACGGGAACTCCTGTCGGCAGAAAGAGTCGGCACGTCTTTGCCGATCCCTCTCTTCCACCAGTTTTCCGCCATCCCATTCCCTTGACGTGCCGACTCGCGACGCGTTAAGGTGAGTATGTCACCGCCCGGTCGAGGTCGACGAGAAAGGGGCTCGTGTCAGTGGCGCGGCCTGCCCGCACGCTCAGTACGGGAGAGCGGATCCTCCAAGTTTTACAGCTCGTCGTCGAGCGGCAGCCCGGGCTTTCTGTCAAAGAGCTAGCGACTGAGCTGGGTGTGAGTCTTTCCACTGCCTATCACCTCGTGCACACCCTGACTGCTGCCGGGTATGTCGTTTTGGAGCCGCATCGCTGTCTGCGGCCTGGACCAGCGCTCTATCGGTTGTCGGACCAGCTGCTCGGGAGTCGCCTGCGCCCGACCGAACTCGAGCCGGTGGCGAGCCGGATCAGTGAAATGACGGGTTGTCGTTCTTACCTGGCTGTCTGGTCGGACCGCGACGTGGAGGTCATCTACGTCCACGGTCGACGTGGCGTGCGTGAGCTGCCGGGTTTGGGGCGCGGTTTCCGCGGTGCAGCGCATGCTCTTGCACTCGGAAAGCTCTTGCTCGTGAATCGTTGCCTGGAGGAGTGGCCTGACTATCTCCAACAGGAGCGACTTCCCCGATTTACCCCGACTACGATCGAATCGCCGCATCAGCTCCAAGACGAGCTCCGTGAGGTCCGAGCGAGCGGAGTCGCCTTCGACCGCGAGGAGTACGCGCTCGGTTCGGCTTGCATCGCTGTTCCACTGGTTCGCGAAGATGGCGGGGTGGCGGTCGCACTCGGGATCAGTGTGCCGGTTCGGCGGTTCGCTGCCGAGAGGGAACTTTTGGTCGGGCTCTTGCGCCGCGTTGCGAGCACGGCTTCCCTCTCTCGATCGGACTTTCCGGTCCTTTTGGCAGATACTGCCAAAAACACTCGTATGCATTGAGCCACGTGCCTCGAGTCGCTAGGCTCACCATTAGAACGGCCCGAGCATGGATCGATCAGGGAGCCAGCGATGGAGACGAAAGCGCTTTGGGCGCAGCTCGAGCGGGTCCTCGATCCGGAACTCGACGAATCGATCGTTCGTCTCGGTTTCGTCCAGCGCGTCGAACAGGAGGGCCAGCGCGTCCGCGTCGTGCTGCGTCTACCGACCTACTGGTGCTCGCCGAACTTTGCCTACCTCATGGCGGATGGTGTGCGGCGTGCCCTGCTCGAGCGGTCGGAAATCTCCCAGGTCGAGATCGTACTGGAAGATCACTTCGCGAGCGATGTCCTTTCGCGGGGAGTGAGCGCCGGTCGCTCCTTTTGCGAGCTGTTTCCCGATGAGGCGACCGAGGACCTCGAAGAACTCCGCCAGCGGTTCCTCATCAAAGGGTACTTGAGTCGGTTACTGGTTCTGGTTCAAGCGTTGCGCAACGCGGGAGCACCCGAGTCAGTTCTGACGCGAGCGACGCTGGCTGCCCTCGTGACGAGTGGCGAGGACGTGTGGTTGTGTGACGAAGACAACCAGTACGGACCCATTCGTGCTCGCCTCGTCGACCGGTATCTGGCGCGACGCGCCGAGCTCGGGCTCCCTGTGGATGCGGACGCCCCCCTGCTCCTGCGGCCGGATGGCCGCGCGATCGGTGACGGTGAGTTGTCCGACGAGCTTCGCCGACTCCGCGCGACTGTCGTCAATCTGCGGGCGAGTACCGCCTTGTGCGAAGCACTCCTGGAAAGTCGGCAACAGTGGTGGGTTCGTGAGCGAAAGGAGGCTGTTCCATGATCACGATCGATGGGCAGGAGGTCTTCGTCATCGACGGGCACATGCACTTTTGGGATGGCAGCCCGGAGAACTGGCGGAATGAGTGGGGCGAGGGCTGGATCAAGTGTTTCTACGACTACCACCTGGCCTTGAGTCCCAAGGAAGCGGTCTGGCCCTTCGAGAAGTTCATGAAGTACAGCGAGGAGGACCTGGTTCGGGACCTGTTTCTCGAAGGCCACGTCGACATGGGGATATTCAACTCCACGTACCTGCGCGAGTTCTTCAAGAACGGCTTCAACACGCACGAGCAAAATTACGTGCTGGTTCAGAAGTATCCGGATCGCTTCATTCTGTGCGGGTCGTTCGATCCGCGCTGGGGCGAGGCGGGGCTAGAGACGTTCCGGCGGATGGTCGAGCAGTATCCGATCCGCGGGCTGAAGCTCTATACCGCTGAGTGGTACGACGGGTCGCGTGGTTGGAAGCTGACCGATCCGATGGCCTATCGGTATCTGGAGCTGTGTCGCGAGCTGGGCATCAAGAACATCCATGTCCACAAAGGGCCGACGGTCTATCCGTTGAGTAAGGATGCCTTCGACGTGCACGATGTGGACTATGCGGCGACCGACTTTCCGGAGCTGAACTTCATCATCGAGCATGTGGGGTTGCCGCGGCTGGACGATTTCTGCTGGATCGCCAAGCAGGACAAGAACGTGTATGCGGGGTTGGCGGTGGCCTCAGCCTTCATCGCGACGCGTCCGCGCTACTTTGCGGAGATCATGGCCAACTTGCTCTACTGGGTGGGTGAGGACCGGATCCTGTTCGGGAGCGACTACGCGATTTGGACACC
>OGCH01000439.1_pt1 | contig 21690 bp, 22 predicted proteins | sample 1570111 | NCBI WGS metagenome assembly OGCH01 (sample SAMN03436243, study PRJEB24508) | hot springs metagenome | biome: Desert Springs; feature: Hot Springs; material: Water | place: USA: Great Boiling Spring, Nevada | collected 2008-12-01 | depth 0 m m | reverse complement strand
AAGAGATACAAAGTCACTGTGCCGTTGGCGGGAATTGAAGGCACTTTAACATAGACCTTTGTGTTCCACATGTTTTTCGTGTCTGGGTCAATCCAAATCGGAAGCAAGTTTCCATCTGCATCGGTTACACGAATGTCTCCGCAGTCTTCACGCATTTTGCCTTGCTGGATAAGATAGGCGGTATTAAGACGGATGATAATTTGAAAGTCGGTTAGAGTGGTTGATGAGAAAGAATTGTCTACAATAACTGTGCGCCGATAACTCCAACCTTCAAGCCAAGGTGTGCCCGAAGTTTCTTCTCCTACCTCGGAATAATTAGGGTCGTTAAGGGAAGGAATTAGAAGCGTTCCGTTAATTGTAAGCCCCGCCAACCCGTTCGGGAAACCAGAAAGGTCAGTATCCAATATCACGGTGTGACCTTCATTAATGGTAACGGTATCTCCTTCCTTCGGAAAACCTTCAGGTGACCAAGTGGTTGGGTCAGACCAATAACCAGATTTAACGGAAGTGTAGTTCGCCATTACACGGTCACCTCGGATGTCTCAGTTGTTTCGGTTGCTCCAACTATTTCGGTCATGGGTTCTTCGGATATAGGAAAGACCTCCCCGATAACATAATAAGATGCAGGTTTCATTGTCGCCGATTGAGTGATACACAACTGCTTGTCTTCCGAAAGCAATAACCTTACCCAAGTCCCTTGGGGGCCTACTTCAAAATCAATTACTTTTGCCGTCTCAGGAGGTTTCCCAACCCAATTAACTGTTGCTGTCAAACCCCCTTCGGTATCTTCCTCTATGACTACCGACCGAATTTCATCATTAACGGGTTCAATACGAAGTTCTGCCACGAGGTCTCACCTCCCGCCTTTTGTCCTCTCCACGAGCCCTAACAATGCTAATCACTTCTTCTAAATCCTCAAGTTCTGCTTCGTAACTTCGCTGATATCCCCGAATACTTACACGGATAAACTCTCTATCCCGCCCACCTTGCTTAATTCGCCCACGAATGCCTCGTGGCGTCCAAACTAACCTCATCATCTCTCACCACCTTAACCTCTTCATGTCATAGAGACATCGTAGTTGACATTAACGGTAACTCCGCTTTCAAGTCCAATAGTGGAAGGTAATTTAACACGGGCGAAGAGACCCGTGCCGTCATTGCCAACACAAAGCCCGACAGAACCCAAAGTATTCCCAGAGACACCGGGAGTTCCGCCATCCAATGAAGCGCTCCAACGAACTTTGCGGGGCTCAACTTGAGATTTAGTCGCAGCAACAGTATAAACCCAAGTGCCGGGCATGGAAGTTTCATCGTCGGAAGGCGTGGTGGTGGCATTGGAGAAAGCGACATAGTTAATATTCACTGCATTGACCCCGATGGTGTTGCGCATGATAAAATCCCTACCTTGAGCAACGATGCGGTTTTTAATCACAAAGACCTTCTTCGTGCCGTCCGGATAAGTAACCTCAACGGTAACGATACCCTTTGGGCGAGGTGCCCTCTCTTTAATCCCGACCATTCGTTATCCCTCCGTCAGATTACCTTAGTCAGTTACTCTCTCTACAACAAATGCTTCAAAGGGAGGCACAGGGTAGTTTTTCTCCGTGCCGTCGGCAAAAACGAACCTAAAGTCAAAATAAACACGCTGACCCGCATTTAGCCCTGCCGTCCTGTCTTTCGGAAACCAAACTTCAAAAATTCCATTTTCCGCATCAGTTTTTGTAACAACCGCCTCAAACAATAAGCTTCCGCCTGGTCTATCCTTAACTTCGCAAAAAATGTCCACAGTTTCAATGTTCACAGGAAGACCAGCACTTTTTACCCTTACTTCAAATTTCACATCGTTTCCTTTAACAATTACAAGGCGTTTAGGCATAGCCGTATCCCCTTAAGGATTTTAAGAACGAAGGAAAATCCGAAGGGGCGCAAAGATTGAAGCCTAAAGCAGAAGATTTAGAGCCTTCTTGAAGGAAGAAGCTACCTCATTGGGAATAGACGGGGCAACTTTGAGGTAATCCCCCCGCTCAAAGGAAATCAACTTAAAGCCGCCATTGCTACTTTTCAGGATAAAGTCATCCCACGATAATCCGCTAATAGCCAACGAAGCGTAAAGAAATTTGTTGTCCAAAGACAAAACTTTTACCCGCCTGCGTAGCAAAGCGGCGGCAATGATGCCGTGAAATTTGCAAGTGACAATTAAATCGTAAGAAGATAATTTCGCTAAAGTATCGTCCACGCCGTCCGTCTCCACAATGACCCGTTCGGAAGACGAAATCATTTTCTTGGTGAAAACCAAATCTTCTTTGCCAATATCACCCCAGCCTAAGATGATGTAATGAATAGTAGTATATCCCAGCTTGACAAGATTTTCTTCAAGTTGAGCCGTCCTTTCGGGAGACCAAACGGAGTGAAGGCGTGGAGCTAAACACACCGCAGCCGCTGAGGTATCCCAAGCCTGCGGGGGCTCGCACGGATAGGCGTAAGTAATATCCCAAGTTACATGGCTTTTTGCCATAACTTCCCCACAAAAAATGAATTGAGCAGCAAGAAAATCAAAGGGGCTTCTAAACCAGACCCCCTTCACTGCAGGATGCGAAAGAAAGGAATTTAGAACTTCTATCCCCTCGTAGAGATAACCGCAAGTAAGGGGAATTCCAACTCCAAAAACAATTATCGGTTCGTTCGTTTCCAAAAATTGGTTGCTGAAATATGATTGACCAACTGCGGGGATAGGGATTAAAAGGTCGCCGCCGCCAATGATTAGAGCGTCCACGCTTTCATCAATTTCCCACTTACTTTCTCGGCGAGCGAAAGGCACAAACTCAATATCGGGGGCAAGCAGCCGCATCACCGCTAACATCCATTCATCGCCGAAATTGCCGTAGCCATAAAACCCAACAACACCAATTTTAACCCTCATAAGGTAGAATCACCTTCGTCTCCAAGCTCAATTGGCGGCAACGCCATGTAAATCTCTGGCAACTTCTGCTGGAAAGTTCTAAAACTTAGGACATTTTCTGGTTTTATATCCTTCCACTGGTGAAAGTTTTCAAAGTAATAAAACATCGCTTCCCGCAACTTGGCAATCCGTTCCGCTCTCATCTTTTTATCCTGCGTGGTCAATAAATCCAATGCAATTTCTTCAGCCGCCCGAAAATCGGCGTGCGTGGGGTTATAGGGCATAACATATTTTGACTTGTATTTCTCCGTCAGTAAGTCGCAATAGGTTCGATAGAAAAGACTGAGGAGTATCGCCGCCAACTGGCGCCGTCGGTTAGCATTGGGCACTTCCTTCACCTTGGACGCCACTTTGTTGAACCACTTAATTGCATCCTCAAGGGTAAGCATCTCCATCTCACCTCTGGGTTTTGAGACCAAGATTTTCCCTCAAATACCCTCCATAGGTTATTATACTGCGGATTTGAGACCCAAATTGTCTGACGCCACAAAAAGGTAAGGCTTAAAATGCTCATTGGTGATGAATATGCCGGTCGATATTAGGTTCAACGCTGACGGTGTAATCTTCAAAGCCTTCGTGGGCGAAGACGGTAGGAGCCGATATGTTGTCGTCAAAGCCAGCGACAACAAAATTGACTACCAGCGGGATGTTATCGACCCAAAAGTTTTCGAGAAAGTCATTCAGGACGCAAAGAATGGGAATATCATTTTGACTTCTTCCCACTTCACACCCTTTGGTTTCGGCAAATCTGTTGATGCTTGGACGAAAGTTGAAGATGACGGCTCAGTTGGGCTATACATCATGTTCCTGCTCAAAGACAATTATGGAGAATCAGATGACTTGTTTGATGCCATTATGAAGGGAGAGGGCGACCGCTACCAAGTCTCTATCGGCGGGAAAGTTCTGGATTATATCTATAAGAGTGACCCCAAAGAGGGATTAATCAGGGTAATTACGAAGGCTGAAGTAAACCATGTGGCGGTCACTTGGAAGGGCATGGCTGTTAACCCACGCACCGGCTTCGTCCAAGCCATCTTGAAAGCCATTTATGCTTGGGAAGAAACCTTAAAGAAAGCCGAGGAAGAAGAAGGTAAGGAAGAAGACGAGAAAAAAGAAGAGGGAGTTACTATTGTTTCGGAGGATGAACCCCCCATGAAGCCAAAGGACACGCTTAAGAAAGTCCTTGAAGTGTTAGACCGACTTGAAGTTGAGCGGCGGCAAATGCAATTTACCGACGAGGACTTGGAGAAGCAATTGGAAAGAAGCAACAAATATGGAATTGCACCTTCGCCGCTCGGCTTCCCCGTTAAGCCCGCCGTCTTCGCTGGTATTCCCGACGAAAACTTCATTGACCCCGTAAACTACTTGTTCCCTGTCCAATCCGCCGAAGATATAGAAGCCTACCTTAAATTGTGGGAACAAAAACCTTTGTTGTTCAAAAACATCTACCCCGACATGGAAAGCTTGAGGAAAGTGCTTAGCAAGTTATGTCTCAAAGCCAAAGAATTTAATGTGCCCGATGTCGCCAACTCGCCTGTCGTCTGGTTCGTGGATACCGAAACTGCGAAGATAATCACAGGCGGAGCAATTAGCGAAGAATTACATAAGCACATAGCTTCCTGCTTGGACTTGTCTGAAAAGGTTCAAGAAGGATTGATTTGCGGAACGATTCAATTTGACCTTGAGAAGGGTCGCAGGGAAGACGCAGAACGCAAACTCCGAGAACGAGCCAAGAAGTATGGATATGACCCTGCGCCCAACGCTCACCTCACTAAACCCGCTGAATATGCCCATATCCCCGAAAGCCAGTTTGCTGACCCCGTTGGCTACAATTACCCTATAGACAAGGAACATGTGCTGGCTGCTATCAGATACTTCCTGAAACCGAAGAACCGCAATGTCTACGACCCCAAAGCCCAAAAGATTATCTACGAACGGATTTTGAGGGCAATGAAAAAGTATGGACACAAACACCGCTTTAACCCCGACAACCCGCTGGATTGGTTGATGCCTCAGTCGCTTAAACGCTGGATGGTCGGCTATGAGAAATATGAGGACGAAGACACCCCCGAGAAGCGAGAAGAAATGGAAAAGAGGTTGGAGAGGGAATATAAGGAATACAATAAAGGTAAAAAGCAAATCCGCAAATCCCTTGTGGAGCTCCCCTACAACAATGTGTTCTACCAAATTCTGGAAGAGGGGTTGGATGTCCTTGCCGACTTGTTCCGCCGTGAAGAACTCTACAAGTATTACATCGCTCCAAACGGCTACTTGCTGCCGCCCAACGATGGGTATTCAGCCGACGACTACGCCGACCCTGTCTCCTACCTTTATCCCATAACCACACCAGAAGAAGTTCAATATTCGTTGGATGAATTCCTCGCTAACAGGAAATATTATCCGTCCCATGCCCAGACCTTCATCTATCGGCGTCTCTTAGAAAAGGCAAAGGAATTTGGAATGACGAAAGAATTTGACCCAGAAAACCCGCTGGATTGGGTTATCGCCGCCGAAAACGCTGAATTGCTCGCAAAAGTTCCATCTATTATCCCTGAGGAAAAAGTCTCCGCAGCCGAAGAGCAAATTAGGAATGAACATATTGAGTTCGTGAAAGAGCAATCGCCTGAATATGCGCTTCAAGTAATGGAAATTATGAAGGCTCTCCTTGTCCGTTATAACCCCGATTACCTGTTCAAGACTTTGACAGTTGAAGGGACTATGGAAAGTGGAAATCAAGGTATTTTCGGTTATTATCTTATCGGACAGGATGCAGCGAGCCGCCGTGCAGGAATTCGTGTCCCGCCCATTACCTTTGTTTGCCCCGTCGCTAAGTTCCCGAAAGGCAAGCCTAATTACCCCGTTACTGACATGAGCCAGCCCTTAGCAGCAGTCACCAAGAAAGCAATAGAATTCATCGCCAATAAATTCCAACTTGGAGGCGACCTCAAAGTCAAGAAAGCATCAGATACTCAAGTCGAGCTTACTGTGGTCAAAGACGAACAAATCCTTCGGAAATTCATCCTGCAAGACGCTGGCGAGGAGTTCGTGCTCTCCCAGTTTGTTGAAGTTACTCCAATACCGAAGCCATTGCTTAAGGACGATTTGGCGCATCTTAGCCTTATGGACGCAGTGCGGGGTTCAGCCCGCAAAGAGAAAATAGACGCTGCGCCGTTCCTTATCGGAACAGGATATGTCGGTGTGGGAAGCACCGAAGGTTACTTCCTCGTCCCCTACTGGATTTCACCTGAAGGCGAAATGAAAGTTGAGTGGGATGCAAGAGTTCCTGCTTTGGAAGTCCTCGTCCCTGAAGGGAAAGACTACGAAGAGCAGGTCTTGGCAATAATCTACAACGCCTTGCGGGAAAAGGCAAGCGAACAATGGCGCAACTTCGTTGAAGGTCTCATTGATAGTGAAGAAGGTATGTTAGAAGAAGGTATGCCAACCGAGGAAGAGGAAGAAAAATGAGGACTTTCGAAATCAAAGGCATTAAAGTTCATGTCGAAGATGAGGAGCTTGAAAAGGCTCTCGCCGAACCTGAGCCCGAACCCGAAATCACTGAAGAGGATGCTACTCTCCTTCTGAAGGAGTTGGAAGAGTGGCTCACCGCAGGTCGGCTCCAAGTTCTCAATAAGGCATCTAAGGAGCTGCGTAAGCAGATGATTGTTGGCGTAGGGGATGCTACGCCGCAAATTCCTCGTGGCGCTGGCGCTGTTGGTCCTGCCGCTGCTGGTGTCTCTTCGGGTGTTGTCGCCGCACCTAACCTTCCTGCTTGGTTGAGCGGGTCGCCACAAGCCCAAGCAGCTGCCCAACAAATTGCCGTCGCCAATATGGTGGAAGCCCTTGTAGGTCAACTTGCTCCCGTCCTTGAAGAATTCGCTGCCAAACTGGCTGAATGGGTTTCATCCGTAGCGGAAGGGTTGTTTAAGACCATTAGTGAGGTTGCAGAAAAGATAGCTGCCGCCCAAGAAAAGTTGGGTGAAAAGATGAGTGAAGTCGTTGAGAGGTTGGAGTCTGTCGCAGAAAAACTCCCTGCTGCTGAAGGTGCACTTGAAGAAGGAGTAGTAGAAGAATTGCCTCCTCTGCCTGAGGAAGTTACACCTGCGGAAGAGACTCCTTCACCCGCTCCCGAAGGAGCTGCCCCTGTCGGCGAAGGTGGTGAAGTCCCACCCGCACCAGAGGCAGGGGAAGTTGCTCCTCCTCCTGAAGAGGAGGCAAAGGCTATGCCGGCAGCTTCTGATGTCAGCGGTGTATTATTCTCACCTCAATTCTTGGCAGCATTTGCACGCCACCTTTCCCAAATGACTAAGAATATCCTTGAAGCGCAAGCAAGAAAAGCACAAACTCCAACCGAAACCTTGCCTAAACCCCAAAGCGCCTTTGAAATCGCCGAAGTTGTTGCATCTTCTATAAGGAAAGGAAACCCAATTGCACGGATAGAAAGGGATATGACTGCACCTGTTGAGACCGCCAAAGCACCTGAAGAAAAGGGTGCCGAAGTTGCAGAACAAATTGAGGGGGCTGCAAAGGATGAAGAAGTGAAGAAGCACCTTAAAGAGGCTGCCAAAAAGGCAGGTGAAGGTTAATGAAAAAAGACGACTTGACACAAGAGGCACTTAAAAGGCTTAAAATCTCAAGTGCTCCGGAGAACCCAAGCAACAAACTTCCTATCGACGAAATGAGGTCGCTGGAGAAATCCATTAACGAGGCACTGAAAGCCAACGCTTCCTTCATGGCTCAAATGCTGCTGCTTGGGATGATGTTTACTCAACTCTTAGCACCTCATGTAGAAAGACATATCGCTAAACGGAATGAAGGCGCTAATAGAAATACCATTAACCTAACGAAAGAGGTGCAAGAGGAAGAGTGAAATCCTAAAATAGGTAATGGAGATAACTCGCAACTAAGGTAAAAATTAGCGATGGTATGCTGGGTAACGGGAAGAAGAACCAATGGCTGAATTGCTTCAACACATTAAAGGGAACCTTTCTCAGGAAGAAAAGGAACAACTCTTCGAAGAAGTGAGGCAAAAGGTTGATGACCAACTCGGCGGGGAAGGCAAGAAGAAGGTTGATGCAGACCAGCTTAGGCAAGCAGAGGTTACTTACCGCAGCCACTTTGAAATCCTCGCTAAGGCATTTCAAGAGGCTGCAACCACGGGAGCTAACTTTGATGAATTGTTGAAGACTATCCTGTCTACTACGCCCGGTCTGCCGTTCTTCTACTTTGTTTTGCCTGAAGTGACGAGGGTTCACCCGCAGGATACGCCCGTTTTGAACCGATTGCCTCGTATTCCCGGTCAAGCACCTGATGCTCGCTGGAAGGTGGTCGAGAAAGTCGGTTTCGGTCGCCAAGATGAGTTGACCAATGTTTTGGCTGGCGGTGAAGCCCCCGCTTCGTTAGTTGAAATCGACACCACCTACCGTGAGCACACGGCACCTTATAAGTTCCTCCACTTGCTCAAGTCCGTGTCGTTCCAAGCTGTGGCTGCTGCCGCCAACTTCACCAACTTGATTTCATTGGAAATCGCTAACGCTATGATTGCCTTGCACACCTACCAAGAGCACTTGGTTCTCAATGGGGACTCCGCCGTGAACCCCAATGTCTTTGACGGTTTGATTAAGTGGGGAAGCCAGTATGGTGTCGTTAAGACTATTAACCAAGATGGCGCTTCTTCCGTCAACTACTTGACGCTCAACGATGTTTACGAGGTTATCATGCAGCTCTATACCAACTTCGGTGCATTGCCTCGTGTGTTGATTACCCGCCCTGAGCTGCAATTCGAGCTGACCCGCATGTGGGTGGGTCTCTACCGTGTCGCTGTCGGTGCTGATGCGGGTGTTGACTACTCTGGCACCATCCTGCGTGGCTTCCCGCTCTTCTGGCGGGATGTTACGACTGAGTTGGTGCTCAGCCGTTTCGCTCCGAAGTATACCATTAACATCGGCGGCAACCCAGTTACGGTTACCGACATTATCATCATGGACGACCAAGTTGAATTGCCGCCAGAAGTCGCTGGGAACGAGCCACGCAACGCTGGTGCGTTCATGATTGACCTTATCCCGCCTCAGGTGGTCTTCTTGGCACCACTCACCGCAGCACACCGAATTCTGGCAATGACTTCTACGGTCTTGGCACCAAGGGCACCTCAATTTATCGGGATTATTAAGGGTGTCGTCCTTGGTCCTCAAGGCTAATAACGCTTGAGAGCGGCGGAGCGCTTCGCCTTTCATAGCTAAGGTTTCTGCCGCCCTGCAGGGGGACAAACTCCTGCAGGGTTTACTTCTTTTTGGCTTCCCAATTGCGAAGGACTTCCATTAGCCCATCTACATCAATGGCGTCTTTTAACGAGGCAAGCGTTTGAATGGGAAGATGTGATGGAATTTCTCCCTGCGAAGAGGGAGCTACTGCAGGGGGCATTACCGCTGGAGCCGATGTCGTGCTTGTGGATGAAAATTTAACATCGTAATATTTCTTTTCTCCCCGTGCGATAGCCAACCAAGCTTGCCAAAGAAGATAAGGTTCATCCACAGGCACAGGCTTACTCCAAACCCCACCTTCCCTAAAAATTTGATACGAAAGAATTAGGGGCGCCGCCCATTCAGGGGCAAGAGAAACCTCAGCAAAATAAGCGTAAGAGATATTCTCAAGTAGTTTTAGCTGCTTCTGAAATTCAGGTGAAACTGCGGGGTCAAGTCCATTCACTATGGAGACAATCCTGAAAACTACTCGCTCAAGTTGAGGATGGTTGCGAACGAAATCTTTGCTCCTAACTTCATCGTTAACGATTACCTGTGAAATCCCATCAAGAAGGAGTTCGTAATAAATCTGTCGCAGCGGGACTTGCAGATAGAGGCGGCTATAAATTTGTGAGCGATTATTCAATTCTTGAGCAATGTAAAATCGCATGACCTTACGGTAAGAGACGGGTTTAAAATGTATTTCCAGATTGTCCTTGCCCAAGCGGGTATCCAAGATAAGCGGGGTAAACTCAGCGTCAACAGCCCAAAGAAACAAAGTGTGGATATCCTCGCCCTTGAGCTTCTCGGCTTCCTTGAGGATATCAGTTAGGCGCATTTACTGTCGCCCCGCCAACACAATTTATTCAAATAAATTCCGTTAGCCACCAATGCGTGGAGGCTCCCACCCGCTAACCTTCAAGATGTGGAAGGCGATATAGCGTTGGAGCTTGTAATGCAAGTCCATCAGGAATGAGACTGCTTCTTCACGGCGCTTGAAATCGGAAAATCTAACGACTTCCTCAGGTGAGACTTTGAGTTCAAAATCCACAATTGCGGTTGTGAAAAGGTAACGGAAGGCTTCAGCCCAATTAGAAACAAGCTCAACTTCAGTAGTCACATCCTTAGCGAAAACCTGACGCCAGCGAGGCTTTACCCGTTTCTCTTCAAAGATTTCAATTTCCAAGCCAGTTAAAGGACGATAATCTACCCAACCTAAACCGTGCGGTAACTCGAGCCGTCTAATTCCCGCTTTGGAGACAGAGACGAACTCCAACGACTTGAGGTCTTCTTCCAAGCGCCGCAAAGTCTCTTCGAGAAGGTCATCAAATTGGCGTTCCTCTTCCATCGTGAAATCCCTCCTTCAAACTAAACATCTTCCTGCTGGTTATATTCTGACACAATCCTTTCTATTTCATCGGCTATGTCCTCTATGGTCGTTGGAGCGCCTTCGTCCCAGAATTGCGGGAAGGAAGTTCTAATTTGATTTTCTAATTCATTGGAAGAAACACCCGAAAGGCGCAAACGGGTCAAATAAAGCCAACTGCGGATGAATTCCATTGTGTTGTGAAGTGTCCCCGCACAAACTTTTATTGCAGGAGTGTTGTTGCGGATAAGAACTTCCAATGCTTTCCCACGAACATCGTCAATATCAAAAACGAAGTAAACTTTACGCTTGGCTTTGTCAATTTGAGTTCCCAAAAACCTAACTCCGAGTGCCATAAAAAGCGCCGCCATTATATCGTCCTTCGTCTTATACTTCTCACTCATACCTTAAGTCACCCCATCAAATTTTAGCAAAAAGCGAGGCTTATGTGCCAGTGGTGGACGGATTGCGGCGGATGATATCTTCTGGCGTGATAGGTGTAACCTTAATTCGCCGTGTAACTGTCCTTTCTTCCCCTGTTGCCTCTGACCGAATTCGCACATTCAATTGAATGGTATCGTTCTCCAATTCAAGTCTCAACCTAACGGGCAATTGCATTGCTTGCGGCGGGACTTCAACAAGACGAGGTGCTTGCTCAAGGGGAAGACCGGGAAGGGGAACTCGCTGCATACCAAGTCCCAATTGGGCTGCAGCCAATCCTCCGCCAAATGCCCAACCTATGCGTTGTTGTAATTCAGCGGTCATCACCTGACGCAAGCCTTCAACATCTGCCATCCACCCTCTAAAAGGTCCCCTGATAAATTGCTCATAATCTCTTTGCATTTGAGCCCGTATATCCGCAACAGTCATTTGAGCACCATAACGAGCATAAAGCTGGAATGGAGCCATCATAAACCGTGCTACATCTGATTCCGCCAAATAACCCATTCCAAATTGATAGCGAGCGCCTATTAGCCAAGTTTGCGTAACAGGTATTCCCATCATTTGTGGGATTGGGGCGAATGGCGGGGGTGCTCCTTCTCTTGCCCATCTTACCATCTCCCTAACTGCAAAGACTGGCATTTGAGCAATTCTGGTTAACTCGGAAAGGGGAATGGCGGGCACAATTGCCCCCGCTTGCCCTATCATACCCATTATGCGGCTATACACTCTTTCCGCTTCCTGCAAGATAGCATTGAGATAGTAAGGGTGATTGCGATATTGCTCAGCCATCTGCATGAGCACTTGAAGATATTGAAGCGCTGCGGGTATTGCTTGGTTAAAAACTTGCGGCAAGATTAATGCTTGAGCCCCTACCCGCTCAAGCATATTGCCGAAGATGGAAAGTCGGTCAAGGAACAAATTGAGCGGGGCAAATGCTGCTTCTAATTGACGCCTAATCAATTCAATAGACCTTTCGAAACGAGTAACGAAAGCATTCCACGCATCTTGAAGAGTCCTGAAATATTCATCCCAGCGAGATGTTGCAATGGCGGCTGCCGCCCGAATTGCCAATCCCTGCAAAGTTTGGTCAAATGAACGAAGGGCTTGAATTCCTGAAAGTGTCGTGCCGATGAAGTCACCGAAGCGAGCAGCAGCATCCCTTACACTCTCTTGAAAACTTCGGAAGTTAGCAGCAGTATTCGCAATTTCATCAGCACCTCGCCGCCACTCTTCAAAGAATTGTCGCTGCGCTTCTAACAACTGCCGTTGGGCTGCAATGGCTTGGTTGAGCATGAAATAAGGAAGCCCAAGTTGAGTGTAAAGTAAGGCTATCTGTTGAGGTGCCATCCTAAACAAATCAATTTGTTCGGGGGCAATACCAATATCAATTCCTTCCCGCCGAAGCGCTGCTGCCCGCTCCCTCGCAATCGCAGTTTGAAGAGCCAAAAAGCGAGCCGCTCGCTCAACCTCAATGGCTTGTGCTTCAGCTCGGTAGCGGGTCAACAGCAAAATCCTTTCAGAAACCATCGCCAAATTATTTGTTATCGTCGCTACTTGAGCCAAATCTTCCGCACCCCAGCGAAGCCGCAGGAAGGTATCCATCAATTGATAAGCCTCACGCAGCCCCCGAACCATTTCCTGCATCTGTCGGTTAATTGCCTCCATCTGTGAAGCTAAATTCCTAAACGCTTGAGCAAGCTTTTCATACTCCTGAAGAATATTCACTCGCAAGGTATAACCTATCCCCGCCATCTCCCGACTAAATGTCCTTACAGCAGCCATTATTGAAGTCCATTGAGCGTCAATTTGGCGGAGAGCCGCTTGGAGTTGCATAGCACCCCAAGTCACATAACCGACAGGAATTGGTTCAATGCGGGGGATACGAAATTCAACGAGTTCTTCAATCCCTTCCCCTCTAATTGCCCCTGCACGGATTAAACCTTCACGAACTCTGGCAGGAAAATGTGCGGCTTGAAACATTGCTCTAAAAAATTCCTGAAACGGCGCCCACATCGCCCCCATACCTGTGGGAGTAAAAAGAATGGAAAGGTCCTGCATTACTTTCTGAGTCCTTTGTAAGTTCTCCGCCCAAACACGGCTCTCAGAGGCTACACCCTCAAGAACACGCTTAAGTATTTGAAATTTGGAGGTAGCATCGGTGAGTGCTATCGACAAATCAAACATAGCTATTTTGAAGGGGTCTACAGGTATTTCTTCCTCCCGTCTTCGGAAAAATCTGGCAATGAAGGGGACTATATTTTCCGCAATCGTAGCAATCCAGTTAAGGAAAAACCCCGCCACTTTCACAATTCCACCCAATATCGTTCCGATTGCTCCCAACGCCAATGTAACGAATGGCCCAACTGTTCTCACAAAACCGCTTAGAAGGTCAACCAAACCATTAAAGAATATTGCGAGACCTGCGAGACCTGCTTGCGTGAAAGGATTTGTAACAAAATCAATAATAGCCCTCAAACCCATACCCAAAGCGTCTCCAAGAATTTGCCCCATACCGCGAGCCCAATCCTGAATATCAGCAGCACGATTCCGAATCAGCTCCTTAATTTCTTCGAAAAATGGTTGAAGAGCGTAAAGGAAATACTCTCCAAAACTCCCAATTGCCTCTACAACTACCATAATTGCATCCTTAATACCGCTCCTTTCAAGAAACTGAGCAAATACTTGCAGAGGCTCTACAAAGTGGGACATAAGGGCACGACCAGCTTCTCCATAAAGCTGCTGTAATTGCCCCACAATTTGGTTGTAAGCACGGATGGCTTCACCAGCCCTTCTTGCCTCCTCACTCATTCCTCTATACATCGTATTTATTTGCATTTGAATTAAATTCATCGCTACTGCCGCTCGTGTCGCTGTCTCACCTAATCCCGCCACGCCAACAGTCAGCATTGCAATGGATTCCACTGTTTCAATGGGAATACCTACACCTGCTGCTCCCATTAACTGTCCTTCGAATACTGCCTGCAAAGTTGGCCTAATCTGGTCTGCTCTAATTCCCAGCCGACCAAACTCGCCCATTAGTCGTGCCCACTCTTCCAGTGAAACCCTTCCCTGTGCTGCCATCGTGGCGATGTTTCCGAGCGCATTCTGGAGAGTTTGAGTTAATGCTTCCATCGTCAACCCAAAACGAGAGAACATGGAAAGAAATCTATTCCAAGCCCTTTCGCCTTCTCCTGCACTCTCAATAAATTGGCTAAAACCAAGCCTCATCCTTTCCCAAACGGAAACCATTTGCGTCCCACGCTCAATTAATTGAACGATATTGTCCAAAACTCGCATCAAACTTTGAACGATTGAAATAAGCATTTGAAGAGCCTGTGCAAACCTAACAACAACGGCAATAGCAATCAGCATTCGAGGGCTAAGATTTCCTATTGCCGCTCCTAACTGATTGAAGGAAGCCGAAAGTCGCTCTACCTGAGGTATTAAGTTAAGAACAGCACCAGTAATTCCTCCTGTCGGAAGAGTAGCTCCCGCAGGTATATTAGCTCCTGCACCTCCCCCACCCGTAGGAAGCGAAGGTGGACCTAACGGGAAGCGCAGCTGGAACTCCAATGCACTCCTCGCTGCTTTCTGAAAAGCTTCAATTGTAGACGATATACCACTACTAACCGCACCAATCCCTTTACCAACTCCCCCCAGCTCTTGAACAAACGAAGAAAGCCCCCGACTAAGCCCACCCAAAGTGGGGGAAAGTGTGTAAACAACCTCTCCCGTCAGCTTCGCCAAATTCCCCAAAGCATCTCCAAACTCCAAAGCCACACGATGAAGGCTCAAAAATGTCTTACCGAGCTCCTCAAGAGCATCCACTTGGCGCCGTCTAACCTCTTCTTCCTTGCGCAAATATTCCTCATACTTTTTTATCAGCTTGTCTAAATCTTCCTCATCCCCTTTACCTTTGCCCCCACCACCCGCCGCCCCACCAATATCTTCGCCACTAATATCTCCTATGCCAAAGACATCACTTCCCCCGCCACCTGTAGCCTGCTGAAATTCCCACTCAACATCAAAATCCTCCGTCTCGCCTATTTGGGGTAAAATATGAACCGTTTTCACTCGGAGAGGCTCACGATAAAAGAAACTGTCGGTCAGAGTGAACATCTACAACCACCACATGAAATTTTAAGAGCCATCCTTCCGCTCCTTACGGAACTTATCGTAAATGTCCTTAATCGCCTCTTCCACCTTCTTTCTGTCCTCTTCACGGGGGAAGTAAGGAATGAAGATAAAGAAGCGATTGGCAATGGTTGCGAAGAAGGCATGAATCCAGCCCAAAACCCAGTTAGCAAGGCTGAAAAGAGGCGTAAGGAAGAGACACACGAGGAAAACTAAGCCGATGCCAAAACCTAAGCTGAAGTAAACGAAGATAACGCCCAATAACCACCACCAACCCATTATGAAGCTTAAGAAGAGACCTAAAATGATATTCCACCGACGCCAAGCCTGCCGCCAAGAAACGATAAGCGTCCAATCCTTATCAAAAGTAGGAAAGAAAATCCCCAGCCACTCAAGGAAAAGCAGAAGCGCAAGCCCGAAAAGCATCCCACCCACAATGGGAAGTATCCAGTCACCAATATAAAGGGCGTAGGGTTCTCCTTTCTCCCTCAAAAACATCATCCACGGCAGGTTAAGAAGAAGAGTAGTTCCTATTGCCTTTGCAATAAGCCCCGCATCGTCTAAAGCCCTTTCTTTCTTCTTTGCATTTGCATTCGCAAATTCAGTGCCACAGCGAGGACACATGCGCCAACCTTCTTTAATCGGACAATTGCACTTAGGGCATCTCGTCATCTTCGCAGCACCTCTATGGGAATTATACCGCCCAGACGGTTAGGAAATAGAATAGTTTATGAAGGAGAAGTTGACGGTAAAGCCCACCGTGTTGGCGCCAAAATCTTCCCCCCACGAATTTATCTTGAAGCCGAAAAGGGTCAAAGTAAATAAATCCCGCACAATTATGTCTACTTCTTGAAGAGGTTGGATGGAAGCTGCTTGAAGGAAAGAGAAATTGAAGGGATAGCCTAAAGTGACGCTTCCCCGTGAAAGGATAGGTGTCGCTGAGAACATATTTGGGGCTCGGCGGGCAGAAGCGGAGTGCCGTGACGAATCAAAAGCCGTCCAATGCCAGTTAATTTGGCGGCGAGCATTAATATTTAGGCTGGTTATTTCCTTTTCAAAATAATCCCTGCCAATTTTGGAGCGAATTTTGAGGTCTCTAATAGTAAGCCCACGCTCATTGATGGCGTAAGGGCGCATGATGTCTAAATATGGCCTATCGCTCTGGAAAACATGGGTAAACGGCGAAGAGAAAGTTAAGGATAAAGTCCCGTTGGCGTTAGCGGGCACTTGGAAATTTATGTCCGTTAAAAGACTAATCCCTGAAACAAAGTGGGTATATTCCGATTGGTCTGGCGAACGGACAATCGCCCAAATAGCGACGGGAAAATTTAACCCCAAGTATGAAAAAGCGAAGGAAAGGAATGATTTGGTCTGATTATTTAGAAAAAGCGGAAATTGAAATGTCCACTGGTGAGGGTTCAGGATAGCATCGCCCAAAGAGGCGATAGTAGGGTAACCCAGCGCTTGAACGACATTTGCCGCCGACGGGATTTCAAGCCGAAGAGAAAGAGGAGGGCAAAAATCTAAAAGAGAAACATTCGTCGGTAATCCATCTGTTACTTCCAAATCTGGAATGACTGAAGTCTCATAAGTTGCGATACCAACAAAAGTATCTCTGGGAAATAAGTAAAAAATCATCGCCATCACCAGTGGAAATTTTAACGGGGGAAAGGGCTAAAATTTTAGGTCGGGTGTCTGGAGAATGCCAAAGAAAGCGAGCGCTAAGCGCCCAATAGATGTCAGCAAGTTGAATATCTGGAAAGCTTTCGTGGCAAGCGGCGGGCGAATAGCGGAAGTCGCCGCCCAATATAACCTCACCCCTTCGGATGTAGAGAAAATCGTTAAGGAAGTAGAAGATTTTTTCCATGCCCCGCTCAATGACCCGCAAACTTTGTTGAAACAATTTTCCTTGCTAAACGAGGCAGCGGCGGAAGGCGAATTTATCCTCTACGACATCATCCAATACCTCTACCAGAATTGGAAGAAGAGCGGGGATGAACCGCCCCCTGCCCTCGTTGAAGCCGTTTACAAGTGGCACAGTCTTCTGCTGGAGAGAATGAAAATCCATGCCCGCCTAATTAAGGACATGCAGAAGAGCCTTGCAGCAATCCAAGAAGAAGAAAGCGAAAAAGAACTGCTACGAAGCTTCGTAGAAGGAGGCGATTGGGAAGATGAAGAACAAATTTGAAGAATTCTTTACAGAAGAAGAAAAGAAGCACTGGGAACGAATTTTCAAGAAACTGGGCGAAAACCCCGCCTTTGAGCGCATTACCTCGTATGTTAGAGAGACAGAAAAGGAAATCGGCGAGGATGATTACAAGGCTTTCCTAAGCCAATTAGAACCACTTCTCGGAAAATTTGTGCCAATCCCATTAGGCTCAAGGATTTTAAACCCCAACCTCGTAAACGATTTAATTGCCCGATACATTACCGAAATCGCCGATATGAGCCTCGATGATTTCTACGCCACAGGAAATAGGGTGCAAGATACCATCAAAACTGGCAAAACATATTTAGCGCTCCCGCAGGATTTGTTTGAAGAGACAGATTTTGAAAACTTGCTGAAAATCATCGGGGCTACCGTCCTTCACTTACCTAAGGTTTTGAACCGCTCTCTCGGCTTATTGGGAGCCCACGCCAGCGCCATCCTGCGAGGTGCTGGCGAAAACAAAAAATTCGCCCAAATTCTTTTTAGGCACGGCATTTTGGATATTAACGAAGACGAAAGCTTCACCATCCACTTTGATAGGTTCATCGTTGCCTTGGGTGACCCATCCTTTGTTGAGGAAGTTTCAGATTTCGCCGTCCAATATATACCGATGGAAATTTTCTACGGCCCTCAGTCCATCATGGGAATTGCCTTGAGCCGCTCAATTGCCAACGGGCTCCTCGCCGCCGCCATCGCCGCTAAAAATACCAACCAGCAAGAAAAGTTTGTCAATCAGGTAAAGGAAATTGGGAGGCGGATAAAAACCATTCACGAGGAATTGAATTCGCTTCAACCCAATTGGGATGCAATTATTGAAAATCTCAACGAAGTCTTCTCAATTATTAACGCTTACACGAAAGGCATCAAAAAGGAATTCCCACCGCTTTATCGCATCATGTCCTTCGCTGGCGAAATCGGGGTTTATCCCGACATTGTGATTGAAGCGGCAGGGTTAGTGACCAAAGAATTTACCGCCAGCGAATGGGCATGGCTGGAAAAAACCCAAGAAGTTGCATTGAAAACCGCATCACAGGCTAAACCACTCTACCGCCAACCCATTTATTGGTTAGCTCTAACTTGCATCCGCAGCGTTACTGCGCCCGACAGCATTGTTTCAAAAATAAGAGACATTACTTCCCGCTTCGCTGTGGGTAAAATCTTTTAAGGAGAAGGGACAATTAATGTATCGCCTTGCTTTGTGTTGCCTAACAAAGCTAAACAATGGGAATTGATTGGGGAAATTCCCGTGCAGATAACTGGCAGCATCAATGACAGCAAATTCTTCCATTGGCGAGGGAGAACAAATGTTTGCCTTCCTTGTGGATGACGAGACCAAGGCAAGTTACGAGGGCGAAGAAATTATAAACGCCATAATCTGGGGGGATGCTTTGAAGGTTTTGCCGAAATTTCCCCCAGAAATTGCCGATATGGTCTTTTTAGACCCGCCCTACTTCCTTCAACGCTCTGACCTCACCATCTACCGCTGGAACGAGAAGACGACCCTTCGGAATTGGAAAGAAGAGTGGGACGAATTCGCCGATTTTGAGGACTACGATAGATTTATGGCTTCCATTCTGCAAGAATGCAAAAGAATAATGAAACCGAATGCCACCATCTGGGTAATGGGCTCCTTTCAAAATATCTGCCGCATCGGTGCAATCATGCAAAATCTTGGATTTTGGCTTCTGACCCAGTTCGTGTGGATAAAGACTAACCCCACACCAAACTTTTTGAACCGCCGACCAACCAATGCTACAGAATTCCTTATTTGGGCTGTGAAGGATAAATCCGTTAAAGACTATACCTACAACTACGAATTCGCCCGTGCGGTCTCCTCACCCCAATTCAAAATCCCTGTCAATATCTGGGAGCTACCAACCTGCAACGGAAACCGAAAAGAAAGGCTGAAGGATGAAAAAGGAAAACCACTTCATCCCACTCAAAAACCTGAAGCGCTCCTTGAAAGGGTAATCCTCATTTCCACAAAGGAAGGTGATTTGATATTAGACCCGCTGGCTGGAACGGGAACGACGGCAGCCGTCGCCATTCGCCTCAACCGCCGTTTCGTCCTCATAGAAAAGGAAGAAAGATATGTCAAAGGTATTAGAGAGCGATTAAACTTATGTGCTCATAATCCTGTCACTTTGTTTTGAAAGAAGGAGGGAACAACACGATGCGCTGGTTTGTAGGCTTGCATCCTAAATATTACCAACATGCCGACCAGCTATTGCGTGACTTTTTAGATAGTGGTGCAGATATTCTTTTCTCACACCCTGATTTCGGACTGGAAGGGTCATATGAAACCAAAACCAAAATTCTGGTGCTATTTTTAGAAAACCCCTCTAACCACCCTGAAGTAGAAAAGAAGATTTTCCTTTTTCTAAAAGAAGCGAAAGAGAAGTGGAGTATGGTAATTGCCGTGGGAGCTTCAGACAAAAAGATGAAGGAGTTAGTAACTTCCTTTTATCCCGAACGGAATTGGGTTCCTCACTGGACTGTTTTACCCTATACCTACCTGCTTTACCAACAAAAGGTTCCGCCAACTTACGGCGACTATCTGATGGCGTGGGTGACAATAGAAGCAAAGGGAAAAAGAGAAATCAATGCAGCAAGTGTTTTTCTTAACATAAAAATCCACGATTATCTAAGTGGAGGGCCGACAATATGGTCTCAGCAAATGCATCATGGACGAGGGCTTATTTGGGCTGCTACACATGATAGCATATCACGAGCATTTACAAGCGCTGCGGTCTCACAAAAACCAGCCATCCTCTTGAGAACAACGGCTCAGCTTTTCGAGAATTATGGAGATATTGGTGGACAAGAATTTTACGAAAGCGTCCTCATAAGGTATGATTTGTGGGATTGGCTAATAACTGCCCGCCGCATCCTTGATGATGAAGATTACGCTATCGAGTGGGGAATGAGATTGCATCAATTCTTTGAAAAGTATGAAGAATTCTGGAAATGGGAAATTCTTTGGGAAAGGTTTTACGACCAGACGGGGCTAAAACTTCCCAAGGATATGACCGTTGCACATCACCTGCCCCCCAATTACTTCGAAAAGGATTATTTCTCCAACCCCGATTACTTTCCTCAAGGCCCATGGTCAAACGAGCCACTTTCGGTAAACTGGGAAACTGGGCTGGGGATATAAGCTAAAAGGCACAACAGAATTTATTTGAATAAATTGCGTTAGCGGAATGGCTCCGGGGGCAGGACTCGAACCTGCAACCCGCAGGTTAACAGCCTGCAGCTCTGCCTGTTGAGCTACCCCGGAGCAATCATCAAACATCAACTTTTTGAACCCATGAGTAGTATCGGTTGGCTATTTCCTCTACCCTCTTGCGCCATTGTTCTATTGCCCATGCATATTTTGCCCCACCAGCATAACTTTCCGTGCGCTGACCGAGATGCCAACTACTCAACCCGCCAGCAATGGTTGAAGCCAGCGTCGCAATATCTATCGCCGATAACAAAGCCACCGCCTCTTGAACATCAATTGGCGGATGAAGCACAGGGTCTGGGTCATCTAAATCATACCCAAAAGTTCCCACAAATGCCACATTAAGCGGGCCACTGAAGAAGCGCTTAGTAATGGTTAAGTGATGGACGGGCGTCGCCGCCACCATTGCGGGCGACATAGTAGCATCAGGCGAAACCAAAAGCCATCCAATGGGAACGACCATGCGCCCCGTCAAACGGTTCACAAACAATTGCCTCGTCGGCGACAACCCTTCCAATGTAGGGTCTTGGTCTACATAAACAATCTGGTCTCTCTCAAAACGCCAAGAAAGCCAACCCGTGCCGACATAAACCACAACCGTCTCCAATTCCTTAACGGGATAATAAGGTAGCTTCAATTCCCAGCCGTCTACGCCGTCTACCCGCCCTTTCACATTTGTGCGCCGTGCCATCGGAACCCTTATCATCGCCTCCCAATGGGCAGTCATCCGCAAAATAACCCACTCTATCTCAGAGTCGGTCAGTGCTCTATCAAGTTCTACGAACCGCAAAAAATAGCGGACATGGCTAACAGATGCCAAACCTTTTTCAGCGGGCGGAAACATCCCGCCTCTCACCTCTCTGCTGTAGTTTTACCATAAAAGTATCCAAATCAGCAGCATCTTCAGACATCTGCGCCATCTTCTCCAGCAAAATCAAAACCTTCGGAGCTAAATGGGGGTATTCAATTCCTATCCTACACAGTTTGATGAAATAGTCAGGATACTGCCGAAGGCATTTCTCCAGCAAGCTCAACTCTTCCTCACCAGAAGAGATTTTAAAATTAACCTCGGAGGTGTGTCAGTTTATGCGTATCTTCGTGCTTAGAAAGCAGGAT
>OGCH01000436.1_pt1 | contig 21790 bp, 22 predicted proteins | sample 1570111 | NCBI WGS metagenome assembly OGCH01 (sample SAMN03436243, study PRJEB24508) | hot springs metagenome | biome: Desert Springs; feature: Hot Springs; material: Water | place: USA: Great Boiling Spring, Nevada | collected 2008-12-01 | depth 0 m m | reverse complement strand
TCAAGCGCTTTATATTCTTGCCCATTTTTTATATACAAATATCCAAGGTTATTATAAAAATCTTTTTCTAAAGGAAAAACTTTTGTTGCTTGTTCAAAAAGTTTTATTCCAGCTAACAAATTTTCTTCAACATCTGTTAAAAACAAACTTCCTAACGCTGCATACGCATCTTTTGATAAAGGATTTATAAAAAGTGATTGAGTATAATGTAATTTTGCTTGTTGGATATCTTGTTTCTGCATGAGGACAGTTGCTAAATTAAAATGTATTTCATCATACCCACAATTACTAGCTAACGCTTCATAATAATAATATATTGCTTCTTCATGTCTTTTTAATCGCGCGTATGTATTTGCAAGTTCATAGTTATTATTAACTTCGTATCGTTGAAATTTATTCGCTTTTGAAAGGTAATAAAGTGCTAGTTGTAATTCATTACGTTTCGAATACTTAAAACCTTTAAAATAATTTATTTCACCTAAAAAGTTTAAAAATAACTTAATTATAATTAGTAAACCTACAAAAATTGTAAATATAGTGACTGAATTTGACAAATTTACTGTTTTTTGTTTCCTTGTATGATCAAATGTTGGTAATACACCAAGGTTAAAAAAATATAAAAATGCTGGAACACAAAAATGTATTGTTACGTTTAACAAGTTATCAACTAACATTGCTAAAATTGAACTACTTAAGGCTACTATTAACATCTTTTTATAAACATCCTGTTGCACTTTCGTTAACTTGTAAGAGTAAACAAAAAATGTTAAAATAAACAAGAAATATAAACCTAACCCAATTGTTCCTGTCTGAGACCACACTTCCAAAATTTCGTTATGAGCATTATTTGCGTGTGTTCTATGTGAAAGTTTTTTAATAAACAAATACTTGCCTTGATAAAAAGGATAAAATAGTTCAAACAATCCCCAACCTTTACCTGTGAAAAACTTTTCTTTCACCATATCAAAACCACATAACCATATAAGAAATCTTTGATGTAAAGGGCTATAAACTTCTTTTGCTAATTGAATTTCAGTAATTCTTCCTATAGGCGATGAATTCTCACCTACAGGACTTTTTGGCCATACAATAAATAAAATTGTTAAAGATACAAAAATAATTAACATCCTTTTAATGTTTTTAATTAAAACTTGTTTATCTATTTGTAAAAATAAAAAACAAAAGTATAACAATGAAACAAATAAACCAGCCCATGAAGATCTCGTAAGAGTACATAACAACGCACAAAAGTAAGTTATCATTAAAATGAACATTAACAACATGTTTTTACCATCAAGATATTCAACAAACATTAACGGGAATAATAAAATTAAAAATGATGACAAAAAGTTAGGGTTGCCAAAAGTTGAAACACATCTCCCACCAAACGGATTTAAAACTTTTGGCCAAATAAGTTCTATACCAAAATATTGAAGAATACCGTATATACTTGCAACAGCACCAACAATAAAAAATGTATAATAAATTTTTGAAAAATTTTTTAGGAAAGTTTTCATTTATATGAAAAAGTTTCTATTTTTTATTTTTGGGTGTTTGTTTTATTTTACCGGAATAAACTATGCCCAAGAGTTCAGCCTTGAAAATATAAAGGCTTATCAAGCTTCTCTTAATTATCCTTCTCAGATAATAAACCTCTACCAAAAGTTAGGTTTTAACCCTATTTGGAATGAAACCAACAAAAAGAAACTGGAAAACTTAATCGTTAATTCTATGCGCGAAGGATTAAACCCCAAGGATTATCAGATAGACCTTTTAGAAAAAACAGAAAATTTTTCTATAGAACAAGAATTAAAACTTACAGATACCCTGATTAAACTCGCCTATCATATCTATTATGGAAAAGTTAACCCTAATAAAGTTTTGGCTCTGGTTAGTTTTTCTAAGAAAAAAGATATAGTAGTAGATACTTTAGTTACCCTTTTAAACGAAGATAAATTAGAAGACCTTTTTACAGCCTTAGCCCCTGAGTTTGAAGAATATCAAGTGTTAAAAGACTATTTAAGACGGTATCAAGAAATTATAGAGGCAACCCAATCGGTAGAGCTTAAGCTCAATAAATCACTTACATTAGGAGAACAAAGTTCGTTGATTCCGGAGATAAGAAGAAGGCTTTATTTACTTGGATATTTAGATAGTTTTAATGAAAACGAAGTCTATGATCATGAACTTAAGGAAGCAGTAAAAAGGTTTCAAAGGGCGCAACAGCTAAAACCAAACGGGATAATAGACAGTAAAACCGTGAGGTTATTAACCCTTTTACCTAAGAAGCGGGTTGTTCAGATTAGTCTAAACTTAGAGAAATTTAGATGGTTACCTACGAAAAGACCAGAAACCGTATATGTTTGGGTAAACCTTCCTTCTTTTGACCTTTTTTTGGTAAACAACGGAAAGGTGGTGTTTTATAGTCCTGTTATCATAGGGAAAAGCAATTCCAAAGATTTCAGACCAACCCCGGTGCTTTATAGCCAAATAACCCATATGGTATTAAACCCTCCTTGGAATATTCCACCTAACGTATACAAAAAAGATTTTTTTCCTAAACTTACCAAAGACCCTGAGTTTCTTTTAAAACAAGGGATAAAAGTCTATGCTAACGGAACAGAAATAGACCCTTTTCAAATAAAATGGGAAACCTTAAAACCTTCTAAATTACCTTTTCAATTGGTTCAACCTCCAGGAAATGGTAATGCTTTAGGAAAGGTTAAATTTCTATTTTCTAATCCATTTGATGTTTACCTTCACGACACCCCAAAAAAAAATCTTTTTAAATATTCAAAAAGAGACTTTAGCTCAGGTTGCGTAAGGGTTCAAAAAGCGGTTGAATTAGCCAATTTTTTGATATCAATGGGTTATGTAAAAGGATGGGACCAAAAGAGATTTATTAATGCCTTAAAAACCAACCAAACCATCTATATTTCTCTTAACCCTCCTATACCTGTTTATCTGGTCTATTTTACCGTCTCTGTTAAAAAACCTTATATCTATTACTTTGAAGACCTCTATGGATACGACCAAAAATTAGCCCAACTTCTAAATTCACATTAAACCTCAAATGTTTACTAGAAGGACTTTTCTTAAAACTTTAGGATTGTTTTTAGTAAAACCTGTCTTATCTTTTGGGGATCTTTGGCTGTTTCCGGAAAGAACTCTTAAGGTTTACAATATACATACTAAAGAAGCGATTGAAGCCACTTACTGGATTAACGGAGATTATCGGGGAAAAGAGGTCTCGCTTCTTTTTTATATTTTTAGGGATCACCGGACCGGAGAGGTTTATCCTATAGACATAAAGCTTTTTGACCTTTTGTTTTTAATAACTCAAAACCTTGAGATTGATACTCCCATATGTTTAGTTTCAGGCTATAGGGCTCCCGAAACCAACGAATTTTTAAGAAAAACCACTTCAGGGGTGGTTCAGAACAGCCTACATACGGTAGGAAAAGCGGTGGACTGCTTTCTACCGGAGATACCTTTAGAAAATATAGTAAAGATTGCTTTAAACCTGGGGTTAGGAGGGGTAGGATATTATCCTGGAAGGTTTGTCCATTTAGACATAGGAAGACCAAGATTTTGGATAGGATAGAAGCCGTTGACCTAAAGGAAATAATGATTAAACTTTAAAAACATATCAAAACATTGTTAAAAAAAGAGGGGTAGAAGATGCTTGAAGGATTAAGTCAAAGGTTGGAAGAGGCTTTAAATAAGTTTAAAGATAAAGGAAAACTTAGTCCTGATGAGATAAAAAAAGGATTGAGAGAAATACGTCTGGCTTTGCTTGAGGCAGACGTTAATTATAAGGTAGTAAAAGATTTTATAGGAAGGGTTGAGGCAAGGTGTCTTTCTTCTGAGGTAACCGAAAGTCTTACCCCCTTTCAGCAAGTGGTAAAAATCGTTTATGAAGAACTGGTTAAAACCCTTGGAGAAGAGGCCAAAGGGCTTGACCTTGGCGGACCTAAGCCAGCCAGAATTTTACTGGCTGGTCTTCAAGGTTCTGGAAAAACTACCACCGCGGCTAAACTAGCAAGATATTTAAAAAAGAAAGGCCATCACCCTTTACTTGTGTCTGCTGACATTTATCGTCCTGCAGCTATAGAGCAACTTAAGGTCCTTTCTCAAAAGATAGAAGTACCTTTTTATGAAGCCAAACCTGGGGAAACACCTATAGAAATCGTCAAAAATGCCATAGAAATGGCTAAAAAAGAAGGAAGAGATGTAGTCATTATAGATACGGCTGGTAGATTGCATATAGACGAAAGATTGATGGAAGAGTTGATCGAGCTTAAAAAAGCCTTTAATCCTTCAGAGGTGCTATTGGTAGCTGACGCTATGATGGGACAAGATGCGGTAAACGTTGCTAAAACTTTTCAAGAAAAGGTAGGGGTAACAGGTATTATTCTTACCAAGATGGAAGGAGACGCAAGAGGTGGTGCTGCTCTTTCTATAAAGGAAATAACCGGTTGTCCTATCAAATTTTTGGGAGTAGGAGAAAAAGTAGATGCCTTAGAGGTCTTTCATCCTGAAAGGCTTGCAGGTAGGATCCTTGGAATGGGAGATGTTCTAACCTTAATAGAAAAAGCTCAGGAAACCTTTGACCTTAAGAAGGCTAAGGAGCTTGAAAAGAAAATTAAAAAACTTGAGTTTGATTTAGAAGACCTAAGAGAACAACTTAGGCAGATTAAAAAATTAGGCTCTGTGAGAGATATCCTTGGCTTTTTACCAGGGGTTGGTAAAAAATTAAACCAGCTTGAGTTTGACGAAAAAGAGATTTTAAGGATGGAAGCCATCATCAACTCTATGACTAAACAAGAAAGAAAAAATCCTAAAATTATCAATGCAAGCAGAAAAAGAAGAATAGCCAAAGGTAGTGGAACCACCGTCCAAGACGTAAACAAACTGCTAAGAAGTTATGAAGAAATGCTTAAACTTTTAAAACAAATGAAAACACCAGGAAGATTGCAGCAAGTCTTTAGAAGAATGTTTGGGGCTTAAAACAATTGTAAAAAATAAAATAGGTGTTAAAATATTAAAGCTAAAAATTTTTTAAGGAGGTAGGGGAAAAGTGCCAGTCAGGATAAGACTTATGAGATTTGGAAGAAAAAAGAAGCCTTTTTATAGGGTAGTGGCAGCAGACTCTCGTTCTCCCAGAGACGGAAAGTTTTTAGACATCTTGGGATATTATGACCCTTTAAAACAACCTTATGAGTTTAAAATAAACGAAGAAAAGGTTAAAACTTGGCTTGAAAGAGGAGCTGAACCTACAGAGACGGTAAGAGCCCTTCTGAAGAGGATAGGGATAAAGGTAGACAAATAACGCGCAAATCCAAACTGCTAGGAGATAGGAGGGTAGAAGATGAGCAAACTCAAAGATTTAGTGGAGAACATCGCTAAAGTGCTGGTTGATAAGCCAGAGTCAGTTCAGATTAACGAAATAGAAGGGGAACAAACCTCTGTTATTGAATTAAGGGTTGCCAAAGAAGACCTTGGTAAAATCATAGGCAAAGAGGGTCGCACTGCTAAAGCTATTAGAACCATCTTAGGGGCTGCAGGCAGTAAACTTCGTAAAAGAGTTGTGTTAGAAATCATCGAATAGTGAAAGTCCCCTTTGCTAAAATCTTAAACACCCATGGACTTAAGGGAGAGGTAAAAGTCTCTCCCTTGGTCTTATCTTCTGAGCTTATTTTTCAAATTGAAAAATTCTATTTATCTGAAGCTTCTTATGAAGAACTATGGGTCGAATCTATTAAAAAAGGTCCTGGTTTTAATGTTTTTATAGTAAAGTTTAAAGACATAGACTATGAAAAAGCAAAAACCCTTACCAACCAAAAGCTTTATGTAAGTTTAGAAGACTTGCCTCAACCTTTAGAAGACGAATTTTATTATTATCAGATTGAAGGTTTTTCAGTAAAAGATCTTTCAGGTAAGGTTTGGGGTAAAGTAAAAGAAGTTATGCCGATGGGAGAATATGACCTTTTGTTGGTCAAAACTAAAGAAGGTTTTGAATTTTATGTGCCTCTGGTGGGAGAATATGTAATAGAACTAGACTTTTCTAACCAAAGTATCTTGGTGCAAAACATAGAAGATTTGGTAGAAGCTCAAAAACCTTAGTTTTTAATAATAATCATGAGAATAGACATCATTACCATCTTTCCCGAATATTTTGAAAGCCCTTTAAAAGTTGGTCTTTTAGGAAAGGCTTTAAAAAAAGGACTTTTAGAGGTTAACCTGTTTAACTTACGAGATTTTTGTCAAGACAAACATCGTGTGGTTGACGACGAACCCTTTGGTGGTGGAGAGGGAATGGTTTTTAAACCAGAGCCTCTTTACCGAGCTATAAATTTTCTTAAAGAAAAAAGTCCTAATCCTTGGGTGATTTATCTCTCTCCACAAGGAGAATTGTTAAACCAAAAAATAGCCGAAGACCTTGCTCGGAAAAAACATTTAATACTTGTTTGTGGAAGGTATGAAGGGATAGATGAAAGGATAAAAGACTGCTTGGTAGACCAAGAAATCTCTATAGGAGATTATGTGGTTTTTGGCGGTGAAGTAGCAAGTTTAGTCTTAATTGAATGTGTAGCCAGGCTAATACCGGGAGTGGTAGGGAAAAAAGACTCGGTAGAAAGAGAATCTTTTTCTTCTGGACTTTTAAAATATCCCTGTTATACCAGGCCAAGTGAGTTTATGGGGTTAAAGGTCCCAGAAGTACTTCTAAGCGGAAACCATGCAGCCATAGAAGCCTATAGAAGACAAAAATCTTTAGAATTGACCCTTAAAAAAAGACCTCAGCTTTTAAAAGAGGCTCAACTTTCAAAAGAAGACTTGCAATTTCTGGCTGAGCTTTTAAAAAAACAAAGGGTATATCTCTTTCTTCTTCATTATCCTGTTTATAATAAAAGAAAAGAAGTTGTAGCCTCAGCTGTCGCTAACATTGACCTTCACGATTTAGCAAGACTTGGAAGAACCTATGGATTAAGGGGAATTTACTTAGTCCAACCCCTTGAAGACCAAAGACAATTAGCTCAAGAGCTTTTAACTTTTTGGCTTGAAGGTGGAGGTGCTAACTATAACCCTCTACGCAAAGAGGCTTTAAAACTATTAAAAATTTTTTCAACCTTCGAAGAAGCTTTGACTAACGTCCAAGAAATAGAAGGAGAAAAACCTTTATTAGTAGGAACTGATGCTTCACCTAAAAGGAACCCCATCTCGTTTGAAGAACTAAGAAATTTTTTATGGGAAAAACCGATAATTATCGTTTTAGGAACAGCCTGGGGCCTCACAGAGGAATTTTTAGAAAAATGTGATTATTTCTTAGAACCTATTTGGGGTAGACTTGACCCTTACAACCATCTTTCTGTACGTTCTGCAGCCTCTATCATCATCGATCGCATGTTGGGTTATTATAGCTTTTATAGAAAATTTTTATCAAAATGATTGATTTTTACCAAAAATAGATTATTTGTTTTTATTGAATTTTTTTTAAGAATGATGATGTCAATTATAAACTTTAAAAATTATCTAGGAGGGACTTATGAGAAAGATCAATAAAGTGTTGATAGCCAACCGGGGAGTTCCTGCAGTAAGGGTGATGAATACCTGCAGAGATAAAAAGATTAAAACTGTTGCTATCTATAGTACGCCTGACAGACTGGCCTACCATGTATTTTTAGCTGATGAAGCGGTACATATTGGAGAGGCACCTCCTCATGATTCTTATTTAAACATGGAAAAAATTATAAAAGTTGCCTTAGAAACGAAATGTGATGCAATACATCCTGGATGGGGCTTTTTAGCAGAAAACGCTGACTTTGCCGAACTGGTAGAACAGGCTGGCCTTGTATGGATAGGCCCTCCTCCTGAGGTCATAAGGCTTATGGGAGATAAAATCAGGGCAAAGAAGATAGCCCAAAGGGCAAACGTGCCTACCATTCCCGGACTTTTAAACGTAAAAACAGTAGAAGACATTTTAAAATGGATGCAAGAAGACGAAGTAGATTTTCCCATCATGATAAAAGCCGCCTCTGGTGGTGGCGGAAAAGGAATGGTAAGGGTTGAAAGCGCAGAAGAATTACCTATAGCCCTTGAAAAGGCAAAATCGGAAGCTAAAAAAGCCTTTGGAGATGAGACCCTTTTAGTAGAAAAGTATATTAAAAGCGGTAGACATATAGAGGTCCAAGTTTGTGCCGACAAGCACGGACATGTAGTACATCTTTTTGAAAGAGAATGCACCTTGCAAAGAAGAAATCAAAAAATCTTAGAAGAAGCACCTTCCCCAAGCATCTCCGATGACTTAAGACAAGAAATATGTTTTACAGCCGTAAGGTTGATGAGAGAAATAGGTTATCACTCAGTAGGAACGGTAGAATTTCTGTTAGACCCTAAAACCAACAAATTTTATTTTCTTGAGGTTAACACTAGGCTTCAAGTAGAGCATGGTGTTACTGAATTAATTACCGGACTTGATTTAGTAAGCCTGATGTTCTCTATCGCTGAAGGTCATCCCCTTCCATTTGAACAAGACGACATACATCCTAACCGTCATGCCATAGAAGTAAGAATTAACGCCGAAGACCCTAAAACCTTTAATCCTTCTTTTGGTACCATCACCAGACTTGAAATTCCTCAAGGTCCAGGGATAAGGGTTGCCTCTGGAGTTTATGAAGGAGCAGATGTTCCTCCCTATTACGACTCGCTTATCATGTTGGTTATGTCAGCCGGGGCAGACAGAACAGAAGCTATCAGAGTAATGGACAGAGCTTTAAGCCGAGGATTAAGGGTAGAGGGAATAAAAACCATCGCCCCGTTGCTTTTAAGCATCATCAGACATCCTGACTTCATAGAAGGTAAATTTTCTACCAGGTTTATAGAGGAAAGGCACGAAGAGCTTCTTTCTATGGTAAAAGAAAAAACAGCAGACGATGAAGTTTTAAAAATTGCTAGGTATGTAGCAGAAATTTCAGCCTTAGGGCCTCAAGATTGGATGTAAAATTACATTCCACACATGGGGGTAAAAAATGGATTACGTGTTTGTAAAACCGGGGATGAGCCCAAGAGAGATAGTTCAAAAAGTAAGAGAATTGCCTGGAGTATGTTTTGTTTCTGTAGGAATGAGAGATGCAGGACAGTCTGACTATAAAAACAGATTAAGGATATATGACTTAAAAACTCTTGCTCCTTACTATAATGAAATGGGACTTTTTGCGGCAGAATGCCATGGAGGGGCAAGATGGCATGTAGGTATTATGAATAGAAGAGAAAGCCCTTTTGAAGAGATAGCCATTCTAAGAGAACTTATGCCTAACGTCCTCTTACAAACCCTTATAAGAGAAACCAACATGTGGGGTTATAGACCTTATCCTAAAAACATCATAGAATATGTAGTAGAAGTAGTAGATATAGATGTATGGAGGTGTTTTTCCTTCTTAAACGATATAAGAAACATGCGTCCTGTAGCTGAAGTGGTGATGAAAAGAGGGAGGCTCTTTGAACCTGCCATTTCCTACACAGTAGCCCCTTGGTTTGATACCAAGTATTACCTTAAGGTAGTAGATGAGATAGTAGACCTCTGCGGTGGGGTAGATGAAATAGTATTATGTATTAAAGACATGGCTGGAGTAGGAACAGTCTCTTCGATTACCGAGCTTATAGATGCCATAAAACAAAAATACCCTGATTTGGTAATCAACTACCATCGTCATATCACCGACGGTCTTGCTATTCCTGTGCTTTTAGCCGCTGCTAAAGCAGGAGCTAAGATCATAGATGTAGAAGAGGATACTTTGGTAAGGTTTTACGGCCATTCTCCTATCTTAGCGGTTGAGGCTATTTTCAGAGAAGAAGGTATTCCTGTCAACCTTAACAGAAAGGCTTCAGAACAAGCTGTAGAAAAAGTAAGAGAATGGATAAGAGATTATGAATGGGCTGAATCTCCTTTCAAAGGTTTTGACCACATGGTCACCAGACATAAGATGCCAGGAGGAGCCTTCCCAAGCTCCTTTGAACAGGCAGAAAAAGGGGGATTCCTAAACCTCATGCCTTATATCCTTCAAGTCATGTCCCTTTACAACCAAATAGTAAAATATTTTGATGTTACTCCAGGGTCACAAATCACTTGGGTAACCTGTAGCGGTATCGTTAACAGATACGCTAAAGAAATGGGAGAAGAAGGGGTTAAACACGTAATAAAACTTCTTAAAAAATTTGTAGAAGAAAAGAACCAAGATTTTTCAGCGATGGAACCTTGGGAACAAGAAGAACTTTTACAATTGTTTAAACACGCTCCAGGAGACTTCAAAAATCTTATCCTTGGTCATTACGGAAGGATGCCCGTAGGTTGGCCTGCTGACTGGGTGTATAAAAGTACCTTTGGAGATGATTGGGAAAACAAAATAAAAGAGAGAAAAGAAACCTCACCTGTGGAGGCTATTCCTGACGAAGACATAGAAGCTTTAAGAAAAAATTTAGAAAATGAACTTGGGAGAAAGGCTACTGAAGAAGAGTTTATCCTATATCTGATGCACCCTAAAGATGCTTTAGATTTTATAAGATTTAGAGAAAAATACGGAGATGCTCCTTTAGTTCTTCCTACCAGAGTATGGAGAGAAGGGCTCAAAAAACCAGGAGATAAAGTTGAATTTATCTATGAAGGAAAACCCTATTGCATAGAATTAGTCTCTATAGGTGTCGAAAACGACGGTGTAATACATGTAGTCTTAAAGGTAAACAATAAAACCAGGGTGTTTGAGGTGAAAACCCCAAGAGCTAAAAAAGAAGAGGTCAAAAAGGCAGTAAGACCTGATGAAATAGGAGCACCTATCAGCGGAACAGTTTGGAGGATAGGTAATCCAAAAAGAGGAACGCTTAAGGTAGGAGACATCGTCCATAAAGGAGAAGAAATCGCTAACTTAGAATCGATGAAAATGGAAAACCCTGTTTTAGCACCCTTTGACGCCCAAATCGTAGAAATTTGTGTGAAACTTAATCAAATGGTAGAAGAAGGGCAACTACTCTTTGTGCTTAAGCCCTTAGAAAACACTAATTCAGGAAATACAGGAGAGACCAACATAGAAAAATTGCCCCATTAGCCCTTGATTTTTAAGACAAAAGTTTTATAAATTTTTTTAAAAAACCCTTGTTTAGAGGGAGGGAATATGAGTTGTATTTTCTGTAAAATAGCTACTCAAGAGATACCTGCTAAGGTGGTGTATGAAGACGAAAAGGTGATAGCCTTTCATGACATCAACCCTCAAGCCCCTTATCATATATTAGTAATTCCAAAAAAACATCTTTCTACTTTGTTAGAACTCACCGAAGAGGATAAAGAACTGATAGGGCACATATATCTGGTTATCAATCAAATCGCTAAGGATTTAGGGTTTGCTGAAAGGGGATACAGGGTAGTAGTAAACTGTAAAGAAGAGGCAGGACAGACGGTGTTTCATCTGCATTTTCATGTGCTTGCCGGTAGAGGTATGGGTTGGCCTCCAGGATAATTTTAAAAATTTAACTTACTTTAGCCCCTGGGGCTATTTCTTTCTCAGGGGCAACCAAGCATAGCCCTTTATCATCCTTAGCTGCAAGGAGCATTCCTTCAGAAAGAACTCCTTTTATTTTAGATGGCTTTAGGTTGGCTATAATGACTACTTCTTTTCCTATCAACTCTTCTGGTTTATAATATTGAGCTATTCCTGAAACGATCTGTCTTTTTTCTGGGCAGAGAACCTCCAATTTTAAAAGCTTATCTGTATTAGGAATTTTTTCTGCAGCCACTATTTTTCCTACCCTTAAGTCAAGTTTTTTGAACTCCTCTATGGAAATAAAACTCTTCTCTTCGGTTTTTTGCTCTGACACCGTTTCCTCCTTTGGCTTTTCTTCTATTCTTGGAAAAAGAGGACTACCTTTTTTAGCTTCTGTCCCTTCTTTTAATCCCTTAAAGTTAAAAACCTCTTCCCAAGTTAAGGGGCCTTTATAAGAAAGGTTTTGGAGTAAAACCGATGAAGTTTCAGGCATTATCGGAGAAAGGGCTATAGCAAAACTTTTAATAACCTCAAGCAAAATCCTAAGCACCGTTCCTGCCCTGTTTAGTTCTCCTTTTTTAATAAGACTCCACGGGGCCTGTCTGTCTATGTAAACGTTTCCTTCTCTGATTGCCTCCCACAACCTTTCTAAAGCGCGATGAAACTGAAGCTCAGCAAAAAGTTGGTGATATTCCTCTAAAGCTCTTTTTACTAAGTCTAAGTAGGCTTGGTCTTCCTCTTTAATCTCACTTAAAGGAGGAATTTGAGATTTAAAGTATTTTTCCGTTAGGTTTAAGGTACGGTAAATAAGGTTTCCGTAATCATTAGCAAGGTCCGCGTTTATCCTGGTTATAAAGGATTCCAAACTAAACTCTGCGTCATAACCAAAGGCCATTTCTCTAAACAAAAAATATCTTAGTCGGTCTTTACCATAGGTTTTACTTAAAGTAATCGGGTCTACGATGTTTCCCAATGACTTAGACATCTTTAGCTTATCAACCAACCAATAGCCATGCACCAAAAGTTTTTTGTATACCGGTAGGCCTAAAGCTTTTAACATAATAGGCCAATAAACCGCATGAGGTTTCAAGATGTCTTTAGCTATAAAATGATGGGCCTCTTTCCACCAACCCTCCCATTTTGGGTCTTCTGGATACCCTATTCCTGTTAAATAGTTTAAAAGGGCATCAAACCATACATAGGTAACATAATCTTTATCAAAAGGAAGTTCAATACCCCACTCAAGCCTTTTTTTGGGACGAGAGATACAAAGCGGAGGTAGCTCTTCCTCTAACATGTTAAGCACTTCTTCTCGATAAAATTGAGGATAAATAAGCTCATTTTGCCGAATATACTCTTTTAGCCAGGTGCGATATTTTTCTAAATTAAAAAAGTAGTTTTTTTCTCTAATCAATTCAGGGGTTTTTTGATGGTCCCTACACCTTCCTTGTTCGTCAAGTTCTTTAGCGGTTAAAAATCTTTCACAACCTACGCAATAAAGTCCTTCATATTCGTCTTGATAGATTTCTCCTTTTTCGTAAAGCTGCTGAAGGACTGCTTGCACTACCTTTTTATGTTTTTCTTCGGTAGTTCTAATAAACCGATTATAAGAAACCCCAAAATAATCCCAAGTTGTTTTAAAAATTTGGCTTATTTCATCTACTAAAGCCTGAGGGGAAAGACCTTTATCTTTTGCGGTTTTTTGAATTTTGTCTCCGTGCTCATCTGTTCCTGTAAGGAAAAAAACCTGCCAATTTTTAAGTCTGTAAAACCTGGCAAACCCATCTACTAACAAGGTGGTATAAGCATGACCTAAATGGGGAAAGGAGTTTACATAATAAATCGGGGTAGTAAGATAGATAAGCATCAAGCCTCCTCCTCTTCAAGGGTCTTAAGTTGACCTTCAGGGATAAAATCTTCGGTATGCTCGACAATATAAGACTTTAAATCTTCAACCGGCACAGTAATCAGTTGTCCATCTTTTGTTTCTAAATAAACCAACTTTTGAAAAAGATGGTACTTTACTACACGATAGGATTCCTCGTTAATCTTGATTTTACTTCCCAATTTAGGAAGGTTATCTAAAAATTCCCGATAAACTTCCATCTCATAACTAAGACAACATAATAACCTTCCACAAGGACCAGATATCTTGTTAGGGTCAAGGATAAGACCTTGTTCTTTGGCAAACTTGATAGAAAGGGGTACAAAGGATTTTAAAAACTTAGCACAACAAAACTCCTTTCCACAATATCCTATACCTCCCAAAAGGGCGGTTTCATTTCTTACCCCTATCTGCCTCATTTCTATTCTCATCCTTAAAGCTCTGGCTAACTCCTTTACCAACTGTCTAAAATCAATCCTCCCATCTGCGGTATAAAAAAATATGATTTTGCTTCGGTCAAAAAAACAATCTACCCTAACCAACTTCATCTCAAGTCCAAGTTCCTTAGCAAACTGAAGACAAAACTCCCTACCCTTTTCTTCTATTTCTAATTTTTTTTCAAACTCCCTGATTTCTTTTAAAGTAGCCTTTCGCAAAACCACAGGTATTCCTTCTACATCAAAAGGAATCTTGTAAGAAACTTCGGTAAGTAGCAAAACTTCGTTTCTTCCGTCGGGCATCTCTGCCAGCACATAGGTACCTTTAGAAAGGGGCTTAGTAAGTTTTACTGCCATATCAGGATATCCCTGTTTTAAAGTCCCAGCACTCAACCAAACTTGAACTTCTTTATTTTCCATCTAACCTCCGATAGCTCTCATAGGTTTTAAAGTAGAGTTTAGATTATGCCTTTCAGGCTTTACCTTTAGAGCTTGAATAAAAAGCTCCTCTAATGAAACCTTTTTTTCCCTTAAAGCGGTTTTTAAGTTTATCTCAAAGTCTGAAAAAAGACAAGTCCTTAACCTACCATCAGCCGTAATCCTAAATCGGTTGCATCTATGACAAAAATGCTCAGAAATTGGTGAAATAAGTCCTATTTTCCCTTTAGCACCCTTCCATCTAAAAACCTTTGCAGGCCCCCCTCCTACCGAATTAGCAGGTAAAAGTGGTTGGTATGCCTCTAAAATCTTTTTAATCTCTACCACCTCTACTATATGGCTCTCATCCCAAAGAGAATTTCCACCTATAGGCATAAATTCAATAAACCTTACCTCTATGGGCTTTTCTATGGTTAGCTTAGCTAAGTCTAAAACCTCTTCGTCGTTGAATCCTCTTATAACCACCACGTTAACCTTAACCGGTGAAAAACCAAGTTCTAAAGCTAAGTCTAAACTTCTTATCACCTTTTCAAAACCATCAACCCCTGTAATTTTTCGAAACTTTTCTGGATTAAGGGTATCTAAACTAAGGTTTAACCTTTTTAAACCTGCTTTTTTAAGCTTTTCTCCTAACTCCTCAAGAAAATATCCGTTTGTCGTAAGGCTTAAATCTTCTATCCCGGTTATAGAAGCAATCCTTTCTACTAAAACTTCTATGTTTTTTCTAATCAAAGGTTCTCCCCCAGTAAGTCTTACCCTTTTAACCCCAAGCTTAGCCCCTACCCTTACCACCTCTTCTATCTCTTCCAACCTAAGTATTTCCTGATGGGGTAACCATTTCCAATTTTTATGAGTAAAGCAATAGATACACCTGAAATTACATTTGTCGGTTACCGATATCCTAAGGTATTCTATCTTTCTTCCAAAAGGGTCTATCAACATCCTTTTCTCTTTCTTAACTCCTTATAAACATCTCTTGCCTGGTTAAAAACCGGGATAAAAGCCTGATAATCTGGATAGGTCCAAGGAAGAGGCACGAAACTTTTATCTCTATAAATCAACGTCACCTCAGCAAAAACACTTCGACCTAAGTAAACCCTATGGGCATAGTCTTTAAAGGTTGAAAGCACTACCTTAGAAAGCTCTATATACCCTGGGTCAAGGTTTATACTCCTTTTCCCAGACTCAGTAGTATAACTAAGCTCTATTTGATAACAAAGGTGTTTTAAATCTACCAAAAAATCAGGGCTTTTTAGGTTTTCAAAAAAATAAAATCTTTTTTTCAAGTCTTTTCCCATCTCTTTTTCGTAATAAGAGGTAAAAGAAGAAAAATCAAAGGGTTCAGAAGAAAAAAACATCGGTCCCAGATGCGAGGTCAAATGAGTAAGAGCTTGTTCTCCCAAAAAAAGGTCTTGAGTGGTTAAAGCTATAAAAAAACAAACAGGAGCAGGTTGTCTTGGATGACTCATGTCAAGAGGTTAAGTTTTCTATTTTTAAAGCCTCTTCAACCAACATCACCGGAATGTCCTCTATTACCGGATAAAAAAGCTTGCAAACCTTACAATAAAACCCTTCTTTGTCTTTAAAGTTTAAAAACTCTAAATCGCCTTTGCACTTAGGGCAAGCAAGCACTTCTAAATAAACTTTAATTCTTTCTTGGTCCATGTCTTATATAATATCATGTTTCAATTTTTACGCAATTTTTCCCTGACCTTTTAGCCAAATAAAGGGCTGAGTCTGCCCTTTTAATTAGTTCTGAAACCTCTTCGGTTAAAAGGTACTCACTTACCCCTAAGCTTATGGTAACTTTAATCTTATTAACCCCTATCTCTAATTCTTCTACCGCGGTTCTTAATTTTTCTGCTACCATCACGGCGTTTTTCAGGTCTGTTTCTGGTAAAACTACGATAAACTCTTCTCCCCCCCAACGGCCAACTACATCTTGTTCCCTAAGGTTATTTTTAAAAGTCTCAGCCAAAGCTTTTAAAACCTCATCCCCTACATCATGACCATAGATGTCGTTTACCCTCTTAAAATTGTCTATGTCTATCATTATCACAGAAAAAGGTTGTTTGGTTTCCTCAGCTTTTTGTTTAAGACTTTCTAACACAGTAGACACAAACCTTCGATTAAACAACTTGGTAAGTGGGTCGGTAATAGATTCTAAATAAAGTGCGTCTTCCAACTTTTTCCTTAAAGTTATATCCCAAAAACAAACGATAGACTCTATAACCTTTCCTGATTCATCTTTTACCTGAGACACCTTAACGTTGGCTATCAAATAACTACCGTCCTTCCTCTTCAAAACCAAATCACCTTCCCAGTCCTCTCCCTTAGCTATAGCCTCACATATCAAACATTTATGTTCTAACAGCTCTACAAAAACCTCATGGTCCCTTTTCCCTATCAACTCCTTTTCCGAATAACCTAAAAGTTTAAGAAGTTTAGGATTAACCAGGGTAATTTTAAAATCCTTTACCGTATAAACCGAGATTTCCATAAAATTAAGAACCACGTTTAATCTTTTTCTTTCTAAGAATACCTCCCTTGCCTTCTTATTGGTATAAAAAGAAACAAGCAGTATCAAAATCAATAAAAAGGTATACCCCCAGAAGTTTTTATAAAAATCTTTATATAAGGCTTCAAGCTCTTTTGCTTGCCTTATATTCAACAAAAACCCTACCGTATCCCCCTTAAAGTCCGTAATAGGAATAAGAACTACCTCATAAACCTCTCCCTTTTTAGGCCTAAACTCAAAAACCTGATTTTTTTCTAAATACAAAGCCTTTTTAAAAGCCGGTTCTTGAGATAACTTTTTTAGAATATCTTTATAAAAGATTTCATTTTTTGAACTTGCTTGGTATTCTACCCAATCCTCCCCTAAAAAACTTAGAGAAAACTGCTTTTTATAAGGTTCTAAAAGTTTGTCTACCGTTTCTTTTTTCTTAAAAATAAACCTACAACATAGGTCTGGACTCAGTTCTTTGACCAACCTTTCAAAATGGCCAACCGAAACCACAAAATCTGCACTTCCTAAATATTCTTCCTTCTCATCCATCAAAGGCACGGTGTATCTAAACCCACTTAAAACCTTTCCTGATGCAAACCCAAAAACCGGTCTTTTATGTTTCATCACATATCTTAAATCCTCTCTCTCCCTCGTAAGGTCGTCTCCATAAACAGAAGGATTATAGATCCTTAAAAGACTTCTTCCATCAGAGGTGTGAAAATGCAAGTCTAACCCTAAATCAGGAAATTTCTGAATAAAAGGTAAAAGAAACTGGTAAAGCCTATTTCTTAAGACTTCTTCATCTCCTTTATAACTTTTAAAAAGGTTTTGTATACTTTGAGACGCTACTATCCCTGTAACATAAAGTTGGGTTAGCCTTTTTATAGAATTAATCGTAGAATTATACATGACAATACGGTCGTTTAAATTGTTTTCAAGAATAGTCTGTTTTTGTGATGAAAAGTTATTATAAAGAACCCCTATCCCTAAAATCCAACCCCAAAAAATCAACCCTAAAATAACACCATAAGACTTATAAAATAATAATTTTTTCATACATGAATTAATAATACATAACCACCAAAAAACAAGATAAAAATACAAAACCTGACTAAAGGATGGGTTTTAGGGTTTTTTGGATGACTGAAGAAAAGTTTTTTAAGGTGTTAAAAACTTCGTCTATTTCTTTATCTTCGGAAAAGACTATCTTTTTAGCCTCTAAAAGCACCTCTTGGTCTTCAGGATCGACTGATTCTAAGGCCTTTTGCCAAATTTCTTGAAAAGAGGGTGGATGGTCTGGAGGGGTTATTTGAGAGAGGGACCAGAGGGCTTTAAGCCCTGTTTGGAAGATTTCTCGAGCCTTTTTTCTAAACTCCTCTGGTTTGGTTTTATAAAGATGTAAGTCTTTTAAAAGGTCTTGGACATACTTAAAATAGCTTCTTGCCCTGATAAAATAAACCATTCTTTATTCAGAAGTTTTTTTGAAAACCTCTTCTCCCCATTTTCTGTAAAAATGTTTGGTGATAACCTCGTCTGCTATCTCACAAATTTGAAAAATAGTCTCTATCATATCTAACATCTCTTCTTGGCCATCCTTAGGCCGCATTTCAAAATCTTCTATAAAGGCACCACTTTCTAAATATTCCTTAAACTGTTGCAATTTTTTAAGGGTAACCAACTTAACCAGCCCTCTCGAGGTATTCTCCTGTTCTAGTATCTACTTTAATCCGGTCTCCTTTATTAATAAAAAGTGGCACCTGTATGACTGCCCCGGTCTCAAGGGTAGCTGGTTTAGTAGCAGAACCTACGGTGTCTCCTCTAACCCCTGGCTCGGTTTCCACTACCTCTAACTCCACGATGTTAGGAAGGTCTATCCCTATAACCTTTCCACGGTAATAGATGATGTAAACGGTTAAATTTTCCTTTAAAAACTTGCCTGCTTCTCCTACTTCTTCTTCTCTAACATAAACTTGGTCGTAATCTTCTAAATCCATAAATACATACTGTCCCTTTTCTTTATACAAAAACTGCATCTCTTTTTCTTGAAGGTCAGGTTTTTCAAACTTTTCTCCTGCACGAAAGTTAACCTCAAAAACCCTACCGGTGGTTAAATCTTTTAATCTGGTTCTAACCGTAGGCTGATTTTTAGAAACCTTTACATGCTGAAACTCTAAAATTTCATATGGCTTTCCATCCCACTCTATTTTTAAACCTCTCTTAAAGTCTGATGTGCTGTAAGCCATGGCCTTATCCCTCTTTGATGTTTTTTTCTAAATAAGAAGGTAAAGGTGTAGCCCAAGATTCATCGTCAAAATAAAGCTCTTCAACGTTGGAAGGAACTTCTATGTTTAAAACCTTAGGTTTCTCTACCGCCTCAAACCTGATAAAACAAGATTTATACCAGTCCACATCAGGCATCGACAGATCAAACTCTTTCATAATCCTATAGGTTCTATAAAAATCTTCCCATTGATTTTCCTCTTCAGGATAAGTAGTAAAATCCCTTAGAATATCGGTTAACACAAACCCTGAATCTAAAATAAACCTCTGAAAATCATACCACTTATTCAAAGAGGCCTCTCGGTGAGTAAAACCTATATAACCAGCAGATCCCTCCCCTTTTAAGGCCTGAATACATCTGTAAACAAAGAGCTTTAAACCTTTTTGGGTTTCTACTGGATCAGTAACAAAAACATCAAACTTTTGATAAAGCTCCGAAGGGAGCTTTTCTATCACGTTGTAACTGTAAACTTCTATGTTTGAATAACCGATAAGTTGAGCCTTTTCTTTAATAAATTGATTAATCCTTTCGTCTATTTCTACTACCACTATTTTTTTTGGTAATTTAGTAAGAGCCATACTTAAAGATATCAAGTCGTCATCCCCTAAAATAAAAACCTCAGCACCTTCAAGGTCTCCCCTTTCATATATAAAAGCAGTCCTTTTAACCGTATCTTTTGGGAAAATAAACCCTTGATCAAAGTCGCTTGTCGGTAAAGGACGGTCTTTAGTGATCTCTATAAACCTTTCTAAAATTTGTTTCCAAAAAGGATTTTGTTCAAAAGGAGAGCAAAAAAGACATCCTGGACTTTGATAAGGTAAAATTTGTAAACTACCTACTGCAAGATAAAAATAAGGTTTTTCATACTTTATTGTTCCGTCTTCAAGAAGTTGCTTTATCGCCTCTAAAAAATCTACCAAATGGGCATCTTGATAATTTACCAACTCCCAAAAAGAAGCCTTATCTTTAGCCAAGGTTCTTAAGATTTGCCTTTTAATACGCTCTAAGTTTTTCACTTTTTAATCCTCTTAAAAAGTTTACTCCCGAAAGAGATTTTATGTAAGGCTTTTAACCTCAAAAAAGATTATTTAAGATAGAGAAGCAAATTGGTTGCGGGGGTGGGATTTGAACCCACGACCTTCGGGTTATGAGCCCGACGAGCTACCAGACTGCTCCACCCCGCGATCTTATCAATTGATTTATAATATAATAACAAATTTAAAGATGTCAAGCCAGGAATTTACAAAAATTTCTACTCAAGCCCGAGAAAACTTCTGTCTCAACCCTTCTTCTGCATCATCTCCCATAGCAACTAACCCAAAAATCTTGTTATTCTCATTGATTAAGTCCTTCTATTTTTCTGATTTATAAAACTCTTCTTTTCCTAAAAACTTAACATACCCCCTCATAACTAAGATTATCTTCAATGCCTATCGCTTAGTTTATTCTTAAACTTAAAAGGGTTATGGGCCTCAAGGCATCACTATAACTTAGACCAAGAGCTTAAAAGGTAGTCTAAGGCCTCCTTTCAGATTAGGGATCTAAACATGACCTTTTAAACTTGTAAACACCCTATATAAGGCTCTGGTTGAAAAATTGTAGTTAGATGCTATCTTAAAAAACAAAAAAGGTATTTTTCCTTTGAAAAAAGAAGTTTTGTCTGAAAAAGAATGGCTGGTTTTAAAAGATTTAATAAAAGGGCTTCCTTTTTGTGAGAAACCCTTTTTAGAAATAGCTAAAAAACACCATCTTTCTCAAGAAGAGGTCCTTGAGGTAATAAAAAGCCTTTTTAAAAAGAAAGTTATCACCAGGCTTGGCATAACCTTAAGACACAACCTTGCAGGCATAGAAGGGAATGCGATGGTTGCCTGGAAGGTAGATGAAGAAAAGGCAGAAGAGATAGGAAAACTTTTGGCTCAAAGGCCTTATATATCCCACTGCTACCTACGTAAAACCTATCCAGACTGGCCATACAATCTATATACCATGGTCCACGGAAAATCAAGAGAAGAGGTTTTGTCTATGATTAAAGGTATTGCAGAAGAGTTTGAGATTAAGGACTACGAAGTCCTTTTTACTCAAAAAGAAATCGTAAGAAAACATGCCCTATATGATTTAGACCTATGAAAAAACTTTGCTTAAGCCTTTTTTTGTTTTTTCTCTTTTTTAGTTCTTCTCTGGCTTTAGAGATAAAACAAGCCAAAATATACCGATCCCACAGTCAACTTATTCTAAGTCTTTTTTTTAAAAATTTTCCAGTTCAAGAAATAGTTCTTGCTTTAAAAGAGCAAAAACATCCTGTTTACCTGAACTTTTCCTTTGAGTTTTTCAAAAAACGTTTTCTTTTAAGTGATGTGCTTATCCATAAAGAATTATACACGCAAAAACTTTATTATGACCCAGAAGTAAACCTTTATTTTTTAGAAGACAACTTTGGACTGAAAAGTTTTGAAAGCCCAGAGGAACTTGTCCTTCAAATCCTTTCTTTAGACTCCTATCCTCTAAGGTTTCAGGTTAAAAACAACCTTTCAACCCTTTATCTCAAAACTAATTTAGAGATTAGCTATCAAACCCACCTTTCTAAAGACCTAAGATTTACAAAAAAAGAACGAAAAATACGTCTAAAAGCAGAAAAAATCTTTTCTCTCGATGAGATTAGTAACCAAAATTAAAGATTTTTTAAAAAAACATAAGATATTTATAGGACTT
>OGCH01000435.1_pt1 | contig 21812 bp, 19 predicted proteins | sample 1570111 | NCBI WGS metagenome assembly OGCH01 (sample SAMN03436243, study PRJEB24508) | hot springs metagenome | biome: Desert Springs; feature: Hot Springs; material: Water | place: USA: Great Boiling Spring, Nevada | collected 2008-12-01 | depth 0 m m | reverse complement strand
GTATATATTATAAAATGAATGAAAAATCTAAAAAAGGAAGGAAACCTAAAGAGACCCCTGAAAGCCGTAGAAGAGAACTGTTGGAGGCTGTAGATGAAAACTGCAACCCTATTACCATCTTAAAACGAGAGGAAATCCATCAAAAAAGTTATTTTCATAAAACAGTACACATCTTTCTGTTTAACAAGCAAGGAGAAATATATCTCCAAAAAAAATCTAAAATGGTAGAGGAAAATCCAGGGTTATGGACTTCTTCTGCTTCGGGACATGTGCTTGTAGGAGAAAGTTTTTTAACCACAGCCCAAAGAGAGCTTAAAGAAGAGCTTTCTATCCGAACTAAATTAGAAGAAGTGCTTCGTATTGCCCCTAAGGATACCAATAACGAAACAGACTGTTTAGTTCTTTTTACCGGTATTACCAATAAAATACCTAAGCCCAATCCCTTAGAAATAGAAACTGGGAATTTTTTCTCTTTAGAAGTTGTAGACCGATGGGTTCAAAAAAACCCAGAAGATTTTACTCATTCTTTTAAAATACTATGGAAGCTTTATTGGAAGGTTATGACCCAAAAAACTCTGAAGGGAAAATAAGTCCTTCTTTCTCAATAATCACCTTCAAAAGGTTTAAGTCTCCATCTCTTATATATTGAGGTATAGGGGCTATAGCAAGCCTATGTAGTTTTTCCTCTTTTTCTTTAGGAGAAAGATTCAACCCAAGGATTTGTTTTCTTAAATTTTCCATAAGTTTTAAATAAACCTCATATTCTAAGCCAAACTGGAGTTCTAAGCCCTCTCTTATCCTTCTTGCTACTGCAGGACTTGCACCAGAAGTAGAGATAGCTATGGTTAAACTTCCTCTTTTAATAACTGATGGCACGATAAAACTGCAAAACTCAGGCACATCTACTATGTTACAAAATACCCTTTTATCGTTTGCTTCTTGGTAGATAGATTTCTGGACTAAAGGATCGTTGGTAGCGGCTACCACCAACCAGGCTCCTTCAAGGTCTCCTGGTTGATATCCTCTTCTTTCCCAGATTATCTGTCCTTCCTCTGCTAATTTTTGAAGCGCAGGGGTTGCCTCAGGAGAAACAAGTTTAATTAATGCTTTAGCCTCTAATAAAGACCTAACCTTTCTTTCTCCAACCTTTCCTCCACCTATAACTACACAAAGTTTCCCTTCTAAATTTAGAAAAATAGGAAAATACACGTTAGTCAACCTCTCCCCATCCCTCAAGTTTAGACCTCCAAAATTGCGTAGACTTAGGATATAGTTTTACAAACTCAACCTTTAAATATCCTTTTTCTCTGACTACTTGTTTGACCTCAATGTTTAATTTAGCTGCCCTAAAATGAGCAAGCATAGCCAAATAACTGTTTTCTTTCTTAAACCTTACCCTAAAGGTCTCGCTAACCACCTGATTTTTTTTAAAAAACCGTAAAACCTCCTCAAACAGGTTAGCCGGTAATTTATTATAAACCTCTTCTTTAAATTCTTCAAATTCATAAAGATTTAAAGCAAGTCTTATCAACCTTAGATAAATAAAATGTGGATCTATCTCACCTAAATAGGGAAAAACTACCCTCAAATCTTCCAGATTAGAAAATGGGGTCACATATTTAATCCTACATGTTCCGTCTTCAGACTTAAAAACTACCCCCTCTCTTTTTTCTTGATGATAACGTCTTATAAGTTCTTTTATGTTTTCGTAATCCTCCGTAGGGTTAAAAGGGCCATAGATTTCTGGGGAGTTAAAGCCATAAATCTCAAGCAGTTTTAGTTTTTCTTTTTGAGTAAGAAAACCGCCTCTACCTGTTTTCATAAAATCAAAAACAAAATAATTAACATCTTCTTTGATATATGCAGGATATTCGCTTACAAAAGGATTTTCTGGACCTGCTACTTCTGCACAAATCACCAAATTCGGATGCTTTTCAAAAAATTCAGGAAGGTTCGGTAAAAAATCTTCCCAACGGTCTGTAGCAAAGGGACAAACATATCCCCTCCGAGTAAAAGCTAAAATTTCGTCTCCTATTTTAAAAAGTCTTACGTTGTATCCTTCTACCTTTTCCTCAGCATAAAAATCAGAAGTCATATATCTTACCAATCCTGTCTTTAACACATAAACTCGAGGAATTTGAGGATAACCCCTAACCAAAACTTTATCGTTAAAAAAAGTTCCCATAGGAAAGTTTTTAAAATCCTTATTCATCCTAAAAAAACCTTGGTCCTTCCAGGCAAAAAAAACGATTTTTCCGTTTTGTAAACCCTTTTCCCATTCTTCTAAAGGGTATCTTTTAAGTTCTATGTTGTTTTTCCAACAATCAACAAGATATTGCTTTACTTCTTTTTCATCCCAAGTAAAGGTTAACATATCCTTTTTCTCCTTCTTTTCCTTCAACAATAATTTTTAATTCTGGAAAAAACTTAGGAATTAACCAAGCTTGGGTAAGAAGATGTTTGGTAATCTTAGCTACAGAAAATTCAAAGAACTCGGAAGGTTGAACTTTTAAAAAGACTAAGCTTAAAGGTATCAAAACCTGGTCTGCTAAATGTTCTTCAAACTGAGCTTTGGTGCTCAAAAAATTTTTCCATTCTTTTCCCACCTTTTTCCCTACCTCTTCTGCTGGATAGCCCTTTTTACCTAACTCAGTAAAACCTGCATGTAAGATCTTTTCTTGATCTGTAGCCCCTAAAAACACAAAGGTTCCGTCAGATTTAGCCTTTACTCTTTCTTTATAGACTGAAACTTTCTCAAAACCTTCTAATTCTGTTAATGCTCCGTTTAGTTGCCTTTCAACGATATGAAAAGGTAGTCTTTCAGAAACTATGCTGTAAACGCTAATCTCTCCAGGAATAAAGCTTTCTGGTAGTTTGGGTAAAGAAAATCTTTCCCAGGGCTTAACCACAGCCTTTATTCTTCCTCCTCCTGCTGGATAAAAACCATAGGACTCAAGGGAAAGGTCTCCTTCCAATCCTAAAAGTTTTACTGTAGGTAAAAAAACCTCTTTGATGTAATGATAACAGGGGCTAAAAGGCACATGAGTGCCTCCTTCTATTAAAACCTCTCCTCCTTTACTTAAACTTAAGGGATAAAGCACTGTCTGAAACAAAAGCAAAGTAGAACCGGCTGTTCCTATGTTAAACCGATAGCAACTTCTTTCTGGAAGTTTTTTAGGAATAAAGGTTAATTCCTGAGAACCTAAGATATCACCTTTTACTTCTGCCTCTGCTAAATGCGCTGTAGCTTTTACACAGGCTAAATGTTGAGGTTGAAGTCCTGGTTTAGGTCTATTAGCTCTTAAGTTAAAAATCTTAAAAGGCTTTCCGGTTATTACCGAAAGAGACAAAGCGGTCCTTAAAACTTGACCTCCTCCTTCTCCGTAAGCGCCATCTATAAAAAGCATTTTTCCTCAAGTTCCTGTTCCATCTTTTCGATTTCTTTTATCAAAAATTGTACCAACCAGTCCACCATCTGTTTCCCCTTTTCTAAAGAAGCTTTTCTTGGATCACCCCATATTCCAGTACTCCAATATTTTTCTTTGTCCGAAACTATTCTAAACTTAGGAAACTTAGGGTAGTCTTCAAAACCTCCTTCTTTGACTAAATCTGGTCTTAAATAAAGCATAAGAGAAGTTTCCCATTCTCCTGCATGAGAATCTTCTTCTGGGATACCAAGTTCTTTTAAACAGGGTTTAAGCAACTGAAAAATATCTGCTACAAAAAAATTGCAATAAGGTACTATTGATATAAAAGACTCGGCTGCGTCTATTAAATAGGCATTGTGGGTGCCCCCGGCATGCCCAGAAAGAACCATAAAGTTTTTAAAACCAGCAAGATAAAACTGATGAAAAAGGTTAAACATCAATTTTTTCAGAACTTCTCCTGTAAGACTGATTGTCCCCGGAAGAGAGCCGGTACTTCTACAAAGCCCATAGTAAAGAGGCGGGGCTATCAGTACCTTCTTTTTCTGAGATACTTTTTTACAGACCTCATAGATAGTATAAAGGTCAGTAGCTAAAGGTAGATGAGGTCCGTGAGCTTCCACAGAACCTACAGGGAAAATAACTGTTTTTACTTCTTTTTTAGCCTTTTCAAAGGCTACAGAGGTTATTTCTTCCATCAACATTTTCTAAAACCTTTTAAAAAAATATTAAAATTCCCTAATTTTGAATTATAATTAAATTTGCTATGAAAAAAAGGGTTTATGTAAAAACTTTCGGCTGTCAAATGAACGAAAACGATACGGAAAAAGTGCTTTTTCTTTTAAAGGATGAATATATACCTACTGACAATCCAGAAGAAGCAGACCTTATCATAATAAATACTTGCTCTGTAAGAGAAAAACCTCAACATAAAGTTTATAGTGAAGTAGGAAGATATAAATCCTTAAAAAAGAAAAAACCTCAGCTTCTTATAGGGGTTATGGGATGTGTGGCTCAACAAGAAGGAGAGAACTTGCTCGTCAGACTTCCTTATATAGACTTTGCACTTGGCACCCAAAGTTTTTATCGAATAAAAGAAGTATTAGAACAACTCCCAAAAAACCCTAACCCTATAGTATTAACTGAATTAAACCCAAATTTTAAACCTCCTTTGGTCCTTCCAGAAGAAAGTTTAATAAAGGACCCGGAAAGAGTTACTGCTTTTGTAACCATCATGCAAGGATGTGATAACTTTTGCTCCTATTGTATCGTCCCTTATGTAAGGGGAAGAGAAACCAGTAGACCTCCAGAGGAAATTATCGAAGAAATAAAAAGGTTGGTAGATTTAGGGGTAAGAGAGATAACTCTTTTAGGACAAAACGTAAACTCTTACGGCCTTAAAGAAACAGGTTATCCTGATTTTTCGGAACTATTAAACCTTATCTCACAGATAGAAGGACTTTGGAGGATAAGGTTTACCACCAGTCATCCTAAAGACCTTTCAGACCGTTTGATAAAAACCATGGCTGAAAATCCTAAAATATGTCATCATCTCCATCTTCCTCTCCAAGCAGGTTCAAACAGAGTGTTAAAAAAGATGAACCGTAAATATACTAAAGAAGAATATTTAGAAAAGGTAGCTAAACTTAAAGCACTAATTCCTGACATTGCTCTAACCACAGATATCATCGTAGGTTTTCCAGGAGAACGAGAAGAAGACTTTGAAGAAACCTTAGAGATGCTAAAAATAGTAAGATACCATGAAATTTTTTCTTTTAAGTATTCAGACCGTCCGTTTACGGCTGCTAAAAACTTTACAGATAAAGTACCTGAAGAGGAAAAAGAAAGAAGGCTTGAGGCGGTTCAGAAATTACAAAAAACCATTACTGAAGAAATCTATCAAGAATATGTAGGAAAAGAAGTAGATGTGCTGGTAGAAGGTTTTAGCTCAAAGTCTAAAGATAAACTTATGGGACGCACCACCACCAACGTGATAGTAAACTTTTCAGCCCCAAGACTTAACCTTAAAGGGAGGTTGGTAAAAGTCAAAATAGAGGAAGCAGGAAAACACTCCTTAAAAGGGATTTACCTTCAAACCTTAAAATAAATTTTGTAATTTTTATAAAACTTTACAAAATTTGCAATTTTTGCAAACTTAAGTTTGGTATTTATTTAAGCTATCTCTTTTTTCGCAACCTTTTAATAAAATTTTTTGGAAATAATTTTTAGGCATTTTTTTTGCTATATTGTAAACCGATTAAGTGAGGAGGTAATTTATGAAAACTTTAGTTAAAGTTTTTGGGTTTATTAGTCTTTTTGGATTGTTAATTTCAGGAATATCTTGGGGTAAAAAAGAAGGTATGGTAGGAGGTAAATATTATCCTCCTAATGTTAATCCGAGTAAGGTTAAAGAATTTTGCCAAGAAATACAACCTTTATGGCAAAAACAATGGCAACTTTCTTCTGAAGTGCTTAATTTGTGGGGTCAAAATCCTCCTAACTGGGAGGCTATTTTACAAAAAGAAATGGAAATCCAAAGGCTTAGGGTTGAAATCCAAAAAAAGGCATATGAGAAAGGTCTACCTTATGGTCCAAGGAAAGGTCTAAATTTTAGAAAACTTTGCGGATGGTAAAAACTTACTCTCCTTCGATTTTAAGGTTGTATTCTTTTATTTTATAATAAAGAGTTCTTAAAGAAATACCTAAAAGTTTAGCTGCTTCCTTTTTGTTACCCTTTGTTTTCTTTAAAGCCTCTATGATAGCGTTTTTTTCTAAAGACCTAAGGTCTATTACCTCTTTAGAAGACATATCTTTTTCTACTAAAGGTTTGTGGGTTATGTTTAAAGGAATAACAGGTTGGTCTAAATCTATCTCTTTTCCTGTTGCCATCACAAAAGCTCTTTCTAATAGGTTTTCAAGTTCTCTTATATTACCTGGGAAAGGATAGTTTAACAAAAACTCCTTTAACCTTTGGCTTAAGGGTAAAGGGTCTTTTTGTAACCTTTGAGCTAACTTTTGGATAATATATTCAGCGATTTTCAAGATAGCCTCTTTTCTTTCTCTCAAAGGTTTAATCTCGATAGGAAACACGTTTATTCTAAAAAAAAGGTCCTCCCTAAACTTACCTTCTTTAACCAACTTTACCAAATCTTGGTTGGTAGCAGTGATAAACCTGACGTTAGCCTTGATAGGAGCCAGACCCCCTAACCTTTCGAAGGTTTTATTTTGCAAAAAGGTTAAAAACTTAGCCTGAACCGTAAGGTTCATCTCAGAAATTTCGTCTAAAAACAACGTTCCGTCCTTAGCTGTCTCTATTTTACCTGGTTTGGTTTTTAAGGCCCCGGTAAAAGCTCCTTTCTCATACCCAAAAAGTTCAGATTCTATCAAAGTTTCGGGAATGGCTGCACAGTTTACCTCTACAAACCTACCTGGTCTTTTGCTTAATCGATGGATTACTCTGGCTATCAAAGATTTTCCGGTGCCTGTCTCACCATATAAAGTAACGGTAATATCGGTAGGAGCCACTTTTATCACTTTTTCGTATACATCTTCTATATCTAAAAAAAGTATTTCTAAAGGAGGAAGTTCTTCCTGCTCTTCTTCGAAGGTTTCCTTTTGAGATTTTTTGAATAAAAGGTTTTGAACTAAACTTAAGAACTCTTCAGGACTCCCCAGGGGTTTGGTAATATAATCTACCGCCCCTTTTTTCATAGCCTCTACTGCTGAACTTACCGTAGCATAAGCCGTTATCACCAAAAAAAGGGTATCTGGTAAAAGTGCCTTTACTCTTTCGATAAACTCTATACCGCTCATTTTAGGAAGCCTTAAGTCAGTAATGATAAGGTCGGGACTAAAATCAACCACCCTTTTCAAAGCAACCTCAGGGTCTTCACAGGTTTCCACCTGATAACCCTTTTCCTTAAGCAAAACTTCTAAAAGGGTAGCAAAAGAAAGGTCATCCTCTAAGATAAAAACCTTGGGATTTCTAACCATATACTTGTTCCTTCCCCTTTTTGGGTTTGAAGGTTAATTTTTATCTTCATTGCCTCACAAAGTTTTTCTACTATAGCCAAACCTAAACCTGAACCTTTAGGTTTAGTAGTAAAAAAGGGATCAAAAGCCTTTTTTAAGGTATCTTCATCCATACCTGGACCGTTATCCACTACTCTAACCCTTAAACTTTCACCATAATCTTCAACTTCTATTTTAACCTCTTTTTTCTCTTGGTTGGTTTCTAATACAGCATCAAGGGCGTTTTGTATTAAATTTACCACTATTTCTTTAATTTTATCAGGGTCGGTCACTACTTCAAAATTTTCTCCTTGAGTAAAAAACTTTAACTCTACCTGAGGGTATTTATCTTTAAAGCTAAACCAAACCTCTTCTATCAACTCTTTAAGGTTAAAATTTTTAGGTTCCACTTTAACTGGATTGACATAAAGGATTAACTCATCGGTTAACCTTTCTATCCTTAAAGCCTCTCTAAAAATAATCTCTAAATATCTACTAAAACTTGGGTCTGGAATTTTTTCCCTTAAATACTGAGAAAAACCTTTAATACTTCCTAAAGGGTTCCTTATCTCGTGCGATAAAATCTTTGCCATCGTGGAGATGCTTTCTAACTCTTTCATCTTAAGCTGCATGCGTTCATAACCAATAAGAAACTTAGTACCTATGAAACCTGCAATCAAAAGGCCTAAACAGGCTAACATCTTAAGAGAAAATAAAAATTGTGCCCTTTTTATGATAAAAGAAAAAGTAGCTATGTTTAACCCTACCCTAAGATAAAGGTTATACTTCTGAGTATAAAAGTTAAAATCCGCGATAAATATTTTTTGGTTTAAAGCTTCATCTTCTTGGTCTAAATAAAAACGATAATAGGGAAGTTTACAATTTTTGATAAAGTTTATTTCTTCAGGAGCTAACCTGTAGCCTATCAATTCTGGATTAGAATGAAGGATAATGTCTCCGTCTTCATCATATAGCATGATAAACTCAAGGTTTTCCCAGTTTTGACTTAGAATGATGTTTAAAAAGGCATTGTAGTTCATCTCCTCAAGGTTAGTGTAGGTCATAACACCTTGAAGGGTAATAGCTATCATCATCGCCTGGTCTTCAAGGGCTTTTTGAGCTAAAACCTTTGAATTTTTATAAGAAAAAACAGCACTTAAAAAGAGGGTAGCAATAGCCAAAACCAACACCACCCATAAAATCAACACAGACTTAAAGCTTGTTTGACCTAAAACTTGCTTTAACCTTTTCATCTCAAGTTTAATATACCACAACTTTGTCAATCTCCTAAAATAAGGGTATAATTTAACCCGATGAAACACCCCTTAATAAGCGTAATCATTCCTACTTATAATCGGGCTTACATTCTGTTTAAAGCAGTAGAAAGTGTACTAAACCAGACCTTTAAAAACTTAGAAATCATCGTAGTTGACGATGGATCAACAGACTTAACACCTAAACTTATTACTCAGTATCCTGTGGTTTATGTAAGAAAACCCAGAAAAGGAGTAGCCCATGCAAGAAACCGAGGACTTTTCCATGCTAAAGGTAGCTACATCGCTTTTTTAGACAGTGACGACCTTTTTGTCCCTACCAAACTTGAAGAACAATTAGCCTTTTTTGAAAAAAATCCCAATTATAAAATAGTTCAGACTGAAGAAATCTGGTATAAAGGGGAGAAAAGGATTAATCCTAAAAAAATCCATAAAAAAGCTGAAGGGTGGTTTTTCGAAAGAGCGGTTAAGTTATGTGTGGTTTCCATTTCTACGGTTTTGATAAAAAAAGAACTTTTTGAAGAGATAGGGCTTTTTGATGAGGATTTTTGGGTATGCGAAGACTATGAGTTTTGGTTAAGGGTAGCGGTAAAATACCCTGTAGGATTGATCCCTAAACCTTTAGTAATCAAAAGCGGAGGAAGGGACGACCAGCTTTCTGCAACCAAGGGGCTTGATTATTACAGAACTTTAGCTTTAATAAAACTCTTTAAAAATCAATCAAAAGATTTAAGTTTAGAACAAAAACTTATCCTCTTGGCAGAAGCCAAAAAAAAGTTTAACATCTTTTATCAAGGTGCTTTAAAACATGGAAACTTAAAACATGCCTTTAGATTGCAAAAACTTTTTGAAGAAACTTTTAAAGATTTAGTGTTTAGCCCTTTTAAAGCCTTATGAGAGAAGATAAAACACTCACAAAAGAAGATTGGTTGCTAAATTTTGTAAAACCCTTAGAATTTGCCTCTAAAAACCAATTTCAAAATCTACATAAAATAAAAGATTTAGGTAAAACACTTTTAGCCTTAATAGAAAGGATTCCCCAAGAGTTTGAGGGACATAAAGATAGACTTTTAAGTCTTTGTAAAGGATTAGACGAGGCTTCTTTAGAAGAGAAAAAAGAAAGAATAAAAGTTCTGCTTGAGGTTGCTATCTCCTTAGGTTTTTCGAGAAAAGAACCTTCTAAAAACGAAGAACCTTTAAAGGAAATTTCCTTAGAGGTTTATCAAGAGCCCAAACTTTCTTTAGAGGAATACAGAAAGGCTAAAGAAGAGTTAAAAAAATCGGTGCAGTTCTTAAAAGGTGTAGGTCCTAAAGTAGCTAAAAAGCTGGCTAAAAAAGAAATTCACACGATAGAGGACTTGTTGTTTTTCTTGCCAAGAGATTACGAAGACCGTAGGCGATTAATCCCTATCTCAGACTTAAAGGAAGGACAAAAAGCCGTAATTTTTGGAGAAGTAATTAAAAGTGGAATTGCCTATACTTCAAAAAGAAAAGTATTTGAAGCTTCCCTCACTGACGGCACAGGTTTTATCACCTTGCGTTGGTTTAATTTTAACGAATTTTATTTAAAAAACCTTTTACGTCCTGGTAAAAATTTTTACGCAGTAGGAGAAGTCACAAGGTTTGGTAGAACTATCGAAATGGTTCATCCTGAAATCATTCCAGAGGGAGAAGAAGAAAAACTTGAGTTAGAATTAGGAAAAATAGTTCCGATTTATTCCTCAGTAGAAGGACTTAGCGAAAGACAGATTAGAAAAATCATAAAAAATGCAGTAGAAGAGTATGCAGATCTTTTAGAAAATTTTATCCCAAGAAGTTTTTTAAAAAAAAGAAAACTTTTACCGCTTAATGTAGCCATTAAAAACCTGCACTTTCCTGAGAACGAAGAAAACCTTTCTCTACTTAAAAAAGAAGAAAGTATTTATCACAAAAGCCTTGCTTATGACGAGTTCTTTTTCTTAGAGCTGGCTCTTGCCTTTAAAAAAGGCAAGGTTAAAAAAGAAAAAGGTATTTCTTTTAAAACCGACGGAGAAAAGGTAAGGTCCTTTTTAGCTAAACTTCCTTTTGAGCTTACCTCTGCCCAAAAGAGGGTTTTAGAAGAAATTAGAAGGGACATGGCAAGCGGTCTGCCGATGAACCGACTTTTACAAGGGGATGTGGGATGCGGAAAAACGGTCATAGCCTTTATAGCAGCCCTTATAGCCATAGAAAACGGATATCAAGTAGCGATGATGGCCCCTACAGAAATATTAGCTGAACAACACTATCATAACTTTAGACGTTATGCTCAACTTATGGGGGTAAACGTAGCCCTACTTTCGGGAGGTATTACCCCTGCCAAAAAAAGAGAGATTTATCACGGATTAACTACAGGTTTTATAGATTTTGTGATAGGAACCCATGCCCTTTTCCAAGAAAAGGTTGAGTTTAAGAAATTAGGACTGGTTATCATAGACGAACAACACCGGTTTGGGGTATTACAAAGGGCGGCTTTACGTGAAAAGGCAAAAGGAGTAACCCCTGATACTTTAGTGATGACCGCTACCCCCATTCCCCGGACCTTAGGACTTACCATTTACGGGGATTTAGACCTTTCTATAATAGATGAGATGCCTAAAGGAAGAAAGCCCATCATAACCAAACTGTTTTTAGAGTACAACAAACACAAAGCCTATGAAGCCGTTAAAGAAGAATTAAGGAAAGGACACCAGGCCTATGTTATCCTTCCTCTGATAGAAGAATCAGAAAAGCTTGACCTTAAAGCGGTTACTACCTATGGGGAAGAACTACAGAGCAAAGTTTTTCCAGATTTTAAGGTAGGTATTCTACACGGAAAAATGAGCTCCTTAGAAAAAGAAAGGGTTATGCATCAGTTTAAAAGGAAGGAAATCGATGTTTTGATTTCTACCACCGTGGTAGAAGTGGGGGTAGATGTACCTAACGCTACGGTGATGGTGATAGAACATGCTGAAAGGTTTGGATTATCTCAACTTCATCAACTAAGAGGAAGGGTGGGAAGAGGGGAAGACCAGTCCTATTGCTTTTTGATAGCTTATAAAATTTCTATGGAAAGTGAAGCTTTCAGGCGTTTACAGATACTCTGTCAAACCAACGACGGGTTTAAAATAGCAGAAGAAGACCTAAAACTTAGAGGACCTGGAGACTTTTTAGGAACCAAACAGTCTGGATATCTTGAATTCAAAAAGGCTGATCTGATAAAAGATTATCAGATCCTTTTATGGGCAAGAGAAGACGCCTTTTCTTTAATAGAAAAAGACCCTGAGCTTATACAACATCCCATCCTTAAAGAGGAATTGATCAGAAGGTGGGAAGAAAGGTTAAAACTTTCTGAAATAGCTTAAATTTAAAGAAGGAGTTTTAAAATGGATGACAACTTTAAGATAGGTATCATCGGTGGAAAGGGGAAAATGGGTGAGTTCTTTACCAGGTTTTTTCAAAAAAAGGGTTATGAGGTCCTTATTTCAGATAAAAACACCAAACTTGATAACCGTAGCCTCTTAAAAGAAACTAAGGTTATCATCCTCTCTGTGCCGATGTCTGTTTTTCCCCAAGTAGTAGAAGAAATAGCAAACTTAACTACTGAAAAACATTGGGTTTTGGATGTGTGTTCGCTAAAATTGGAGCCGTATAAAGTAATGAGGAGCTTACTTAAAAAACCTGAGGTGTTGGCTACCCATCCGCTTTTTGGTCCCTATGAACCCTCGTTAAAAGGCAAAACCATCGCCTATTTTCCGATAAGAGGAAAAAACTTGTTAAAATGGTTTAGCCAAGTTATGTGTGAAGAAGGATTAAAATTAGTAAAAATACCCCCTAAGAAGCATGACCAGATTATGGGTTTGGTACAGGTGTTAAACCATTTTTGGTTAATTCTTTTAGGAAACCTAATCAAGCAGTCAGGTTTTACTCTTGAAGAAATAGTATCTCTGGCCACCCCCAGTTTTTTAAAACAGCTTGAAATTTTACAGAGGTTAGCCTATCAAGACGAAAAGCTTTATGGAAAGATTCAACTGGATAACCCTTACGGGAAAAGGTTTAGGAATCTCTTTTATAAACAGTGCCAAAAGCTAATCAAGGTCCTTAATTCTGACCAAGCACAAACCCTTTTTGAGACAAACTTTAAGGAGGTTAAAGCTTTAGCTAAGGAATTAGAAAACCTTTTGAAACCCCTGTCTCTTAACTAAATAAAGTAATAGACCTCCTGCGGCTATCATCCCCAAGCAAAGAACCTGTCCCATCGTCATCCAACCGAAAATAAGGTCAAAGCTTTGAGCAGGCTCTCTTAAAAACTCAAACAAAAACCTTAATATCCCATAACTTATCATAAAAATGGCAAATTTTGTTCCTGGAGCCCAATCTCTTTTTCTCAAACTCCAGAGGAAAAGGAATAATAACAGTCCGGTTACCAACCCCTCATAAACCTGTACCGGATGCCTTGGAACAGGACCGCCTTCAGGAAAAACCATACCCCAAGGTAAAGAGGTGGGCTTTCCGTAAATCTCTCCGTTGATAAAATTTCCTATCCTTCCAAAAAAAAGTCCGATAGGAGCGCAAACAGCTATTAAATCAGCCCACCACAAAAAGGATTGCCCTTTGCTTTTAACATACACATATCCGGTTAACAACCCTCCTATTAAACCTCCGTGAAAGGACATGCCTCCTTTCCACACCGCGATAATCTCCCAAGGATGGGTTAAAAAATAATCAGGATAGTAAAAAAAACAAAAACCTAACCTGGCACCTATTATCAGTCCTAAAAAACTGTAAAAAAGGAGGTTTTCTAAAAAAGGATAAAGATTGGTAAGGGCTCTTTCTTTTAGTTGATACCTGGTTAACATTAATACACAAAAAAAACTGATTACATACATCAACCCATACCAACGTGCCTCAAAAGGACCTATTTTAAAAATAACCGGATCAATTTGCGGATGTATAAGCATCACAAAGCTCCTTGATAACACATTTCTCACATTTAGGTTTTCTGGCTAAACATACCTTTCTTCCATGGGCCTGCAACAAATGAGGAAAAATAAACCATTCTTCCTTAGGCACTATTTCCATCAATTCTTTTTCTATTTTTTCTGGCTGATTAGACTTCACTAAACCAAGTCTTTGTGAAAGCCTTCTTACGTGGGTATCAACCGGGATACCTTCTACTATTCCATAAGCATTAGCCAGCACGATGTTAGCCGTTTTTCTAGCAACACCTGGGAATTCTAAAAGCTCCTCCATGGTTTTAGGAACTTCACCGTTGTGTTTTTCTACTATAATCCGGCAAGCCTCTTTTATATACTTTGCCTTTTGCTGATAAAATCCTGTGCTTTTAATGTCTTCGGCTAACTCCTCTAATGAAGCATTAGCAAAGTCTTCGGCTGTTCGATATTTTTTAAATAGCTTTTCTGTCACTTCGTTTACCCTTTCATCAGTACATTGTGCAGAAAGAATGGTAGCTACCAAAAGTTGTAAAGGGTTTTCAAATTTAAGGGCTATCTTAGCCTCTGGATAGGCCTCTTTAAGTTTTTTAACGATTAACCTTACTTTTTGGTAAAGGTCCATTAGACTTGCCTCCTATTTCTATAAGCCCTTGTATAAGTTTTTGGTGATAAGCTTTTTTTTCTTCGTCAGAGAGTGAAAAGGTTAAACCTTGAAACCCAAGGTTTAATTTTTGTTCTACCTCTTTAGCTCGATTAACCAATCTTTCGGTCAAAGACCTTTCTAAGGTTTCTACAGCATCAAAAAACTTAAGTAAACGTAAAAATTGTTTTTGGTTAAAACCCTCTAAAGAGGAGCCTTTTTCTAAAATTTCTTCAGCCTCAAGAACAAGTTTTTTCAATCTATCAAGAAGGGGTATCTGCACTTGTTTCCTAAGTTGTTCCTCTAAAAGTAAAAACTCCCAAGCTATCCTCAAAAGGTTTTCTTCTTTAAAGTCCCTATGAAGTAAGACTTCACGAAACCAAAAGGAAAATTCTTTGCGTAAAAGGTCTACCAAGTACATGAAATCAAATTCTTGATGATTAAAAAGGTTTTCTAATTCTTCCAAACTGACCCCTAAGTTTTTAAAGATTTCAGGGAGGTCCTGTTTTCGATAGATATGAACTAAAGCTAAGAAGAAGTGTTGAGGTCCAAACCCTACTTCCTTTTCTTCGAGAAAAAAACTGCCTTCACTCTCCACAAATTTTTGAAACACCCCTTTTATCCATTCTAAGGTATAAAACCCCATCTCTACTTTAAAACCTCTTTTTTTATCTCTGCTTTAATCTGGTTTATATCAGGAATTTCATTAAAACTTCCCTGTGCAAGAAGTTCTTTTCCACCTCCTTTAAGCCCAAAAGGTTGTAAAACCTTAAAAATTTTAGAAGCTGGATATTTTTCTCCCAAGTCCTTGGTAACCATACAAAGGGCTAAAGCCCCTTTTTCCTTTTCTCCTATCAACAAAACTACACAAGAACCTAATTTGTTCTTAAACCAATCACCTATTTCTCTTAGGTCTTCCATCTTTTCAGTCTTAAATGAGGTTACCAAAATTTTAATCCCGCCTACCTCTTCTACCTCAGAAAGTTTCTTTTCCAAGTCTTGCTTTAAGTCGAAACTCTTAAGACGTCTAAGCTCTTTTTCTTGTTCGTCAATAAGTTTTAAAAGACCTTCTATCTTTTTTTCTAATTCTTTAGGAGAGGTTTTAAGAAGATCGGCAAGGGTGGTAATCCGTTTTTCTTGGTTTTTAACCCATTGATAGGCTTTCATCCCAGCTACAGCCTCTATTCGTCTTATTCCTGAGGCTACACTGCTTTCTGAAACGATTTTTACTAAACCTATATCTCCTGTATGTTTAACATGGGTTCCTCCGCAAAGCTCCATAGAAATTTCATCGATTTTAACCACCCTTACGATATCCTGATATTTTTCCTCAAAAAGGGCTATTGCTCCCATAGCCTCTGCTTCTTCACGACTAACCCACATAAACTCTATAGGATGGTTTTCTAATACCCATCGATTGATAAGCTCCTCTACCTGGGTTATTTCTTCCTGGGTCAAACCAGAAAAATGGGTAAAATCAAACCTTAAGCGTTCTTCTTCTACTAACGAACCAGCTTGTTTTACATGACTTCCTATAACCTTTCTTAAGGCTGCATGTAAGAGATGGGTAGCTGTATGATGTCTGGCAATATGGGCTCTTCTTTCTGCATCTACCTTTAACCAAACCTCTTCGTTTTCTTTAAGCATTCCTTGAACTGGCTTAATCTTATGGTAGATAAGTTCTCCTACCTTATAGACCTCTAAAACCTGCGCCCTTCCCTCTTTACCTATCACCCATCCTTGGTCATAAACCTGACCACCGCCTTCTGGATAAAAAGGAGTAAGGTTAGTAATTAGGTAATAAAACCCTTGGTCTTCTTTTAAGACTAAAATTTTGGCTGAAGTTTCTAAGGTATCATACCCTATAAAAAGGGTTTGCAAGCCCTCTTTTACCTTTTCTTTTATAATTTCAGGCAGTTTTTCAAGGGTTCCTTTCCAGGTTTTTCTGCTTTCCTCTCTTGCCTTTTCTCTTAACTTCTCAAACCCTTCAATATCTAAATTAAAACCTATCCCTATAGCATAGTCTCTTACTAAATCATAAGGAAAACCATAGGTATCGTATAGTTTAAAAATAAGTTCTCCAGGGATAACCTTACTTCCCTTTTCTTTAAGCTTCTCCACTTCTCTTGCAAGGATGTTAAGACCCACCTCCAGGGTTTCTAAAAATTTTTCTTCTTCAAACTTGATAACCTTTTCTGCAAACTCCTGGTTTTGTAAGACCTCTGGATAGACGGAATTATATTCTGATACTACTGCAGGAACTATTTTATATAAAAAAGGTTCTTTTAAACCTAAAAGACGACCAAATCTCTCTGCCCTGCGGATGACCCTTCTCAAAACATAGCCTCTTCCTTCGTTAGAAGGGACTATTCCTTCAGCTAAGAGAAAGGTAGCAGCTCTTATATGGTCTGCTATAACCCTAAAAGCTACCTCAGTGTCCTTACTGTCTTTAAAACCCCTCCCGGTAATTTCGGCTATTTTATCCATAATTCCTTTAAAAAGGTCAGTCTCATAGTTAGAAGATAAGCCTTGAAGGACAGCGGTTATTCTTTCAAGCCCCATACCTGTGTCTATACAACCTTTGGGAAGGGGCTTTAATTCTCCCTTCTCGTTTCTTTCATACTGCATAAAAACCAAATTCCAAATTTCCAGGAAACGATCACAATCACACCCAGGACCACATTGAGGGGAACCACAACCAAAACTCTCTCCTTGATCAAAGATGATTTCTGAGCAAGGCCCACAAGGACCGGTATCTCCCATCATCCAAAAATTATCTTTTTCTCCAAGTCTTATAATCCTATCTTCAGAAAATCCTGTTATACTCTTCCATAAATCTGCCGCCTCGTCATCTTCTTTATAAACAGTAACGTATATTCTATCCTTAGGAAGCCCTAAAACCTGAGTAATAAATTCCCAAGCATAAGCTATGGCCTCCTTTTTAAAATAATCCCCAAAAGAAAAGTTACCCAGCATCTCAAAAAAGGTATGGTGTCTTGCAGTGTAGCCTACGTTTTCCAGGTCGTTATGTTTTCCTCCTGCCCTCATGCATTTCTGACATGAAGTAGCCCTCTTATAAGGTCTAGTCTCTTCTCCTAAAAAAACCTTTTTAAACTGAACCATCCCTGCGTTGGTAAAAAGAAGGGTTGGGTCGTCTACAGGAACTAAAGGTGAGCTTGGGACAACCTCATGACCTCTTTCCCTAAAAAATCGTAAAAATTTCTCTCTTATTTCAGAACCTTTCATCTTCTCACCCCATCTTAACTTTTAAACATAGCTTAACCTTTAAGGTTTTTTTAGAAGTTTTATTTTAGAAGTTTTTCAGCAATTTTCAATAAAATATCAAAAAATTTTTCTTTATTCTTGCTTTATTTTAAAGATATAGTAAATTTTTCTTCAAAGTTAATCACTTTATGTAGGAGGTATACTATGCTTGTACAAAACTTTTTGTTTACTTCTGAATCGGTTACCGAAGGCCATCCTGATAAGGTAGCGGATCAAATTTCAGACGCTATTTTAGACGCTATCTTAGAAAAAGATCCCTATGCTAGGGTAGCTTGCGAAACCTTAGTAAACACAGGTATGATACTTATTGCTGGGGAGATTACTACTGAAGCTCGGATTGACTATCCTACCATAGCCCGTGGGGTAGTAAAAGAGATAGGATATAACCATTCTGACTTAGGTTTTGACTACCAGACCTGTGCGGTACTTATTAGTATAGATAGACAAAGCCCAGACATTGCTATGGGAGTTGACAGAGACGGAGAGATAGGCGCCGGAGACCAAGGACTTATGTTTGGGTATGCTTGTGACGAAACACCTGATTTCATGCCTATGCCTATTTGGTATGCCCATAGATTGGCCATGAGGCTTGCTGAAGTAAGAAAAAAAGGCATTCTTCCCTTTTTAAGGCCAGACGGTAAAACTCAGGTAACTGTCCGGTATGAAGCGAGAAAACCGGTAGACGTACACACTATCGTTATCGCAGCCCAGCATGACCCTACGGTTACTTTAAAAGAATTGAGAGAAGCCATTACAGAAGAAGTAATCAAAAAAGTTATAGTCCCCGAACATTTAAGACCAGATACCAAAATCATCATAAACGGAACAGGAAGGTTTGTAATAGGAGGACCTTTAGCTGACTGTGGTATGACAGGAAGAAAAATCATTGTAGACACCTACGGGGGAAGAGGGCATCATGGAGGAGGTGCTTTTTCTGGAAAAGACCCAACAAAAGTAGACAGAACACCTTCTTATTACGGAAGATATGTAGCTAAAAATTTGGTAGCAGCGGGAGTAGCTAAGGAACTTGAAGTACAGGTAGCTTACGCCATAGGTGTACCAGAACCTTTAGCGATAAACGTCAACACTTATGGAACTGAAAACATTCCTGTAGAAAAAATTTTAGACATCATCAATACCCTTTTTAATTTTAGGCCTAAGCACATGATAGAATACCTTAACCTAAGAAGGCCTATTTTTAGAAAAACAGCTTGTTATGGACATTTCGGTAGAAATGAGCCTGAGTTTACTTGGGAAAAATTAGATATGGTAGAAAAGATTAAAGAACTTGCTGGTTTTGATAAATAACTGATTTAAGGAGGATAACTGCTGATGGAATATCATGTGAAAGACCTAAGTTTAGCAGACGAAGGACTAAGGCTTATAGAATGGGCTGAAATGGACATGCCTGTTTTAAGGCAGATAAGAGAAAGGTTTGCCAAAGAAAAACCCTTAAAAGGGGTCAGAATAGGTGCATGCTTACATGTAACCACAGAAACCGCTAATTTGGTAAGGACTTTAAAAGAAGGCGGAGCTGAGGTGTTTTTATGTGCTTCTAACCCTCTTTCTACCAAAGATGAAGTAGCTGCTGCCTTAGTAAAATATTTTGAAATTCCTGTCTTTGCTATCAGAGGCGAAGATAGAGATACTTATTACTCTCACATAAACGCAGTGCTTAACCAAAACCCTCAAATTACCATAGACGATGGTGCAGACCTGGTAAGCACTCTTCACAAAGAAAGACAAGACCAAGCTGAAAAAGTTTGGGGAGGTACAGAAGAAACCACCACCGGAGTTATCAGACTTAAAGCTATGGCTAAAGATGGTCTTCTCAAATACCCCATTATTGCAGTAAACGATGCCTTAACAAAACACCTGTTTGATAATCGTTATGGCACAGGACAGTCAACCCTCGACGGGATTTTGAGGGCTACCAATCGACTGCTTGCGGGAGCTGTTTTTGTGGTTTGTGGTTTTGGTTGGTGCGGAAAAGGACTTGCCATGAGAGCCAGAGGAATGGGGGCAAGGGTAGTGGTGACAGAAGTAGACCCACTTAAAGCTTTAGAAGCTGTGATGGAAGGCTATTTGGTAATGCCTTTAGATGAAGCCGCTGAAATAGGAGATTTTTTCTGTACGGTTACAGGCAATAAATCGGTAATACGAAAGGAACATTTCTTAAAAATGAAAGACGGAGCCATCGTCTGCAATTCAGGCCATTTTGACGTAGAAATAGACCTTAACTCATTAAAAGAAATCTCCAACCAAATAAGAACCGTCAGAAAAGAGGTAGAAGAATACACCTTAATCAATGGAAAAAGAATTTATGTCCTTTCTCAAGGAAGGTTGGTAAACTTAGCCTCTGCTGAAGGCCATCCTTCTGGGGTAATGGACATGAGTTTTGCCAATCAGGCATTGTCTGTAGAATATATCGTCAAGAACCATCATAATCTTCAGAAAACAGTTTATTCTGTGCCAGAGGAAATCGACAAAGAGGTTGCCAGACTTAAACTGGAAGCCATGGGTATTAAAATAGATACCCTTACCCCAGAACAACAAAAATATCTTACCTCTTGGGAAGAGGGAACCTAAAACTTGTTTACCGGACTAATAGAAGGAGAAGGTAAGATTACCTCCCTTCTCCCTGAGAAGGGAGGGCTTACTATCGAAATTCAACCCCCTTTTGATATAACCGATGTTAAAATAGGCGATAGCATTGCGGTAAACGGGGTATGTTTAACTGCTATCGAAGTCAAAGATAAAACCTTTAAAGCCCATGTTTCTCCAGAGACCTTAAACCGAACCACCTTTAAATACAAAAGACAAGGAGACTGGGTTAATTTAGAACGATCCCTCCGCTTAGGAGATAGGTTAGGAGGACACCTTGTTTCCGGCCATGTAGACGGCATAGGTAAAGTTTTAACCGTCAATCCTTTAGGAGAGTTTTACAGATTTTTGATAGAAATACCTGAGACTTTGGCGGTTTATTTAATAGAAAAAGGGTCTATTGCTGTAGACGGGATTAGTCTTACTATAAACAAAGTAATAGAAAATTCCTTTGAGCTTATGATTATCCCTCATACTTATCAGGTAACTACTTTAAAACGCCTAAAGCCCGGAGATTTGATTAATATAGAGATAGATATGATAGCTAAAATGGTGCACAAATGGCTTTCTCCCTATCTAAAAAAGGCAGAAAAAAGTTCTCAACTTTCTATAGAGTTTCTCAAACAACATGGATTTTTTTGATTTTATAACCTCTTGGAGAGTTTAAACATGGAAGTAGGGTTTGTAGGATTAGGACTTTTAGGACAAGCTATGGTAAAAAGGCTTTCTTCTCAGGGGGTAAAAGTTACGGTTTGGAACCGGTCTTTAGAAAAAGCTAAAGTTTCTGGGTTACCTTATGTAGAAACCTTGGAAGAGCTTATAGATAAAGAGGAGACTATTTTCTTATGTGTTAAAGATAGTCAAGCAGTTGAAGACCTTTTGACCCAAATGTCTCCATATCTAAAAGATAAAATTATCATAGATACCTCTACCAATTGCCTCTCTAAGGTTTTAGAATTTCATCGTTTTTTAAAAGAAAAAGGAGGTTTTTATTTAGAGTGTCCTGTTTTAGGAAGCGTTATCCCAGCAGAAAAAGGACAGCTTACCCTTCTTATAAGTGGAGAAGAAAAAGTTTTTGAAAAGGTTAAACCTCTTTTACAAATCTTATCCCAACGGTGTTTTTATCTCCAAACACCTGGTAAAGCTACCAAAGCTAAACTAATCAACAACTATCTTTTAGCCTTGATTATGGAGGCTTTAGCTTCTGCCATAGTTTTAGGAGAAAACATAGGGTTTAACAAAGAAGAACTTTTAAACATATTAGAAAACGGGGCGGGAAATTCTTATGTGTTAAAGGTTAAAAAAGAAGCCCTGCTAAAAGAAAACTTCATCCCTCATTTTTCTTTGGAAAACTTGATAAAAGACTTAAACTACGCTGAAGAACTTTTTAAAACCTTTTCAGGAATAGCCTTAGAAGGAGCTTTGGTAAAAGAACTATACAGAATTGGGATTAATTTAGGGTTAAAAGATAAAGATTTTTCGGCTATATATTATGTTTTAAAAAGTCTACAAACTCAGACATCTGGATAAAATTAATCCTCAAGGAGTCAACTATCAGAAAATAGGAATTAAACATGAGAGACCTCCAGAACAGGGAACTTAGAAAAAGCAGGATTAAAGA
>OGCH01000433.1_pt1 | contig 21870 bp, 16 predicted proteins | sample 1570111 | NCBI WGS metagenome assembly OGCH01 (sample SAMN03436243, study PRJEB24508) | hot springs metagenome | biome: Desert Springs; feature: Hot Springs; material: Water | place: USA: Great Boiling Spring, Nevada | collected 2008-12-01 | depth 0 m m | reverse complement strand
AAGGGTTAAGTCCTGAAGAAATAGAAAAAAAGACCCAAGAATTTGTAGTAGCAGGAAGAATAATGGCAAGAAGAGAGATGGGGAAACTTGTTTTTGCCCATCTACAGGATGATACAGATAAAATTCAAATTTTAATCGCTAAAAATGAGCTTCCTCAAGAAGATTTTGAGTTTTTTAAAAAGTTTATAGACATAGGCGATATCATCGGTGTTAGAGGAAGGATTCTCAAAACCAAGACTGGTGAAATTACCATCTTAGTAAAAAATTTCAAGCTTTTAACCAAGGCTCTTAGGCCTTTACCTGAAAAATATCATGGGCTTAAAGATACTGAATTAAGGTACCGTATGAGATATGTAGACCTTATCATGAACCCTAAGGTCAGAGAGATTTTTAGGACAAGAACTCAAGTTATACATTATATAAGAGACTATTTTATTTCTCAGGGGTTTTTAGAGGTAGAAACCCCGATGATGCATCCTATTGCAGGAGGAGCGGCAGCTAAACCTTTTATTACCTACCATAATGCCCTGGACATGAACCTTTATCTCAGGATAGCCCCTGAGCTTTATCTTAAAAGGCTTGTCGTAGGTGGTTTTAACAAGGTTTTTGAGCTTAACAGAAATTTTAGAAATGAAGGGGTGTCAAGTAGACACAATCCTGAATTTACCATGCTTGAGTTTTACGAGGCCTATGCCACCTATGAAGACCTTATGAAAAGGACTGAAGAATTGTTTTATGGACTGGCTTTAGACATAAAGGGTAGTTCTAAAATTGTTTATCAAGGACAAGAAATAGATTTTACTCCTCCATGGCAAAGGATTGAATTTTTGAAATCACTTATAGAGTTAGGAGGAGTCCCTGAAGAAGTACTTTTTGACAGAGAAAAGCTTATCAAGTTTGCTAAAGAAAAAGGTATAGAGTTGAACCTAAAGGACCCACGTATAGGCAAATGGTGGACTAAGCTTTTTGAAGAGTTGGTAGAGCCTAAACTTATTCAGCCTACCTTTGTGGTCAAGTTTCCTGTAGAGGTTTCTCCTTTAGCCAGAAGAAGTGATGAAAATCCTGATTTTGCAGAAAGGTTTGAACTTTACATTGCAGGAAAAGAAGTAGCTAACGCCTTTTCAGAGTTAAACGACCCCAGAGATCAAAGAAAGAGGTTTGAAGAACAGCTAAAATTAAAAGACATAGATGAAGAAATACCGCCAGAGATAGACGAAGATTTTATTCGGGCGCTGGAGTATGGTATGCCACCATGTGCAGGAGAAGGTATTGGGATAGACCGAGTGGTGATGCTTTTTACCGACAGCCCTTCGATAAGAGAGGTTATTCTTTTCCCTCATCTTAGGCGTAAAGAAGACCTTTAGAGACCTTCGAATGAGGTTTTCTAATAACTGGAGGGTGTGGTTAGCTTTTAAATATGTTTTTTCTCGGAAAAGAGAACGTTTTACAGGTATCATAGCGATTATTGCGATTTTAGGAGTAGCCCTTAGCGTTGGTGCTTTAACCGTAGTAAACGCGGTGATAACCGGGTTTAAAGAAGCGGTAGCTGAAAAGATTTTAAGCCTTAACCCTCATATTACCATCACCTTTTGGAACCCAGACCTGGCCTTAAAAATTAAAACCTTAGTAGAAAAAGAAATACCTAAAAATGAACTGATAAGCCTTCAGGAAACCTCTTCTGTTCAGGGATTGATTATTGCTCGTTCCCATCCCATAGGGGTAGTTCTTAAAGCCTCTAATTTTAGTGGTTTACAAAGAGAAAGAGGTTTTAAAGTTTTCTATGTAGAAAAAAAACTTTTAAACAGTCAGATACCCCAAGGAAGCCTTCCGATAGTGGTGGGTAAAAAACTAAAAGATCGTCTGGGATTGGAAGTGGGTGACGTTTTAAATTTTATGAGTGCTGAGGGTATGTTTACCCCCTTTGGTTTTGTCCCCAAAATAATAAACCTTAAGATAGTAGGGTGGTTTGAAACCGGGGTCTATGACTTTGACTTAAGCTTAGTATTTGCTCCTTCTGAGGTCTTTTTTGCTTACTTAAACCCTGTTAATAGGTCTTTAGAGGTTAAACTAAAAGACCCTTTTAAATCACAAATATATAAAGAAAGATTGGTTGCTTCTTTAGGTTTTGAGGCTCAAATCCTTGATTGGCAGGAATGGAACAGAAATCTTTTTGCTGCCCTTAAGATGGAAAAACTTGGTCTTTTTGTGGTATTAAGCCTTATGATTGCCGTTTCCCTTTTTACGATAATCGCCGCGATGGTTATGCTTGTTTCTGAAAAAAAGATGGATATAGCCATTTTAAGAGCACTTGGCGCTTCTTCGAAGGATGTGATGACCTTGTTTTTTTATAGCGGATTTTTGTTTGCCTTTATAGGTGTGGTTTTGGGATTAGTTTTAGGAAGTAGCCTTTGTATACTGCTTTCTAAATACCCTGTGGTTAAACTACCGAGTGATGTTTACCCGGTAGAATATATGCCTGTTTCTCTAAAATTTTTTGACATAGTAGGCATCGTTTTTGTTTCTATGTTTATAAGTTTGGTAGCCTGCCTTTATCCTGCCAAAAAGGCTTCTGAAATCATGCCTGCAGAGGTCTTACGTCATGGATAACCTTCTGGTTTTAGCCTTAAAATCGGTTTCTAAAAAATATAAGTATATAAACGAGGAGATTGAAATTTTAAAAAAAATAGACTTAGAGGTTTACCAAGGAGACCTTATCGCGGTAGTAGGACCTTCTGGAGTAGGAAAGACAACTTTATTAAACCTTATGGGAACCCTTGATCAACCTACTGGTGGAGAGATATATTTTTTAGGGAAAAAAATAGATTATAGTCAAGAAGATGCCCTTCTCCAGATAAGAAAAAAGATCGGATTTGTTTTTCAACTACACCATCTTTTACCAGAGTTTACGGTTCTTGAAAACGTTATTCTTCCTGGGTTAATCGCTAATTTAAAAAAAGAGGAATGCAAAACCAAAGCAGAAAACCTTTTAAAAAAATTGGGAATTTTTCATAGAAAAGACCATAAACCTTCTACCCTTTCTGGAGGAGAAAGACAAAGGACGGCTATTGCAAGAGCTCTTTTTTTAAACCCTGTAGTGGTGCTGGCAGATGAACCTACCGGTAACCTTGACCCGGTAAGTTCAGAAGAGGTAATAAATGCTTTTCTAACCCTTAATCAAGAGTTTAATACCGCAGTAGTAATGGTGACCCATAACTGGGAGCTTGCTAAAAGGATGAAAAAAATCTTTTTGCTAAAAAACGGTTTTCTGGTAAAATGGGAAAGAGGAACTTTTTAAAAAGGCTTGAGGCTTTGAAAAAGACGCTTTTGCTTTTTATTTTATTATTTGGATGGTGGATAACCCCACTGCTTTGTGCTCAAACTAACTTCCTTATTTATTCAACCAAATCCTTAGGAGAACCTAATAGCAGTCAGGTTTTGGAAGCTTACCTTAAAGACCTAAAAGAGGCTTTACAAGAAGAAGGGTTTCTTTTAGAAAAAAAGTCCCTTTACGAAAAAGAAGCTAAAGCCTTTTTAAAAACAGGTATTTATGAAGGAATAGCTGAGATTAAATGCTTTTTAATAGGAAATAATGTAAGTTTGGAATGGAAGCTTCTTTTGCCAGGTGAGAAAAGACAATATTTTAACGTAGTAGGTGAGGTTGGGAACTTAGAGCACCTTATCTCCCAAACGATTATCTATCTAAAGAGCATTTTTGAGAAAAAAGAATTGATAGAAGAAATAAGATTAATCGGGAATATGAGAATTAAGGAAGACCTGCTTTATCCTAACATTGCTACCAAACCCGGAGATATCTTAGATTATAAAAAATTAAACACAGACCTTAGAAATCTATATAAAATGGGCTATTTTGAAAACATAGAAATTAAGTTAGAAAAAGGGATAAAGGGTGTAATAGTGATTTTTGAGTTTAAAGAAAATCCCTCTCTCAAAGAGATGGTGTTTAAAGGAAATAAACAGATAAAAACAGAAGACCTTTTAAAGATTATTGACTTTAAAGAAGGCCAGGTGCTTACCTCCAAAGATTTAGATAAAGTTATCGAAACCGTTAAGGCTTATTATGAGCAGTTAGGCTACAGCGGAACAGAAGTAAACCTAAATTTAGAAAAGGTTTCTCAAGCCCAAGTAAAACTGATAGTTGAGGTAAAAGAGGGCAAGAAAAAGTATATTAAAAAGATAGATTTTGTTGGAAACAAAGCTATTGCGGAAAAGGAGTTAAAAGGCTTCCTTTCTGTATCCGAAAAATCGGTGTTTTCTCCTATCAAAAAGGCAACTCAGTATTTAAGAACCTTAACTACCCCTGAACCCTTAGCTGAACCAGGGGTCTATAATTTAGCTTTTCTTTATCGAGATTTAGGAAAAATAGAAAGTTTTTATAAAAATCGTGGTTTTATTGACGTAAAGGTGGGAGAGCCTATTATTAAAGAAGAGGAAGACGGGGTAGTGATCAAAATTCCTATAGAGGAAGGAGAACAGTATAAGGTAGGAAAGGTTGAGATAAAACAGGACCTTTTCCCAGAGGATAAAATTTATCAGAAGTTAAAAACCTTGCCTGGCAAGGTTTTTAGTTTAGAAAACCTAAAACAAGATGAAAGCATTCTTACCCATCTTTTTGCAGATTATGGATATGCCTATACTAAGGTAACCACTGATTTTGACAAAGACCCTAAGGCTAAGGTTATTAACATAAGTTTTAAAGTAGATAAAGGTCCAGTGGTTTATGTTAATAGGATCGAGATAGAAGGAAACACTAAAACCAGGGACAAGGTTATTAGAAGACAAGTTGCGATAGCCGAAGGTTGGCCTTACAGCGAAAAGAGGATAGAAGAAAGCGAGGTAAGGATAAGAAGGTTAGGGTTTTTTGAGGACATAAAAATAGAAAAAGAAAAGGCTGCTAAGGAAGAGGAAGTCAATCTTAAAGTAAAAGTAAAAGAGATGCTTACCGGGTCTTTTGGTATTGGTGGTGGTTATAGTTCCTATGATAAGTTTATGCTGATGTTAGATGTAACCGAAAGAAACTTCTTAGGTAAAGGCCAAAGGTTAAACGTATCTGCAAGACTTGGTACTAAATCCAGCCGTTATTCTATCAATTTTTACGACCCTTACTTTAGAGATACCAGATATTCTCTTGGATGGTCTCTTTATAACTATGAGATAGAGTACGACGATTTTACTAAAGATAGTAAAGGGGCATCTCTAAAAATAGGTTATAATCTTACTTCTAAGCTTTCAGCTTACGTCGGATATAGATTAGATTATACCCAATTAGAAGACCTTTCAAGTAATGTAGCTAAAATCATCTTAGAGTCTAAGGATATTAAATTTACCAGTGCTTTTCAGTTTGGTGTGAGCTATGACTCAAGAAACAGGTATTTTATGCCTACTAAAGGGTGGTATCATGGTTTAGACTTTGAGGTAGCAGAAAAATGGTTAGGCGGGGATAGCAACTACATTAAGATAGAAGGAGAACATCAGGTTTATGTTCCTTTTTATAAGTTTACCTTTCATGCAGCCCTTGGTTATGGTTATTTAACCGAAGGAGGAGCAAGGAAAATTCCGGTTTATGAGAGATTTTTCTTAGGTGGAATAAACTCTGTAAGAGGATATAAGTATGGTGACATTTCTCCTCGGGACCCTGATACAGACGACAAAATAGGAGGTACTAGAAAGCTTTATACTCAGTTAGAGTTTATTTTTCCTCTGATCAAACATATAAACCTAAACGGAGTGGTTTTTTATGACATGGGAAACGTGTGGGATAAAAATACGGAATTTCAGTTTTCAGACCTTAGAAAAAGCGTAGGAGTAGGGTTGCGATGGCTTTCTCCCTTTGGACCTTTAAGGTTAGAATGGGGTTATAACATAGATAAAAAGCCTCGCGAAGATTCAAGTAATTTTAACTTTAGCATCGGCGGAAACTTTTAAAATTTTTGACAAAGTCAATTTTTTGACATAAGCTTTTAATCTTTATACTTCAAGTATAGTCAGCCAAACCTTTTTTAAGGGGACTAACTGGTTTACATCTTTTAGATGGATATTCTCTTTGATAAAGGGTCTTATAATTGAAAGGTATAAAAAATACCTTGATCAAAGTAGTATAAACAGAAAAAGTTTTCCTTCTTATTTTTGAGAAAGAAAAAATTTCCCCGAAGTAGGAAAAGTTTTTCTTTTTTCTTTTTTTAACCCAGCATTTTAAGAGATTTTGAGGTTTGCAAGAATAGGCATGATTTTTGTTTATAAAATAAAAAAGAGTTTTAAGGATTTAGATAAGAGGGGGGTATGAAGGGAATTCAGATTAATCCTCAGCTTGGTTTACTTGAGGCGTTAGAAGCGGCTCAACTGCTTGACAGAAGGCTAACGGTTACTACCAACAATTTGGCTAATGTTGATACTCCAGGTTATAAAGAAGACAGGTTGAGTTTTCAAGAGGTTTTGATGAAAAAAATCGGTCCCAAGGGAAGAAGGGCTTTTAAAGAAACTGTTCCTTATTTAAACAAAGAACAGGGGATTTTAGAACATACTCAAAATCCTTTGCATTTTGCCATCGTAGGAGAAGGTTTTTTTAAGGTTCAAACCCCTAATGGAATAGCCTATACTAGAGCAGGAAATTTTACGTTAGATACTCAGAGAAGGTTGGTTACCCCAGAAGGTTATCCGGTTTTGGTAAACGGTGCGCCCCTGGTGGTTGACCCTGGAATGGCAAAAGGTGGGCTTATCACGATGGATGATTACAGACTTCAGGTATCTCCTGACGGAATTTTGTCTATAGATGGAACCGAGTTAGGAAGGTTTGATGTGGTTACCTTTCAAGACCCAACCAAACTTAAAAAGGTAGGAGAAAACCTATACATAGCAGAGGGGACAGAAGAAACTCCGGCTAATAATTTTGAGGTGAGACAAGGCTTTTTAGAAAAATCTAATGTTAATCCTGTAAGGGAGATGGTAGGTTTGATAGAGATACAAAGAACCTTTCAGGCAGTCCAAAAGACTATCCAAGGCTGGGATGAGGCTACGGAAAAACTTTTGGGTTTAAATAGATAGTTTTAAAAGGGGGATAAAGGATGATAAGAGGACTTTGGAGTGCTGCAACAGGGATGCAAGGACAGCAGTTACAGCTTGATGTGATAGCTAACAACCTTGCTAATGTAAATACCGTGGGGTTCAAAAAAAGTAGGGTCGATTTTGAGGATTTATTTTATCAAAATTTAAAGCTTGCCGGTGCTTTGACAGCTGACGGAACCCAGGTTCCTGTAGGAATGCAGATAGGTCTTGGGGTAAGGCCTGTAGCAGTCCCCAAACTTTTTACTCAAGGCGAATATCAGCTAACCAACCAAGAGCTTGATTGGGCTATAGAGGGAAGGGGTTTTTTTAGGGTAATCATGGGGGGAGAGGAATATTATACCAGGGCAGGAAATTTTAAGCTTGACCGCGATGGTTATATCGTCACCCCTGATGGTGCAAGGCTACAACCTGAATTTGCTGTTCCTCAAGGCACGGCAAGGATTGAGATTACCCCTGACGGAGTTATTACTGCTCTTGGACCAAGAGGAGAGACCTTAGCCCAGGCACAACTTACCATTTACGACTTTACCAACCCTGCAGGTCTTTATGCGGTTGGAAGAAATCTTTTTAAACCAACCGATGCTGCTGGAGATGTGATAGAAGGAAATCCTGGACAAAACGGGTTTGGAACAATAGCCCAGGGATATCTTGAGATGTCTAACGTAGATATAGTAGAAGAGATGGTAAAAATGATCATTACGCAGAGGGCTTATGAGTCTAACTCCAAAGGGGTTTTAACCGCAGACCAACTTTTAGAGATAGCCAATAACCTTAAGAGGTAAGGTTAGATGAGAAGGTTTGGTTTGGTTTGGGTTTTAGTAGTTTTTTTCTTTAGTTCTTTAAGGGCAGAAGATTTTTATACACCAGAAGACTATAAAAAAATCTTTTTAAAAGAAATAGAGGCAAGGTTAGGTAAAGTTTATCCTAATTTAAGCTTAGAAAGGTTTAGTGTAGAACCAAGGAATGTCAAAGTAGAAAAAAACATCCCGTATAAAGCTAATTTTTTAGGAAGGGCTGGGCTTGGGTCTAATACTTTAGTTTTGGTGTTTTTTAAAGAGGGAAAAGAAGCCCTAAGGATTAGAGTTTGGGGTTATGTGGAGGCTTATGTCCCTGTTTTGGTTTTAACCAAGCCTTTAGAAAAAGGAGAGGTAATCAGAGAAGAACATGTGGTCTTTGAGAAAAAGCCCCTTTCTAAACTTCCCCAAGATGTGATTTTACAAAAAGAAGAGGTTTTAGGTAAAGAATTGAGGACTAGCCTTAAACCTAATGTGGTCTTAAGAAAGTCCTTTTTAGCCGAAGCCCTTTTAATAAAGAGAGGACAAGTGGTGGTGATTACAGCCAGAGGCAAGGGATTTTTGGTGCAGGCTAAAGGGAAGGCCTTACAAGACGGAAGAAAAGAAGAGATGATTAAGGTAAAAAACCTGAGCAGTAATAAAGAGGTCTTAGGAAAGGTAGTTTCATCAAAAGAGATAGAGGTGGTGCTCTGATGAAAATCTCAAAAATTTGGCTTTTGGGATGTCTATTCTTTTTATGGGGGTGTTGGGAGTTTGATCCTAAGACCCCTCCGACCCCTCCTCCACCGCCTGAGGTAAGCGTTCAAGTAGAAGAAGGAAGATATTTAAGTAAGGGTTCTCTTTATAAAGAAGGAAGAGACTTGTACGCCTATGCTGACAAAAGGGCAAGGTTCGTAGGGGATATTTTAACCGTTAAAATCGTGGAGACCTATCAGAGTTCTAATACAGTAAGTCAAAAAAGCGGAAAAAGTAGTTCTGCTTCAGCAGGTATTTCAAACATTTTAGGGTATGAAAACGAGATAAAAAGCAGGTTTTTGCCTAATGCTGCAGATTTAGGGACTTTGTTTAAAGGGGAAATGAGCTCTTCCACTTCTGGTCAAGGTCAAACTGCAAGGCAAAGTAAGATTGTGGCTACTTTAAGCGCAAGGGTGGTTAAGGTTTTACCTAACGGCAACTTAGTAATTCAAGGGGTAAGGACGATTAAAAGAAATAGAGACCTTGAGTATATAACCCTTACAGGAATAGTAAGACCAGAAGATATAGCCGCAGATAATTCGGTTCTTTCTACCCAGATTTCAGACGCTTACATAGAGTATAGCGGTAAAGGACCCAATAGCGAAGCTGCAAGCGGACCAGGTATTATCACCAGACTTTTACAACTTTTCTGGCTGTTCTAAGGAGGAAGTATGAAGAAGATATGCTGTTTTTTAACCTTATTAATTCTTTTCTTGGTAGAACAGGCCTTTTCTGTAAGGCTAAAAGACATAAGTGAAGTAGAAGGGGTAAGAGGTAATTTTTTGGTAGGTTATGGGTTAGTGGTTGGTCTTAAACAGACCGGAGACGGAGACCAGACCAAGTTTACCGTGCAGTCCATAGTAAACATGCTTGAAAGGTTTGGTATTTTAGTCCCTAAGGAACAGGTAAAATTAAAAAACGTGGCTGCGGTGATGGTTACTGCCTATCTCCCTCCTTATGCTAGGCCTGGACAAAGGATTGACGTAGAGGTTTCTGCTATAGGGGATGCGAAGAGCCTTCAGGGGGGGACGTTGCTTATGACCCCTTTAAAAGGTCCTGACGGACAGGTTTATGCCTTAGCTCAAGGTCCGATTTCTATAGGTGGTTTTGGTGCCCAGGGAGGTGGGGCTCAGGTGCAGGTAAACCATCCTACCGTAGGTAAAATCCCTAACGGAGCCATCGTAGAAAGGGAGGTTCCGATGGAAGACCTAAACAGCCTCTCAAAAATAGTCCTTACTTTAAAGACTGAGGATTTTACTACTACTGCAAGGACGGTAGAGAATATCAATGCTTATTTAAAAGGAAACTATGCCAAGGCTTTAGACCTTAAAAACATAGAATTAACCGTTCCTCCTAATTATCAAAGAAAGGTAGTAAAGCTTTTAGGAGAGATAGGTAACCTTGAGGTAATACCTGATGCTCCTGCTAAGGTGGTGATAGACGAAAAAACCGGGACGGTTATCATCGGAGAAAACGTAAAGATTGCAAAGGTAGCGGTAGCCCATGGAAATTTAAGCGTAGAGATTAAAGAAACCCCAGAGGTTTCTCAGCCCTATCCTCTTTCCCCTGGAGAGACTGTGGTTACTCCTAGGACGGAGCTACAGGCTAAGGAACAGAAGGCAAAGATTGTGGTTTTAGAAGAAGGGGTAACCTTAGGAGAACTGGTGAGGGCGCTTAATGCGGTAGGGGCAACCCCAAGAGAGCTTATCGCTATCTTGCAGGCTATAAAAGCTGCAGGTGCTTTACACGCAGACTTGGTAATCATATAAAGGGGTTTATATATGAAGGCTTATGGTATTTATTACCAAAACCTTAAGGAGATAAACACTTTAGCTAAAAAAGACCCTAAGGCAGCGCTTAAAACCCTTTGCAATGAGTTTGAGTCGCTTATCTGGTATGAAATTTTAAAGAATTTTGATCAGTCTATATGGAAAAGCAATCTTTTTCCTGAAACCCTTGAGAAAAAGATTTATCAAGATTTTCTTTATCAAGAAGTAGGAAGGACATTAGCCGGAAGGCCAAAAAGTTTAGGAGACTACCTTTATCAAAATCTTTTAAAAAGTACCTATCTAAAGAACAGAATAGAAAAATCCGATAAATAAATAGGGAGGTGATTTTAGAATGGTGAGAAAAGAGTTGATCGAGTTAAAAGAGACATTAGAGAAAGAAAAAAGAGCACTTATGAAGGGTGCGGTAGAGGAAATACTTAAATGGGCTTCTTATAAAGCAAGACTGGCTAATTTTTTAAAAGATAAAGATTTTACCAAAGAAGAGCAAGAGATGTTAAAAGAAATTTTTCAGATAAATGAGAAAAATAAGCTGATAATCCAAGCAGGGCTTAATTTTGTAGAAGAGGCTTACAGTTTTTTGAGTAATATGCTTTGCCAGCAAAAGACCACCTATGGTAAGGTTTCACATCAATCCCCAAGGGTTATTTCCAAATCAGCTTAAGAGTGTTTTATGGCTGGGCTTACAAGTACTTTAAACATCGCTAAAAATTCTTTGCTTGCCTTTCAGTTGGCTACCCAGGTTATAGGACATAACATTTCTAACGTAAACAACGAAGCCTATTCTAGGCAAAAAGTAGTGGAAACTACTTATCCTCCAAGCCCTTCTCCTGTAGGACCTATAGGCACTGGAGTAAGGATAGACTACATAAAACGATACTTTGATAGTTTTTTAGAAAGAAACCTTAACCTTAAGTATACTGATTTTGGACTTTATAATGCAGAAGAAGCTGGGCTTAATGTTTTAGAGAGCCTTTTTAACGAGGTAACCGAGGGAGTAGGACTTACTTCCGTTTTAAAGAACTTTTGGGCTTCTTGGCAATCCTTAGCCAACGCTCCTGAAAACTTGGCTGCAAGAACACAGGTTTTGGAAAACGGAAAATTGATAACCGAGATTCTTAAAAGCAAGTTTCAAGGTCTCAGAGACCTTGAAACTCAGATAGGTCTTAAATTGAAAAACATGGCAGATAACATCAATAAAATATCTTCTCAAATTGCCGAACTAAACTTACAGATTACCGCCCTTGAGTCTGGTGGAAAAACCGCTAATGACCTTAGAGACCAAAGGGATGCCCTTATTAGACAACTTTCTCAGTTAGCTTCTATTCAGTATTTTGAAACCAAAGAAGGTGCATATAATGTAGTTTTAGGTAAAGGTTTTAATTTGGTAAACTTAGATAGAACATGGAAGCTTGAAATTTCCGGGACTGACCTGTATTGGGTCGATTCTTCAGGGGCAAAGGTGCCTCTTTCAAGCAAAGAAGTGTCTTCTGGAGAATTAGGTGGTTGGTTAAGACTTCTGGAACAGCTCTCAGATAAATACAATTATGAGTATGTCTCAGGAAACAAAATAAACTATAATCTTTTCGGAAAATTGATTTCGGAAGGTGATAAACTTTCAGACTTAGGCCTTTCAGGTATAGTAAACTTTAATATTACAGGCACAGACCACCTTGGAAACAGTGTTTCAGGAAGTATTAGTTATGACCTTACTACCACTCCTAATGCTACCTTGAGAGATCTTTTAGATAAAATAGAGGAGCTTTATAATTACACGGTTAAAGCCTACATAAAAGATGGGAGGCTTTTTATAGAGGACAACTTTAGAGGACCTGGTAAACTTGAGTTCTCTATGAGTGGTCCTGTTGATTTTGGAGGTTTTTCAGACCCAGCTTATCAAAGGAGGGTGGAAGAGCTAAATTTAGCCGGAAAGTTAAAACTTTTTGGTGAAGAACTGGTAAAGGCAGTTAACGAACTTCATACCCAAGGGGTTGGATTAACCTTCTATGAAGGAGAGCTGGAAGGGGCCTACTCTGTCAAACAATATCTCAAAGAACTGCCGTATTTTTTAGACCTTTCTAAAAATCCTTCAGGTACAGAATTAACAGGATTTTTTTATGTTTGGGTTAAAAATCCTCAAGGGCAGATAGTTCCTGTAAAAATTTCGGTTGAAGGTTTAAGCGTAAACGCTACTCTTGATGACCTGGCAAATAGAATTAACGAAGGCCTACAGCAGGCAGGTTTTTATGATCCTGCAAACCCGAACGCTCAGTATCTTAAAGCTTTGGTAAGAGGAGGAAAGCTTGTTTTTCAGGCTAAAGAAGGTTTTGCTTATGCCTTTTCAAACGATACTTCAGGTATTCTTCTTTCTACAGGAATAAACCTGTTTTTTTTAGGTACAGACCCAGAAGACCTGTCGGTAAACAATGTTTTCGTGCTCAAACCAGAGTTAATAGCCTCAGGCAAGATGGACTTAGCTTCTTTTAGAACAGAAACTTCTCTTTTTAAGGTCTATAAAAGCTTTACTACGATAGATGCTAATCAAACTTTTGATAATAGTCTTAGCAAAATTTTTCTTAGGTTTTATGACGATAAAATCAACCAGGTATCGCTGTTTGACCAAAATCCATCAAACGAAAAGGTGTTTTTTGTATTAGAAGGAAACGTCTCAGAAGAGATCAAGCTAACAGACCTTGGGTTTGCCAATAATACTATCATAACCTATAACGGGACCCTTTATGATGGAACGGCTGTAAGCGGAAGTTTTCAAGTTTCTCCCTTTTCTACGGTAAAAGACCTTATGAATAGTATAAAAACTACTTATAATAATACGGTTGAGGTTTATATAAAAAACGGGATGTTGATCATAGAAAATAAAAACCCTGGCGATAGTAGTTTAACCTTTAATTCAGATGAGTTAGCTCAAAACACCTACTTTGGTTCTTCCTATAGATGGAACCTTTCTCCTTCTGGTGAGTATTTTGTAGAAGTTTCTGTAAGAACAAACGAAACTTTATCGTCTATTTTTTCTAAAATAGACAGGCTCCCTTATATTAGAGCATACATTGACGCAGACGGAAAGGCAGTCATTAGCCTTGAACCCAACCAGACCAAAACCTATGCCTTTGAGATAGGTGATAACAGTTCAACCAACGGATTTATAGATTTTTTGACTACACAAAATATGTATATACCTTCGTTTAGAGGAGACCCAGATGTTAGTATTAATAGAGTTTCTACCGGTTTTGAAGACTTTATCTTAGATAACACAAGAGAAGATTATCTTTCTTTTTATCTCTTTGATAAAAAGGGAGATTACATAGACACCTTTAGAATAAGGCTTGATGACGGAAAAACTATTTTAGACGTGATAAAAGAGATTAACTCTCCTGAAAATGCACGTTATGGGCTTTCTGCAAGGCTTGATAGGGAGGGGAAACTGATAATAGAAACTACTGGTCTTTACCAGACAGCAACTTTTGTAGTTCAAGACGAAACCTCATACGGAACCAACTATATTCAAAAAAGCTTTGACCAAGGGTTTATCAATAAACTTAAAGGTTATGAGTTTAAGCGAGGGGACAACAGAACAGCCCAGGCTATAGCTGACCTTGCTTCTGTTACCAGAAAAAGTCTAAATTATGCCACCCTTGAAGACTATTATTCAAGCTTGATAGGAGAGGTTGGGGCAGCCACTAAGGCGGTAAAAGATAGTAAAAGCTTCTTAGAAACCCTTATCTCACAGATAAAGGCCATAAAAGACAGTGTTTCTGGAGTTTCTTTAGATGAGGAGATGACAAACCTTATAAAATACCAACAGGCCTTTGCTGCAGCGGCTAAACTTTTAACCTCAGTAGAGGATATGTTAGAAAACCTTATTAACGCTAAACGTTAAATTTTGAGAGGTTAAAACCATGAGGATAGGGTTTAATACCAAATATAACAGCGTGCTTGCCGACCTAAACCGTCTTTCTTCTGAATTAAACCTTACCCAGCTTAAAATTTCTTCCGGTAAGAATTTTACCAGACCTTCTGATAGCCCTTCTGACGTAGTCATTTCCCTTAACTATAAACAAGGTATCAACAGGATAGAAAAATACCAAAAGGCTATAGATGAAGGCCTTGCCTTTTTAAAAACACAAGAAGCTACTTTAGGTCAGGTTGAAGACTTGGTGGCAAGGGCTAAGGTGCTTGCCATCCAAGCAGCGAACGCAACCCAGGATATAAACGCAAGGAAGGCCACCGCAGAAGAAATAGATAAAATTTTTCAGGCAGTTTTATCTTTGGCTAACTCTCAATTAGGAGAAAAATATCTTTTTTCAGGACAGAAAACCAGCGGTTTCCCTCCAGGGGCTTTTCCTTTTCAGTTAACCAAAGAAACCCTTCCTAACGGACAGACAATAGAAAAGGTGGTTTATAACGGTTCGGTTGAGGATTTTTCTATAAGCTATGATAAAGGTATGCAGATAAAACTGGGAGAAAACGGACAAAAAATATTTATGGATTCAGGAATTTTTGAAACCCTTATAGGTTTAAAAAGGCTTCTTTTAAAGGATAACCAAATAGACTATCAACAAGAAACCTATAACATCCAGGAATTTATAGGAAAGCTTGACGAGGTTTATAACCACATTGCAGCCAAAAGAGGTTTGGTAGGGGCACAGATATCCCATCTTGAGACCAAAAAAGAGCTGTATATAGACTTTAAACAGACCTTAGAGAATAATTTAGGAGAGGTTGAAAGCGCTGATTTGGCTGAGCTTGCAACCAAGATGCAACAGCTTTCTATTGCCTATGACGCAGCATTAAAGGCTACCGCTATGGTAAGTGGTATGAGCCTGGTTAAGTATGTTTAAAGTTTAGTCCAAGTGGGAAAGAGGAAATTTTTTCCCGAGATATAAAGATGGGTTAGGTGAGAGTTTAAGTGAATAAGGTATATTCCATAGCCCTGAGGACCTTCCCCAAAGGCAAGGAGATAATCTCCAGTTGGAGAAAAGGTAGGGTCTTCTAACCGGCCTTTAAAAAGGATCTTTTTTACATTCCCAGTATTAAGGTCATGTAAAATCAAATAGGTCAAACCTCCTCCCCTTGAGAGGTAGAGAACTTTATCTTCCTTTGGTGAAAATCTGGGAGAGGTATTATAAGCCCTGATGGTAGAAATTTTTTTATCTTGTTTAGTTTCTAAGTCAAAAAGATTTATGGTAGGTTTTCCTGTTCTGCGGTCATGAACATAAAGAAGCTTTTTTCCATCTTTCGAGACATCAGCTACTTGGTAGACCCCACCTCCTTTTAACATCGGTTCAAGGCTCTGCTTTTCTAAACTAAACCTATAGATCCCTATTTCTCCTTGGTATTCTATGGTTAAGAAAAGATTTTTTTCATCTGGGCTCCATACAGGGGTAGAGCTTATACCCTTTATCCAAAATACCTTGGTTTCACCTGTTTTAAGGTCTAAAATCTCTAAAGCATATTGTTTTTTTTCATAGACTAAGTAGGCAATCTTTTGGCCAGAGGGAGAAAACTTAGGGAATAAAATAAGAGGGGCTGTCCTTAATTCCTTAGGGTTTTCTTTGGAAAAATCAGAGAGGTATAACCGGTCTTTTCCTAAGGACCTTTTTACAAAGGCTATTTTAGAGTAAGCTATACCTTTATGGTTAGAAAGTTCCTCTATCACTTTATCTGCAAGAAGATAAATAAGCCTTTCTGATTGAGAAAGCGTACCTTCTAAACGGTATTCTTTTATGATTTTTTTCTCAACCAAGTCTTCAAGTTGAGCCGTAAGGGTTATTCCGGAAGAGGTTAGAGTAAAACTTCCTGTGAGATAATATTCTCTGGATAACGATTGAGAAAAAGGAGGGTTAGGGGTTGCCAGCACAAAAAGATGGAGATTAATCATTTTTCTTAGAAGAGGAGTAAGTTTGGCTGAAAGAGAGGAATCTCCTTTAAAATCAGGAACCCTAACCAAAACTTTTCCAAAAGATTGACCTTCGACAGTGATAACAGGGATACCCTCTGAGGTCTCAGAGGCCTTAGCAGGAGATATTCCTGCTAAGGCTAAAAAGAGAAGTAAAATCCACCATATAAGTCTATTTTTCATAAGATCCGTTTTCCATCTTTACTACGTCTTCAAACTTTATGTCCATACCAAGGATTCCGATGATTTCTTCGTATTTATTTCTTATAGGTATAGAAAGAGTGATGCAGAGATTTCCTGTGATTCTCGAGGTATAAAATTTAGAAATATAAGTTTTCCCTGTTTTCAACGGCACTTTAAACCATTCTCTATTTTCAAAAGTTTCAGTTCTAAGAAGTTCTTCAAATTTCTGGAGGTACTCTATGTCATTACTTACACCTATGATTGGTTTGCCTTCAGTATCTACTATATAGATAAACTGTACATAAGGATGTTCTTCTAAAAACTTTTTAAGCACAGGCTTTATTTCTTTTGCCTGTAGGGTAGATATTTCTTTTTCTTGTGAAAGGTCCTCAAGATAATGGGACATAAGCTGGATTACATAATCTCTTAGGTGGTCAAGCTCAGACACAAAGAGTTCAGGAAGATATTTTTTGGTATAAGCCAGCATTTCTTCGTTTGAAATAGGGGTAACCCTACCTTTTTCGTATTCCTCGATGATTTTTTTGTAAATTTTTGCCACTCCTGGGTGCCTTTTATCGATTTGTTTTTCTCCAGTAAGCCCAAAATGCATGTTAATCCAGTAAGCAATACCAGCGGTTCCGCTTTTATCAGTAATGATAATTTGAATAGGCCTTTTAAGCACCCGTAAGGTGTCAAAAGAGTTGTAAATTTCTTCGTTTTTTATCAATCCATCTATATGGATACCTGCTTTAGTAGCGTTAAACTCTTCTCCCACCAAAGGCTGTCTTGAAGGTATTTTTTCATGAAGTTCTTTTTTATAATAATTTACGATGTCTGTAATTACTGAAACCTCCATTCCATCGGTTGTGCCTTTTAAAGCAATATATTCAAAAACCATGGCTTCAAGGGGGGTATTACCGGTCCTTTCTCCTATACCAAGAAGGGAGGTGTTAACATAAGTACATCCGTAAAGCCAGGCGGCGGTAGCATTTATTACCGATTTGTAGAAGTCATTATGGCCATGCCATTCAAGTAGTTCTTCAGGAACCCCAGCCTCTTCTATTAAAGCCCTTATAAGCTTAGGCACGCTTACAGGTAAGGCGGCTTCAGGATAAGGCACCCCTAAACCTAAGGTATCGCAAAGTCTTATTTTTATATCTATCCCACTTTCTTCTCTAAGTTTCATAAGCTCTATAGCAAAAGGTATCACAAATCCATAGATGTCTGCCCTGGTAATATCTTCAAAATGGCATCTTGGACGGATACCTAAGGAAAGGGCCTCTTTGATTATAGCCAAATAGTCCTCTAAAGCTTGTTTTCTAGTTTTTTTGAGCTTTAAAAAAATGTGGTAATCAGAACAAGAGGTAAGAATACCCGTTTCTTTAAGACCGGCTTCTTTTACCAATTTTAGGTCATTTTTATTAGCCCTTATCCATCCTGTTATTTCAGGGTATTGGTATTCTAAAGCGAGACATCTTTCTAAGGCCTCTCGGTCTTTTTGGGTATAGAGGAAAAGCTCAGTCTTTCTTATTATTCCTTTAGGTCCGCTGAGTTTGTGTAAAAATTTATAAAGGGTTTCTATTTGTTCAGGAGTATAAGGTACCCTTGCTTGTTGACCGTCTCTAAAAGTAGTATCAGTTATGTAAAAATTTTTAGCCGGCTGGGGAGGAATATATTTTCCATCAAAAAAAATCCTGGGAGGTTCTACATAAGGAAAAAAATCTTTAAAAAGATTTGGGTTATCAGTGTCTCTTAAGATGTAATTTTCCTTGTTAGGTTTAAATTTTAGCATTCCAGAACCCTTTATTTACCAAGAGGTAATTAATTTAAAACCTCTTGGGCTGGGGTATTTTTATCCCGCCTTTAAGGGTAAGGGTTTTCCCCAGCAGGCGGTATTACCCTTACCTAAAGAATTATTAAATTTTAAATTTAAAATCAATTGGTTAAAAATCAAGTTATAGATGGGAGCTGTAAAATTTTCTTATCAAACAGAACGGGTATAAAATTTTTTTTCGATGAATAAAAAGTAGATGACCTCCTACTTGAGGACTTGTAGGGGGTATATTTTTACAAAAATTTTTAAACTTATTAACCCAAAGGGGGGTTGACAAATCTTTTTTTAGTAGGATTATAAATCTTCAATATGAGCTTAAACTTAGAAAGGGTAATAAAGGAGATGGATAACACCTTTAAAATTTTCCCTGCAGAAAGGACCTATGGTGTAGAGTATGCCATTAGAGATATCGTTGAGGCTTCGTTAGAAGCCAAAAGAGCGGGAAAAGACCTTATCTGTCTTAACATAGGAGACCCGGTTAAATACGGGTTTAAAACACCAGAGCATATCGTTAAAGCAGCTTGTGAGGCTCTTTTAAACAATCTAAACTCTTATTCAGAATCTACCGGAATATCTGAAGCTATAGAAGCTATAAGAGGTTATGCCCTTAAGAAGGGTATTAAACCGGTGGATATCTACATCACGCAGGGGGCATCTGAAGCAATAGAATTTGCTATTTCAGCCTTAGCAAATCCTGGAGATAACATTCTTTTGCCTTCCCCTTGTTATCCTCTCTATCAGGCTATAGTAGCTAAATTTCAGATCGAACCTCGCTTCTACTATCTTGACGAAGAGAAAGACTGGGAAATAGAGATAGATTCTATAGAACCTTTAATAGATAAAAGGACCAAAGCTATAGTGCTTATAAATCCCAACAATCCTACAGGAGCAATTTATTCTAAAAAGACTTTAGAACAAATTTTAGACATAGCAGAAAGATACCATCTTGTGGTGCTTTCTGATGAAATCTATGACCAATTTGTTTTAGAAGAGGATTTAGAGCATGTTTCTATAGCGGCTTTAACAGATGAAGTCCCTGTGATAACTTTTAATGGTCTTTCTAAAAACTATTTTGCTCCTGGGTTTAGAATAGGTTGGGGTATAGTTTCTGGCCCTGAAGAAATGCTTAAAGATTACATAGAGGCTATACATAAACTTGCCCGTACCCGCCTTTGTGCTTCCCATCCTCTTCAGTTTGCCATCCCAGCAGCCCTTAACAATGAAAACCATTACATAAAACAGGTAATCTTTGAACTTAGAAAAAGAAGGGACCTCTTAATAGATGGAATAAACCTTATTCCTATGCTTTCTTGTGTAAAACCTAAAGGGGCTTTTTATGCTTTTCCAAGGTTTGAAATTCCTGGGATCCAAGATTTAGATTTTGTTAAAAGGTTGATTTTAGAAGAAGGGGTGGTATTAGTTCACGGTAGTGGCTTTGGTCAAAAACCTAACAGCCAGCATTTTCGTATCATCTTTCTTCCAGAAGAATCTGTAATTATAAAGGCTTTAGAAAGGATAGAAAGGTTTGTGAAGAAATTTCTTTAGACATGAGGATCCCTTCGGTTAATGAAGTTAAAGAACGTCTTTCTCGGCTTTATCCAGGATATCCCTTAAGTTATTTTACTGAACCTGCACGTAGGGTAACCAATTTTATAAGGGAAAAATGGCAAAAAGGTGAGTTAAAAGAGCTTACCGAGGAATGTCTTTTAAATTATATCAAACAGGTTTTTGAAGATTATGAAAAACCCTCTTTACAAAGAGTAATTAATGCTACAGGAGTAGTAATCCACACCAATTTAGGAAGAGCACCTTTAGCAGAAAAAGCTATAGAAGAGATAGTAAAAGTAGCTAAGTTTTATAGTAACTTAGAGTTTAACTTAGAAGAAGGAAAAAGGGGAAGTAGATATGTTCATGTAGAGGAAATCCTTAAAGAGATTACCGGAGCAGAAGGGGCGATAGTAGTTAACAACAACGCCTCAGCCGTCTTGATATCTCTTAATACATTAGCTTTTGGGAAAGAAGTCATCGTTTCCAGGGGCGAATTAGTAGAAATAGGCGGTTCATTTAGGATTCCTGAGGTAATGAAATGGGCTGGCTGTATCCTTCGTGAGGTAGGAACTACCAACAAAACCCATCTTTATGACTACGAAAAAGCTATAAACGAAAATACAGGATTACTACTTAAAGTGCATAAGAGCAACTTTGCTATCGTTGGTTTTACTAAAGAAGTAAGTTCAGAAGAGTTGGTAGTCTTAGGAAGAAAATACAACTTACCGGTAATGGAGGATTTGGGAAGCGGTTGTTTGATAGATTTGTCCAAATATGGGTATCCAAAAGAACCAACGGTTAAAGAAATATTAGCTGCAGGGGTAGACATCGTTACCTTTTCTGGGGACAAACTTTTAGGTGGTCCTCAAGCAGGTATTATCCTTGGTAAAAAGGATCTTATAGAAAAAATCCGAAAAAATCCTTTAAACCGTGCTTTGAGGATAGATAAACTTACTTTAGCAGGCTTAGAAGTCACCTTAAGACTTTATCGAGACGAAAACTTAGCCAGAGAGTACATTCCTACTTTAAAAATGATCCTAACCCCTAAAGAACAACTTAAAAAAGAGGCTATTAAACTAGCTAATCGTTTAAAGAAGCTTGGGCTAGAAGGGTTTCAGTTTAAAGTGCTGGAAAGTTCAGGAAAGACCGGAGGTGGTTCTTTGCCTTTGTTAGACTTACCTTCTTTTGTAGTAGGGGTTTATTCAGAAAAAGTTTCTCCTCAAAGGTTGCAAGAATTTTTAAGAAAAAACCAGCCTCCTATTATTACTAGGATAGAAGAAGATTTTTTGGTAATAGACCCAAGATGTCTTTTTAAACAAGATTATCCAGAAATCTTAAAGGCCTTTAAGAGGTTAAAAGATGGGGTTTAAAGTTCCTGCCAACTGGGATTGGTTTTTCCCATATCTAAAAGAAACTTTTTCTGGAGAAGGTTTAACCCCAGAAGACCTTTTTATCCATTCTACCACAGACCTCTTAAAAATCTATCCCAATCAAAAGCTTTTACCACTTTTATTGATGGAAAGATTTTTATTGGAAAGGGTAGAAGGTAATATTTTTAAAAAAGAAATATTATCTTTAGTACTTGAAAGAGAAAAAGTAAAAGGATATCTTTTGAAATTATCAAAAGAATTTAATCCTAAATTGTTAGAGTTTTCGTTAATTAACATAGAGGAAAACCTGTTTTTTTATCCCCTTTCATGGGGAGGGTTTAACAAACTTCTTTTTTTGTTATGGAAACAAGAAATTCCTTTTTTAGCTGTGGAAATAGAACTGGGAAGTCTTAACGATTATCACCGGTTTTTAGAACCCCCTCAGCGTTTAGACTTCAGTAGGTTTACCTTACAAACTCAAGAAAGACTTAAAGATTATCTTCCTTTTGAAGATTTAAGTTTAGTTGAAGAGATTGAAGAAAAATTTTTGGCAGAAGGAGATTTTTTACTTTTAGCAGACAAAAAAGGACCTATCCCAGAGGATTTGTTTAAAGATATAAAAATA
>OGCH01000431.1_pt1 | contig 21955 bp, 18 predicted proteins | sample 1570111 | NCBI WGS metagenome assembly OGCH01 (sample SAMN03436243, study PRJEB24508) | hot springs metagenome | biome: Desert Springs; feature: Hot Springs; material: Water | place: USA: Great Boiling Spring, Nevada | collected 2008-12-01 | depth 0 m m | reverse complement strand
CCTGGGCCCGGCCCCGGGCCCCCTCCAGGAGGAGGGCCACGTCCTCCAGGCTCGCCCCCCTGGGGCCAAAGCCCGTGGAGGTCTTGAGGAAGTCCGCCCCGCCCCTTATGGCCGCCTCGGCCAGGCCCCGGACCTCCTCCGGGGTGAAGTGGCCCGTCTCCAGGATCACCTTGAGGACCGCCCTGGGCACCGCCTGGCGCACGGCGCGCACCTCCTCCTCCAGGTAGGCCAGGTCCCCGGCCTTGGCCCGGCCCAGGTGGAGGACCATGTCCACCTCATCCGCTCCTTGGGCGAAGGCCAGGGCGGCCTCGAGGGCTTTCACCTCCTTCTCCTGGTAGCCCAGGGGGAAGCCCACCACGGTCACCAGGCGAAAAGGGGCGTGGGGGAAGGTCCGCCGCACCAGGGCCACGTAGGAGGGGGGGATGCAGAGGCCGTAAAAGCCCCATTCCAGGGCCTCTTCCGCCGCCTTTAGGACCTCTTCCGGGGTGGCGGTGGGCTTCAGGAGGGTGTGGTCAATGTGGGCGGCCAGGTCCATACCCTGTCCATCATAGGGGGTCTTCCTTGAGAAGGTTTAGGAAGCCTTGTGCTAGGATGGGGTGAGGCCCCGGACGGGGCTTTTTTTGAGGTCAGCATGCTCGCCGTAGGCATCGTCGGTCTACCCAACGTGGGCAAGTCCACCCTGTTCAACGCCCTCACCCGGGCGGGGGCCCTGGCCGCCAACTACCCCTTCGCCACCATTGACAAGAACGTGGGCGTGGTGGCCCTGGAGGACCCAAGGCTTTACGCCCTGCAGAAGGTCTTCGCCAAGGGGGAGCGCCTGCCCCCTGTGGTCCCCACCCACGTGGAGTTCGTGGACATCGCCGGCCTGGTGAAGGGGGCCCACAAGGGGGAAGGGCTTGGCAACCAGTTCCTGGCCCACATCCGGGAAGTGGCGGCCATCGCCCACGTGGTGCGCTGCTTCCCCGACCCCAACGTGGTCCACGTGATGGGCCGGGTGGACCCCCTGGAGGACGTGGAGGTGGTGGAAACCGAGCTCCTCCTGGCGGACCTGGCTTCCTGGGAGAGGCGGCTGGAGCGCCTCCGCAAGGAGGCCCGGGCCAACCGGGAGGTGGCCCCCCTGCTGGAGGCCGCCGAGGCCCTCCACGCCCACCTGAGCCAGGGAAGGCCCGCCCGCACCTTTCCCCTCTCCGAGGAGGCCCGCCGCCTCCTCAAGGAAACCCCTCTCCTCACCGCCAAACCGGTGATCTACGTGGCCAACGTGGCCGAGGAGGACCTGCCCGAGGGGGCCAACAACCCCCACGTGGCCGCCCTGAGGGCCAAGGCGGAAGGGGAGGGGGCGGAGGTGGTGGTGGTCTCCGCCAAGCTGGAGGCGGAGCTCTCCGAGCTTTCCCCGGAGGAGGCCAGGGAGCTTCTTTCCGCCTATGGCCTTCAGGAAAGCGGCCTACAGCGCCTGGCCCGGGCGGGCTACCGGGCTTTGGACCTCCTCACCTTCTTCACCGCCGGGGAGAAGGAGGTGCGGGCCTGGACCGTGCGCCGGGGGGCCAAGGCACCTGAGGCCGCCGGGGAGATCCACTCCGACATGGAGAGGGGCTTCATCCGGGCCGAGGTCATCCCCTGGGACAGGCTGGTGGAGGCCGGGGGGTGGGCCAGGGCCAAGGAGCGGGGCTGGGTGCGCCTCGAGGGCAAGGACTACGAGGTCCAGGACGGGGATGTCCTCTACATCCTCTTCAACGTTTGACGGCGAGGCCCCTTTGCCCTAAAATCTCCCTTGGCCGCTGGGGCGTCGTCTAATGGCAGGACAGCGGACTTTGGATCCGCCGGTCGTGGTTCGAGTCCACGCGCCCCAGCCAGATTTTTCACATGGTTTTCGCAGAGGCCTGGTAAACTTGCCCCGTGGCGGCGGAGTTTCCGGGCCTACTCCTATTAAGCCGCAACGAGGCCTTGAGGGCCTACGTGGAGCTCGTTCTCTCCGGCCGGGACCTCCCTGTTCGCTATTTTGACAGCGCCAAGGAGGGGCTCTTCTGGCTCGTGGACAACTCCCCTCGCTATATCCTTCTGGACCAGGACCTGGACCTGGACCCCTTCGCCGTGGCGGCCCGCATCCGCCACGTGAAGCGCTTGAAGAACGTGCCCGTCGCCGTCCTCATCTCGCCTTCCGAGAAGCTCCGCACCACGGCGGAGGTGGTGCGGGTGGTGGCCATAGAAAAGCCCTTGAATCGGGAAAAGCTCCAGCGGTTTCTGGGCCCTTCCCTTCCAGGGGGTGGGCCTGGGTAATAAACTGAGGGCCGTGCGCTGGCTTCGCCTTCTGGCCATCTTGGTTTCGGCGCTTCTTTTTGGGGTGGGGCTGGCCTTGGGTTACCTGGCCTACGCCTATACCCGGGACCTGCCCGACCTCGGCGAGCTGGACCGGCTGCGCCTCACCGCCACCTCCACCCTCTACGCCCGGGACGGCTCCCTCCTCGCCCAGATCGCCAGCGTGGAGGAGGGCCGGGCCATCCACCGGGGCCTGGTGCGGCTTTCCCAGGTCTCCCCGGCGGCGGTGGCCGCCATGGTCTTCTCCGAGGACCGCCGCTACTTTCAGCACTACGGGGTGGACTTCCCCCGCCTCTTGGGGGCCCTCTACGCCGTGCTCCGGGGGGACCTCCAGGGGGGGAGCACCATCTCCACCCAGGTCCTCAAGAACACCCTCCTCAAGGACTTGGCCCAGGAGAGAACCCTGGAAAGGAAGGTCAAGGAGTGGATTTTGGCCCTGGAGCTGGAGCGGCGCTACACCAAGGAGGAGATCCTGGAGATGTACCTCAACGTGGTCCCCTGGGGCGGGAACGCGGTGGGCATCGCCGGGGCGGCGGAGGCCTACTTCGGCAAGGATCCGGGGGCCTTGAGCCTGGCCGAGGGGCTTTACCTGGCCTCTTTGGTGCCCGCTCCCAACGCCCGCTACGGCGACCTCAAGGGGGTCAGGGAGCGGATGCGCCGCCTTCTCCAGGAGATGGTGGCCGAGGGCTGGGTGAGCCAGGAGGTGGCCGAGGCCGCCTGGCGGGAGCCCCTGGTCCCTAGGGGCTGGCGGGCCCGGTACGACGGGGAGGGGAACCTCCTGGAGGCGGAGCTCGTGGACCCCGAGGCCCGCCTCGTGCGGCCCATAACCCCCAGGATGGCCCCCCACTTCGTCCTGGAGGTGCGGCGCTTCCTCGAGGCCCGCTTCGGCAAGGAGAAGGTCTACGGGGAAGGGGGCTTGAGGGTCTACACCACCCTGGACCCCGTCATGCAGCGGGCGGCGGAGGCCGCCGCCAGGAGCGCCCGTCTTCCGGAGGGGGCGGAGCTCGCCCTGGTGGGCCTGGACCCGGAGACGGGGGAGGTCTTAGCCCTGGTGGGGGGGATAAGGCGGGAGAACGACGAGTACAACCGGGCCACCCGGGCCCTTCGGAACCCGGGCAGCGCCGTGAAGCCTTTCGTCTACGCCACCGCCCTCGAGGCGGGCTGGACCCAGGCCACCTTGGTGCCCGACCGCCCCTTGGAGTTCCCCGACCCCAGCCAGCCTGGGGGCGTGTGGCGGCCCAAGAACTTCTCCGGCACCTTCCTGAACCAGGAGATTACCCTTCGCTACGCCCTGGACCTCTCCTTGAACCTGCCCGCCATCCACACCGCCCACCAGATAGGGGTGGAAAGGGTGGCGGAAAAGCTTGCCCAGGCGGGCTTCGCCGTGCGCTACCCCACCCTGGCCATCGCCATCGGGGGGGCCTCCATCACCCCCATAGACCTGGCCGCCGCCTACGCCACCTTCGTGAACGGGGGATACCGGGTGGCCCCCATCTTTGTGGAGCGGGTGGAGGACGCCCGGGGGGAGGTCCTCTACCGGGCCACCCCCGAGCGGCGCCGCCTCTTTGACCCCCTGGTGGCCTACCAGGGCTGGGACCTCCTCAAGGGCTACGTCTACGACCTGGGGGAGAAGGGTCTGGCCAAGGGGGCCCGGATCCCCGGGCGGGTGGTGGGGGGCAAGACGGGCACCACCAACGAGGCCCGGGACCTCTGGTTCGCCGGGGTGACCCGGGGGCTTTCCGCCGTGGTCTGGGTGGGCCGGGACGACAACCAACCCTTGCGCATGGGGGGGCGGGAGCCCTCCAGTTCCGTGGTCAACCCCCCCATCTGGCGGGACTTCGTGGCCGAGGCCCTCAGGGGCCGACCTGGAGGGGATATCCCCATGCCCCCGGGGCTGGTGCGGGCCCGGGTGGACCTCCTCACGGGCTACCCCTCGGCCGGGGGGGTGGAGATGGTCTTCCCCGAGGGTAAGGTCCCCGCTCCGCCGCCTCCCCCGGAGCCCACCCCGCCCGTGGTGGAGCCGGGGACCCAGGAAAACCCGCCCACGGACCTCCAAAGCCCGGCTCCCGAGGAAAGCCCGGCCCCAGAGGCGCCACCTCCCCCGGAGGAGGCCCCATGAGGAAGGCTTTGTCCCGGGTGCGCGTGGTCCTGGTGGAGCCCCAGGAGCCCATGAACGTGGGGGCGGTGGCCCGGGCCATGCGCAACTTCGGCCTCTCCCGCCTCTACGTGGTGAACCCTCCCCCCCGGGTGGGGCCTCCCTGGGCCAAGGAGGCCTACTGGCTGGCGGTCCACGCCGAGGAGATCCTGGACCGGGCGGTGGCCGTGGCTAGCCTAAAGGAGGCCCTGGCGGACGTGCAGCTGGTGGTGGCCACCACGGGCAGGCCCCGGGAGCTCTACCCGGCCCCCGTGGTCCCCGCCTGGGAGGTGCCGGCCCATGTCCTTTCCGTGGAGGGGGAGGTGGCCTTGGTCTTCGGCCGGGAGACCTTCGGCCTCACCAACGAGGAGCTCTCCCTGGCCCACGTGATCGGCACCATTCCCACGGCCCCGGAACAACCTTCCCTGAACCTGGCCCAGGCGGTGGTGGTCTTCGCCTACGAGCTCTTCAAGGCCGTGGAGGGGGAGGGCAGGTTTCCCCGGGAGGAGCTGGCTCAGGTGGCGGCCCTCGAGGCCTTCTTTGACGATCTGGGCCGCTATGTGCTGGAGATCGGCTTCACCGACCAAAACCGCTTTCCCTACGCCATGCGCCGCCTGAGGCGCATCTTCCACAAGGCTAGGCTCACCCCGGGGGAGGTGCAGATGCTGAGGGGCCTTCTCCACCAGAGCCGCTACCAGATGAGGAGGAAGGATGGCTAGCGAGAACCTCCTGCGCCTGGTCCGCCTGGCCCAGCGCCTTCTGCCTCCGGTCATCGCCCTGGTGGTGGTGGCCTTTGAGCTTTCCCTCCTGCCCTACCGCCACCAGGACTTCACCCTCTGGCTAAGGCTGGGCTTTTACGGCCTGGTGGGGCCTCTGGTCACCTACGCCGTCTTGGAGTGGATCGCCCAGGAGATTCTGGAAAAGGCCCGGGCGGAAAGGGCTCTGGAGGAGGCGAACCGGAGGCTTCTGGCGGCGGGGCGGGTCTTCCGCGAGGCCCTGGAGAGTGAGAACCTGGAGGAAGCCGTCCACCGGGTGGCCCGGGTTCTGGAGGAGAGCCTGGGGTTTCCCCTGGCCCTCGAGGTGGAAGGGGTACGGGCAGGGGAAGACTGCCACGGCCTCAGGGTGGACCTTCCAGGGCTTAGGGGCTACCTGGAAGCCTGCGCACCCCATCCCGAACGGGGTTTCCTGGAGGTCCTGGCCCACGAGGTGGCCGGGGCCCTGCAGGCGGTGGTGGCCCGGAGCCGGGACCTCCTCACCCTCTACGAGGTGGACCAGGCCCTGAAGGCCGAGGCCAACCTGGACCGGCTTCTGGAGGGGCTTTTGGAGCGCATCCGCGCCTGGGCCGAGGCCGAGGGGGCGGGGGTCCTCCTTCTGGACGAGGAGGGCTTTTTGGTGCCCCGGGTGGTGCGGGACCTCGCCCTGCCGGGCCACCCCTTCCTGCCGGAGGGGCCCTGGAAGGGGGCTTTGGAGGGCCCCGTCTTCGTGGCCCCGGACACCCTGGCCCTCCCCCTCAAGGCCCGGGAGCCTGTGGGGGTGTTGGTGGTCAAGGGGAAGGGGCTCTCCCGCCGCATCCCCTTTCTCTCCTTCCTGGCCTCCCAGGTGGCCCTGGCGGTGCGGAACGCCCAGGCCTACCTGCGGGCCGAGGAGCTGGCCATCAACGAGGAGCGCACCCGAATCGCCCGGGAGATCCACGACGGGCTGGCCCAGAGCCTGGCCTTCATGGCCCTCAAGCTGGACCTGGCCGAGCGCCTTCTGGACAAGGACCGGGAGGCGGCCCTGAGGGCCCTCGCCGAGGTGAAGGACACCTTGAGGGCCCAGATCCGGGAGGTGCGGCGGAGCATCTTCGCCCTGAGGCCCATTGACCTGGAGCGCTACGGCTTTCTGGAGTCCGTGCGCCGCTACGCCCAGGCCTTCGCCGAGCAGGCGGGGTTCCGGGTCCAGATCTCCCTGCCCGAAAAGGTGGGGCTTTCCCAGGCCAGCGAGCTCGTGCTCTTTAGGGTCTTGCAGGAGGCCCTCACCAACGCCGCCAAGCACGCCAGGCCCACCCGGGTGGAGGTGGTCTTGGAGCCTTTGGGGGAGCGGGGGGCGAGGCTATGGGTGCGGGACAACGGCCGGGGCTTCGCCGAGCCCAGCGCCCAGGGGCTTGGGGGCTTTGGCCTCACCCAGATGCGGGAGCGGGTGGAGGCCCGGGGAGGGCGCTTCCTGGTGCGCTCGGAGCCGGGCAGGGGCACGGAGGTGGTGGCGGAGCTCCCCTACTGAGGCCACCCCATGCCGGCTTGGGCCAGCATGGGAGTTCCGGTAAAAGGTTCCTGAGAGGCTCTCCCAGGGTGGGAGAGGAGGAAACAGAAGGGTATCATGGGGGCATGGAGCGCCCCGTGCGCGTGCTTTTCGTCTGCCTGGGCAACATCTGCCGAAGCCCTTTGGCGGAAGGGGCCTTTCGCAAGCTCCTTAGAGAGAGGGGCCTCGAGGGCCAGTTTGAGGTGGACTCCGCGGGCACCGGGGCCTGGCACGCCGGGGAGCCCATGGACCCCAGGGCCAGGCGGGTCCTGGAGGAGGAGGGGGCCTACTTCCCCCACGTGGCCCGGCAGATGACCCGGGAGGACGCCCTTCGCTTTGACCACATCCTGGTCATGGACCGGGAGAACCTGGCCGAGGTCCTCCGCCGCTTCCCCGAGGCCCGGGGCAAGGCCCGCCTCCTCATGGACTACCTGGGCGGGGGGGAGGTTCCGGACCCCTACTACGGGGACCTCCAGGACTGCCGGGAGGTCTACTGGACCGTGGAGGCCGCCTGCCGGGCCTTCTTGGAGCGCCATGGACCCCCTATCCCTTCTGAAGAAGGCGGGGCTCGAGGCTGAGGGCCCCCCTTCCCCCCTTTACGGGGGGGACATCTCCCGGGTCTTTCGCCTGGGGCCCTACGTGGTGAAGACGGCGGACCGCGGCCCTCCGGGCCTTTTCCAGGCGGAGGCCAGGGGTCTGAAGGCCCTGGGGGCGCGGGGGGTGCGGGTGCCCCGGGTCTACTGGTGGGGGGAGGAGGGAATCGTCCTGGAGTATCTGCCCCCTGGAGGGGAGGACTGGGAAGGCCTGGCCCGGATGCTGGCCCGGCTTCACCAAAGGCGGGAGGGGGCTTACCGGGCCGACCCTGGCTTCCTGGGCACCTTTCCCCTGCCAGGGAGGGAAGGGGGGGAGTGGACGGAGTTCTTCTTCCTGAGGTGCGTGGAGCCCCTCCTCGAGGCCACCTGGGGGCGCTTGGGGGAGCTTGCCCCCAAGGTGGAGGCCCTCTATAGGAAACCCCTCCCCGCGGAAGGGCCCGCCCCCCTTCACGGGGACCTCTGGCGGGGGAACGTCCACTTCGCCCAGGGGGGTCCCGCCCTCCTGGACCCCTCCTTCTTCGTGGGGGAGCGGGGGGTGGACCTGGCCATGATGCGCCTTTTTGGGGGGTTCCCCGGGGCCTTCTGGCGGGCCTACCGGGAGGCCTACCCCGTCCCCGAGGAGGTGGAGAGGGCCCTTCCCCGCTACCAGGTCTACTACCTCCTGGCCCACGTGCACTTCTTCGGGGAAGGGTATCTGGGGGCGTTATGGAAGGCGATTTCCGCCTCCTAGGTCCCATTGACCTCCTCCAGCTCCTGGCCCAGGGGGGGAAGACGGGGGCTTTTTTGGTGGAGGGAGGCGGGGTGTACCTGGAAGGGGGCAGGCCGGTCCACGCCTTTTGGGGCCAGAAGGTGGGGAAGGAGGCCCTCTTGGAGATCCTGGCCCTGAAGGAGGGGGGGTTTCGCTTCCTCCTGGGGGAGAGGGCTCCCCTGACCTCCCTCCAGGCCCCCCTCGAGGCCTACCTCCTGGAGGCCCTCCGCCTCCTGGACGAGGGGGTGGAGGTGGGCCCCTTTGACCTGGTGCGCCCTTCCCCCCGGGCCCATGGGGCCACCCTGGAGGGGGAGGACCAGGCCCTCCTCCTGGCCCTGGGGGAGGGGAAGAGCCCCCTGGACCTGGTGGCCGCCACGGGGCTTCCTCTGAAGGAGGTCCTGAAGCGCCTGGGGCACCTGGCCCGCCTGCGGCTGGTGGAGGTCCATCCCCGGGTGCCCCACACCGCCCGCCTCCGGGTGGCCCTGGGGGGGCGGGGAGCCCAGGTGGACGCCCTCCTCCTCGCCGCCTGGCGGGGCCACTACGGGGGGTTCGCCCGGGTGCGGGTCAGGGGCAGGGGGGAGGCCGCCTTGGCCGTGGAGGGGGCGGAGGGGCTTGGCGTGGAGCTCCGCCTTTCCCCGGAGCACCTCCTCTTCCTGAACCTGAGGGTGGGGGAGGAGGTCCTGGTCTGGCCGGAGGTCTAGGGGTATACTTGGCCCCATGCCGGAAGCCTTGGTGGCCCTGGAGTCCGCCCTCCTCACCCACGGCCTGCCCTACCCCTTGAACCTGAGGACGGCCCTGGCCCTGGAGGAGGCGGGTCGGGCCGAGGGGGCCACCCCCAGGACCATCGCCCTGGTGCGGGGGGAGGTGCGGGTGGGCCTCACCCCGGAGGAGATGGAGGCTTTGGCCCGGGGCGGGGCCGACAAGGCCAGCCTCTGGAACCTGGCGGCCCTCCTGGCGGGGGGCCTTAGCGCCGGGACCACGGTGGCCGCCACCGCCCACCTGGCCCACCGCCACGGCCTCGCCGTCTTCGCCACCGGGGGCATCGGGGGGGTCCATCCCGAGCCCTACGACGAGAGCGCCGACCTCGTGGCCCTTTCCCGCACCCCTATCCTGGTGGTCTCCTCCGGGCCCAAGGCCATCCTGGACCTGGGGGCCACCCTGGAAAGGCTGGAGACCCTGGGGGTGGCCCTGGTGGGCTACCGCACGGACCGCCTTCCCGCCTTCTTTTCCCCCTCCTCCCCTTACCCCGTGCCCGCCCGGGTGGAGACCCCCCTCGAGGCCGCCCTCGTCCTCCGGCGCGCCCGGGAGCTGGGCCTGGGGGCGGTCCTCCTGGTGAACCCCGTCTCCCAGGGCCTCCCCTACGAGGAGGTGGCCCGCATGGTGGAGGAGGCGAACCGCCAGGCGGCCCGGGAGGGGGTCCACGGCAAGGCCCTCACCCCCTATCTCCTCCGGAGGCTTTCGGAGCTCTCAGAGGGGGAGACGGACCGGGTGAACGGGAGGCTCCTCCTGGAGAACGCCCGCCTGGCGGCCCAGGTGGCCCTGGCCTGGGCGGGGCTAGAATAGCCTTGTGTGCGAGCTAGGGGAGAGGCTTAGGCGGGCTCGGGAGGAAAAGGGGCTTTCCCTGAAGGAGGCCGCAAAGCGCCTGGCCCTGAAGACCGGGGTCCTCCAGGCCCTCGAGGAGTGCCGTTTTCAGGACCTCCCCGAGCCCCCTCTGGCCCGGGGGTACCTGCGCCGCTACGCCCTCCTCCTGGGCCTGGACCCGGAGCCCCTCCTGGCCCTCTATCCCTCTACCTCAGAGCCCCTCCTTTCCCCTCCCGCCAAGCCCCACAAGGGCTCCTTTCCCCTGGGCCTCCTCCTTGCGCTTTTCTTCCTGCTGGCCTTGGGCTACGGGGCCTACCTCCTCCTCAGGCCCGCGCCAAGCCGGGTGGTGGAGGTGGCCCCTGAGCCCACCCCCGAGGCCCCCGCGCGCCACCCTCTGCGGGTGGTCTCCGAGCCCCCCGGGGCCCGGGTCTACCTGGACGGGTTCTACCTGGGCCAGACTCCCTTGCAGAGCCCCCCGGTGGAAGGGGGGAAGAGGCTTATAAGGCTGGAGCTTCCCGGCTACGAGCCCGTGGAGGAAGAGGTCCTCCTGGAAGGCCCCCGTTCCCTCTCCTACCGCCTTAAACCCCTGCCCCAGGCCCTGCCCGCAAGCCCCGCTCCCGCCCCGGCCGAGGAGAGGGGCAAGCTGGTCCTCAAACTGGAAGGCCGGAGCTGGCTCAGGGTGCGGCAGGGGGATAAGCGCCTTTACGAGGGCATCCCCGAGGTGGGGGCGGAGCTCAGGTTTGACCTGCCCGTGGAGGTGCGGGCCGGGAACCCGGGGGCGGTGCGGGTCCTCCTCGAGGGCAAGGACCTGGGGCCCATGGGGGAGCCGGGAAAGCCCATAACCCGCAGCTTCCCCTAGGTTTTTGCTATACTTGGCCCTTGTTGGGGCGGAAGGCCCCAGGAGGCGTATGGCGAAGATCGGCTTTGTGAGCCTGGGGTGTCCCAAGGCCCTGGTGGACTCGGAACAGATCCTCTCCCGGCTCAAGGCCCTGGGCTACGAGACCAGCCCCACCTACGAGGGGGCGGAGCTGGTCATCGTGAACACCTGCGGCTTCATCACCCCGGCCATTGAGGAGAGCCTGGCCGCCATCGGGGAGGCCCTGCAGGCCAACGGCAAGGTGGTGGTCACGGGGTGCCTGGGGGCGAGGCCCGAGGTGATCCAGGAGGCCCACCCCGAGGTGCTGGCGGTGACGGGGCCTGGGGAGGTGGAGCGGGTGCTGGAGGCGGTGCAGGCGGTCCTGCCCGCCCCCAGGGACCCCTTCTTGGACCTGATCCCGCCCCAGGTGAAGCTCACCCCTAGGCACTACGCCTACCTCAAGCTCTCCGAGGGGTGCGACCACAAGTGCAGCTTCTGCGTCATCCCCAAGCTCCGGGGCAGGCTCCGCTCCCGGGACGCCGCCGAGGTCCTGGCGGAGGCTTACCGGCTCGCCGCCACCGGCACCAAGGAGCTCCTCCTCATCGCCCAGGACCTCTCCGCCTACGGGGTGGACCTGGGGCACCGGGAGAGCTTCTTCGGCGACCGGCTGGTGCGGGCACACCTCAAAGACCTTCTGGAGAACCTGGCCGAGCTTAAGGTCTGGATCCGGCTCCATTACGTCTACCCCTACCCCCACGTGCGGGACCTCCTCCCCCTCATGGCCGAGGGGAAGGTCCTCCCCTACCTGGACGTGCCCCTGCAGCACGCCTCCGAGCGCATCCTGAGGCTCATGCGCCGCCCTGGGGGGTACCAAAGCCACCTCAAGACCCTGAAGGCCTGGCGGGAGGTGGTGCCGGACCTCGCCATCCGCTCCACCTTCATCGTGGGCTTTCCCGGGGAGACCGAGGAGGACTTCCAGACCCTCCTGGACTTTTTGGAGGAGGCGGAGCTGGACCGGGTGGGGGCCTTTCCCTACTCCCCGGTGGAGGGGGCGGAGGCCAACCTCCTCCCCGACCCCGTGCCCGAGGAGGTCAAGGAGGAGCGCCTCTTGAGGCTCATGGAGCACCAAGCCAGGATCAGCCACAGGAAGAACCAGGCCTTCGTGGGCCGGGTCCTCGAGGTCCTGGTGGACGAGCTTCCCGAGCCGGGTCTGGCCGTGGGCCGCTCCTACCGGGACGCCCCGGGCATTGACGGCCTGGTCTACGTGGAGACGGACGGCACGGTCCGGGTGGGGGAGAGGGTCCGGGCGCGCATTACCCGGGCGGACACCCACGACCTCTTCGGGGTCCAGGCGTAGGATAGGGGCGGTATGTACATCGTCATCGCCGGGGGCGGGGAGGTGGGCGGGGAGCTGGCCCGCACCCTGGAAAGGGCCCACGAGGTGGTGGTCATTGACCGGAACCCCCAGGCCCGGGAGCGCCTTTCTTCCCTGGACGTGAAGGTCCTCGTGGGCGGGGCCACGGACCCCGACACCCTTAGGGAGGCGGGGGTGGACCGGGCGGACCTCTTCATCGCCTGCACGGATTCCGACGAGGTGAACCTTCTGGCCTCCCTCCTGGCCAAGGGCCTGGGCTCCAGGTGGGTCCTCTGCTTCGTGGGCAAGGGGGGGTACGTGGACGTCCTGGCCGACCCCAGGACGGCGGAGATCCTGGGCACCCGCATAGACAAGGTCCTCTGGCCGCAAAGGGCCATGGCCCGGGAGATCGTGGAGGTGATCCTGGTTCCCGGGGCGGTGGACGTGGAGCTTTTGGCGGAGGGGCGGCTCCGCTTCGTGGAGTACCGGGTCAAGGAAGGGGGGCCCTACGCCCGCCGCCTCCTCTCGGAGATGGCCTGGCCCGAGGGGGTCCTGGTGGTGGGGGTGGTGCGGGATGGCGCCTTCTTGAGCTTCGCCCATCCGGAGTTTTCTGAGCTGGTCCTGGAACCTGGGGACAAGCTTCTTTTCGTCACCTCCGCCCGGGCCTTTCCCGAGCTGGAGGCCCACTTCGCCGTGGGGCGGGGGGTGCGCCGGGTCATGGTCCTGGGCGGGGGCAACGTGGGCTTCATGGTGGCCCAGGAGCTCCTGAGGCGCCGGGTGGAGGTGGTCCTCATTGAGGCCAGCCGGGAGCGGTGCGAGTGGCTTTCCCAGGAGCTTCCCGGGGCCCTGGTCATCCACGGGGACGGCACGGACATAGAGCTTCTGGAGGCGGAGGGGATGCGGGAGGCGGACGTGGTGGTGGCCGTCACCGACAACGACGAGAAGAACCTCCTGGCCTCCCTTCTCGCCAAGCAGCTTGGGGTGAGCAAGGTGATCACCCGGGTGTCCCGTTCCGAGACCCGCAGGCTCTTTGAAGAGGTGGGGATAGACCTGGCCCTGGCCCCCAGGCAGGCGGCGGTGCGGGCGGTGCTGGACTTTCTGGGGCCGGAGAACGTGGAGCACGTCTCCACCATGGACGAGAACATTGAGCTTTTGGAAGTGGAGCTTTCCGAAGGGTGCAGGCCCAAGCCCTTGCGGGATCTGGCCTTGCCGGAGGTGGTCCCCGTGGCCCTGGAGCGGGACCACCGGGTGATGCTTTACCGGGAGGACCTCGAGGCCCTCCCCGGGGACCGGGTCTTCCTGGTGGCGGCCCGGGAGGTGGCGGATGAGGCCCTGGCCAGGATCCTCGGCTAGGTGGGGCCTGGGAGCGAGCCTCTACCTCCTGGGCCTCACCTACCAGGGGATGGGGCTTCTCCTGGCCCTTTTCGCCTTACTGGCCTCCTTCCTGGAGGAGGACCCCCGGGGCTTCGCCCTGGCGGCCCTTTTGGGGCTGGGGGTGGGGCGGCTCCTCCAGGGCCTGGGCCACCCCCAGGCCCAGCCCAAGAGGGCCGAGGTCTTCGCCAGCGTGGCCCTCCTGTGGTTCTCCGTGCCCGCCCTGGGGGCCATCCCTTACTGGCTCTCGGGGGGGATGGGCTACCTGGACGCCCTCTTTGAGGCCATGTCCGGCTTCACCACCACCGGGGCCACGGTGCTTGCGGACTTCGCCCAGTTCGGCCAAAGCCTCTTCCTCTGGCGGGGCCTTTCCCAGTGGATGGGGGGCATCGGCATCGTGGTGCTCTTCCTGGTGGTCTTCCCCCAGCTCCGGGTGGCGGGCCGTCAGGCCTTTTTCGCCGAGACCACGGGGGTGGAGAAGGAGAAGCTCACCCCCAGGCTCCGGGAGACGGCGCAGGCGGTCCTCCGCGTTTACGGTCTCCTCACCCTGGCGGCCTTTTCCGCCTACGTGGCCCTGGGCATGCCCCTCTTTGAGGCCCTGGCCAACGCCCTCACCACCACCCCCGCCGGGGGGTTCAGCCCCAACCCCCAAAGCTTCGCCGCCTATCCCCCCCTGGTCCAGTGGGCGGCGGTCTTCTTCATGTTCTGGGCCGGGGTGAACCTCCTCCTTCAGTACCGCCTCCTCTTCCGCCGCGAGCCCAGACCCCTTCTCCGGGACGCGGAGTTCCGGGCCTATGTGGGCATAGTGCTGATGGCGGGGCTGGGGCTTGCCTTCTTGCTCTATCGGCACCAGGGGTACGCCCTCGAGGAAAGCCTCCGCCACGCCTTCTTCCAGACCCTATCCCTTCTCACCGGCACGGGCTACGCCAGCGTGGACTTCGCCCAGTGGGCGGTTCCCGCCCAGGCCCTCCTGGTGCCCCTGATGTTCATCGGGGGCAGCGCGGGGTCCGCCGCGGGGAGCATCAAGCTGGTGCGCTGGCTTCTCCTCTTTGGCTTCCTGCGCCGGGAGATCACCCGCACCCTCCACCCCCAGGCGGTCCTCCCCCTGAGGCTTGGGGGGCGGGTGGTGGGGGAGGAGGCCTTGAGGCAGGTTTCCGTCTTCGTCTTCCTCTACACCCTCCTCTTCGGCGTGGGGACCCTGATCCTGGCCCTTTTGGAAAAGGACTTCGTGGTGGCCTTCACCGCCAGCGCCCAGGCCATCGGCAACATCGGCCCTGGGCTTGGCGAGGTGGGGCCCATGGGGAGCTACGCCGGGCTCCACCCCGTCTCCAAGGCGGTCCTCATCCTGCAGATGTGGGCGGGCCGGATTGAGATCCTGCCCGTGGTCCTCCTCTTCAGCCCCGAGCTTTGGCGCAGGCTCCGGTGAGGAGTATAATCTCCCCTCGTGAGGACCCTAGGGCACATCACCGCCATGCCCAGGCTCCCCGAGGCCCTCGGGGGGCTTAAGGAGCTGGCTTACAACCTCTGGTGGAGCTGGAACCCGGAGGCGGCGGAGCTTTTCCAGGAGATAGACCCCTCGCTCTGGAAGCGCTTCCGCGGGAACCCGGTGAAGCTCCTCCTCGAGGCCGACCCCGACCGGCTTTCCGCCCTGCGCGCCACCAGCTACCCCGCCCGGGTCCAGGCGGTGCTCCAGGCCCTCAGGGACTACCTGAAGGCCCGGGAGGCCAAGAAGGGCCCCCTGACCGCCTACTTCTCCGCCGAGTACGGCTTCCACAGCTCCTTGCCCATCTACTCCGGGGGGCTTGGGGTGCTGGCGGGGGACCACGTGAAGGCGGCCAGCGACCTGGGGCTCAACCTGGTGGGGGTGGGGATCTTCTACCACGAGGGCTACTTCCACCAGCGCCTCTCCCCGGAAGGGGCCCAGGTGGAGGTCTACGAGACCCTGCGCCCCGAGGAGCTTCCCCTCCTCCCGGTCCTGGACGGGGAAGGGAGGCCCCTCAAGGTGGCCGTGGACTTCCCCGGGCGGCCCGTGTGGGTGGCCGCCTACCGGGTCCAGGTGGGGGCGGTGCCCGTGTACCTCCTCACCACCGACCTTCCCGAGAACGCCCCCGAGGACCGGGCCATCACCGCCAGGCTCTACGCCCCGGGCCTGGAGATGCGCATCCAGCAGGAGATGATCCTGGGGATTGGCGGGGTGCGCTTTCTTAGGGCCTTGGGGCTACACCCGGAGATGTTCCACATGAACGAGGGGCACTCCGCCTTTTTGGGCCTGGAGCGGGTGCGGGAGTTGGTGGCCGAGGGGCGCCCCTTTCCCGTGGCCCTGGAGCTGGCCCGGGCCGGGGCCCTCTTCACCACCCACACCCCGGTGCCCGCCGGGCACGACGCCTTCCCCCTGGAGCTCATAGACCGCTATCTGGGAGGGTTTTGGGAGAAGCTGGGCACCGACCGGGAGGGCTTTTTGCGGCTGGGCCTCGAGGAGAAGCCCTGGGGCCAGGTCTTCTCCATGTCCCACCTGGCCCTTTCCACCAGCCACCAGGCGGGCGGGGTGAGCCGCCTCCACGGGCAGGTTTCCCGGGAGATGTTCCACCACCTCTGGCCCGGCCTTCTTCAGGAGGAGGTGCCCATCGGCCACGTGACCAACGGCATCCACACCTGGACCTTCCTCCACCCCCGCCTCCGCCGCCACTACGCCGAGGTCTTCGGCCCCGAGTGGCTTAGCTCCCCGGAGGACCCCGCCACCTGGAAGGTGGAGGGCCTGGGGGCGGAGTTCTGGCGCATCCACAAGGACCTCCGAGCTGAGCTCGTGCGGGAGGTGCGGCACCGGGTCTACGAGCAGCGCCGCCGCAACGGGGAAAGCCCAAGCCGCCTGAAGGCGGCGGAGCGCCTTTTGGACCCCGAGGTCCTCACCATCGGCTTCGCCCGCCGCTTCGCCACCTACAAGCGGGCGGTCCTCCTCTTCAAGGACCCGGAGCGCCTCCTTCAGATCCTGAAGGGCCCTTACCCCGTGCAGTTCGTCTTCGCCGGGAAGGCCCACCCCAAGGACGAGCCGGGGAAGGCCTACCTGCAGGAGCTGGTGGCCAGGATCCGGGAGTACGGCCTCGAGGACCGCATGGTGGTTCTGGAGGACTACGACATGTACCTGGCCCGGGTCCTGGTCCACGGCTCGGACGTCTGGCTCAACACCCCCCGCCGCCCCATGGAGGCCAGCGGCACCAGCGGCATGAAGGCGGCCCTGAACGGGGCCCTGAACCTGAGCGTCCTGGACGGCTGGTGGGCCGAGGCCTATAACGGCAAGAACGGCTTCGCCATCGGGGACGAACGGGTCTACGAGAGCGAGGAGGCCCAGGACATGGCGGACGCCCAGGCCCTCTACGACGTCCTGGAGGCGGAGGTCCTGCCCCTCTTTTACGCCAAGGGGCCTGAGGGGTATTCCTCGGGCTGGCTTTCCATGGTGCAGGAGAGCCTGCGCACCGTGGGGCCCCGCTTCAGCGCCCACCGGATGGTGGGGGAGTACGCCCTCCTCTACCAGAGGGGGGCGGAGATGGCCCAAAGGGCCCAGGAAGCCAGGGACCTTCTCCTGGCCTTCCACCAGGCCCTCTCCGCCTTCTTCGCCCTGGGCCTGGAAGTGGAGGGCCCAAGCCACGCCACCTTGAACGGGGAGGCCCTCCGGGTGCGGGCCCGCGTTTTGGGGGAGGTGCCCGAGGCCCTTTTGCCCTTCCTGGAAGTGCAGCTTTTGGCCCGGAGGAGCACGGGGGAGGTGGAGATCGTCCCCTTCGCCCCCGGGGAGGAGGGCTACGAGGTGCGCTACCAGCCCTCCCGTCCAGGGAGCTACGCCTACGGGGTGCGCCTGGCTCTGAGGCACCCCCTCACGGGACGGGTGAACTGGGTGCGCTGGGCTTAGGGTATAATCGCCCCGTGCTTTTTAAGGAGGTGGCGCATGCGTAAAGCTTTGCTGGTTTTCGGCATCCTGGCTCTCGGCCTGGCCTTCGCCCAGGTGCGCTCCTTTGACCAGATCAAAAGGAGCGGGGAGATCCGCATCGGCACGGAAGGGGAGTTTCCCCCCTTCAACTACTTTGACGAGAAGAACCAGCTCACGGGCTTTGAAGTGGACCTGGGGAACGCCATCGCCGAGAAGCTGGGTCTGAAGCCCAGGTGGATCGCCCAGGCCTTTGACAGCCTCCTCATCCAGCTCAACCAGGGGCGGTTTGACTTCGTCATCGCCTCCCACGGCATCACCGAGGAGCGGGCCAAGGCGGTGGACTTCACCAACCCCCACTACTGCACCGGTGGCATCATCGTGAGCAAGAAGGGTGGGCCCAAGACCAGGAAGGACCTCCAGGGCAAGGTGGTGGGGGTGCAGATCGGCACCACCTACATGGAGGCCGCCCAGAAGATCCCCGGGGTCAAGCAGGTGCGCACCTACCAGAAGGACCCCGACGCCCTGCAAGACCTCCTGGCGGGCCGCATAGACGCCTGGATCACGGACCGCTTCGTGGCCAAGGAGGCCATCCAGGAGAGGAAGCTGGAGGGGACCCTTCAGCTTGGGGAGCTGGTCTTCCAGGAGCGGGTGGCCATGGCGGTGGCCAAGGGCAACAAGAGCCTGCTGGAGGCCCTCAACCAGGCCCTGGCCGACCTGATGAAAGACGGCACCTACGCCCAGATCTCTAAGAAGTGGTTCGGGGAGGACGTGCGCTGCAAGTAGCCCTTTAGGGGCCTGGGAGCTTCCGCCTCCCGGGCCCTTTTTTTGACCCATGAAGCCCATCTGGTTGCGCTGGCTTCTCTTCCTGGCCCTCCTCCTTCTGGGCTACGTGGCCTTTTTCGCCCTCCTGGGCCTGGCCTTGGAGCGGTACTTTCTCCTCACGGGCTTCGGTTCGGAAAGGGCCCTTTCCGCGGGGAAGGCCATGGCGGAGGGGGCGGAGATCACCCTGAAGCTCACCCTCCTCTCCGGCCTGGCGGGGCTTGTCATCGGGGTGGTGGCGGGGATGGCCCGGCTTTCCTCCCGGGCCCTGGTGCGCCTTCCCGCCGCCTTTTACATCTGGGTGACCCGGGGCACGCCCCTTTTGGTGCAGATCCTCTTCGCCTACAACGCCCTGCCCCTCCTCCTGCAGCCCCTTTGGCCCGGGGCCCAGCAGGCCCTCACCCCCTACTGGGCGGCCTTCATCGCCCTTTCCTTCAACGTGGGGGCCTACAACGCCGAGGTGGTGCGGGCGGGCATCCAGGCCATCCCCAAGGGGCAGTGGGAGGCCGCCTGGTCCTTGGGCCTTTCCCCCGTGGACACCATGCGCTTCGTCATCCTGCCCCAGGCCCTGCGCATCGTGGTGCCGCCTTTGGTGAACAACGTGGTGGCCCTCCTCAAGGACTCCTCTCTGGCCAGCGTCATCACCCTGACGGAGCTCGCCCTTTCCGGCCAGCGCATCATCTCCGCCACCTTCCGCCCGGTGGAGGTCTATCTGGCCGTGGCTGCCATCTACCTCCTCCTCACCACGGTGCTTACCCAGTTCACCAACCGCCTGGAGGAAAGGCTCAAGGTGGCGGGCCGCTAGGGGTTGCGGGTTCTAGGGTGGCGGGGTATACTTCCTTGGGTCTAAAGGAGGTGGTTTATGCGAATGAAGCGCATGGTTTTGGCGGTACTGGCCTTCCTGGGGCTCGGCTTGGCCCAGGAGTTCATCACCATCGGCTCTGGGTCCACCACCGGGGTCTACTTCCCCGTGGCCACGGGCATGGCCAAGCTGGTGAACGACGCCAATGTGGGCATCCGGGCCAACGCCCGCTCCACGGGCGGGAGCGTGGCCAACATCAACGCCATTGCCGCCGGGGAGTTTGAGATGGCCCTGGCCCAGAACGACATCAGCTACTACGCCTACCAGGGCTGCTGCATTCCGGCCTTTGAGGGCAAGCCCGTGAAGGTCATCCGGGCCCTGGCCGCCCTCTACCCCGAGGTGGTCCACATCGTGGCCCGGGCCGACGCGGGCATCCGCACCGTGGCCGACCTCAAGGGCAAGCGGGTGGTGGTGGGGGACGTGGGCTCGGGCACGGAGCAGAACGCCCGGCAGATCCTCGAGGCCTACGGCCTCCGCTTTGAGGACCTGGGCCAGGCCATCCGGGTGAGCGCCACCCAGGGCATCCAGCTCATGCAGGACAAGCGGGCGGACGCCCTCTTCTACACCGTGGGCCTGGGGGCCTCCGCCATCCAGCAGCTGGCCCTCACCACCCCCATCACCCTGGTGGCCGTGGACCTGGGCAAGATCCAGGCCATCGCCAAGAAGTACCCCTTCTACGTGGGCTTCAACATCCCCGGGGGCACCTACAAGGGGGTGGACGTGACCACGCCCACGGTGGCGGTGCAGGCCATGCTCATCGCCTCGGAGAAGCTCTCCGCCGACACGGTCTACCGGTTCATGAAGGCCGTCTTCGGCAACCAGGAGGCCTTCAAGAAGATCCACCCCAACCTGGAGCGCTTCTTCAGCCTGGAGAAGGCGGTGAAGGGCCTCCCCATCCCTCTCCACCCCGGGGCGGAGCGCTTCTACAAGGAAGTGGGGGTTCTGAAGTAGGGCCTAGGTTAGCCCGGGGGGCCCCGCCCGGGGCCCCCTTTGCCTGAGGGAAGCATGGAAAAGGACGCTTCGCTCTTGCTGGAGGAAAGTGAGCTGGGGGGCAGAAAGCCCAAGGGGTGGGCCCGCCACGTCCTTTTTGCGCTGGCGGTGGTCTGGAGCCTCTTCCAGCTCTGGGCCACGGAGGTGGGCACCCTGGACCCCATCCGCCAGAGGGCCATCCACCTGGCCTTCGCCCTGGCCCTGGCCTTCCTAGCCTACCCCGGCAGGCGGGGACCCAGGGACCGCATCCCCCTTTTGGACTGGATCTTGGCCCTTTTGGGGGTGGCGGGAGCCTTGTACGTGGTGGTGGACTACTACGGCATCACCCAGCTCCGGGGGGGGATTCCCAGCGAACGGGATGTCTTCTTCGGCACGCTAACCCTCCTGGTGCTCTTCGCCGCCGCCTGGCGGGTGGTGGGGCCGGCGCTGCCCATCATCGCCTCGGTGTTTGTCCTCTACGCCCTCACGGGGCCCAAGGGGCTTCTCCCCTTCACCCTTCCTTCCTGGCTTCAGCTCCACGCCGGCAGCCAGTGGGGCCAGCTCATGGGCCAGCTCTATACCACCGCTGAGGGCATCTTTGGGGTCCCCTTGGGGGTTTCCGCCACCTTCGTCTTCCTCTTCGTCCTCTTTGGCGCCCTTCTGGAGAAGGCGGGGGCGGGCCACTTCTTCATCCAGGTGGCTTACGCCCTTTTAGGCCACTTCCGCGGGGGGCCCGCCAAGGCGGCGGTGGTGGCCAGCGCCCTCACCGGGGTGGTCTCGGGGAGCTCGGTGTCCAATGTGGTCACCACGGGCACCTTCACCATTCCCCTGATGAAGCGGGTGGGCTACCCTCCGGAGAAGGCGGGGGCGGTGGAGGTGGCCAGCTCCTCCAACGGCCAGCTCATGCCCCCGGTGATGGGAGCGGCGGCCTTCATCATGGCGGAGTTCCTGGGCATCCCCTACAGCAACCTGATCCTGATCGCCCTGGTGCCCGCCCTCCTGGCCTACGCCACCCTGTTCATCACCGTGCACCTCGAGGCCCTGCGCCTGGGCCTCAAGGGGGTGCCCCGCTCGGAGCTTCCCCCCCTTGCCCCCGTCCTCCGCTCCGGCTTCCACTACTTCATCCCCCTGGCCTACCTCATCTACGCCCTGGTGGCCCTCCGTCTCACCCCGGAGCGGGCGGCCTTGAACACGGTCTTCCTCATGCTCCTCCTCATCCTCCTCCAGGAGGTCTGGCGGGCCTGGCGGGGCGGGGCGGGGCTTGGGTTTGGCTTCCTTCGGGGGTTCAGGCTGATCCTGGAGGGCCTCGAGGCCGGCGCTAGGGGCATGGTGGGCATCGCCCTGGCCACGGCCAGCGCTGGGGTCATCGTGGGCATCGTCACCATGACCGGGATCGGCTTTGGCCTCACGGACATCGTGGAAAGGCTTTCCGGGGGGAACCTGATCCTGGTCCTCCTCCTGGCCCAGCTCACGAGCCTTCTCCTGGGCATGGGGCTTCCCACCACGGCCAACTACATCGTCATGGCCTCTTTGGTGGTGCCCGTGGTGCTGGGGCTTTCCGAGAAGGCGGGCTACGCTGTGCCCCCGGTGGCCGCCCACATGTTCGTCTTCTACTTCGGCATCATGGCGGACTCCACGCCCCCCGTGGCCCTGGCCGCCTACGCCGCCAGCGCCGTCGCCCGCTCGGACTTCTGGAAGACGGCGGTCCAGGGCTTCGTCTATGAACTCAGAACCGCCCTTCTCGCCTACATGTTCTTCTTCAACCCCAAGCTCCTCCTCCTTGGGGTGGGGTCTTTGGCCGAGGGAGCCTGGATCTTCCTCACCGCCCTTTTGGGCATGACCGCCTTCAGCGCCAGCCTGGTGGGCTTTTTGCACAAGCCCACGAACCTCCTGGAAAGGGCTTTGCTCCTGGGGGCGGCCCTCAGCCTGGTGGTGCCGGGGCCCCTCACGGACCTTTTGGGTTTTGGCCTTCTTGGCCTTGTCTACCTCTGGCAGCGGGTGCGAAAATAGCGGGAAGTGGAACCCATCATTAAGATCCACAACCTGCACAAGTGGTTTGGCCCCCTGCACGTCCTGAAGGGGATCCACCTGGAGGTGGCTCCCGGGGAGAAGCTGGTGATCATCGGCCCCTCGGGCTCGGGGAAGAGCACCCTGATCCG